>Ga0247843_1000893_pt1 | contig 66110 bp, 55 predicted proteins | sample LaCruzMarch2017__FD_192420 | JGI IMG/M metagenome (GOLD analysis project Ga0247843, IMG submission 192420) | Freshwater microbial communities from meromictic Lake La Cruz, Castile-La Mancha, Spain - LaCruzMarch2017_8m | ecosystem: Environmental > Aquatic > Freshwater > Lake | place: Spain...
CCAAGATTGTCATCCAGGGTGCAAAAAATGTCTCCATCGCTTGGGGGGACGGCCGCGCCGAGGTCTTTGAAATCCAAGCACCGGCACTCAAATCGGGACTCACCGCCTATTTGGAGTTTCTGGAAGGGCGGATCGAGCGGCCCCCGCAGAGTCTGGCCGACTGCCGAGGATTCGTGGAGGCGAACGCCCTTTTTTACCTCGCCGCGGAGGCGATCCACACCGTTGCCCCAGCGCATCTCAGTCAGGCATGCCCGGATTTTCCCATTGCCATTGAGGACATCGAACCCGCCTGCCGCGCCATGGTGGATGAAGGCACGCCCCCGTCCTGCTCCAACATGGCTTGGGGGCGACGAGGAGGGAAGGCCGTCAGCGCCGACCTGCCGAAACTCGGAGCGGCTGTGGAACTCCTCGCTTTCCCGGAAAAAACGGACTGATTCCCTGGGCCCCTCGATTCAATCATGCCAGCGCTTCATCCGATCAACTCCGAGACTCTGGCCAAGCTCGTGTGTGGTGCCTGCGAGGTTGTCCACACAGCCGCCGGCCTGATCCCGTGGCGCCTGCCTGCGGACTTGGAACCCTTTCTCCACCCTGCCCTCACCGGGGTCGTGAAAGCGACCACCGGCGTGCATCTGCGCTTCCAAAGCGCCTGCCGCACCTTCCGACTCGAGTTCGACCAGGAAGGCGCGAAGATCATCGAGACGGGGGCCACGTGGGAGATCCTTGTTGATGGCATTCTCCACACCCGCCAGACAGTGAGCACTGGCAAGCGGGTCGTCCTGCAGGGCACCGAACTTCCCGCACGCTCCAAAGAGGTCGTTGTGTGCCTCCCCCCGAATGCCCGGATAACCCTGATCGGATTCTCCTCGGACTTTCCGGTTTTCCCAGCCGAGCCGCACGGCCCGCAGTGGATCACCCACGGCAGCTCGATCACCCGCTGCGCCAACTCCCATCCCTCCGAGTCATGGCCCTGGCTGGTCGCAAAAGAACTTGGCTGGCGCTCGCTCAACCTTGGTTTTTCGGGCGAATGCAAGTTCGATCCCGTCGTGGCCCGGGCGATCGCCAGAATCCCCGCGGACCGCATCAGCCTGTGCCTTGGCATTAATTCCGCCACCGGTTCCTTCTCCCTGCGGACATGGATTCCCGCCATCGAAGGGTTTCTGCTGACCATTCGCGACGGGCACCCGCGCACCCCGCTGCTTGTCATTTCCCCGATCCTAAGTCCGCCGCGAGAGACTTGGGACGAGGCTCCTTGTCGCATTGGCCTGCAGACCATGCGGAGGATTCTCGAGGAGACCGTGGAAAAATTCCGCGCCAGCGGAGACCGGCATATCCACTACCTCGACGGGCTCCGGCTCATTGGTCCGGGCGATGAATCATGCCTGCCGGACAAACTCCACCCCGATGCCGACGGCGTTCGGCTTCTCGCCCGGCGCTTCCTCGAACACATGCCCGGGGATTGGGCGCAAGGCCGCGAAATCAACCACGCCGCTTCCCCGACATGTGACGCCGCTCACCAGGCGGTCCATCCGCCATCCACGACAAGGCTCTGCCCGGTCATGTAGGAGGCTCCCTCCGAGAGGAGGAAGAGGGCTGGCGCGACGATTTCCTCCGGGGTGCCGAATCGGCGCATGGGGATCCTGCGCAGGAGAGCCTCTGCGGTTTGCGGACTGGTCTCTTGAAAGGTTGGATTGGGAAACGCGCCCGGGGTGATGCAATTGCAACGGATGCCGTCCGGCGCATAGCGAACGGCGAAATACCGCGCCATTTGCAGGAGGCCGGCCTTGGCCACGCCGTAGTCCACCGGATTGGGGGCATGGGGCGGGGCATAGACGCCCGGATCGGGTGACACCACGCCATACATGCTGGAGAAAAAAACCAAGCTGCCCGGGATTTTCGAGGCCCTCATGGCTTCGGCCACCGCTCGTCCGAGCAGGAACCCCGCAGTGAGAACGCCTTCGCAGGTCGATTGGAAGTCAGCCGCGGAGATTTCCTCAAACTGCTTTCCCCGCGAACTGTTGGTGACCAGATTCACTACGCCGTCGGGCACGCCGTGGCGTTTGATCCAGGCCTCCACCGAGGGAACGATCCCGTCGAGATCGAATAGGTCGCAACTTCCCGGCGTGGTGTTTTGAAGGTGTTCCTTGTCGATGAAGCCTTCGGCCAAGCCCGGACGGTCGAAGCAAACGGTTTCGGCTCCGACCGCGTCCAATGCCCGAACGATGGCGCCTCCAAGATAACCGGCCCCACCGAACACCCAGATTTTTTGTTTTTTGAGATCGAAGTTTTTCATAAGTTCAATGCGCTGTGAATCCCCCATCCACCGGCAGGCTCGCGCCGGTGATGTAGGCGGAGGCGGGGCTCAGCAGGAAGACGACCGCGCCGCCCAGATCCTCGCTGTTCGCCATGCGGCGCAGGAAGGTTTGTGCGACATACCGCTCGAGAAAGGCCTCGGGCTGGTTGTTGAAAAAGCCCCCCGGCGAGAGGCAATTCACCCGCACCGCGCGGGGGCCGAGGTGTGCTGCATAGTAGCGAGTGAGATTCGCCATGCCGGCCTTGTTGAAGTAGTAGTCGGGGTGGCCGGTGGCCATATCCGTGCCCTCGTAGAGGGAAAGCGTGGGGCCGACCAGGCCATAGATGGAGCCGATGTTCACGATGCTGCCGCCGCCGGCTTCGGCCATGGCGGCTCCGAAAATCTGGTGCATGAGGTAGAGTCCGGTGGCGTTGATCCGGAGCGATTCGTTCCAGCCCGCAACATCGGTGCCCTCACCGCCCATGGGTCGCGCGACCGAGTTGTTGACGAGACCGTCCACCCGTCCGAAGCGCTCCAGCACACGCTGGAGGAGTCCCGCTATCGAGGCCTCGTCGCCTTGGTCGTAGGATTCTGGATGGACGGAGTGGCCGTGCTCCCCCTCCTCGGCGGCGACTTTGGCGCATGCCTCGGCGTTGCGCGAGGCGACCACCAGCGTGGCTCCGGCCGAGGCGATATCCGCCGCTAGGCCACGACCGTAAAGTCCGGCGCCGCCTGTGAGCAGGACGACTTTGTTTTTCAAGCTGAAGCGTTCGATCATAATTTTGAAGATGGGGTGTAGAGGGTGGACGCGGGAGCCAGAGCGGGGGCGCCCTGGAAGGCTCCGAGGGTTGTTTGCAGGGATTGGGCCAAGAGGCCGACATCGGAGGCGAGATTCACCACGGCGTAGCCGCGGGCGAGAAGTTCCTCCGGGGTGCCGGGGACTCCCACGGCGAAACATTTCTTGCCATGGCGCGCCGCCGCGACCTCCACGCGCCGCCGCGCCGCCTCGACTTCCGGGGCCTTGGTTTGACCAACCTTCCCGATCCGGTGCGCAAAATCACCCGGTCCGAAGAGGAGGAAATCATAGCCCGGCACTGCGGCGATCTCCTCCACCGCCTCGACGGCTTCGGGCGACTCGATTTGAAGAATGAGGAATTTTTCCTCGTTGCTCTGGCGAAGATACTCTTCGGGGGGGATGAGGCAGAAATGCCCGTCGGCATTGCCGCCATCGAGCGGACGCTTGCCCACGGGATGGCAGCGGCATGTTTCCACAATGGCCGCCGCCTCTGCGGCCGAGGCCACATGGGGCACCATGATGCCCGCCGCGTCGCACTCCAAGGGTTTGAGCATGTCGCTGTAGCTGCCCTTGCTGACTCGCACGATGACATCCATGTCGTGGATTTTCGCGGCACGGACGGCATTTTCGTAGAACGCCCAGTCGTTGGGAACATGCTCGTGGCAGAGCCAGACGCACGAGAAGCCCGTGAGACCGCAGATTTCGACCACGCGGGGGTCGCCCAGATTGATTTTCGCGCAGGTGGCTGGTCGCCCCTCGCGGATTTCGCGCAGAACTCGGCTTTTTTTCATAGTGATTCCTTAGCCACCCGTTCGAGGACGGAGTGTGTGGAGACGGTGCAGCCGCGATTGGCACGGCTTTCGCGGGCTGCGATCAGGACCGCCATCAACTCCATGGTGTCATCGAACGGGTAGGGGTCTGTGCCGCCGCGCATCCATTCGACGACCGCCACCAATTGGCGCCGAAACGCGCTGTAGGTGTCCTCGAGGCGAAGAGAGGCGATCGCATTTCGTCCGTGTGCGGCGATTGCGCCGAAGGATCCCGCCGCCTCGGGAATCACCGCGAGAGTGGCCAAGGCTCCGCTGGTGTGCGTCACAGTCGCGATGCAGGAGTTTTCGTGCCCTAGGCAACTCACATCCCGAAAGCCCGGGCCGAGCAAAACAAACAACGGCTCGAGCGCATGGATGCCATATCGCTCGAGGCTCTTCCCTGTGGCGCTGTTCAACCAAACCCAATCTCCATCTCTCACATTGTCGATTTCCTTGGCGTAGCGCATTCCGCTCGAGGAAAGGATCCGGCCTCCCTGCCGCTTCCAACGCGCGAAGCGGGCCAGCTCGGGAATGGTGGTGGCGAGGGGCTTGTCCACAAACACTGGCAGCCCCGCTTCGATAAACGGCGCGGCCCGGCGTGCATGATCCTCGCCGTCATCCGTCGAGATCACCACTCCATCCACATGGCCGATGACCTCCGTGGGATCGCCGACCACATGCGGGATCAGGGCCGCCCGGGCCACATTCCCGGCGTCCCCCGGCTCATCGGTCCAAATGTGCGTGACACTGGCTCCGGGGATTCCCACCGATTCGAGGGGCCTGGCGGCCAAATATTCGGGAATCATCGAGTAGGGGCAATGCGACATCTCCACGGGGTCATACCCGTTCACAATAGCGCTCCACGAGTAGGGATGTCCGTTCCCGGGAATCATGCCCAGCATGGCGAGGCGCAGGGGTTTTTCCTGCCTCAAGGAAGAGTCTTCCGGGTTTGCCGCGAGAAATGACGGTGTGCGGGATGGTGGCGTTTCATTGACCATAACAACGATTGAGATCTATCTAATAGGTGTTGGTGCAACGAGGCAATTGACACAAACGCATTTTTTATGACTGGGTCGTCTTTCAGGGTCCTGTATGTGGGCATGGGTCGCTATGGCGCGGGGGAGCCGTTTGGAGACATTCGGTTCCCGCACTTCGACCTCTTCACGGTGTGGGAGGGAAGTGTGCGGTTGAGGGTCGGCGCGAGGGATCTCGCGCTCGCCTCTGGCGATGCGGTTGTGATTCCACCCAACCGGCATTTTCACGGCAGCGCCGGGCCGCACGGCGCGAGGCTCTGGGTCATGCATTTCACCGACTGGCCCGATCTCGGGGCATTGCCCGGAAGGACGCTCCGAGTGATTCCCGGAGTGCTCGCGGGGGCTTTTGAAAGAATGGCCGCCGAGCGCCTCTTCGAATTGCCTGGAGGCGGGAACGCACCGCGGGCGCCGGAGGCCGACGCCATCGGCCTCTATCTCCTCTCCAACGCGCGTTGGCGGGCTCTCAACCCCGGCATGTCGGGAGGCCGCAGGCTGAGGTTCGAGGCGCTTCTGGCCCGCGCCCGCTCAGGGTTCGCATCCGGCGCGGGGGTCTCGGAACTGGCGCGGGAATCGGAACTCTCCTCGGGATACTTCCGTGTTTGCTTCCGGCGGGAATTCGGAAAAAACCCGACGACGGCCCTTCGGGAAGTTCGCATGTCCGAGGCCCGGCGGCTGCTTGCCGGAACACGCACGCCGATCAAACAAATCGCCGTGGAGTTGGGCTACAGCGAGCCAAGCGCCTTCCACCGCGCGTTCCAGAGGGAGTCTGGAAAAACCCCCGCGGAATATCGTCTCTCGAATGCGCGCGCCGTGTGATGGGCCACGTTTTCCATGGCGCGGAATTTTCACCGGCTCCGGCCACCCGAAACGGACTGTGGCAATTTTTCTTGATGTCTCCCATTCCCATGAGAACGATTCGCGCCCCTCGCACGGAGCGATGACACCCACATGACAAATACCCCGGCAGTGCCCACCAATTCCCCCAGAATTCTTATTGTAGGAGCGGGAGGCATTGGCGAAAGGCATCTCCGTTGCTTTCAACTGACACAGCAATGCGCGGTGAGTTTTTGCGAACCCAAGGAGTCCCTCCGGGAAAAAATCGCCGCCCAGTATGCCGCGACGCCTTACGCGACATTGGATGCCGCGATCGAGTGCGGGCCCTTCGACGGCGCCGTGATTTGCTCCCCTGCGCAGACCCACATTCCACTGGCCCGGAAGTGCGTGGCTGCGGGGATTCATGTGCTCATCGAGAAGCCGCTCTCCACCGATCTGGAGGGCATTTCCGAGTTGGAGCAGGAAGCCGCTTTCGCGAATCGTGTGGTCCGCTTGGCCTATATTTATCGGTTCTTTCCGGCCATCCAACGGGCCCGTCACATCTTGCAGTCCGGCGTGCTGGGCCCGGTGAGGCACATCGGGATTATTTCGGGACAAAACTACCCCTCCTTCCGCCCGGATTATCGGGATATCTACTATGCCCACCGGGAGCAGGGCGGCGGCGCGGTGCAGGATGCGTTGACCCATCAAGTCCATGCCGTGGAGTGGATGGTTTCGCCGGTGGAGTCGATAGTGTGCCATGCTCGGCATCAGGTTCTCGAGGGCGTGGAGGTCGAGGATACAGTCAATCTCTCCGCCTGCCTGAAAAGCGGCGCGATGGCCAGCTTCGCCTTAAATCAATTCCAACGAATCAACGAGTCGATCTTCACTTTCCATGCTGCGAAGGCCAGCTTGCGCGTGGAATTTCCGGCAAACCGGGTCGGCGTGACCTCGCAGGACGGATCCCAATGGATTTGGGAACAGCTCCCGCCGCAAGAACGCGATGCTCCTTTTATCGATCAGGCGCTGGATTTTCTCGGAACCCTTCGAGCGGAACCCGGCTGTGGATGCACTCTGGCGGAGGGGGTTCAAACCCTGCGGGTCAATCTGGGCGCGTTGCAAGCCGCAAGGGAAAAACGGGAAATCCTCTTGTAGAGTCCCCTCAGCGCGCAGCCTCAAGCCGGGCGGGCATGCGCCGGGTGGTCACACTCCAGATCGCGCCAATGAAATTCGCGAAAAGGTTTTTCTGGATCCGGCATGCCATTTCCTCGGGATGCCACTGCACACCGAGGACAGGCCGACCATCCTCCGCCTCGATCGCCTCGATCACCCCATCGCCGGAGCGGGCTGTGACGCGAAACCCCTCCACCGGCCGTGCCACGGCCTGATGGTGGATCGAGTTGACCCGCACTGGGCCATGCGCCTCCAGTAAACGGGCCAATGTGGATCCGGCAACCACCTCGACCTCGTGGACGGGATCGCCGCGCGAGCCCGCGTGGGAGTGGCGGTAGGCCTCGGGTTGTTCTGTCGGGATATCCTGGATCAATGCCCCGCCAAGGGCGACCTGCAGCACCTGGATGCCTCGGCAGATTCCCAGCAGCGGCTTGCCCGCACGGAGCCACTCCCCGACCAGCGCCAGTTCAAACCCGTCGCGCGAGCTGTCCACGGCTCCCAAACCCGGACGCGGAGGCTGGCCATAGCAGAGGGGGTTCACATCTTCGCCACCGGTGAGAATCAACCCGTCCAGCACAGACACCCATTCCTCCATGCGCCGGGCCGGCACCACAGGCAAAACCACCGGCATCCCTCCCGCACCGAACACCGCGTCCACATAGGCCGACCGCACCGAGGCCTGCGAGATCGGATTCCTTTCAATGCGGCCGGACAGTCCAATCAATGGACGCCGGATGGCATGCTTGGCACTGTCGGGAGAGGGATTGGAGAGCATGAAAAACGGATGGCAACCGTGACGCTTTCGCCCCGATCACCCTTCTAGCGATAATGATTTATCAGGGGGATTAAAAAAAGTAACAAAAAATAAATGTTTCTTGAAACATTTTTGTTGCTTTTGACAGGAGTAACGGGCCAATTGGGTGGTGTAACCTCTATCACCTAGACCTCCATGAATATCCAACTCCTTTTTTCGCGCCTTCGATCCCACGCCCGTGCTTTCATCGTCCCCCCGCATGCGGTCGGAAAAGCCGCCATCTTGCTCGCCGTGGCTGTCGTGCTGCTGCCGATTCCGGCGTGGAGCCAGATTTTGATCACGGACTTCGGCGTGCCGGTGACGCAAAACTTCGACAGCTTGGGAACCGCTGCCGGTGCCACGTTGCCGGCGAATTGGAGGGTGGACCGTCTGCAGAGCGCCGCGCCGCAACCGGTGCGCACGGTGGGCACTTGGGCCGGAGCCGGAAACCTAACAACAGCGCGCGGCGGGGACTCGCAGGCGAATAATGCAGGTGGCGGCATTTACAATTACGGCGCAGGGCCCGCGACCACTGCCACCGATCGGGCGCTCGGCTTTTTGAGCACAACCAACAACGCCACCGGAACCCAAAGCGGAAACCTTTATGCCTACATCCAAAACTCGACCGGCTCCCCGTTCTCGAGCATTTCGCTTTCCTACGACATCGAAAAATACCGCAACGGAGCGAATGCAGCGGGTTTCCGGTTTGCCCTCTTCCACAGCACGGACGGGGCCACCTGGACCTCCGCAGGGGCCGGGTTCACGACCTTTTTCGCGGCCGATGCAAACAGTGACGGATTCGCCTCCGCACCTGGAGCAACCGTTGGCGTGAGCGGCAACCTCAGCTTCGCTTCTCCGGTGGCGAACGGGGATGCCTTCTACCTCGCTTGGAACTACTCGGTGGATTCGGGCACAGCAGTGACCGCTGCCCAAGGCTTGGCGGTGGACAATGTCGCACTGGCCGCCGTGCCCGAGCCCTCGACCTGGGCATTGGCGATTTGTGGCATCGCCGCCACAGCCGCCGTGGCGATGCGTCGCCGGAAATCCTGACCGAGGCCCAGCCCGAGCCGGTGGCTCAGCCGATATCTGGAAAGGTCTCGTCGAGGTTCACAGTGTAGCGCACCGAGCGCACGAGCGGCTTGAAGCCGGCCCCCTCGTAGAGAGCCCGCGCGGGGGCGTGCCCGGAGTCCATCCCTGTGACCACCTCGACCTCCCGGTGCCCTTCGCGACGGAGCAACGTGAGCACATGGCGGAGCAGGGTTTTTCCAAGCCCGCCGCCGAGGAACCGTGTGTCGACGGCATTGTAGCCGATCTCGGCAAGGCCGGTCTCCCCGTCCACCCGGCAGGAGACAAACCCCGCAAGCTGGTCGTTTCTGCGAATCTGGAAGGCGCGGACATCGGGCCGCCCGAGGTAGTCGCGCACCGAGGCGGCGATCTTTTCCTGCCAAGGCGCACCAAGCAGCCGTCCATATGTCTTTTCCCGCAGGCAATCGGCTCCCATCGTCCAAACCGAGCGAGCCAGGGCCACGATCTCGTCGAAATGCTCGGGCCGGGCGCCCTCGATGTCCGGCCAGGTGGGCTCCTCCAAGCCCGTCAAGAGAAGGGCGCGCAGGACCGCCTCCGCATCGTCGGCAAGGTTTTCCAACTTTTGAAAATCGATCAGGTCCGGAGCATCCTGCGGAGAGTGGAGGGGATAATGCCTCACCCCGTTGGCGGCACCGCCGTCGCACAGCCAGAGGGTGGGAATGCCATTGTCGTGGAAAATCCCCTGATCGCTGCCGCGCCGGAATGGCAGGATTTGCAAGCCGGACTTCACGGCCTGCGTGCGCACCAAGGCTCTCAGGGCTTCGGAGCGCCCCACTCGCGCCTCGGGAATCGTCAGGTAGGTGCCAAATCCGTCCAGGCAAACCATCGCCCGGATCGGTTCCAAGTGGTGGGCCTGCCAATACGAAAAGCCGCCGATGCCATATCCCGGGCCCCCGTATTCCTCGCCGCCGAAGGCCACAAAATCGACATCCCAGCCGTCCGTGCAATCCCTCAGCGCCCGGGCCAACTCGAGCAGGACGGCCACGCCCGAGGCGTTGTCGGCCGCGCCGGGGATGGCGGGAGAGGTGTCGTAGTGTGCCCCGACGACCAACTTGCCGCGAGTGGGACCGGTGGCGCGGTGGCGGGCGACCACATTGCAAGCCGAGTGATCGAAGGTTTCGGCTTCCAGGCGCAGTGAGACCGGATTCCCCTCCTCGCGTGCAAGACGGAGGGCCGTGCGCTGACTGACGGTGAAAACCGGCATCGTCCGGAGGTTGGGCGAGCGCACGATCTTGGTCGAGTAGGTGTCGTTGTAAGGGCTGTTGATGAGAAAGGCGGCCGCGCCGGCGCGCTCCAGCCGTTCGGCCAGCTCGTTGGTATCGGCCACTTGGGCGAAATCGTAGTTGCCCGCGAAAGCGACCGCGCCCGCAAACCTGTCTAGGGAGCCCGCCGCATCGCGCTGGGGCCAGAAGGTTCTCAGCGGAGCACGCACCACGCCACCCGGGCTGAAATAACACGGAGCCGCATCCACCGCCCCGCCATCGGCCAGCAGCACCTCATGGGCTCCGCACCGCCACCCGGGAGTGGCAAAGGTCTCGAGCACCACCTCGGCCCCTGTTTCCAAAAAGCACTTTTCCAAGTAGTCCACCGCCATCCGCTCGCCCTCGGATCCGAGGTGGCGCGGGCCGATGGATTCGCTGAGGTGGAGGAGCGCGGCGCGGAGGGCCTTGCCGCGGGGAGTGGGACTGGGTTTTTTCATCGAGTGGTGGCTGGGTTGTGGAGAGTCTTTTGCGTCGAGAGGGGAGCGCTCATTTTTCAGTGGGAACGACGATTCCGCGCATGATGACATTCTGTGCGAGGAGGAAGACGAGGAGGGTCGGCAGGCTCGCCACCAGAACGGAAGCGAAAATGGCCGAGCTGGACGCGTTTTGCTGCCATTGGTAGAGCCAGACATTGAGGACCCACATGTCGGGACTCGGGCACACGATCAGTGCGTAGAGGAACATACCGTAGGCGCTGTTGAAGGCGCCCAAGGCAACCACCGCCAGGATCGGCTTGCTGAGCGCCATGGTGATCTGGAAAAAAATCCGCACCTCGGAGGCGCCATCAATCACAGCGGCCTCGTAGAGTTCCTGTGGCAGCGAGTCGAAGAATCCCTTGAGCATGAAAATGAGAAACCCATTGGCGATGCCCGGCAACAGCAGGGCGTAAAAGGTGTTCAGGAGGTTGGCTTCCCGAAGAATCATAAATGTTGGAATAGTGGAAACCATTGGAGGGAATGCCATTGTCGCCATGAGCACCATCAGGATTTTGTAGGTGCCGGGCAATTTCATGCGTGACATCGCGTAGGCGGCCATCGGGTTCACCAACAAGGCGGCGGCCACGGCGAGGAGGCACAGGACCACCGTGTTCGCAAAGGCCCGCCCCCGCTGGAACAACTCGTCGAAAACATTCCGGAAGTTCAAAGTGGCGAACTCCCAGCGCAGGGCGAGGGAATTTTCCAAGACATACTCGGCTTCGAGTTGGTCCATCGGGCAGGCGATTTGCGCGAGCGATTCGTAGCGCGTGCCCAAGGCGGTGTTGATGGCCCCTAGGCTTCCGAAGCGCTCGAGGAGGTGGTCTCGATACGCGAACTCCGGGGCGTCGATGCGCCAGGATTCGGGAGGCAGCGTGTCAAGAAATGCGCGGTAGTCGTCGCGGGCAAGCCCCTCAAGCCATTCGCGACGGGGCAACCGCAGCACCTCGAAGTCGGCATGGGATGTGCCGTGCTCCCGATTGAACGATGCGATGTCCCCGTAGGTTTTCATGAGGAATGCCCTCCAGTCGGTGTCGGTTTGTCCCGCCGCGACGAGGAAGGAGGGATGCAACTCCCCCGTCACAAATTCGATCCATTCCTGCCGCAAAAGAGGCCGCTCGTCCGCACGGGGCACCGTCGGGGGCAGGCGGAACTCGGAGAAGCTGCGGAGCGCCGTGCCATGGGCCTGATTGAATTTTCCCGTATCCATCTGCCCGTAGGAGGGGTAGACCATCGTCTCAAGGAAAAATCCCGTCACTGGGGAAAGCAGAAGCATGGCCGGGGGGGCCTCCCGCATCATGTCAAGATAGACATCGAAGACGGCGGGATTGGCGAGAGCGGAGCGTTGGCTCACCCATTCCGGGGCGGGAAAGACAACTTGCGACCAGCTGGAGATCGGAGCGCCGGTGGCTTCGCCGAATTTGACCACATCGCCGCCGAACTTCTCCGAGAGCCGATCGCGGAGTTCCCGCAGCAACGGGGGTGTGCGCTTGACGCCGGCCGTGCCGCCAAGCGCCTTCCAGTAAACCGGCATCCCGGCGCTGGCGATCCATTCGCGGAACACCCGCACCTCGGCGGGATGGATATCGCGGCCGGGCCCGGCCGAGCGGAAGGCGAAGTTTTGTTCCAGCAGTTGCATGTTCATCAGCGGAACAAGCTGGTTGTATTTCGTCTCCCGGAATTTCCTCTGCAGAGTGTCGTCATCCACCAGAAAGGCGGGCACGACATCCAGATCGGTTTCATCCATCTCGCTGCGCAACGACCCGGAGACCATCACCAGAAAGGGATACACCATGGTCAGTCCGCCGAGGGTCAGCACGAGGAACATCGCCGCGTGAGTGAGGCGGCCCTTGAGGGATTTGGCTTCGACTTTGGAAATGATGGCCACGGGATGGGGTCGATGGAATCGGCTTCAGCGGGCGGCCTTGAACTCGGCCCGCGAGAGCATTTTTAATTGGAATGCGGTGAAAAGAATGAGGATGAGCCCGATGATCCAAGCCATCGCCGAGGCGGTTCCGAAATCCAGCTCGATGAACGCGCGAAAAAACACCTCCAGCGCGGCGATGGTCGTGGCCCCGTTCGGCCCCCCGCCGGTCATGACCATGATCGATTCGGTCCCCCCCTTGAACGCACCAGTGAGGGCGGAGATGAATTGGAGGATGATGAGGAATTTCAACCGGGGAACAACGATATGAAAGATTTTGTGGAGGTTCGTCGCCCCGTCGATCTCCGCGGCTTCGTAGAGTTCGTCCGGAATGGTTTTCAGAGCCGCCAGATAGAGCAGACAGCCCGGGCCTGATGTGGCCCAGACCGTGGGGATGATCACGCAGAGCATCGCCAGTTGCGGGGACTGGATCCAACGCAGAGGCTCAATCTGGAAGGGACCCGCCAGGCCGGAGAGAATTCCTCCCACCGCGCTCCAACCGCCCCCGCCATCTCCCGCCAGATATGCCTCCATGAGCGGCCACACCGTGCTGGCCACCAGCGCCAAGCCCGCCGCCGCGAGGCCGCCTCTCAGCCAGGGCGCCAACTCCTCCATCTTCCAAGGCACATAGAAAAATAGGCCCACAAATGTTGCCCAGGCCACCAGCAGGAATGTCTTGAGAACCGTCGCGGGAACGGGCCCCAGGGCATTCGCCGCCATGAGGATCTGGTTGAGGATTCCGAATTCGGAGGGGTCATACAATTGCCTCCACAAAAACATCACCACCACCCCGCTCACCACCGCCGGCAGGTAAAAGATCGTTCGGTAGACATATTTGGCGGTGTTCGTGGGAATCTCCGAAAGAAGGATCGCAAGAAGGATGGGCGGCCAGAAACCAAGCCCGAGCGAGAGGGCCACAAACTGCAATGTCCGGAGCATGCTTGCCCAGAAGGCCCCGTCGAACATGACATTCGCGAAGTTGTCCACCCCCACGAAAACCGATGCCTTGACGAGCTGGAAATCCAGCATCGAGATGGCCACCCCACCGGCCATGGGAAGATAGTCCCACACCAGGACGAGCGCCAACGCCGGAGCGGCCAAGCCATAGCCGAGGAGGGTCAACCGCCGCTTGCCAACGCCTCCCAAGCGGACTTGCGTGAGGGAAAAATGGCGCCAGACATGCCCGAGGCACCAGGCGAAACCCACCGCGACCAGCGCCAGCATCGCCCCGCCGATCACCCGCCTCCAAAACTTTTTCTCGGGAGAGATTTGCCCGAGAAGCCGTTCATTGATGAGTTGGGTCGCCTCGCCGAGCCGCTTCTCGATCAGCACCACGGACTCCTCGCGCCCCATTGTCTCCAATGGCAACTCGAGGATTTCATTGATCGGCTTGGACACATGGCGGAACAGGTTTTGGCTGTTTCTTCCGTAGGGCTCGGGAACGCCGTTTGCCACAGCGGTTCCAAAAGCCTCGCGCCAACTGGGAGGCACTGTCCGGAGCACCCGCTCGAATCCGAACCGCCTCAAGAGATCCGGATTCACAAACTGCCCCATGCCGCCTTCGACCATCACGGTGGTCCGGATTCTCAGCGCCTCCTCGCCGGTCAGATACCAGATGTAGCGCATGGTTGCGAGTTGCTGCGCCGGGCTGGACTGCGAAAAAATCCCCATCATCCGCGCATTGATCTGGGACGCCCGAATGCCCAGGGGCGAACGCGGCACGGGCGCGATGCCGACCATCTGCGGGTTCACCATCGAGATCACCTCCTCCTCGAGCGTCGAGAAAACCATCCCCGCCTGCCCGCGGGACCAGAGCAAAGCCCCGCCGTCCGATCCCGTGTAGGCAGCGCCATGCACGGTTCGCCCGTCGCGTTGGAACGATCCCCGCGCCAACTCCCACGCGAACCGCACAGCCTCGGCCGCCTGGCGATTGCCGAACGCGGCCCGCCACTCCCCGTCGTTCCCCTCCTCGAGCAGCGCCACTCCCATCGAGTTGATGAAAGGGCTCAAAGCCTGACTGGTGAAGGGGCCCACCGGGAGGATGATTCCAAACTGCCGCCGCTCCGGCACCGTGAGCACGCGCGCCGCCTTAAGAAGTTCCTCCCAAGTCTCCGGCGGTCTCTCGGGATCCAGCCCCGCCTCGAAGAACAAATCCTTCCGATACATGAGGGCCCCGATGAGCTGTGACGTGGGAAGCGCCCAGACATGCGATTCCGCCGATTTCGCCCCCCCCGGGGGACGATGCACCACTGGCCAAACCCGCTCGGGAATCCGCGCCCGCAGGCTCTCCAGCGCGGCCTCGATTTCGACCCCGGAGGGATCGGCCATCCACTGCCCGTCGGCATCCGCCGCCCTCGCTTTCGGATTTTCGCTCATCACCCGCGCCAGCAAGATCTCGAGCGGAGCCAGAAAACCCTTCTCCACAAAAGTCGAGGATTGCCGAAAATTCACATAAATCGCCTCTGGTGCCACTCCCGCGGCGATCGCCATCAGGATCGTGCTGTCCTGGCCCAACCCTTGAATCTCGGGCATCGCGAAAGGCTCCACTAGGATGTCGGGATTCTTCTCGAGAAAACGCTGCAGCACCGCGCGCTGGGCCGCTGCAACAGGCCCCACACTACTCACAGCAGGCACCCCTTGGGCGACGATCCGCACCGCCCCCTCCTCGGAGCCCGCGCCGAACGCCAAGGCGGCCAAACCGAACAAAATACAACCTCCCGCTCTAAGGGATCGCATCACAGCCGTCATTGTCAGGGGAAACAAACTTCTCGCTCCATCGGTCAATCAAACACACCCCGCCCGCAATCCTCAAGATATATTTCATGAAATGTTGCGAAATTTATTGCAGGCGGTGCGTGTCGTTGGCTTTCTTTTCAGAAATCACAGAACCACCTCTTCGAGAACAGGTCCTGTATTTCATGGGGAGTCTGGAGAAAGGACCGTCCCTTCCCTTTTCCGCAGGCAAAGCAAGCTTGGCAAATCCTTTTGAAGAATATTTCGCGATATGTTTTTGATATGTTTTTCATTATTTGCAAGAGTCGCCTTGCGCCCCTTTCGCACAGACCCAAGCCCCATGCACAAAATCGCCTTCGCCGGGTTCCGGCATATTCACATTTTCGACCTCTATCGGAGAGTTCTGGACCATCCCTCGCTAGAGTTGACAGCGCTCTGCGAAGAGAACGCCGGCCTTTCCCTCCTTCCGGAAAAAGGCCTGCAGCCAACGCACACGCGTTTCGAGGCGCTCCTGGCCGATGGGAATTTCGACACCGTGGCCTTGGGCGACTGCTACGGCAATCGGGGACGTCAGGCGATCGCCGCCCTGCGTGCGGGCAAGCATGTGATCGCCGACAAACCGCTTTGCACAAGCTTGGACGAACTCTCCGAAATCGCGGACCTGACCCGCGCCACCGGTCTGCGTGTGGGCCTCATGCTCGACCTTCGCGACCATGGGAACTGGATCGCCCTGCGCGCGGTGGCCCTGTCCGGGCGGATCGGGGAAATCCAAACCGTGTCATTCGGCGCGCAGCATCCCTTGCTGCGCGGCAAGCGGCCATCTTGGTATTTCGAGCCGGGACTCCACGGCGGCACGATCAACGACATTGCCATCCATGCGGTGGATTTCATCCCCTGGCTCACAGGAATGACGATCGCCGGGGTCCATGCTGCGCGCACGTGGAACGCGAAGGCGGCCGACGTCCCGCATTTTCACGATTGCGGCCAACTCATGCTCACCCTCTCGAATGGGGGCGGAGTTCTGGGCGATGTGTCCTATCTCGCGCCGGACGGCTGCGGATACGCAACGGAGGCCTATTGGCGGGTGACCCTGCACGGCACTTCCGGAACCGCCGAGACCAGCCACAACGCGAAGGGCGTTCTTGTGGCCGATGACTCCTCACCCGCTCCCGAGCTGGTTCCCGGCGCCCCGCCGCGTCCCGGCGGCTATCTTGAGGACTTTCTCTCGGACGTCGCGGGCAACCCGCGCACGGAGGGCGTCACCACCGCATCGCACCTGGAAGCCAGCCGCCTCGCCCTTGAGATCGAGCGCCTCGCCGGCACACCCCGCCTCCCTTCGCCAATCCTATGATCCGATTTGCCATCGTCGGTTCGGGCGCCATCGCCCGCATGCATGCTCAAGCGATTGCCGCCGTCCCCGGAGCCCGTCTCGTCGCCGTCTGGGGAGTCGACCCCGTGCGCGGAGGGGAATTCGCCGCCCGGCACGGCGCGGAGTTTTGCGGCGATCTGGAAACCCTCGCCGCCCGGCACGACATCGATGCGGCCACCATCGCCACGCCCAGCGGGGCGCATGCCCTCGCGGCGATCCCCTTTCTCACGCGCGGCAAGGCTGTGCTCTGCGAGAAGCCGCTCGAGACAACACTCGCAAAAATCGACGCCATCCTTGCAGCCGCGGAGCAATCCGGCGCCCCGCTGGCCGGCATCTTGCAATTGCGCCTGGGATTCGGCGCCTCGGCGATCAAGCGCGCCATCAGCCAAGGTCGCTTCGGCCGTCTCACCCTCTGCGGGGCCTCCCTCAAATGGTGGCGGGACCAAGCCTACTATGATTCGGTCGGCTGGCGCGGCACCCGGGCCTTGGACGGCGGCGGAGCGCTCATGAATCAGGGCATCCACGCCGTGGACCTCCTCCAATGGCTCACAGGCATGCCCTCGGAGGTCTTCGCCTTCTCCGGTTGCCTGGCTCACGAGCGGATCGAAGTCGAGGACACCATCGCCGTCGCGCTCAGATATCCCAACGGAGCGATGGGGGCGATCGAAGCCTCGACCGCCTGTCGACCGGGCTTCGCCATGCGCATCGAACTCTGCGGCGACAAGGGCTCCGCTGTCCTCGAGGACGACCGGATCGTCCGCTGGGAGTTCGAGGAAAAGCTCCCGGAGGACGAGGAAATCCTAGCCGCCAAAAGCGGGATGATCGTGGGGGGAGCCGGCGATCCGCGCGCCATCGGCTTCGAAGGCCACCGCATCCTCGTTGAGGATCTCGTCGCCGCCCTGCGCGATAAACGCCCGCCCATGATTCCGGGTGCCGAGGCGCGCAACGCGGTGCAACTGATCCTCGCCGCCTACGAGTCGGCCGCCTCCGGCCGGGTGGTGTCAGTGCGGCCTTGACGCCTCCAAGCGCGAACCAAGGCCCGCTGGAACGGGCATTCCCAAGCGGTGGATTCCGTCCACAGGATGGAAAAGCGGTTCCAGCGCGGGGAGGAACCCCGCATTTGCGGTCGGCGTGAATTGCGGAGAGTTGAGTTCGATGCCGTTCTCGGTGGGCAGATGCGCCGCGACAAGCCACGAGTGGAGCGCCGCCAGACCGGGATTGGTGAGATCCTGCAAGACCAGCGACAGGCCGTTCTCGACGGCCCAGGCCGCGGAGCAGAGCAGGAAACTGTGCCCCTTGCAGGTCTTGAGCGCGAGCCCGCTCCAGCCCTGGCTTTTGGCAAGCGGAAGAAGATCCAGCGAAGTCAACCCCTCGTCGAGATACACCGGCTTGCGCCCGGCGATGCGGCTCCAGTCGAATGCCGCGCGGGAAATATCCCTGCCCGTCGGTTGCTCGAGGTAGGCAAGCGCGCGAGAGGCCTCCGAATCCAACCTCTCCAGCTCGTCCAGGAACGCACCGACACTGGCCTCGTCGGGATTTCCCTCGTTGCTGTCGAGGCTGAGAAGCGGAGCGCCGCATCCACACTCCCTGGCGCGGCGGAACACCTCCGAGACCCTCACGGCATCGGCCATCGCCTCCCGCCCCGCCACCTTGATCTTGAACCTTGAAAAACGGGCCGCCCACTCGGCGAAACCATCCCCGAGATCGTCGAGTCCGCCGACCAGATACCACCCTGGGACAGCCTCCAGCGGCGCCTTTCTCACGCAGCGCCGAACCGCCGCGGTGGCCGAGCCGCCCTTGAAAAACCGGTCCGCTGACGGCACAGGCATGTCCTCATCGTAAAGCCGGAACGCACTTTTTCCCATGGCGAGGCCGACCGCATCGTGGAGGGCCGCGTCGAACGGACTGGCACACATCGCGGAGGCGAGGGCGGGCACCTCGACAAAAGCCCCGCAACGGGAGTGCAACAACAGGCCGTGCTCGAGCGGATGGGCCGACTGCCCGCACCACTCGGGCATCTCCGCGGCCATGGTCGAGCAGATGTCGCGCAGGATGCCGTCCCGCTCCTCATGGCTTCGCGACGCGTCGGGCCAGGCCCAGAGGTCGCTCAGATAAATCGCGCCCTTGCCGGTGGAGCGCACGCCTCCGAGATCGACCGTCACGCTCGCGACCGCCTCCGTAATCGAGTGGATCGTCCCGGTGCTCAGCTTCAGCGGGCGAAGAAACGATTGCGAGCGGAAGGAGACACGGGCCTCCAGCACCCGCGCTAGGCACGGCACGGCGTCGTTCGGCGAGGATGTGGAACTTCTTTTCATAGATTTTTGCACTGGCGGCTCGGGGTTTGACGCGGGGAAGATGTCCCCCTCAGGCCATGGTGGCGAGGTCGCTACGGGTCACCTCGTGGATCAACCTGCGGCCATCCGCAAAGGCGGCCACCTCGGCGACGGCGTAGGTTCCGATGCGTAGCCGGTTTTCCGCCGCCACCCCGGCGATGTGCGGGGTGAGGATGACATTCGGCAGGGTGCGGTAGGGGTGGTCGAGCGCGCAGGGCTCGACCTCGCAGCGGTCGATGCAGGCGACAAAGCGTCCCTTGCGCAGTTCCTCGAGAAATTCCGGCTCGTGGATTTGGATACCTCCCGCCGTGTTGATAAACACGGCCCCCTTGGGCAGTGCGGCAAAATGCCTTCCGCGGAGCATGTGGCGCGTGGATTCGTTGGTCGGAGCGTTGAGGCTCACCGCGCGGCAGCGGCCGAAGAGTTCCTCAAGCGTGTCGATCCGCTCGCATCCAAGCGCTGCGGCTTGCGCGTCGGAGAGATACGGATCGTAGGCGAGAATCCGGCAACCGAAGTTCCCAAGGAGCTGGATCAGGTGCTTTCCAATATGCCCCGCTCCGACGACCCCGACATTTTGTTGGTAGAGCTCGAAGAGACCGCCAAAGCAGGGTGCGGGCTCCATCCATTGCCCCCGGCGTGCGCCATCGGCCAACCAGAATACCCGCTTAGAGGCCATGAGGAGGAGGCCCAGGCAAAATTCCGCCACGCCATGCGAGATGGCGGCCGCCGCACTGGTGACGCGGATTCCCCGCTCCCAGAGCGCCTCGCTGACCACCGGCCGGACGCTACCGGCGGCGTGGCAGACAAGTTCGAGATTCGGCGCTCGCGCGAGAACCTCCGCGTCCAATGGCGCGGTATCCCACGAGGTGAGGACGACATCGGCGCCGGGCAGGTTTTCCAGCAGGAATGTCTTGTCGGCCGCCAGCGGAGCCTCCTCGTTGAGGAGGTGCGCGGTTTCCCGCAACCGGGCGAGATCGACCGGGGAGAGCAGTGTGGGAAACCAGTGGCGGTTGATGGCGAGAAGGACGCGTGGCTTTTTCATGATCAGGGAAAGGCGGGAACTCAGACCTCTTCGACCGGCTCGGGCTTGCCGGAGCGCAGGGACTTTTCCAGCGCCTGCAGGATCGCGATGGGGGCGAGCATGCGGGAGCGGGTCCATGGAACCTCGCCCCTCGCGACAAAGCGCTCGAGAATCCGCGCGCTGGCCAGATAGGGCATCGTGTCGTGGCGGTGTGCGGCGGCCACGGCCTCCTTGCCCGAGCAGGCCCGCCAGTGGAAGGCGGCTTCGCCCGACAGGCAATTGAACGAGGCGACACGGCCCCCGGAAAACCCGATGGTCCCCATCCCATTTGCTCCGCTCCGCCACAGGTGGGCGAACTCGGCCTCGGTGCCCATCAACTGGACGATGACGTCGACCTGATGGAATCCGTAGAAAAAAATGCCCCCGTTCGGGCTGTCGAGGTCCACCGGACCGGTCGTGTTGACAGCGCGGATCGGGCCGGCCGCCTCCGCGGCCCGCTGGAATCTGCGAAAGGACGCCTGGAGGGGAATGAGTCCAAAAGTGCAGAGCGGCACGCCGTCCCGCGCGGCGATATCCAGCAATTCGCGCGCCTCCTCCAAATCCGTGGTGAGCGGCTTGTCGACAAACACCGGCATTCGCTTGCCGAGAAAATACCGGGCCGGCTCGTAGTGGTCGCGACCATGACGGTGGTCGATCATCACCGCGTCCACCCGGCCCGCCAGATCCCGCCAATCGGCCACCTGGTGCGGGATCGCGCCGGCCTCCGCCGCCTTCCGGACCGAGTCTTCGCTCTCTCCGGCGATGTGGGTCGCACGCAGTCTGGTTTTTTCAAGGATGTTGCAGACTTTTGCGATCGAGTGGCTGTGGGAATTATCCGAGCCGAGGATGCCTAGGGTTTTCATGGATGGGAGAGGGTGGGGTTGATTGCAGGATCACAGGCGTTCGCCGGATTCGGCCGCCAGCCGGGCCAACTCGATCACGCGCACCACCTCGGCCGCGCTCTCGGGAGTCACGACTGGTTCCGCGCCAGCGCGCAGGACATCGTGGACATTTTGGTGGAACGAGGGAGTGATCGTGGGGCTCACCGGCCTCTCCTCCTCCACCCAGGGGAGCTGTTCGCGGAGGTATTGGCGACCCGGCGCGGCGCCGTCGACCACCGACAGGTCGAGCACTTTCGACGGGTCGTAGTATTTCAGACGGCTGCTTGCGCCATCACTGTGAAGGGTCCCGAATTTCCCAGCCAGCGTCCACTTGGGCCCGCTCCAAGGGATCGCCGAAGTCACCGTCATGTCGGCCGTCACCCCCGACTCGCATTCCATCACGACATGCACAAAATCCTCCGCGTCGCCCGCATTTTTGATGTTCCGCAGGTTCGCATAGACGCGCCGGACCGGTGAGCCAAGCAAGGGAAGGATGAGGCTCACTGGGTGTGGACAGGTGTTGTTGAGTTCGCCGCCCCCGTTTCCTTTGAGGGTTTGCCAATCCCAACGTCGGGAGTATCCGCCCCAAAAGGTGCGCAGATGGAAAAGCGGCCCGAGTGTCCCGCCCGCGAGGATGTCGCGCAGGTGGGCGAATTCATCGCGGTGCAAATGGCCGTGGTTCGTAAAAAGCCACACTCCGCGCTCCCGGGCCAGTGCGACGAGTTTCGCCGCATCGGTGCCGGTCATCGCCAATGGCTTCTCCGCGATGCAATGCCTGCCGGATTCCAACACTTTGGCGATATCCTCGAAATGGCTCGGCGAGGGAGTGGCCACCACCACCAGTTCCGCCGTGGTTCCGGCCAGCAATGCATCAATCGAAGCAAAGCCTCGGCAGCCCGTGCGCTCCACCGCCTCCGCGACCCGTTCCGCAACCGGATCGGCCACGGCTTCGATGGAATACGACCCCTGTTCCAGCATGGGTGTCAGGTGCAAGTGCCAGCCTGCGCGCCCCAAGCCCACGATGGCTGTTGTGATGTGTTGTTTCATGGATTTCACCCGATATATGAAACGGTCTTCTGAAATATTTCAATACTCGTTTTTACAAAATCGCATTTTCTTCTTGGCTCCCTGGCTCACTCTGCGGCTACTGTGATCGTGTTTATGTCCAGAAAACGGTCCCGTCCTTCCCTCAATGAAATTTCGCGGGAAATCGGCATTTCTGCGGCCACGATCTCGAGGGTTCTGAACGGCAGGCCCGGCATCGCGGACAAGATGCGCGAACGCGTGCTGGACGCCCTCGAGAAGCGCGGCTACCCGAAAAAATCTGTCCAGGGCGGGTTCCAGACCCTTCGCAACGGCGCCAGCACCGTGGCCTTCGCGATCACACGCAAGATTCGCGACCTCATCGAGCAAGGGGATCCATTTTACGGTCGCCATCTTCTGGCCATGCAGTCGGCCTGCGCGGAGATGGGTCACTACCCGCTTCTTGTCGATTTCGAGCGGGATGCGACCCCCGACGGCAGCCTGCGTTGCGTGGAGGAACACCGCGTGCGCGGGGTCATCGCCGAGCATATGCCCGCGGAACTGGCTGAAAAACTGCGCACCCAGACCGGCGTCGTCCTGCTCAACATCGTGGCCCCCGTTTCCGGAATCGACTACGTCATCCCCGACATCCGCCAAGCCGCGCGCGAGCAGGTGCGGCACCTCTATGAACTCGGCCACCGTGCGATCGCCTGCTTCCGCAGCCTGCCGGGAGGTTGGCAGAACCACTACTACTGGTCGGAATTCTGGTGGATGGGAATCCATCTGGAACTCGATCTGCCATCGGAATTTTTCGCCCCGATCCGGTTCGATCTCAACCAAGAGGCGGATGCAGTCCGCGCCTTTCTCGACCGGGTGCTCGACAGCCCCAGACCGCCCACGGCAATCGTCACGGGCGATGCCTACGCGGCGCTCCTCATCGAGGAGTGCGGCAAGCGCGGACGCTCCGTTCCAGGCGACATCAGCCTCTTTGGTTTCGACGACCGGAATCCCGCAAATTGCCCGGTCGCGCTTTCCACCTACCGGCAAAATTTCGAGGGCATGGCGCGCGAAAGCCTCCGCCTGCTCATCGACCGCTGCGACAACCCCGGCCTGCCCACGCGCATCGTCGAGGTCGAAGGCCGACTCATCCATCGCGACTCGGTGACTCCCGGACCCTTCGCCCAAGCTGCCGGGACGGACGCCCCGCTCTAACTCCGCGCTTCCGCGTTCGACCGCGGCGCCGGACTCTGCCCTCTCCGTTCCACGCGGGATGCCATCGGCGGCTCCTGCCCGCATGATTTTGCACACAAGGCCTCGCCGTGAAAATGAAACGTTGCAGTCATTTGTTAAAAACGTTTTTTGCAATATTTTAATTGACCATTGCGGAAATACGAATTGGATGGTTCGCTCGGATCACTATTCCCTCCATGAATTCGAATTCTTTCTTGCATTGGAAATCAACCCGAGCCGGAGCAACCGCCCTCGCTTGGGGCCTTCTGGTGTCCACGACCTCGGCGGTGGATTACAGCACGATCGCCGCAGGCACTTGGTCAGGCAACGCCGCGTCCCGAAATGCCACCTATGGAACCCCCACTCCGGGATCAAGCGGCCCCGGGGCCTCCGACAATCTCACGCTGACCGTGAATGGCATTTTCAGCCTCCAAAATTCCACAGGACTTCTTACCGGCGGCCTAAATCGCGCAATTAACAATATCACCTCAACGGTGGCCGGAGCGAACATCGCCTCGGGAGGCGCTTCTTCCGGAAACTTCACCAGCCTGACGGTGAATGGAAACCTCACCCTCTCCACCTCCGGCGTGAGTCTCGCTCTCTGGAACACATCGGGCGCGCCCACCACGCAAGGGGCCATGACCGTGACCGTAGGGGGGAATATCAGCATCGGAACCGGCACCTCCCTCTATCTGGGACTCATCGAGGACACGGGTGTTCCCAACGGAGGCAACTCCTATGGCAGCTATCTCAACGGCTTCACGGCAAACAGCACGGAGTCGGGCAAGGGCCAGGTGGTGGTGGATGGCAAGCTCATGCTCCACCGCAACACGACAATCGCCACCTTCGGCGACCTGAATGTTGGCGCGACCGGCGTGGTGACCCTCACTGGCGCGGGCTCTGCGAATCTCACCCATTCGGGAACCTTCAACAAAACCATCCAAGCCCGTTCGCTCGCGGGATCCGGCATTGTGGAAAATAGCATTATTCTTGGCGCGAACGGCACAACCAGTTCGAACGCCACGCTGCACCTGCAAACCCTCGAGACCACGAATGCGACCTACAGCGGAACACTCCGCGACGGCTCTGGCACGGGCGCGGTGCTGAACCTGACCATGTCCGGAAGCGGACGCCAGGCGCTCTCCGGAAACAACACCTACTCCGGCAGCACGACCGTGAGTGCGGGCGTCCTCGAGGCCGCCCACTCTCAAGCTCTGGGAGGCAACGGCACGGTAACGGTCACTGGCGGTTCGCTACTGGTCGGCGCCAACGGCTCGATCGACGAGAAATCCCTTTTCCTCGACAAGGCGATCGCTGGCGATGCCACAGCGGCGCAAGCCGCCTTGCAGTTCGGCGCATCCTACTCGAACACCATCGGCACCGCTGGCGCGCTCACACTCGAGCAGGACTCGATCATCGACCTCGGCACCGGCGGGGTCGTGATTCACTTCCGCGAGATCGCCAACCTCGACAGCTACATTTTGCACATCTTCAACTGGGAGGGCGACACGGTCTGGAGCGGGAGTCCCGGGGGTGGCAAGGACCAGTTCTACGTGGACGAGGCCTTGGGCGGAGCCGAACTCGACAACATCCGCTTTTACAGCGGCACCACCACGAGCAGCTTCATTTCATCAGGCTTCCAGGTCACCGGCGGCTCGTTCAACAATGAAATCATCGCCGTTCCGGAGCCGGGAACCTGGGTGGGTGCGGCCCTACTCCTCGCGTGGGCGGGATTCCGCCTGCACCGCCGAGCGTCCAAGGCGGGCGTGTAGGTTTTCAGGGATCGCGTCTCGCGGCGACTCCCGACGCCTACTCCGTAGCAGCCGGCCGGGAAAAGACAGCCCCGTTGTGAGTCCAGCGGAGGAAATCCAGTTCCCAAACGACCGGAGATTCCACAACGAGCGGGCTGCGCGTTCCGAAGGAAATCCGGTTTTCCTTTTGCTTGCCTTCCTGCCGCACCGCCTCGAACAACTCCCCGTCCCGGGCCGAGTAGAGGGTCATCTTCCCGTCTTGGATCGCGAGCCGGTAGACATCCGGTTGCGTGGTATCATGCGCCACCGACTTCGTGCCCAAGCGGATTTGGTCGGAGTGGAAAACGACATGCCAACTGCCCTCGCCGGTGCCGACCCTCATACTGAAGGCTGCCTGCTCGGGCGCCGTGTCCACCAGAACCACCGAGAAATCCAGTGTGCTCCCCTGCGCAGTCGCCCCATCGTCTTCCATCCCCTCAATGGTGTAGAAATGATTCGCGCCAACAGGCACCTCGACCCGCAGCTTGCCGGAATCCAGGCTCACCCGTCCCCCGCCTGATTTCCGCGACTCGACCAAGGGCGGAACAGACTCCTTCGGTGGGGTGCCGCCGGCATATTGGTGCTCGAAGGGCTCGGACGCCTGGAGGGCGGGGAGAAACAAAGCGGCGCATAGGAACGGCCATGCGAAGGTTGCGAGGCGCGAGGGGTGGGTCATGGTGTGTGGTTTCATTTGGTGGGATCGACCAACTTGAGGCCGGCGGGCCCGGTGAGGTCGGTGATACTGAGGTTCTGCACGCTGCCGTCGACCTTCAAGGCGTTGGCATGGGATTTGTGGCGGTCGAAATCGACAAGACTGGCCCCGGAACCCGCTGACGGCCTGCCGCCGGACTTGACCGGCCAACTGGCGGAGGAAAAGCTGCCCGCAGTCGAGAGGGGCTCCCGGAGAATATTGTGGTCAATGAGATAGACCAGACGCCCGCTGTTCTCGTGCCCTATCGGCTTGGACCACCAGGGTTGCCATGCGCCTCCCTGATCCCCCACCCGGTCGTCAGCTCCCAGATAGCGGTTGTTCGCGTAGGAACTCGCGGAGAGACCCACCGGTCGATCAACATCCGCCGGGCAAAACCACACGCCGGCATCCTTGCGCGATTTCAGGTTGGCCGAACCCATGCCCGCAAATTCCACATAGCGCGTGCTGTTTGATGGCACCGTGCCGTTGAGAACCTCGGAAGGCCAGGGATTCCGACCAGTCTGGGCCCTGTAACGCTCGTTGTTGCGATTCGGGGGATACTCGCCATTGAAGTCTGCCATGTAGGCGTGGAGGCCGACTCCGATGGCGCGAAGGTTCCCGATGCATGTGGCATTGTGCGAGGAGGCAATGACAGACTTATAGAGCGGAAAAGCCAGCGCCGCCAGAATCCCCAGAACGGCCACCACCGCGAGCAATTCGATCAAAGTAAACCCCACATTCCAATGTCTGGCACGGATTCCGGGGGGAAGGCATCTCAAATTCATGGCTTGGGGGGATTGCCATCCGTGGCACTTGGCCGGTGTTGAAGCGCCCCCAAATCGGGAGCGGCTCCGTGGAAATATCCCGGCTCCATGCCGGGCAAGGGATCGAAGGATTTTCCCTCGATGAAAAACGGACGGGAGAGATCGACGCCCTTGCCCTGCACCTCGGCCGGCGGCTCGAAACCGTTCCACTCGCCCGAGGGCCAAAGTTGCCGTCCCTCGGCATTGATGTTGCCGACGCCGAACCAGATCGGGAGGCCGCTGACGGTGCTGCGGGCGCCGCCGACCCAGTTGTGGTCGAAAACCTCGTAGAGCCGCTCAAACAGGCCCGGAGCAAGGTAGGACACCGGCTCGTTGGCGGTGGAGATGATATTATTGAGCACACATGTTCTGCTCATGACGATATTCCTCCGCTGGGATCCGCACACGAGTCCCCGGTTCCCGCCGACGAATGTATTTTGATAGATGCCCAGCACGGATTCTTGATCCGGACCGAAATCGGCCCCGAAGTCATTGTAGTGCACATAGACATGAGTGCCCTCCTCGGGCGGTTGCACGAACACGTTCCGGTAGAGAGACTCGCTGCGATCCGAGGGGGTGTTGTATTGATGGATGCGCAGGAGAATATTGCTGTCGAAAAGAAGATTGTCGTGGATCCGTGCGTTTTTCAGGTCGGGCAGGGTGACAATCGCGATGCTGGAGAGGTTGTGGAGGACATTGCCGCAGATGACCAAGTCGGGCGTTGACATGGCGTGGATGCCCTTGATTCCCGAAAAAATGCGGTTGCCGCTGACCCGGTTGCCCGGCCCGGCCCCGCTGATTCGAACACCGATGTCTGCCGAGGCATCGGTGCCGGCGAGGTGTTTGAAGGCCCGGTAAAGCATCATGCGCACTTGGCTCTTCGGGTTTTCATCCGCCGCGTGATTCGTCCCGCCCCAAGCTCCGAAATCATCGCTTCCGAAAAAGCCAAGAGTGATGAGATTGTGGCGCACACTATTTTCCCGGGCCCGGCCGGTAAGGGTCACACGCCACAATCCGTTCCGGAACGAATTGTGCTCGATCACATTTCCAAACGCCTTGGCGCCCGAGATGACAATCCCCTTCTCGGCACCGCGAATTTCCAAATGGCGCACCACCAAGTGGGATTGGTTGGTGATGGCCAAGGCGCTCGCCGCCGGGGCCGCCAGGATTTGCAGCCCGTCGGGGTTGCGCCCGTCGCGGAACCGGAGAAAAACCGTTCCTTCGCTCACCCCGTAGAGGGCCTCGATGCCGTTCCAGAATGGCAAGGAACCCTCGGCCTCCTTCATCTCGCGCACCAAGCCATCAGCGGGAATCGTCAGGAAGGAAAATCCCCCGACGCCCGCCTTTTCAAAGTCCCGGAAGCCCCCAAGGCGAATGACTTCATAATTCTCCCCCGCCTTTCGGCCCGCGCCGGGGAGGCTCATCAGGCGGTCGTGGATGCGAAGCACCTGCTTCCCCTCCACCGTGAGGCAATGCGGATCCAGCCCCTGCGTCGCGATTTTGAAAACCCCTTCACCGACCTCCGGAGCGGCGGTCCACCCGCGCAGGGGCCGTCCGGGATCAATGATCGCGAGCCACTCTCCGCCCGGGCCGCGCTCGCCCTCGAGCACAATGGGTTTCCCGGGCTTCCCGGACCGCGGGAACTGGATGGTCTCCGTGTAGGTTCCCGCCCGCACCAGCACGCGCTCGCCGGGTTGAGCGATCTCCAACGCCCGTCCAATGGTCTTCAGAGGGCGTTCGATTGCGCCATCATTCGCATCCGAGCCGCCGGGAGACACCGCCAGCGTGCGCGCGCCCTCGGGAAGGACGACAGGCGCTTCCTCGCTCCCGGCCCGCTCCAACCACTTTTGGACGATGGATTCCGGCACAAGTGGGGCAAATGTCTCGCGCAGCGGTGCGACCGCGGGTGTCTTGCGATCCCCGCACCCCCCGAGCACAAAAGTTGCCAGCAGGCCGACGACCGCAGGAAAACGAGGCCCCGTCTTCATAAGGCATGTCCGGGATCGAAGCTCCGCGCGCCTCCCCAATGGGCGCTCCAGAGTTTTCCTCCGGCGTAGCTCTGCTCGAACGCCCCAGGATCCTTCAACTCCTCCGGCCTCCAACGCATCACTCCCATGTGGTATCTCAGATGGGCCGGCACTGCTCCCGCGTAGTAGGCCGTGACGATCGTGGAATCGGCCAACTCGACCGAGGACGGATAGCCGCCATCGGTGATCATTCCGAAATCCAAAAGCAAGCCGGGGCGGCTCCAACTTTCCCCTCCGTCCAGGCTCCACCGGTATCCGATGCCGCGAAGTCCGGGGTTGCGGATGCCAAAGGTCAAAAGAATCCGCCCATCGCGCAGTTGCAGTAGATTGCCGGGAATCTGCCCGGCCAGGGTAAGCGGGCCGCGGGTTTCCCAGGTTTTCCCGCTATCGCCCGAGATAAACAAATCCAGATGCTGGTCGCCGTAGGTGCGCGAAGCCAGAAGCAACCGGCCATCTCTGGTGCGCAGCAGACAGGTTTCGTTGTGGTCCCCGGAACACACCCGGGATGCGATACTCCACGCCCGACCACGATCCCGACTGACATACAAATACACACCATCGCCCGCATGCATGGGCACCGCCAGCGTTTCCGCATCCATATGGACAAGCGGACCGAACGGAATGGGCGGATGCGCCCAGGAAGGATCGGCTTCTACCGAACCCTCGCTGCGCCACGTGTGGCCCAAGTCGCTGGATCGGCACACGACGGGCGGCAAAATACGGGACTCCGTGGCCGAACGGATCTGGCCGGCAGGCGGGCGGTTGTCCCGCCCCATCGCGATAACAACAAAATCCCCGTCCGACCCGAACCCGGCGGCATGGTTCAAGCCGTTGTTTGTTCCGGGTTCATGAGGGTGGACCACCCCCCGCCTCCGCCAGGAGCGTCCCTCGTCCTCGCTCGCCCAGCACTCGGTGTCGCCCTCGCACGCGCCATGGACGGGCTGATTGAAAAGCGTGGCCAGCAGTGTGCCGTCGGGGGCTGCTGTCACGCACGGCCAGGCACACACATTGTCGATGGCGATGTAGCGTTCCATATCTTCGTTCACGCCTCCAGAGGCTCGGAAACACGGGTCTCCGGAAGGTTCGCTTCGAGCACCCGGAGCAGATTCAAGCCAAGAATCTTCCGGATGGCCTCTTCCCGGTGGCCACGTAGAAGCAGCCCCACGGTCAGCAGCGGCCAGTTCGTCCAGGCTAGGCTCCCATACCGGTGGTCATCCGAAGTGGTTGAGGAGTGTCGGGCCTGATGCCACCAAGCTCCCCACCATTTTTCCGAAAATGCCCCCGCCGGCCGCGGCTTCACTCCTTCGCCGTAGGGCGGGATGAACGTGGTGTCGCTGCCAATCGCCACATGATCCTCCCCGACGATCGCGAGGGCATGGTCGATGTGGTCGAGCAGAGTGGAAATTGTCGCGTCGGGACCGAGGAATGCCGGGCGCGACGTGATGCCCACAAGGCCACCCGTCCCCGCGATAGCCCGGAGCACGCGGTCGCTTTTGTTGCGCATGTGGTCGTAAACCGCCTTGCAGCAGACATGGCTCGCCATGATCGGCTTGTTCGAAACCTCCGCCGCCTGCAGCGATGCGTTCTCGCTGGAATGCGGCACATCCACCACAAGTCCGATCCGGTTCATTGCCCTCACGACTTCCCGGCCGAGGTCGGTCAACCCCGCGTCGTTGCGCTCCGCACAGCCCGTCGCCACCACATTCTGCCTGTTGTAGGAGAGGTGCATCAGACGAACCCCCAATTGGTGCCATGCCGGGAACCATTCGATTTCCTCCTCAAGGGAGTTCAAGTGACCCGGACAGGGAGGGCCATTGACACTGAAGGCTGCGGCAAAGGTCCGGTTCCGCCAAGCCCGGCGGAAATCTTCTGGATGCCTCGCCTGAACAACCCGCTCGCCAAAGCTGCCAACTAAATGCGCGCTCGCCGCGATCCGCTTCATGTCTTCCGGCATCGATTTCCCCTCCGCCGCCGTGTGAATCATCCCGCAAAGACCCGTCACCGCAAGAGCCTCCAGGAAATCCGCGCTCGACTCCGCGTTGAAGGTGGGCGACAGCGACCTCACCAACCCACCTTCAAAATGAAATCGGTCGCCCCCGGGGTTCTGCTCGACCAACCCGTTCCATCGCCGCGTGGCCTCGTCGTTCCAGCCCATCGGCAAAAACCCGAAGGTGTCCAAAACCAATGACTCCCCGTGCAAGGCCAGGCCCCGCTCCAACTCGGCCGCCGAGGGCTTCAACACGGCAAGCCCGCGCTCCCACGCTTCCCGGATCATCAAAATCGTGCTTGTGCCCGGCCGACCGGGCCGGACTCCATTGCGAGGGGTGAACTCCATTGTGCCAAAATAATTCTCAGAAACAGATCTGTAAATGTTTTTTTGAAACACTACAGAATCGTTCAAGGCCTCCGCCACCCACCCGGTCCCGACGTGGGTGGCGGTGTAGAACTCCTGGCGATTTGGAAAAGTTGCGCCCCGTGCTATTCTTTGCCCCATGTATCGATTGATTTTCCTCGCTCTCTTGTCTCTGTGCGTGTGCGAGCGGATTCAGGCCCAGGGGAACGCCACCGCGGCACCGACAGAGGAGGAATCCCCCTATGACCAACTCCAGATTCTTGCCCGCGCCATGCAGCTCGTTCGGCAGGATTACGTGGACGAGTCCAAGGTGAGCTACAAGGAGCTGGTCTACAGCGCGCTTCGAGGGATGCTCGACACCCTGGATCCACACAGTCAGTTCATGGAGCCGAAAAGTTTCCAGAACATGCAGGAGGATACCAAAAGCGAGTTCGGAGGTCTCGGCGTGGTGGTGACCCAGAAGGCTGGCATCCTCACGATCATCAATCCGATGGAGGACACCCCCGGGTTCCAGGCTGGGCTTCTTCCGGGCGACCAGATCTTAAAAATCAACGGCGAGACCACCGAGAAGCTCGACCTCAACAAGGCCGTCGAAAAACTCCGCGGCAAAGTCGGCGAGACCGTCACACTCACCATCAATCGCCCCGCGACAGAGGAGTTGAAGGACTACGAACTGACCCGCGTCGTCATTAAAGTCCCAAGCGTGAAGGATGCCCGCATCCTCCCGAGGCAACAGGCCGGCGGGGCGCGCATCGGCTACGTGCGCCTCACACAGTTCAACGAACCCACTGCGGAGGAACTCTCCACCGCACTCGACACGTTGGAGAAAACCGGGATGGACGCGCTGGTGCTCGACCTGCGCCACAATCCTGGCGGACTGCTGGGCAGCGCCGTCGATGTCTGCGGCCAATTCCTGCCGCCGAACACGCTCGTGGTTTTCACGGAGGGCCGCACGCCATCGCGCGAATACCGCACCGCCGCAACGAAGACCCCTCATCGCAGATACCCGTTGGCCGTTCTCACAAACTACGCCAGCGCGAGCGGATCGGAGATCGTCGCCGGGGCGCTCAAGGATCTCAACCGCGCACTCGTCGTCGGCGAGACCACCTTCGGCAAGGGATCGGTGCAGAGCGTCGTCTCGCTTCCCGACGGTTCGGCCGCCCGGTTCACCACGGCTAAATACTTCACACCCGGGAAAAAACTCATCCACGGCCACGGCGTGAGCCCGCACATCCGCGCCACGCTCACGTATGACGAGGAGGCGGAACTCCTCAGCTCGCGACGCAAACGCGACGATCCCGCCTCGCCCCCGTCCGAACTCATCGACCCTCAACTCGAGCGCGCCATCGATGCCCTGCAGGGTGCCCTCCTGCACGTGAAAAACCAGAAGGCGAAATAGTGCTGTCTCCGGATTTGCACTCGGCCTGCCGGACTTGCGAGAGTGCCCCCCGGCGAGCCGCACGCACAACCCGCCGCCGCACCTACCACTGATGCCCGCAATCCTTGCCATTGAGACGTCCTGCGATGAGACCTCCGCCGCCATTCTGCGCGGATTCGACGGGGTTCTTGCCCATGAGATTTTCAGCCAGGCGGCCATCCACTCCGAGTTCGGCGGGGTGGTGCCGGAGGTCGCCTCGCGCAATCATCTGATCTCCGCTCCGCTCATGATTGATCGCGCCCTCGAGCAATCCGGACTCGTCCTCAACGACCTAGGAGCCATCGCCGCCACCACCGGTCCCGGCCTCGCCTCCGCGCTTCTTGTCGGCGCATCGATCGCCAAGGGACTCTGCATCGGCTCGGGGAAGCCGTTCCTCGCCGTGAACCACATCGAAGGGCATCTCCTCTCCCCGTTTTTCGGCTTCGCGGAGATTCCGCCCCACACCGCCCTGGTCGTGAGCGGCGGGCACACCTTGCTGCTGGATGTCGAGGGCTTCGGGGACTACCGCCTCCTCGGGCGGACGATGGACGATGCCGCTGGCGAGGCGTTCGACAAGGTTGCGAAGCTTCTCGGGCTGGGGTATCCGGGCGGCATCGAGATCGACCGACTGGCCCGCGGCGGCAACCCGGCCCGCTACGATTTCCCGAGGGGAATGATCGACTCGGGCGATTTTGATTTCAGCTTCAGCGGGCTCAAGACCGCCCTGCGCATCTTCCTTCAAAAGCACGGCGCGCCCGCGGAGGCTGATCTACCCGATGTCTGCGCGTCATTCCAGGCGGCCGTCACCGACGTCCTCATCGCCAAACTTTTCAAGGCGGCAAAACAAAGCCACCGCCGCACGGTGACACTCAGTGGCGGGGTGAGCGCGAACTCGGCCCTGCGCGCGCAGGCGACCGAGCGAGCCCGTCGCGACGGACTGGAGTTGCGTTTTCCTCCGCCCGGCCTCCTCACCGACAATGCGCTCATGATCGCATTCGTCGCCGCCCATCTTCTCGCTTCGGGGCACACGGACTCCGTGACCCGGGAGATTTCTCCAAACTTCCAGCCGGCGTCCCTCACTCGCTCTTCCCATCACCCAGCAGGGACAGGATCGCCTCGCGAAAGCGCGAAATGGTGAACGGTTTTCCGAGGAAGGCCGTGCGCGGAAGCTTGGAGGCATTGAGCACCGCCGTGCTGTCCGGCGCCCCGGAGATGAACAGCACGGGCGTTTGAATCCCCCTGCGGCGCACCTGCTCGATGAACGTCACGCCGCTGACTCCCGGGAACCGGTAGTCGCAAACGATGAGGCCGAGCCCGGGGTCGGCCGCGGCTTCAAACGCGCTTGCGGTGGAGAGGTGGTGGACTTGGCGGCGACAGTGGAGGCTCTCGCACAGATCCTTGAGCGTCTCCAAGACGAGCGGGTCGTCGTCGATGAGAAGAATGGGCGGAAGAGAATCGAGTGGCATGGCGGGTCTCCTCAGTGCATCACCACAAGGGGCTCGGGGGATTGGGTGAAGCAGACGGAGGTCACGGGGGACTGAATTTTTTCCTCCAGAATGCGGATGATTTTCTCCGAGGCGTGTCCATCCCCGTAAATGCTCGAGCCCGTCGTCATGGCACGATAAGCGGCCTCGTCGCCGAGCAGGAGGTTGGCCTCGCGCAGGATGTCCTGCACATCGGTGCCGACGAGACGCAGGGTTCCGGCGGCAATCCCCTCCGGTCTCTCCGTCTCGCGGCGCAAGACGAGGACGGGCTTGCCGAGCGCGGTGGCCTCCTCCTGCACGCCTCCGGAATCCGAGAGCACGATGTAGGCCTGCTGGAGTGCCGAGAGGAACTCCTCGTAATTGAGAGGCTCGCAGAGCGACACGCCCGGTTGATGCCCGAGAATGGGGAGGATCGACTCGCGCACGCTGGGGTTCGGGTGCATGGGGAAAAGGAAATGGAGCCCCGGGTGGGAGTCCGAGAGGTGCTTGATGGCCAGCGCGACGGCGCGCATGGGCAAGCCGAGATTCTCGCGCCTGTGGCACGTCACAAGAATGAGGCGGCGATTCCCGTTTGAGATTCCAGCGGGAAGTTCCCGGCACCGCAGGCGTTTGATCATCCAGTGCAGGGCGTCCACGACCGTGTTCCCGCAAACGAAAATGCTTTCACTGCCGATGTTCTCGGCGCGGAGGAGATCGGCGGAGAATTCCGTCGGGGCGAAGTGCCAGTTTGCGAGGCGGCCAAGCATCGTGCGGTTGAGTTCCTCGGGGAATGGCGAGTAGCGGTTGTGCGAGCGCAGGCCGGCCTCGACATGACCGACGGGGATTTTGTGGTAGAAGGCGGTGAGGCCGCCAACGAAGGCGCTTGTCGTGTCGCCCTGCACGAGAACGGCGTCCACACGGGATCCGGCGAACAATTCCCCCAGCTGGGTGGAAAGCACGGAGGTAAGATCCCAGAGCTTCTGGCGCGGACGCATGACGCGCAAATCGATATCCGGCGAGATGCCGAAGTTGTCGAAGATTTGCTCCACCATTTGCCCATGCTGTGAGGTGGAGATGGTGAGCGGACGGAGCGTGTCGCTGGCTTGTAGGGCGCGAATGACGGGGGCGAGCTTGATCGCCTCGGGACGTGTGCCCACGATCACAGCAACGGTTTTTTTGGTAATGGCGGTGTGGTTTCTCATTCAGGTTTGAGTTCAAATTGAAGTGGCATGCCGGCGCAGCGCTCCATGAGCGTGCGAAGATCGTTCTCCGTGATGAGGCCTTCCACACGGAGCGTGATGCCCGCATCGCGAATCCGCTGCACGGCAACTCCGGCACGTTTGGAAAAGCCCGGCGCGAGAAGCTCCTCGGTTTCGGGACCATGCGTCGCTCCATCGGCGGCGGCGGGCTGAAGCCCAGTGGTGTGGCGCAGGGCATGGATCATTTTTTTCCGGCTCACAAGCCCCAGCTGCAGGATCAAGCGATCCACCGGGCTGGAAATAAGCCTCCGCATATTGCGAATCCGGGTCGCATGGTCCGGCGTGAGCTCGCCCGTCTCCACAAGCGTGTCGATGAGCGCGGACTCGGAGAACCGGAGCGCGAGGAAGTCGTGCCACAATGTGTGAAATGCCGCTGGCGTATCAGCGCAGAAACCCACCTCGTTGCCCAGGATGCCGCGCACATGCGCCTCTACGCCGGGGTGGACGGGGTTGAGGATGGCGATCGTGCCGTTGTTGAGAGGCACAAGCCCGTGCGACTCGCAGAAAAAGGCCCCCAGCGATGTGATGAGGGACACGCTCAGTGTCAGCTTCGCGAACTCGGCCTCCGCGACTCCAAGATCCTCCGCGATGAGGCGCCTCACTTTTTCCGGCGAGATGAGGCGCAGGGTCGTCATGGCATCCGCCATCGAACGCATGCGCAGCATCTGAAACTCGCGCACGCGGCGTTGATTGGCTGGGCTGAGCTCGCGGAAGGCATCCTCCACCGGGTTGCGGGGCTGACTTCCAAGAACTCGTGTCGCGTAAAGGGAGTTGCGGAGGCTACCAAGGTTCACGGGACGCAGCAGGCGCGCCTCCACGGGAGAGCCCATGATCTCCGCGATCGCCTGAAGGTCGGGGGCGGCCGGGGGCTCGGCGAAGGCAAAGGCAAGCGTCCCGTCCCCGTCGGAATGTGCTGGCATCGCGCCGAAGCGCTCGGCATCGGCCTCGGACCACCGGTCGAGGAGGTTGGGCGCGACATCCTCGGGGGTCACGACACGGGTTTGCAGGCATGAGAAGCGGGACCAGATATCCAGAAACTGATCCTCGTCGATGAGCTGCAGATCAAGAAGCGCGCGCGGGGCGGACTTGCCATGCTGTTGCTGCAGGCTCTTCTGGAGGTCGGTCTTTGAGACGTAGCCATCCTCGACCAGAAGATCCTCAATGGTGCGGGAGTATTCCTGGAGTTCAGCCATCCCCGGGAAAACGTGCATTGTTTTCGTCCATGCGAGCGGCTTGTCGAAAAGCCGGTGGCCCAGATAAAACCACGTTGCGCGAATCGTGGCCCCCATGTTGATGAAGTTCACAACCGGATAGCGCGGAATGGCGAAGAGGCCTTGCCGGAGCCCGTAGACGTCGGAGACGCAGGACACCTTCTGCCCGACCCGGTAAACGAGCAACGCGGTATCGACAAGAATGATGCGCCACAGCAGGCCGTCATGCTCAAAAAGTGGACGCACGAAAATCGAGTTCCGCAGGTCGCTGTTAAGAATGGCGAACTCGAAGAGGACGTAGCCCATCACACAATAGCCAGCGGCGTTGATGCAGTGGACCACCGGGGCGCGGCGATCGCGCATCAGCGTATAGCGCACGGCCGGCGACCCCCACCATCCTCCATGCTGCCACCCTTGGTAGGCGGTGCCGATGATCCAGCGGGCCTTCTGCTTCACCGCTTGATAAAATTTAAGGGGGAAGTTCTCCCTCACGGCAACCCGCTCGGTGATGGTGCGTGTCGAGACGACTTTCCCGGCGGCATCGCGCTTCACGATTTCCCGCTCGACCGGGTGGTCGATGAAACCGGTTCGGAATCCCGCGCGGCAGAGTTCCAGGCCGACCATGTAATCCTCGGCGAGGTTGCCTTCCTGAAACGGCCCCCCATTGTGCTTTGCAGCCAGAAAATCGATCGTCTTGCGGGAGAATGCGGTGCCGACTCCGGCGGATGGCACGACGCCGCCTATCGCTTCGCGGGAATACATGTCCTTCACATGCCACTCCGCAAACTCGTCGATGTAGGAGTTTCCCACCCAATACCTCCAGGGCGTGAGTTCAAGCGGGAACACGGGCAGCTGGCCCATATCGAGCAGGGCGGGGACGTAGTGGTTGTAGGCTTTGAGCGTGAGCGGATGCATGACGTCCTCGGCATCATGCAGGGCGATGATCTCGTATTCCCGGCGGCCCGGAATCTCGAGCGTCCGCATCTCCTGGAAGATCGCGTTGAGACAATCCGCCTTGGAAGTCGGTCCGGGATTTCTTGTCATCGCCTTGTGGATGCGCGGCGACATGCGGGTGAGTTCATCGACGCACCGGTTGGTCTCCGGGTCGTTGGGGTAAACGCCGATAAAAATATCGTAGCGGTCGTAGACGAGGATTTTTTTCGCATATTCGGCCATGCGATTGATCACTCCGCCTTCCATCCAGGCCGGGATGTAGATGGCTATGAGTTTTTCGGGCTCGTTTTTGAGTTGCTCGAGCGAGACGGGGCTGTCCCCGCGCTTTCCACGCAGGTAGCGGAGGAACTGCATATCGAAAAAGACATCATCGATCCCGAAGATGAGAAATCCGACTGCGGCCGTGTAGGCCAGGACGACAAAGAGGGTGTGGATGGTTTCCATGCGAATTACCAGCGAAGGGAGAGTGATACGGTGAGGCGCAGGTCGGAGTAGGTGGACGCGGTGTCTCCGCGGGAATTGTTGGCGTTCCGTCCGAGGTAGGTTCCGAAGACATAGTCCACGCTCGTTGTGAAAACGGCCGCACCGACCGGTGTGGTGACCAGACGCACCCCCGGCCCGGCCTCGAAATAGTTGTCGTAGTAGTTGCCGACGGTATCCATCGTCAGGTTCTGCAGCCCGTAGGCATCGATCGCCGCGGCTTTTCCAAACTGGATCAACCGCGCCCCCTGTCGGGATTGGCCGTAGCCGATGACATCCGCCAGCCGTGTGTAGTAGGCCGCGTCGCCGCCAGCCTCGACAAACCAATCGAGCCGAAAACGCACAGGCGTCCACGCGTTGGGTGTCCACCGCGAGGCGAGGCTCTCCTGCGAGAGGGGCGGGACTCCGGCCGGAGAGGCGGTCTCAAGGTCGATGGCCGTCCATTCCCTCCCGGGGCCCCAGGCCCAGTAGCCGTTGACGCCGGCGATGAGTTCGGTGAACCAGCTTCCCTGCCGCTCCTCGGTGCCGCGCAAATCCTTTTGGATGCCTCCAAGCACGTAGAGAGTGAAGGTCTGCGTGGCGAACGGACGCACGCGCGCGCCGATGTGAAAACCAGCCAGGTTTTCATTGTAGATGGTGGGAATCCCTTCGCCGGCCCCATCCCCGCCGCTCGTCGAGTCGAGACTGAAGTCCGCCTGGATAAACGGCTCGATCCAGCGCGCGCCGGGGATGAATGTGCCTTCTCGCAGGCGCCCGGAGGCGATGCCGATATCGTATCGCGAGAGGTAGGTTGCGTAGAGGTCCAACTCGCCCCATGCCCAGCGCTCGAGATTGAAGGGTGCCGCCAGCGCATCGATCTGCGAGGCGGCAAGGCGGCTGGCGATCGAGTCTCCATAGCCATCGCGGACGTTCTTCCAGATTTCAAACGCCTCCTCGCGGCGCCCGTCCTTGACGAGCAGATTGGCCAGTTGGAGGTGGGGCTCGGGATTCGTGGTGTCGGGACCGGTGAGCGCGCGAAGGGCGACGATTGCGCCCGTGGTGTCGCCGCCGCGTTCGAGCGCTGCGGATTTTTCCAGGATCAACTCGGGGGTGGCCTCGCCGCGGCGTTCCAGATCGGTGATTTGAGCAACGGCCTCGACATCGCGCTCGATCGCAATGAGGTCGTAGGCCCGCTGCTGGCGGTCGAGGCGGGCCTGGCTGGCACGATACTCCGCCTGCTTGCGGAGTTCCTCCGCGGAGGGCGGTTGGGCGCGGTTGGCCTTTTCCTCCGCCTCGGCGCGATCGATGGCTGCGAGGCTGGATTCGGCCATCGCGGCCATTTCGGAGTTCCAGGAGTGCGCAAGTTGCTCGAAGCGCGCCCGCGCCTCGGCATGACGCCGGTCGAATACCAATGCGGTCGCCAGGCGGAATGAGAGCCCCTCGTTGCCGGGCTCGGCGGCGCACGCCTGCTCGAGCAGGGTCACCGCCTCGCCATGGCGGCCTTGACCGGATAGGAGCGCGGATTCCTGCACGGGATCGGCCTCCGGCGCCGACCTTGCGGGTTCAAGCGCAGGTTCGGTCACGGCCTCCTGGGCGCGCAGCAACGACGCGTAGATGAGTAATGCGGCGAGGGAGTAGAGAATGATTTTCATGGGTTTTGCACGGGTTGGGAAACGGGAAACGCGGTCACGGGATCAACCGCTACGAGGTGGCTCGAGCGTGCGGCATCCACGATGTCGCGCATGTGCTGGAACGTCATCCAAGCCGGGATCACGACGCCGGCGAGACCGCCGCGCATCGAGGCGATGTCGCGGATGTGTTCCTCAAGATATGTGATGGCGGCCCCGTCCAGGCCGCCGCGCACATTGGCGGGCAGCAACCACCCCCCCTCCGCGCGCCGCAAGGGAACGGCACTAAAAAGGGAAACAGGCGCCTCCCCGGGCGTGCGTTGGCATGTGGGATTTCCCAACTCCAGAGCCGCTGGGGCATTTTCCGCACCGGTAATAACGATCCCTTCCTCGAGAAATTTTCTCACTTCCTCCGGGCTATTCTCACCGCGCAAAAAGATGCGTCCGCCCCGGGATTGCGCGTAACGCAGCGAGTCCATGTAATCCTCGCGGGGGGTGATCTCCAACCCGGCTGGAATGTCCCTCACTTGGGCCGTCACCACAAAGGGGGCCTTGTGGTGTGCAAAGTAGTCCACAAGCCTCCGGAACGGCTGCGGAGCATCCCCGGGGTGGTAATCCTGCACGATATAAAGGAGGGCCGAATCCGGAGACTTGCCAACCCCGTAAAAATCGAGAAGGACGTCCGAGAAGATTGTCGATAGAGGGGGGTCGCCCGGCAGTGCCGAAAATCCAAACCGGCTGCCGATGCGCCAGCTGAGCGGTTGGTTTTTCCCCGGCGACGTGACTTTGGCCAACACCTCCACACCATTCGCAGGGGCTGGAAAAAAAGGATCCAGGCGTTGTTTCCACTCCCTGTCGCGGTAGTGGATGCCGGCCTTCTCGAGTGGTGTGGACTTAACGCCGCGCATGGAGGGTTGCGCCAAGGTCAGCGAGGAGGCTGCTCCAACAGCCATAAGCGGTTTCTTTGTCCTGCCCAAATACTCGAGGACTGCGGCGTTCATCTCTGGAAATCCGGCGATGCCGACAACGATGAGGGCGTCTGCTTTTTCAATGTCGGCGAGGGTGGCGCGGGCCGCCTCGCGCTTTTCAACGCGTGTGTCGAAGCGTGTGAGAAGGACGGCTATCGGCTCGACCTCGTTGACCAACGAGAAGGGTTTCGCCACCGTGTCATAGAGCAGAAGGGTGGTCGAGCCGGGCGGAACCGCGGCAGGCGAGGCCCCGCTCACAGCGAGCGCAGCAAGGAAAAGGAGAACAGAAGCGCTTCTCACAGGTCGCCTCCATTGGGACGGTTTCTGCGGCGGCGGATGATGATTTTCTGCACGATAAAGAGGAGGGTGAGGGCCCCGAGTGCGCCGCCGATGATCCAGGCGTTCACGTGGGAGCTGAAAACGCCGGCTTCGATTTGATCCATCGCCCGGTCTTCCAGGTCGGTGCGTGTTGTGCCCCGCGAAAATCCGATCCGGAACTGCTCGGAGAGCGAGACCTCTTGGATGTAGCGGACGTCGTAGGTGATGAGTCGCCCCTCCGAGTCGAGCGCCGCCACCGTGCCTGTGAGGCGTTGGGTCACGTCGGGGTCGGTGAGCAGCGCGATGGTGCTGTTCCCTCCATAGCCCTCAAGCCCTCCGACGGTGGCGTAGATTTCCTCCTTCGTCCAAGGCGAGGGCAAAAGCTGCGCGAAGCTGAGCGAGCGGTCGAAGTCGGCCATGGGCACCGGCTCACCGCGCAGCACCACCGTATCGCCGCTCGTCGGGGAGCCCTCAATCACAAGGGTGGGTTTTTTTTCAAATGCCTGCGGCCACTGGAATGCAGAGCCGAGGATCAGGCCGGAGCGGTTCGCAACACGGTCTGGCTCGGGGGGCTGATCCGGCGCGTAGGTGGCGACCTCGGGCCACAGCACAGGCATGCTCGGCAAGCGGCTGCCGAGGTCCAGGCCGATGATTTTTAAAAGCTCGTTGCGTTCTGCGCTCTGCTCGGAGGGCACAATGATCGCGGTGCGGCGAAGAAATGCATCGCGCAGGCACAGCAGGCCCAACCGGCCGAGGTCGTCGATGGTCAGTGCCGTGCTGTTGATGTCGAGCATGGAGCCACTGGAGATCGAGAGCCAAGCCCGCTCCTCGTTGCGATGGGCGCAATCCACCGTGCCGATGTCGAGATAACTGGACACCGAAAGGCGCGAGGGATCCCGCCCCGCGATCCCAGCGGGAATATACAAGCGGTGGCGCGAAGCGGCCGCGTTCTGCGGCGTGAGCGCCACACTGCCGATCATCGTATCGTTCAGCCGCACATCGAATGCGGAGGTCTTGTCGAGCCCCCCGGCATGCGTGAAATCCAAGTCCACAAAACTCCCCGCCGTGGTCTGCCAGCCGGGGGGAAAGCTGATGTCGCGGGAGGCTTGATTCCGAAAAAGCCCCCGCAGGACGATCCCCCCGTCTCGCAGGGATTGGAAGGACGTCGGCCCGGCGAGGGGCTGGGTGAACCTCTCCGCAAGCGGGGAGATCGCGGGAGTCTGCCGGACGATGTGCGGATTCGCCGTGACGTTGTTCATCGCGGTCTCGCTGCCGAGGGTGAGTGCCGCCTTCTCAAGACCGGCCGCATCGGCACCGCTGAGGATGATCCACCGGCGACCGGCGGTCTCGGCATCGCCTGTGATGATTTCCGCCAGCAGGCCCTCGCCATTTTCCAAAACCCGAAGCGCCTCTTTGACATGACCGGGGAGCGGAGTTTCCGCAAGGGCATCCCGCGTGCCGATAAGGATGCCGTTCCGGACAAGCGACTCGGCGCCGAAGGTCCCAGTGTCTTTGACGGTGACCAAATCCGGACCGGTATAAACGGTCTGCCCGAGGCGCGCAGCCGCGATGAGGAGCGAGCGAAGCTCCGGATCGCCCGCATCCCCGGGCACAAGCAATGACACAACGGCCTCGGGCTGGTTTTTCCAACCCGGTGGATGAAATCCCGGCAACACCATCAATGCGGGTTCGGTGAGCGACTCGGGAAAGCGCTGCATCTCGGCAAAGAGCGGCTGACCGGAAAAGGCCACCCGCACCATGCTGCCGGCCTCAAATTCCAGCCAAGCAGCGGGATTGTCCACATCGCGACAGGGCGACTGGGTTGTCTGCATGAGGCAACTCACACTCATGCGGTTCCAGCCCGGCAGGAGCATCTCGGGGGAGAGCGGGATCACGATCGAGTTCCGCTCTTGGGCGCCAGCTTGTTTTTTAGCCCCCAATCGCACACTGGTAAGTTCCCGCTCGTTCATCCTCACTGTCATCGTCGAGACATCCGGCAGGAGCAGCGGGGAGCTCTGCCAGGACAGAACCATTTCACTGCCGGCCTCGAAGCGGATGTGCTCGGGCAGGCAAAAAACGTAGTCCTTCTTGGCAAGCACACCCTCAAGGCGGTCGCGGGGAGTGGCGAACAGCGGGACGTCAAAGAGCTTCGCGGCGCGCGGGGCCGATCCATTGCGGGCAGGATCCTCTGGGCTCGCACCGAGCGCGGAGGGTATGGTGGCGAGTGACAAGGCCAAAAGGCCCGCGAGAGACACAGGGAGAGGGTTTCGTCGAGAGAAGGATTGCGTTTTCACGAGCCGCAAAATAGTGACCTCGCTCCCTGCTTGGTATGGGGTCTTTCCCCCAAAGTGATGACCCCGGAAGGCCCGCCGGCCAGAATCCTCTCATTCCAGAGCGCGCAGGCCCAACGCTGGGGCCAAATGTTTTCCAACTTACGTCTTGATGGATCAAAAAGCGTCCTCTAGAAGTTGCCGCGCACGAGTCCTCCTCTCGCCTCATGGGTAAAATCCTTATCATTCTCTCCATTGCCTTGGCCGCCATTGCCGCGGGACTAGGATACATTAATCGCGGAGTTCTTGTTCAAACCAAGGACGAGTTGGTTCTCTCCCGACAGGAGGCGACAAACACCAAGACCGCCCTCGCGGCCGAGACCGTGAAGATTGCCGCACTCGAGAAGAATCTGGCAGATCTCACCCTTCAGAAGCAGGACGTGGAATCCCAAGTCAATAAACTCAAAGCCGAGGTCGCTGCTACGACATCGCAAGTCACCGATCTCACCGCCAAGCTCGGCAGCAAGGAGTCGGAACTCGCCGTGGCCAATACCGACATTCAAGCCAAGACCGAGGAAATCGCCCGCATCAACGAACAACTCGCAGGAGTCACCGCCCCACCCGTCGCCGACGACAGCCAGACACGCATCACGGAACTCGAAACCCTCAATACGAAACTCCAAGGAGACTTGGACGGCGCCCGCAGCAAACTCGAGGGCTTCGAACGCATCGAAAAAGAAAAACAAACGCGCACCGCCCTCGCCAATCTCACCGGCCGCATCCTCGCCGTCAACCAAGCGTGGAATTTCGTAGTCCTCAATATCGGCGACCGCAATGGGATTCTGAGCAATACCGAGCTCATCGTGAAACGCGGCTCAATCCGCATCGGCAAGGTCCGAATCACTTCGGTCGAACCTGCCACATCGATTGCGGATATCATTCCCAGCGCCATGTCGCGCGGGCTCAGCATTCAACCCGGCGATGATGTTATTTATCAAACACAGCAAAATTAGCCTCCTCGTCCTGTTCCTAGCCGCCGCTCTCGGTGGCTGCGCCGTGGATGAGCAACCAGCCTCCTCCCAAGCAGGAAGCTCACTGCCTTGGAACCGTCCCGCATCCTGGGAAGGCGCCGGTGCCTTGGGTGCCGCCATGCAGGGAACCCCCTGATACCTCGGCGGTCCAGAAAGGGCGGGTCACTGCAGGATGGTGACCGGCGTGCCAAGTTTCACCTTCTCAAAAATCGTCTTCGCCACATCCTTCGGCAGGCGGATGCAACCATGCGAGGCCGGATAGCCCGGGAGAATGCCGGCATGGATGCCGACCGTCGTAAAATCCTGCGGGTGGCTCCCCAACCGGAGAAACCACTTCATTGGAGCCCCCTGAAAACGAGCCCCGGCCGGGGGACTGTGGACGCGCATGCTCACGTCTGAGCGCACGGTGCGGCCGTTTGCTCCCACAAATTTGCCATAGAGCGTCGAGCGATGGTTCGCAACCTTCTGCACAATCTGAAATTGACCGACCGGCGTCATACGCGCCCCCCGGCCGGTCGATACCGGGGAATCAATGGCGGTCTCGTGTCCCACTTTGAAGTAGAGGCGCTGTTTTGAGAGGGAGATGACGACTGCAACATTCTCGGGAGTCGCCCTGCCGATCAACTCCGGCACAGCATGCGCGGTAGCCTGCCCTTTCTCCTTGGCCCGAACGGAGTTCGCCCCGCTCGCGGGAGTCCTCGGCGCATCCTCCCCCAAGGCCGCGGCAGCGGGGAAAACAGCCACCCCCAATGCGACCGCACACACGCGATGAAATGAAAAAAGACTCCACATCACTAATCAGGCCACCCACTCGCATACGCCCTCCCCGCACCATTTGCAACGGGGTTTCCCCCTCACTGTGCAAAGCCCGGCATGCGGGGCGCCAGCCAGCCAATCCACAGGGAAAGAATAATCCAGCAGGCAAAATTCATCACCACGCCCAATCGCATCATATCGCGGAGCGGAACCTTCCCGCTGCCGAAGACAATAGCATTCGGAGGTGTGGCCACGGGGAGCATGAAAGCACAACTGCTCGCCAATGCGACGGCGGCGGCGAAGGCCAGTGGAGGCTCGCCAAGCCCCACAGCCATCGCGGCAACGATCGGCAGGAACGTGGACGTGGTGGCCGAGTTGCTGGTGATTTCCGTAAGCCAGACAATCAGAAAAACCACAAGCGAAACCAGCGCGGCAGCGGGCAGAAATCCCGCCAGCGCCGCCACCCCCCCAATCCAGCCGGCGAGCCCGTTCGACTGGATCGCCGAGGCCAGGCTGAGCCCTCCTCCAATCAGCAAAAGCACATCCCACGGGATGCGGCGGGCGGTGTGCCAATCAAGGAGCCGACTCTTGCAGGAACGGTCGGAAGGCAGGAAAAACAGCGACAACCCGCCAGCCATCGCAATGAGCGAATCCGAGAGCCAGGGAATCCATTCCTCAAAAAATCCGCGCCCCACCCACAGCGCGGCAGTCGCCAAAAATACGATGGCCACCCCTTTTTCCGCCCCGCTCAGGCGTCCCAGTTTGCGAGCCTCCTGCTCCAGCAATTCCTCTCCGCCAGCAATCGGTTCCTCCGGATGGCGAAACGAGATGCGCGCCAGAAAAATCCACGCCACCACGAGGAGCCCCACGGAAAGAGGCAAGGCGAACGCCATCCACCCCAGAAAACCGATCTGGATCCCGTAGTTCTCCATCAGGAAACCCGCAAGGATCGCATTGGGAGCCGTTCCCACCAGCGTGGCCATGCCTCCGATGCTTGAACCATAGGCGATCGCAAGCAACAGGGCCGTCGCAAAGGGACCCTCGTCCTCCAGACCGAGCACGGCCAATACGGACAAGCCGATGGGAAGCATCATCACAGCCACAGCCGTGTTGTTCACCCACATCGAGACAAACCCCGACGCCGCCAGAAAACCGCCAATCATCGCCTGCCGCCGCGTGCCGGCCCTCCGGATAATCGCCAAGGCCATCCGCCGATGCAGATTCCATCGCTCCATGGCCAGCGCGATAAAAATGCCCCCGAGGAAAAGGTAAATCACAGGATTCGCATAAGGACCTGCCGCAGCCTGGATCGAGGACACTCCCGCCATCGGAAAGAGCACCAAAGGCAACAGGGCCGTCGCGGCAAAGGGAGCCGCCTCCGAGATCCACAGCACCCCCATCAACACCGCCACGCCAAGCGTGTGCCAACCCGCAACACTCAGCCCCGCAGGTGGCGGAGTGACCAGCGTTGCTAAAAAAAACACCAGCGCCGCCAACGCCGCACCGGAGGACATCAAGGACGACTTTGTCATATCTCAAGACCCTCAAAAAGAGATCGAACCGGGAGATCAATACTTCGACACCGGTCGCTCATAAAGGAGATGTTTCGAAAGAACATGAGACAGGATGCGCAGGAATCTTGCGCCAACCAAGGCATGGCGAAGAAGCCTGCACCGTGTGCGAGTCCATCGCCCCGAACGCCGTGCGGGCCACCCACGCCCCGCCAGTCATCATGGGATGGAGACCAAGGTCTATCTTGGGCGTGATTTTTCCGGAGGAGGCGAACTTGGCTGCGGCTCCCAGCGGGGTGGCTTTTGACGCCTGACCACCCGAATTGGAGTAGACCTCGGTGTCCATGACAAGGAGGTTGACATCACGCCCGCTGAACAACACGTGGTCGAGCCCGCCAAACCCCATAGAATCGCCAAGGCGGGGAGCGAGGCGTTGCAGGATTTTGCGCGCTTGCTCGGCATGCTTGTCCACCGCCACGCGAAGACCGAGGCCGTATTCCGCGTTGTCCTCAAAAAGCGAATTCGGCCATGCGGGACCGCGCCCGTCCGCGTTGACAGAGTTTGGCGTGGTGGGCAGGTTGCCGCCGTAGGTGGAGAAGCAACCGGTGGCATTTGCCATGTAGAGGCGGTCTCCATACATTTGCCTGGGCAGCTTCAGATACCGGGTCTCGCCGCAACCGGAACACGCCCCGGAATATTCGAAGAGGGGCTCGAGAAACGGCGTGCTTTTCACATCCGCCTTCATGCAATGCCGACCCGGGAGCTTTTCCAACTGCCCCAGGAGAGCCGAAACAACGCCTGCCACGGAGTCGCGAAGCACATTCGAGGCCTCGGATGCCTCAAAAAACGTGTCGGAATTTTGCGGCGTGCCGCGAATCCGGGGATGGTCGGGCGTGAGCGCCACGTCCCCCTCGTCCACCATGGCTCGCAGCGTCTCATCGGAGAGCGGCACGATTTTAGAAATCTCATGCGATGTCCGAAAACCATCGAAAAAGGGCAGAAAGCGAACCCTCGCCCGGAGCGTTGCCGCGTGGGCAACCAAGGCAAAATCCTGCGCCTCCTGCGCCGAAGCCGCACAGAGCATCGCAACCCCCGTGCCTCGACAAGCCATCACATCCGAATGGTCGCCAAATACCGACAACGCATGTGTGGCCACCGTCGGCGCCGTGACATGCATGCAGAAGGGAAGAAGCCCGCTCGCTCTCCGATAGATATTCGGGTTCATGAGCAAGCGACCCTGAGAGGCCGTGAACGTCGCGCACATCGCTCCCGCTTGAAGCATCCCGTGCAAGGCTCCAGCCGCCCCGCCCTCAGATTGCATCTGCACCAACCAAGGCACGGTGCCCCAGAGGTTCGGCCGCTGCCGAGCCGACCACTCCTCGCTGTGCTCCGCCATCGGAGAAGAGGAAGTGCTCGGATAAATCGCCAAAGCCTCGGTGAGCCGATAAGCCACCTCCACCGTCGACTCATGGACATCAACGCCAACCGCCGCCCGCTTGGGAAACCATCCAAGACACATGACACACACTATTTTCCACCGCCAGACTGTCAAACAACGCCAACCCAAACTAGGGGTCAGTGTGCATTTTATTGCATGCTTTCCGAAAGCGAAACCAGTGCGGCGGGGACGAGTTTTTTGATTTTCTTCCAGTCGCTTCGGTGAATAGAGAGGCTCACATTCGCGGCACTTCTCATGGCCAACTCATCGGCAATCCAGCGCTGACCCACAGTGGTCTTGCTCCAGAGGAGTGTTGCGATGAGAACCTTGCGAGGGTCGTTCGAGCGCAAGCTGGAAAGGTCTCCTGTATGCAGGGCCGCAGCCTTCAGGCACTCCTTGAGGATTCTCCGGGCCTCAACTTCCCCATGCGCTGCGCGCTCGCGACTCCCCCCGTAGGCGCGCGATTTCCGGGTTTTCTTGAAAGCGGCTTCGGCTTTTTTCAAAACCTGATCGGCGAATTGTCGGCTTCCGAAATACCAACCTCTGCGAAGATTGCTCCGGCGCGCATCGGCTTCCGGATCAATCTCTGGCGACCCGCTTTCACGTCCCTCGCCCGCAGCCCGGTTGTCCAGCGCGCGAATCATTTTTCCGCGCCCGCTGGGAGTGTCGTTGTAGCCCAAAATGCGAAGACTTCTCTCGCCGGCAAGCCACTTGGGTCGTTGCCCGGGCGGCAAGGCATACCCACCCGCAATACTGCTCCACGGATAATCCAAAATACTGCCGCCGGATTTGGCTTTGATCTGGGCGGCGCGGAACGGATTCAGATGAATGTAATTCCAGAGTTTTTCATAGTAACCGGACTCGTCCCCCTGCACCAAAATGGCCTTGTAGCGATCTCCAAAAAGCCGGCCCCATTCCTTATGGCGGACATTGAAGCGGCGCGTGTAGGTGTTTTGCAGCCATTTCATCCCCTCCACAAGATTGGGTTCCGGTGTCTCAAGAAAGAGGTGGTAGTGATTGTTCATGAGCACCCATGCGTGCACGACCCATCCTGTCTTTTCGCACGCTTCGGCCACACATTTCATGAAAAAACGCCTGTCATCATCATCTTGGTAGATCGCCTCCTTGTGGTTCCCTCTCGCCATTACGTGATAAAATGCGCCAGCAAATTCAATGCGGATACTTCTAGCCATAAGTGGGATGTTCTCGCCTTGGCTGGATGGCTTGCAAGCTTAAAACGCAAGGATATGCACACTGACCCCGTTTTTCATGTAAGCATCATCTTTGTAGGTCGCCTCCATATGGTTCCCTCTCGCCATTACGTGATAAAATGCGCCAGCAAATTCAATGCGGTTACTTCTTGCCATGAGTGGGATGTTCTCGCCTTAGCTGGAGGGCTTGTAATCCTAGAATGCAAGGATATGCACACTGACCCCTTTTTATTTTTTTGTGATATTTTTTGTTTGGAGGGTGGGCTTGTGGCCTGTCGGGGGCGAGGGGGGCGCTTGAGCGGAGTTACTCGGGCGGGGGGAGTTTTTCGAGGGCTGCCGCGAGGAGGGATTCGGTGAGGAGTTCCGGGAGGAGGATGGGATTGGAGGCGTCTCCGGCCGGGTAGATCACGTAAAATGGCACTCCGACACGTTGGAATTTTTTGAGGGCGGCAGTGATCTCGGGGTTCGAATTGGTCCAATCGGCCTTGATGGGAACGACCTTCTTCTTGACGAGGAGCGCCTGGATGGAGGGCGTGTCTATGGCCGTTCTCTCGTTGAATTTGCAAGTGATGCACCAGTCGGCGGTGAAATCGACGAAGATGTTTTTTCCGGTGGTAATTTCGGACTGGAGGCGGGCTTCGGAGAAGGGAACCCAGACGATGCCATCGGTGGCGGACCCGCCTGCGCGGGGGAATTTCTCACCGAGGAAATACCATCCCCCTCCGATGCAGGTGGAGGCGATGAGCAAGAGGATGAGGGCCTGCTTGCGCGCGGAGGCGAGGGGCCCACAGAAGGAACCATAGAGCCAGCAGGCGAAGGCAAGGCAAAGCAAGAACGCGGTGAACCAGATGATTGCGTCCGCGCCTCGCTGGCCGCCGAGGACCGCCATCACCCAAATGAGCGTGGCGAAGAGAGGGAAGGCCATGAACTGCTTGAGCCGCTCCATCCACGTGCCGGGCCGTGGCAGGAACTTGAGCCAGCCGGGTTGGGCGCTCAGAAGCAGGTAGGGAAGGGCCATGCCGAACGCCACAGAGGTGAACATGGCGAAAATCACGGCCGCCGATTGGCTGAATGCGAAGCCCAGCGCGCTGCCGAGGAACGGCGCGGTGCAGGGTGTGGCGAGAAGGGTGGCGAAGATGCCTTGGAAAAACGAACCACCAAGCCCGCTGGTCGAGCTGGCGGACTCCATCGCCGTGGCGGCGCGGCCGGGCAGCACGACTTCAAAAACACCGACGAGATTGAGGGCAAACACAAAAACAACCGAGCCGATGAGCACATTGAACCAGGGGTTCTGAAACTGGAAGGCCCAGGTGACCTCGGTCCCGCCGGACTTGAGGACGACGATTACCGCCGCGAGGCCGAGGAACCACGCAAAGATGCCGACCATAAAGGCAAGGCCGTGGGAGAAAATGCTCCATCGCGAATCACCAGCCTGCTTGATGAACCCGAAAATCTTGAGCGAGATCACGGGGAGCACGCAGGGCATGAGATTGAGGATAAGCCCACCGAGGAATCCATAAAAAAGGGCAAGCCACAGCGTCATTGGAACGTGTGTCGGCGGCAGGGCGGCAGGGGCGGTCTCGGAGACACGCCACGCCCTGCGCGCAGGGCCTTCCCCGGCGCTGAGAACCCCCGTGAATGCTCCACTTGTTTGAATCTCAAGAGTGGCCGGGGGGATCAATCGCGGGTGACCCACCGGTTGATCGGGTGCGGGGAGGGGAAAGAGTGCGAGCGGTGTGGGCAGGTTCGCGCCGGCGAGTTGAAGTTGCAGGACATCGCCTGAGCGTTGCCATTTGAGATCAAAAGGCGGGGGTTCTCTGGAGGGAAGGAGCGCGAGGAATTCCTCGAAGAGTTCCACATTGGCGGGGCTAGACGTTGCTGCGGCCGGGAGCGGGAGGGCCAAGGAGGCGTCGCCCGGCACGCAAATATCCTTGCAGACCAGCCAGGAGGCCTTGGCTTTGAGAGTGACATTTCCCGAGACTCCGGAGGGGGGCGTGATGGAGGTGGTGAGCAGCACGCGCCCGCTGTAGGCGTAGGTTTGAATGTCCCCCGGCTCGAGGATCGCCTCCGGCGCCGGCCACTGGATCGGCCCGGCGGTGAACCCCTCGGGGAGTTCCCAATCGATGTGCGTGGGCAGACCCGCATCACCACTGTATTCCCAGTAGGTGTGCCACCCGGGAGCCATCTCGAGAAGGAGTCCGACCTGGAATTCGCGGCCCGGGACGATTGCGGAGGTATCAGCCAGCAATGAGGCCTTGACGAGGGACCTGCCTTCATAGGTCTGGGCGCCAAGGTTGGTGGCCAAGAGGAAAAAGACAAAGAGGGCGAAGAGGCGCCGGCCGGGATGGATCATGGAAAATGATTTTACCACACGGCCCGGCGGGTGCAATCGGAGCGGGAGTTTCTTTGCGGCTCGGCCCGGAGAGGGATTCTAGGCATCTTGCAAAAACGCTGCGAGCTGTGTGCGCAAATCCTCCCGTGCGCGAAAGAGGAGGCTTTTCACAGAGGAAACGCTGGTGCCGAGAACAGCTGCTATTTCGTCGTAGGGCATCTCCTCGTAGCGCCGCAGAATGACGGCTAGTCGCTGCTGATCCGGCAGTGATGCGATCGCGCGGTCGATGGCCTCGTGCAGTTCGCGCTTTTCGGATTCCCTGGCGGCGTCTGGAGCCCCGGGATCGGCGAACTCCATGGGCGATCCGTCCTCGTTCTCCATCGGCACCCAGCCTGCCCGCTGACGTCTTCGAATTTCGTTGAAAACGAGGTTGCGGGTGATTGTGAGCAACCATGTCGTGAACTTTGCGGAATGCCGGTAGCGCGATGCGCTTTGCCATGCGCGAACGAAGACGTGTTGAGCGATATCCTCCGCACCCTCGGGAGATCCCAGCATTTTCGCCACTGTGCCGATGACCCGGAGTTGGTGGCGCTCGACAAGCGTTCCGAAAGCGGCCTCGTCGCCCGCACCAGACCGGTGCATGAGTTCGGCGTCATCGACCTCGGAATCGTCGGGAGTCATCAGGAAAAAACGTGACCGGGACCGTCGAGGAGGCGGCAACGAAATGTCTGAAATGTCTCTCCAAAAGCCTCGTGAATCCTTTGCTCAAGGCCCTCGGAACCATTTTCAAGGATGGCAAAGATGGTCGATCCCGAGCCGGACATCAGGGCGGCGGAGACCCCGGGCTCTGCCTGCAAACGGTTTTTGAGAACGGGAAGGACGAGGTATTTGGAAAATACAGGCGCTTCGAGATCGTTCATCAACTGGATGGAACCGTGCGATTGGGCAAAAGTTGCTTCGTTTTTTTTCGCCTCCGCCCATCGCCGATAGGCCCAGGGCGTTGAGACGGCGAATGGCGGCTTGATGAGCAGGATTTCGGCACCCGGCATGGTCGCCACGGGCTCGATGATTTCTCCACGCCCGCGACAGATCGCCGGCTGGCAGCGAATGAAGAAGGGGACGTCCGAGCCAATCGTGCCTGCGAGGGATTCGAGTTCGTGGAGTGGGAGGCTTGTGCCGAGAAGCCTGTCGAGGCCGACCAGCACGGCCGCGGCGTCGCTACTACCTCCCCCAAGACCGGCTCCATGGGGGATTCGCTTTTGGAGGTGCATGCGGGCAAGGAAGCGGGCCTGTGTGTGCCTCGCAAATGCACGGACGGCGCGGCAGACGAGATTGGATTCATCGAGAGGCAGGGAGGGATCCGAGCAAGTGAGGGAAACTCCTTCGCCTTTTTGAATCTCAAGTTGAAGGCGGTCGCACAATGACACGGGAGCCATGTGCGTTTCGATATCATGGAACCCGTCGGGACGCTTCCCCAGCACGCGGAGCGTGAGGTTGACTTTGGCTGGTGCGTCAATTGTCATGCGGGTTCGAACTATCTCCGAATGCCAGCCGCCGCCACAGAAAAAATCATTGTCGCCATCGATGCCCCCGACGCGGATTCGGCGTTGCGCCTCGTTGAGCCGCTTGCTGGCGAGGGTTGTATTTTCAAAATCGGACTCCAGCTTTTCACGGCAGAGGGTCCGGAATTCGTTGAGGGGCTGCAGGCCGCCGGGGCACGGATTTTTCTGGATTTAAAGTTCCACGACATCCCCAACACGGCGAGGGAGGCGGTCCGCTCGGCGGTCGCGCTGGGAGTGGAGATGACGACGATCCACCTCTGCGGAGGCCCGCAGATGGTCTTGGAGTCGGTCTCCGCAGCCAGCGACTCGAACATGCTTGTTCTGGGAGTGACGGTTCTCACCAGCATGGATGACGAGGCGCTGCAGGCGGTGGGCGTTCCCTCCCGTGCGGAGGATCAGGTCGTCCATCTTGCCGGGATGGGCTTGGATTGCGGGCTGCGCGGTGTGGTTGCCAGCCCGAGGGAGATAGACCCGCTGCGCAAGAGGTTTGGCGACCGGCTTGTGATTGTGACGCCTGGGGTTCGTCCCGCTGGGAGCGATGCCGGCGACCAGAAGCGAATTATGACGCCCGGCGCGGCGATCCGCTCGGGCGCGGATTTTCTCGTCATCGGCCGTCCCATCACCGGAGCGACCTCTCCGCTCCAGGCCCTGCGCGCCATTGCGGAGGAAATGGAATCCGCCTTCGCCGGATCATGATCGAGGCGCAGCCGGGTCCCGGGGATGGCAAGCCTCCCGTGACGCTGCCGGAGGATTTTCCACCCGGTCTCAAGGACAGCCTCCTGCTGGTGGCTGGAGCTGTGCTGGTGGGCGGACTCACGGGTCTCACGGGTGTGGCATTCCTTTATGCCCTTCAATTCGGGAATGCGGGAAGGATACGGATTGCGGGATTTTTGAGCGACTGGCCCGCGGGAGCCGGGCTTGGTCTTTTTATTGTGGGCGTGGCGTCCTGTGCGGCCCTTGCATCCTGGATGGTCCGGCGCTTTGCGGCCAAGGCAGCGGGCAGCGGAGTCCCCTACGTCGAAAAAATCCTTCGCGGGCCGGAGCACCCCGATCACCGCAATGTGTTTTTGGTGAAATTTGTTGGCGGCTTTATCGCACTTTCCTCTGGGTTGATCCTCGGGCGCGAAGGCCCGCTGGTGCAGATGGGGGCGGTGATCGGGGAGCGTGTGGGCCGTTGGCTCGGGGGAGTTCGCAATGTTTGGAAGCCCCTGATGGCGGCGGGAGCGGGAGCGGGTCTTGCAACGGCCTTCAACGCCCCGGTGGGCGGAACGATTTTCATCCTTGAGGAGGTGCTGCGAAAAGTCACCCCTCTTAGCTTCGTTCTGGCTGCCGCGGCGGCGGCGACCTCTGCGCTGTTGCAACGCGGCGTCTTCGGGATGGGGCAGGATTTCACTGTTCCCGGCGTGGCCGCCGGGCCAACGTGGAATCTTCCTCTCTATTTGATTTTCGGGCTGCTTGTGGGGTTCCTGGGAGTCCTCTACAACAAAATTCTCTTGGGTTTCCTTGCCTCGGGGGGCTTCTTGCAACGAATCCCCCCGATGCCCCGCTCGCTTTTTATTGGAGCGATGGTTGGAATGGTCGCGTGGTATTTGCCGCGTGATGCGGGTGGCGGGGACGACGTGACCGCCTTCATTCTCTCGGGCCGTGGCGGGGTGGTCTTGTTGCTTGCCGTGGCGCTGGCTCGGTTCTTTCTGGGGCCGCTGAGCTATGCTGCGGGAACGCCCGGCGGGCTTTTTGCGCCTGTGGTTGCGCTTGGGGCGCTGACGGGTGCAGCGGCGGGGATCGGCCTCCACTCGATGCTCCCCCAGGCCGTCCCCTCGCCGCTTGCGTTCGCTGTGGCAGGTATGGCGGCATTTTTCACCGCGACCATCCGGGCCCCGTTGACGGGGATTGTGATCTGTTTGGAGATGACTGGTTGTTATGAGCTGTTTCTTCCGATGCTGGCAACTTGCCTCGGGGCTTACCTGACGCCGACGTTGATGCGAAGCGAGCCGATTTACGACGCGCTGGCCGGGCGGCGTTGAGAGCACACTTGACGCCCCTCCGGCCCCGCGCTTTATTCCCGCCGTCATCACATGAACTGCAAGGATCTCTCGCTAGTCACCGCAGCCGCGTTGCTGTTTTCCGGGTGTGCCAATTACGATACCCGCCTCACGAACACGACGACGAGCTACCTCGGCACGGACGGCTCGATCATTTCACGCTCGAGCGAATCGACGTTGGCGGAGAAAAACTCCTACTGGGACGGTGACGGCGTCGAGGGTGCGCCCGCCATAGTGATCGATCTTTCGGATCAGAGGGCCTCTTTCTACAAGGGCTCGAAGCTTGTCGGCGTCTCGGCTGTCTCGACTGGCCGCGAAGAGTTCGGCACCCCGACGGGCACCTACAAGATCACGCAGAAAAATCCCGACCACGCATCGAACCTGTATGGCGACTACGTGAATGCGCAGGGGGACGTGTTGGTGCGCAACGTGAGTGTCAAGAAAGACCCGCTGCCGCCCGGCGCGCGTTTTGCGGGTTCCCCGATGCCCTACTTCATGAGGCTTGGCCGCACGGCCGTGGGGCTGCACCAAGGGTTCCTTCCCGGAGTGCCGGACAGCCATGGCTGCATCCGGATGCCCGAGCGGATGGCAAAAATCTTTTTCTCGCATGCCACGCCCGGCACGACCGTGAGGATCCTGGATTAGGCCTCGTCGTAAACGGCCCGCACGAGGGACAAGCAACGCCCGTGGGGCAGTGTGCCGATTTCCATCTGGTTCATCACATACCCGAACCCGATTCCTTGGTCGGGATCTGCAAAACCGAGGCTCCCTCCGGCTCCGGCGTGGCCGAAGGCTGCAGGCGACGGGCCAAGTAACGATCGCACCTTGCGGGCATCGCCATCGAGAGGATCCATCATGAATCCCGCAGAGAAGGACATGGGTTTTTGAAGGACCGGATCGAAGCCGGCGGAGAGCCTTGTTCCCATCCAGTCGAGGGCTTCTTTTTTAAAAAACACAGCGCCATTCCAAGTCCCGCCGTGTGCCAGCATCGCGTAGAACTTGGCGAGTGCGGAGGCGGAGGCGATGCCTCCCATGGAGGGGAATTCCGCCGAGCGGATATGCGGGGCATTCATAGCGGAGACCGCGCCGAGTCCCGCCGGGCTTGTGAAGGCGCGCCGGGCGGCAGAGGCTGGATTTGCGTAGGCCTTGGCGAAGGCCTCGTCCGCGGGTGCTGGCTTTCCCGCCTTGGGCGCGAGGATGGTGGCGGTCCGCCTGTGCTCCGACTCCGGCAGGCCGATCCAGAGATCGAGTTCGAGCGGATCGGCGAAGACGCGCCGCCAGTAGTGTGCAAGCGACTCTCCGGCCGCGAGGCGACGCACGATCTCATCGAGGAGGAATCCAAAAACCCGCGGACCGTAGGCGGGACCGGCCTCAACGGGCAGGAGCGGGGCTTGTTTTTCAATAGCGCGCACCACGGTGTCTCGATCAAGGATCGTCGCGGCCCCGTCCTCCAGGCCATAGAGACCGGCGCGGTGCGAGAGGACGTGCCCGAGGGTGAGGGCGTCCTTCCCCGCCTTCGCGAATTCGGGCCAGAGATCCACGACCCGTGTGTCGAGCGAGGCCCCTGTCTCCTGCATGGCATGGAGGACGCACGCTGCAGCTGGGCCTTTTGTCGCGGACCAGATCAGGACGATCGTATCGTCCCCCCAGGGCACCGAGCGCTTGGAGTCGCGAAATCCGCCGTGGAGCGCGACATGTTCCCGCCCATCACGGAAGACGCTGAGGGAAGCGCCCGCCTCGAGACCGGCATCGAAGTTGGCCTGGAATGCCGCCTCAATTGCCCTCACAGATGCTCGCGGATTTCCTTGAGGTCGGGGTCGAGCTTTGCGATCTGGCGGAATTTTTCATCCATTGCAAAACTTGTGTGCACGTAGCCCGTGGCCTCTTCAAGATCCCCCAGAACGGCGGAGTAGCAGGCGAGGTTGTAGTAATAGGTGGCCTCCGTCTCGAGGCAGGGCGGGCCATTGAGCAGGAGGTCGCGGGCCTCTGCGGTGCGTCCGCGTTCGTGGAGGCAGAAAGCACCGTGGATGTAGCCGGAGGGTTCATCGGGGTAGAGGGTCCTCAAGTCGCCGCAGACATCCATGGCGGACTCCCAGAGCTGGGTCTTCATGTGGACGAAGAGGCGGACCTGCAGGGCCTGCTCGGAATCCCGCTCGGCAGGCGGAAGGGCGTCGAGTTCCGCGATCGCCTCGCGCGGCATTTCCAACTCGATGTAACCCTGAGCGGCAAGCAGGGAGCGTTCAAAAGACATGATGCGGAAAATACCGGCCGGCCGGGGTTTTTCAACAGAGTTTATTTTCCGCTGTGTCGGAAGGCGGGCATCTGTTAACAGCGGGCACAGAAACAGTGAACGTCTCCGACCTGCGTGAAATCCTTCAATACGTGCCCCTCTTCAGGGAGCGCATTTTCGTGGTTGCGGTGGATGGCGAGGTCGCGGACTCGGAGAATTTTCCGAACCTTCTTTTGGATCTTGCGGTGTTGCGTTCGCTGAGCATCAAGGTCGTTCTTGTCCATGGGGCGAGTCGCCAGATCCAGGCACTGGCAGAAGCCCGCGGGGTTAGGATAACGAACTCGGACGGCATCGGGCTCACGGATGAACCCACCCTGCAGGTGAGCATTGATGCGGCGATCCGGCTCACGAATGAAATCATGGAGGGCCTTTCCTCGGTGGATTTGCGCGCCGCCTACATCAACGCCCTCATTGCGCACCCTTCCGGCATTCTTGGCGGTGTGGACCAGCAATACACCGGCAAGGTCGAGCGGGTCGACGTGAAGGCCCTGAAACTTCTGCTCGAGGAGGGCATCATTCCCGTTGTGCCGCCACTTGGCTTCGACGGAGAAGGGCGGACGTATCGCGTCAATTCCGACAGCATTGCGCTGGAGGTCGCGGTGGAACTCGGCGCCGCTAAAATCCTCTACCTTGCGCCCGGACATGCTTTCGACTCTTCGGCTGCGCTTCCGCGCCAGCTCTCGATCGCCGAGGCCGAGGATCTGATCAAGAAACGCAAATCCGACTTCGCACCCGGACTCCTCTCGAAGCTGGAAAATGGGGCGAAAGCGTGCCGGCAGGGAGTCGCCCGCGCTCACCTTCTGAATGGGGGGATGAACGAGGCGCTCCTGAGCGAGGTGTTCAGCCACGAGGGGATCGGCACGATGGTCTACTCGAACGAGTATCAGCAAATCCGCCGTATTTTCAAAAAGGACGTTCGCGCTGTGATCTCGCTCATCCGCCAGTCGGTGAAGAACGAGGAACTCGTCCGTCGCAGTCGGGCGGAAATCCTCGAGCACCTTGGCGATTATTGGCTTTTGGAAATCGACCGTTCCCCGGTGGCCTGTGTGGCCCTGCATCTTTATCCCGAGCAATCCGCCGCCGAGCTTGCCTGCCTGCACGTCCGCAAGGCCCATGAGAACCAAGGCTACGGAAAAAAGCTCATGGCGTTTGTGGAGAATCTTGCCCGCGAAAAAGGCGTGCGTCACCTTTTCGCCCTCTCCACGCAGGCCTACAGCTACCTCCAACAAAAGGGCGGCTTCGCGCAGGCCGAGCCCGCCTCGCTCCCCTCGTCTCGCCTACAAAAATACGAGGCCAGCGGGAGGAACTCCATCGTTCTTGTGAAGACTCTGCGAGCCTGAGGCGATGGCGGGCATCGAAACTCACTTCCTGTGGATTGATTGGGCCGTCCTGTTCGGCTACCTCGCCCTGACAACGTGGATCGGCCACAGGTTGCGAGGTTCGCAGGCCACGGTGAAGGATTTTTTCTTGGCGGGACGCTCGTTGCCATGGCCAGCAGTGACCGGGTCAATCGTGGCCACCGAGATCAGCGCCATCACGTTTGTTGGAGTGCCGGGAATGGTCTTCGCGGCAGGGGGCGATTTTACATATCTGCAATGGGGCATCGGGTCGATCCTGGCGCGCGTCATCGTGGGCATCTGGTTTGTAAAGGTGTTCTACGAGCGGGGAATCATGAGTCCTTATGACTACATGCAGCAACGGCTCGGAGCGGGAGCGCGACTGCTGACGACATGGTTGTTTTTTGTCAGCTCGATTCTCGGCCAGAGCGTGCGACTGCTCGTCACGGCGTTGATTTTGTGGACTGTCACCGGCCTGCCCTTCGAGTGGTGCATCGCCATCATCGGCGTGTTTGCAATTTTGTGGACTCTCATGGGAGGGATGACGACGGTCATCTGGACCGATGTGATCCAATTTTTTGTCTTCATCGGAGGGGGAATGCTCGCTCTCGGGGTGATGATTTACCAGATCGACGGGGGGTTCCCCGAGATCATGCGGGAGGCTGGAGCGGCGGGAAAAACGCGCCTGCTCGACCTGAGCACGAATCCCGACGTGCAGTTCACCTTGTGGGTGGGCCTGCTGGCGATGCCGTTTCAGAACCTTGCCGCATTTGGCACCGACCAACTGAATGCACAACGCATGTTCTGCTGCCGCTCGGCGTCCGATGCCTCAAAAGCCATTATTGCGAGCAGCATTTCGCTTCTTGTGACTGTGCTCATGCTCCTCGTTGGAGCAGCCCTTTTTGTCTACTATGTGCAGCATGCACCCAGCGCCGCCGAGGCCGCACAATTCGCGAAGGATGCCGACTCCGTCTTCCCCGTTTGGATCACTACCGTCCTGCCCCCGGGACTCAGCGGGCTCATCCTCGCGGGGGCTTTTGCGGCTGCCATCTCCAGCCTCGACTCGGCTCTGGCCGCATTGTCCCAAACCTCGCTGGCACTCATCCACTCGAAGGAGGGGCTCGAAAATTCGAACCAGAAAATGCTCGTGCGCCACTCGCGAATAGCCGTTGTCCTGTGGGGCATCGCACTCATCGGCGTAGCCATCGGCCTGCAGGCCGTGCGGGGTCAACTCAATCTCCTGAGCCTGGCCTTCGGAATGGTCACCTACACCTACGGCCCGCTCCTGGGCGCTTTTCTACTGGCCCTCAGCCCGATTCGACGTGATATCCGCGGGGTGCTCATCGGATCCGCTCTTTCGATACTCCTTGTGCTCTGGGTGCGGCCCGACCTCTACAACATTCTGGCTGCGGTGGACTTCATCACCCCCGCGCAGGCAGACGCTTTCCGCCCGAAGCTCAACTTCGCTTGGCTCTATCCGATCACCTGTCTCATCACTCTCGGGTGCGGGATTTTTCTCGGCGGCAGGACAAGTCGTGCGGGTGGACGACCGGCTTAGAGGGCCCGGCGCACGCTGCGGTCGCCACGCGGTTTTGGAAAAACGCGTGCGCATTTGGAGTGGCATCGGGAGAGCTGCGACACGGATCGAGCGCTCGCCCATCCCCACCCGGTGCGCTCTTGCGGTTTTCACAGCGGGACCTAGACTGCTTTGCCTATGATTTTTTCCTCGACCCCCATTCGCATGGTAGGCAGCTACCGCGTGAGTTGCGGGCACCTCGTGCCATTCGGGGTCAGTCACGTTCCGGGCGGAGTCAATTTCTCGATTTTCAGCGCGAACGCCACCGGATGCGTGCTTGTGCTCTTCAAGCCCGAAGAGGAAAAGCCGATCACCGAAATTCCCTTTCCGAAAAACTATCGCCTCGGTCATGTGTGGGCGATGCTCGTCCACGATCTGGAATACGAGAATCTCGAATACGGATTTCGCATGGACGGGCCGTGGAATCCCCGTGAGGGTCACTACTTCGACTCCTCAAAAATCCTCCTTGATCCCTATGCGCGAGAAATCGTGGGGCGCGAGAGTTGGATGAGGAAGCCCTCGCCCTCCCACAAGCCGATCTTCCGCTCCCGGGTGCCCGGCGGCAAAGGGCTGCTCGAACCCAACGGCATTGTGCGGGTGCCCGACAGCGACCTCGTGATCTACGAGATGCACCTGCGCGGCTTCACCCGCCATGCCAGCTCCGGCGTCGAGCATCCCGGCACGTTCACAGGCCTCGCGGAAAAGGCCGAGTCGCTCCGGGAGCTTGGTGTGAATTGCGTCGAGTTGATGCCGGTGTTTGAGTTCGACGAAACGGAAAACCACCGCACGAATCCCACGAACGGAGAGACTCTCTGCAATTATTGGGGCTACAGCACGGTGGGGTTCTTCTCTCCGAAGAGCAGCTACGCGGCCACGGCGGCCCAGGGGTTGCAAGTGCAGGAGATGAAGGACATGGTTCGTGCCCTGCACCTCGGAGGCATCGAGGTCATGCTAGATGTCGTCTTCAACCACACCGCCGAAGGCAACGAGGACGGGCCTGTTTTTTCCTTCCGCGGCATCGACAACAAGACTTGGTATATTTTGGATGAAACGGGACATTTCGCCAACTACTCGGGCTGCGGGAACACGGTAAATTGCAACTACCCGGCCGTGCGCGAGTTCGTCATCAACTGCCTGCGCTACTGGGCCGCCGAATACCACATTGATGGATTTCGTTTCGACCTGGCCTCGATACTCGGTCGCGACAGCAAGGGCAATCCACTCCTCAACCCGCCGCTGTTGGAATTTCTCGCGCACGATCCCGTGCTGGCGGATTGCAAGCTCGTGGCCGAGGCGTGGGATGCCGGAGGGCTTTACCAAGTCGGCAATTTCCCGAGCTACGGTCGTTGGATGGAATGGAACGGCAAATACCGCGATTGCGCGCGGCGCTTTCTCAAAGGGGATACCGGCACTGTCGGCGAGATGGTGCAGCGCATCATGGGCTCTCCCGACCTCTACGCCGAAGCTGGCCGCAAGCCCGCTGCCAGCGTGAACTTCATCACCTGCCACGACGGCTTCACCCTGCGCGACCTTTTTTCTTACAACGGCAAGCACAACCTCGAAAACGGAGAAGGCAACCGCGACGGATCGAATGACAATCTGAGCTGGAATTGCGGCACCGAGGGCGAGAGCGAAGATCCCGCCGTTCTCGCCCTGCGCCTCCGCCAATGTAAAAACGCAATGACTCTCCTCATGGTCAGCCAAGGCGTGCCGATGATTCACATGGGCGACGAATGCGGCCGCACTCAGCGCGGCAACAATAACGCCTACTGTCACGACACCGAGTGGAATTGGATGAACTGGGAGCCCGATGCCTTCGGGCAGGAAATGTATCGGTTCACAAAGTCCATGATCGCATTCCGCAAGGACAACATGGCCCTCCGCCAACCCGAATTCCTTAGCGAGCGCGACCAGGTCGGCAGTGGCTACCCCGACATCAGTTGGCACGGCGTGCTGCCGTGGCATCCCGACTGGACCCCCTCCAGCCGCACCCTCGCGTTTATGCTGTGCGGTCGGCACGGACAGTCCATCGGAGGCAACCACCACTTCATCTACGTTGTTTGCAACATGTATTACCAACCGCTCAATTTCGGCCTGCCCGTGCTGCCGAAGTCCCTCCAGTGGCACCGCTATGCGGATACAAGCCTTCCGGCGCCGGAGGATATCTGTGCCATTGGCGAAGAGAAGCTCTTGCCCATCCAAAAAAGCTACGCTGTGCGCGAGTGGACGACGGCCATCCTCGTTGGCAAATAGTCAAATAATCCCCTTGCTCGCCTAGACCATCTCGGCTAAGTATCTCGCCCCTTTAATTCATCCAACCCGTCCATGGCGCAAAAATCCAAAAAACCTGCCAAGGCAAAGCCCCTTGCAAAAAAGCCGGCTCCGCCGGCGAAGTCCGCTGCAAAGGCAAAGCCAGCCCCCCCCAAGAAAATCACGCCTCCGGCCAAGAAGCCTGCGCCAGTCAAAAAGCCCGCGCCTCCGGCTAAGAAGCCTGCGCCAGCCAAAAAGCCCGCGCCTCCGGCTAAGAAGCCTGCGCCAGCCAAAAAGCCCGCGCCTCCGGCTAAGAAGCCTGCGCCAGCCAAAAAGCCAGCACCACCGGCTAAGAAGCCTGCGCCAGTCAAAAAGCCCGCGCCTCCGGCCAAGAAGCCTGCGCCAGCAACAAAAAAAACCATGCCCGCCAACAAGCCGATTCCAACTCCCACAACGAAGTCGGCACAAAAAGCCGCCTCGGCACCGGCCAAACCCGTAACGACAAAGCCCGTGCCCACCAAAAAAACCGCTCCCGTTTCGGCGATCAACCTCAGCCCCATCATCACGCCCAAGAAGCCCGCTCCCGTCAAAGTTACCGGTTGGCTCGCCAAACAACGCGAACGCCTCCTGCAACTCAAAGACACTTTGCTTGATTCCATGAATGGAGTCGGTCGCGACACACTGCGGTCGCGCGCAGAAGGCAGCGAAGCCTCCGCATTTGGAATGCACACCGCCGATGCCGGCAGTGACGCCTACGACCGCGACTTCGCACTCGGCCTCCTCTCGCAGGAACGCGACTCCCTCTACGAGATCGACGCTGCCCTCAAAAAGATTGACGACGGCAATTACGGCAACTGCGAGATGTCCGGCAAACCAATCCCCCACATCCGCCTCGAGGCCCTCCCGTTCGCCCGCTACACCGTCGAGTGCCAGTCCGAGTTGGAAAAAACCAACCGCCTCACTCGCGTCCGCCAACCCGTCACCTCACTCTTCGGCCTCGGCGAAGAAGAAGGCGACGGCGAAGAGGAAGAAACAACTCCAGATACCAAAGACTAAAATCTATGCCACAGGAAAACATCACGCTTGAATGCACCGAGGCGAAAGCCGAGGGCAAACCCGCCTCGCGCTACATCACCACGCGCAACAAAAAAAGCATCCGCACCCCCAACCGCCTCGAAAAGAAAAAATACAACCCCCACCTCAACCGCCACACACTCCATCGCGAGATCAAATAATACGCCATGCAGCCCAAAACACCTCAACGCCGCTCGAACTTCCGCCGCGCCAACCGCGTCATGCCACGCCGTCGCGTGGATCTCAACATCGAGGCGATCGACTACAAGAATCCCGATCTCCTCAAGCGCTTCGTCACCGAAAGCGGCAAAATCCTTCCACGCCGGGTCACAGGAATGTCCGCACGCCTGCACCGCAAAATCACCCGCGAAGTCAAGCGCGCCCGCGCCGCTCTTTTGATGAAGTGATTTGTTGCGGGAACTCGTCCCGGTAAGCCCATCGCCAATAAAGCACCGGGACGGTCCCAAGACATGTCTCTTCGATGTCCGTATTGATTTTCCGCTCATTTCCGACACACTCGCGCCATGAAAAAATTCATCTCCTATCTCGCCCTCGCCACCGTTCTCGGCCTTTCGGCCTGTAGCAAAAAACCCTCGGATCAGTTCGCCGGAGTCGATGGTGATTTTGTCACCAGCACGCCACTAGGTGAGCGCTTCGAAGGAGGCGCGAATTTTTTTAGCGAGAGCGTCGCCAAAGGCCAATTCGCACCCATCTTCTTCGGCTACGACAGCTACGGGGTCGAACCCGCCGAGCAGGCGAAACTCCAGCAGGTCGTCACCGCCCTCAAAGACTCCCCTGCCAATCGTCTCATCATCGCCGGATTCACCGACGAACGCGGCACTCAGGAATACAACCGCGGCCTCGGTGAACGTCGTGCCCAAGCCGTCCGCCAGGCCCTCATCGACGCCGGCGTTCAAGTCGACCGCATCCAGACAGTCAGCTTCGGCAGCGAGATGCCCACAGACCCGGCAAGCAACGAACAAGCCTGGGCGCTCAATCGCCGCGCCGAATTCGGTATCGTCAAGTAACGCAAAAGCCCAACCTTCCGGGACGCGACAAAACCCGCCCCTCCCGCTGCATGCGGGAGGCGCCTTTCCGTCCCGGTTGGTGTCAGGCCAAAAGTCTCTGTCGAAGGACCCGTTGGGACTCCCCCCGCCCTTCACCCGCCGTCGCGCGTTCCCTCACGCCGAACCGCCGCCCCCCTTTCACTTCCCCGCAAAGGGACGCAGCTCTCGAGGGACCGGATAAGTAATTGCAAAAAGCCTCCCGCACTTCTCGCTGATAGCGAATGACCATCGACCGGGATCGTGACCGGGTCAAAAAAAGAGCCCAGCCCATCCCCTACTCGAAGCGAAATCAGGGAACGTTCCATTCTCTGAGAGCAGGAGAGCGGAGAGCGGGAGAGAGGATCAAAGCCCTCCGAGGACCGTCTTTGGCCACCCGGCCCAGAGTCCTTGCAAGCCAGAGTCCTCATTTTCCATCCACCCCAAAAAGACCAACCACTCATACTCAAAGTGGTGGAGGCGACGGGAGTCGAACCCGTGTTTGGCTTATAGATAGACGCCAATAAACGCCGAAGCCCTCAGAGGTCCTTAAATAAAGGATTCCAGCGATTGGCAAACATTGGCATTGTCAAAAGTGTGTTCCCGTTTATGTTCCCGTTTTCGATTTCACTTATGAAAAAACAAACAAAAAGTCAGAGCATAATTAGCTCTCGGTTCACCGAGGAGTTATCCACACTTGAAACACAAATTGGTTCGCTGGATTTGGAGGTGGCGAAATGAAAGTGGAGATTGATCTTCCCGAGATTTGGGTGAAGCAGTTCAAATCCCTTGCGGCAATTCTCAAGAGGGCGGATTGGAAGCAGGAGCTTTCTTGGTATCTTGAGTGGGACGGCTGCAATTTCTTGGCCGCCCCGGAAGATTTGGCGCAACACGCAATGTTTCTCCTTTCTGATGATTGTCCGGCAGGGCATCCAGACGAGTCGAAATTGCCGCGCATGGTTGCTCGTCGTTGCCTCGCGCACTTCGCGCGTATCAAGCACTTGCCACTAAGCCGCTATCAAACAGAGGAAGATTTGATCGACAGGTGGCGGGTGGAAGTTGGTCTTTTGACTGAGCAAATAGAGAGGATATCGGTTCGCCTATGCGCGGAAGATGAAAAATCTGCCCGAAGTTCATTCTGCTAAAGTTACTCCACTTGGTTCCCGCGAGGCTTTTAAGAAGTAGCCTTGGTGGTGTAACATTTACCTGATGCCCTGCGTAATCAAACGACCCGATTCAAAAAACTGGATTGCCTGTTTTACGGACATAAACGGGCGGCGGTTGAAGCGCAGCACGAAAATTGCAGCGATTGAGCGGGAACGCCTGAAGGCTCTGAAAATCGCGGAGCAATACGAGGAGGCCGCTCGCAAGAAGCGCACGGCGGCTCAGGTGCGGCGGGTGATCGCTGATCTCCACAGCCAGATCACAGGTGAGGATTTGCCGTTTCAATCCTTCCGGGTCTATCTCGCGGGATGGCTTGCAGAAAAGCAGGGGGAAACGGCCAAGGCTACGATGCACTTTTACTCATCGAATGCGGAAAAGTTTCTCACTTTCCTTGGGGATCGAGCGGATAAGTGCATTTCTGAAATCACGAAGAAGGACATTCTTGATTTCAGGCGCATGGAGGCAGCGCGAGGACTTGCGCCCAAGACGATCAACCATTCCATAAAACTCCTGCGGATGGTTTTTGCCAAGGCATGGGTAGATGATGTCATCTCGGATACCCCGGCAAAGTCGGTGAAGGCACTCAAGAAGAGCAGGGAGAGGGCGAAGCGTCCATTTTCTCAAGATGAAATCAGGGCCGTGCTGCGGGTCGCGGATGATGAGTGGAAGAGCATGGTGTCCCGCGCCGAGATAATCACGAGGAACCGAGGGTATTTAATTTCACAATAATCGCGGGAGAACTGGATCGGGGCACGGCGGGAATGTAGCGCTTATTCCTCAGCTCCGCCCGACGCAGTGGA
>Ga0247843_1000894_pt1 | contig 66001 bp, 53 predicted proteins | sample LaCruzMarch2017__FD_192420 | JGI IMG/M metagenome (GOLD analysis project Ga0247843, IMG submission 192420) | Freshwater microbial communities from meromictic Lake La Cruz, Castile-La Mancha, Spain - LaCruzMarch2017_8m | ecosystem: Environmental > Aquatic > Freshwater > Lake | place: Spain...
TCGGCTCTCCCCCGGAGATCTCCCGGCGGGCCGATCCGGTGATGAGCAGCGCCGCCCACCCGCCCGGCCCGTCGGGGTTCGGCTTCGCGCCGCCGTCGGTGTAGATGGTCACAGGGATCAAGACCGCCGTCGTCGCTTCGTCGCTCACCCCGGCATCGTACGAAAGGGAGGGCGCGCACCGCGAGGTTTCGTCAGGTCGTCGTTTCCGACCCCCGAGGCCGCGCGGTAAGGTGAAGTCACAGAGCCGATGAAGACACGCACGCATCGCTGGTTGGGCGCCTCGCTGGTCTGGGCCGTGAGCTGCACCCCGGGCGCCCCGGTGCTCGAGGGCGACCCCAACGCCAGCCTCGACGGCGGCACCACGCCGAGAACCGACGGCGGCGCCAACCCCACGGACCGCGGGGCAACGCCGCCGCGCGACGCCGGCCCCGCCTCGATGCGCACCGACGGCGGTGGCGTGCAGGTGTCCGCCGGCAACGCCTCGGCCTGCGCCCGCCGCCCGGACGGCACCATCGGCTGCTGGGGCAACAACCGCGGCGGCATCCTCGGCGACGGCACCACCATGACCCGCGCCGCCGCCGTCAGCGTGCGCGGCGTGAGCGACGCCGTGCAGGTGTCCATCGGGAGCTTCCACGCCTGCGCCGTGCGGGCCAACGGGCGCGTCGTGTGCTGGGGCACCAACCGCAACGGCCAGCTCGGCGACGGCACCCAGCTCGATCGGCTGATGCCCGTCGAGGTGGTGCAGATCGACGACGCCGCGCAGGTCTCCGTGGGTGACACCCACACCTGCGTGCTGCGCCGCTCGGGCCAGGTCGCGTGCTTCGGGCAGAACAACCTCGGCCAGGTCGGCGACTCGACGCCCTCCGACCGGCAGCGGCCCACCACCGTGAGCGGCGCCGACGACGTCACGGCCATCGCCGCGGGGCGGCAGCACACCTGCGCGGTGCGCGCCAACGGCGGCGTGCTCTGCTGGGGCGCCAACGACAAGGGTCAGCTCGGCAACGGCACCATGGCCAACAGCGGCACGCCGGTGTCGGTGCTGGGCCTCGTCGACGCGACGGGCGTGGCCGCGGGCATCGGGCACTCGTGCGCGGTGCGCGCGGGCGGCGGCGTGTCGTGCTGGGGCAACGGCACCCTCGGCCAGCTGGGCGACGGCGCGATGAGCGACCGCGCGAGCCCGGTCGCGGTGGGCGGCCTGGGCAACGTCGCGGAGGTCGCCGCGGGCGGTCGCGAGAGCTGCGCGCGGCTGCGCACCGGCGCGGTGTCGTGCTGGGGCCAGGGGACCGCGGGGCAGCTGGGCGACGGCGCGACGAGCGACCGCCCGACGCCCGCGCCGGTGGCGGGCCTCGGGGACGCGTTCCAGCTGAGCGTGGGGGCCGACTACGCGTGCGCGGTGCGCGGCACGGGCGAGGTGGTGTGCTGGGGCGGCGACCAGAACGCACAGCTGGGCCGTGGAGAGATCACGATGCCGCCCGCGGGCCGCGCCATCGGGCGCGTGGTGGGCTTCGACCCGATCCCGGGCGGGCCGACGGTGACGGACGGCGGGGTCACGGGCGACGCGGGCACCGGGCCCGGCACCGTCCCGGGTCGCTGGGCCGTGGTGCCCACGCGGGCGACGGAGACCTTCACGGGCATCTGGGGCAGCGCGGGCAACAACGTGGTGGCCGTCGCGTCGCGCACCCTCGCGCGGTGGAACGGCAGCGCGTGGGCCCTCACGCCCTATCCGCTCGTACTGCGCGGCGTGACCGGCGCGGGCGCGACGGTGTACGTCTCGGGGCTCACCATCCCGGCCAACGGCTCGGCCGAGCGGGGCGTCGGGGTCTTCCTCCAGGGGAGCGGCGCCATGCTCGCGCAGTCCATGCCCCTCCCGGCGCTCGAGCTCGTCTCGCTGTGGGCCCAGGCGCCCGACAACGTGTTCGCGGTGGGCGTCGGCGCCGCCGCGCGCTTCGACGGCTCGCGCTGGAGCAACGCGTCCACGGGCGTCCCCGCGAGCCAGGAGTTCTACGCGGTGTGGGGCAGCTCGGCGGCGGACGTGCGCGCCGTGGGCACCGGGGTGTATCGCTTCAACGGCACCGCCTGGGCCCCCGAGCCCGCGGCGGGGACGGCGACCTACTTCGGCATCTGGGGATCGGGCGCCAACGACGTCTGGCTCGTGGGTCGCAGCGCCGCCCGTCGCTGGAACGGCAGCACCTGGTCCAACGTGCTCACGGGCTCGCTGTCGGCGCTGTACGGCGTCTGGGGCGCTGCCGCCAACGACGTGTGGGCCGTGGGCGAGGGGGGCACCATCCTGCACTGGGACGGCGCCCGCTGGTCAAGCATCCCCTCGGGCACCACCGCCACGCTGCGCAGCGTGTGGGGCTCAGGGCCCGGCGACGTCTGGGCGGTCGGCGACAACGGCACGGCCGTGCACTACACTCTCTGACCCGGCCGATTCGCCAGCGGCTCGGGGCGCCGACCGCCCGGCGAGCCAGACCCGGCAGGTCATGGGTTCCATCGCGCCATGCCGCCGAGGTCGCGGACGTTGTAGCTCGTCGCGCCGAGCACGGCCGCGGCCCCGGGCCGAGCGGGAGCCCGACGCGCATTGCACCACCAACGGGCGGTCGCGGTCGCAGCCGACCAGCGCCGACCGCGAGCCCGTGAGCACGTTGGAGCAGGTGCTGCCGTTCCAGCGACGGGCGGCGATGCGACCCACGAGCCAGACGTCGTTGGCGCCCGATCCCCAGATGCCGAAGTAGGTCGCCGTCCCCGACGCGGGCGCCGCTGACCCTCCCGCGCTCGGCTTCACGAACCCCTTCCCGCGGCACGGAAGCTGCGAAGCGGCACCCGTGCGGCCCTCGATTCCCATCCTTGTCGTGGTGCTGGCGATCGCGCCCCCGAGGCCGCTCCTCGCGCAGTGCACCTCCAACACCTCGTCGTGCGTGACCTGTCACGAGACGCACGGAATGCGCCCGGTGCTGCAAGACACGCAGCCATGGCACGTCGATCACGGCTACGGCGACCTCTGCGCGGCGTGCCACGCCGGTGATCCTACCGCCGCAGAGATGGCGCCGGCCCACCGCGGGCTGCGGTCGCCGCTGCTCGATCCATCGCGCGCCTGCGCCGGGTGTCACCCCAGCGATGCCTGGGCACGCGCCGAGCGCTACCAGGCGGTGCAGCATCGCGCCACGCGCCGGTCGCCGCCGCCCGCGCCGCCCGCGCCGCCACATCCCGCGCAGCCCTCCACGCTGGCGAACCGCATCCTGGCGGCGCTCGCGGTGCTCTTCTCCATCGCGCTCTACCTCACCGCGCGCAGCGAGCTGCGACGGTGGCGGAGCGCGCCGCGCGATCATGCCGTCCCGGCCCGCGCCCGGCTGCGGGCCTGGCTCGGCGCCAGCCAGTGGAGCCCCTACGCGACGGGCACGATGCTCGGGCTCGTCGTGGGCTACTCCGAGGTCTTCTGCGGCCGTCCCCTCGCCGCCTCCGGGGCCTTCGACCGGCTGGCCGCGTGGCCCGGTCGGTGGCTCTTCCCGACGAGCCAGTACTATCGCCACGTCATGAGCCCAGGGATCACCTGGCAGGTGTGGCTCATCGTCGGCGTGCTCGGCGGCGCCTTCGCCTCCAGCCGGCTCGCGGGCGAGGCCCGGCTGCGCTGGCTGCCCGACCGCGAATGGACCCCCCGCTTCGGCGCGAAGCCCGTCGTACGCCTCGCCCTCGCCTTCTTCGGCGCAGTGCTGGTGCAGCTCGGCGCAGGCATCGCGGGCGGCTGCACCAGCGGGCTCGCCATCTCCGGGGGCGCGGCCCTCTCGCCGGGCGCGTTCGTCTTCATGGCCGGGATGTTCGCCGGCGGAATCCCCACGGCGTGGCTCTGGTACCGGGGACCGGGCGGCTGATGTTCGAGATCGCCAAACCCCTCGTGCTGGGCTTCCTCTTCGGCTGGTCGTTGCACAAGGCCGGGCTCACCCACTACGCGCGCATCGTCGGGGTCTATCGCCTCCGCGACCTGACCGTGATGCGCTTCATGCTCACCGCGCTGGTGGTGGGCGCCGCGGTCATCCAGCTCGGGCTCGACGCTGGGTTCACGGCCAGCGCGACGGTCCCGTCCACGGCCCTGCTCGCCAACCTCGTCGGCGGCGTGGTGTTCGGCGTCGGCATGGCCACCGCGGGTTACTGCCCCGGGACCATCGTCGCCGAGGCCGGGGAGGGGCGGCTCGACGCGTGGTTGGGCGGGCTCCCCGGGCTGCTGGTCGGCGCGATGGCCTTCGGGCTGCTCCAGCCGGTCATCATGCCGACGCTCTCCCGCGTCGGTGCCCTCGGGCATGTCACGCTCGCCGGGCTCCTCGGCGCCTCTCCCTGGCTGGTGCTGCTGGTGCTCAGCCAGGCCGTCGCGCTCACCCTCCTCCTCGTCGCCCGCGTCGGAAGGTAGGACCCCCGTGAGCGTCTCTCCGCGCGATCGAACGCTCGACACCCACGAGGCCGTCGCCGACGTCGCCTCTCGACTGAGCGAGGTCATCGGGATCCATCCCATCACCCCGGCGTCGGCGATGGGCGAGCACGCCGACGCCGTGCACGCGCACCGGGCCCGCGCCCTCGCCCCGGACGCTGCGCCGCATGAAGGTGCTCGTGGCGGGTCTCTGCGGGTCTGCGTTTCCTCAATCCATCGGCAATCGCCGATCAACGGAAGGACCGTTCCATGATGGATGTTCGCGTCTTCGATCCTGCGATGTGTTGCTCCACCGGGGTGTGTGGTCCGTCCGTCGACCCGCAGCTCGCCCGCTTCTCGGCCGACCTCGACTGGTTGAAGTCCCAGGGCGTCGCGGTCTCCCGCTTCAACCTCGCGCAGCAGCCGGGCGCCTTCGTCGATGACGCCGACGCAAAGTCGACCCTCGAGACGAAGGGCGAAGCGGGCCTGCCGCTCATCAAGGTGAACGGCGAGGTGAAGAGCAGCGGGGTGTACCCCTCGCGCGACGAGCTCGCCGGGTGGGCCGGGGTGAATGCGTCGGCGCCAGCACCCACGCCGAAGGCGGCGTCGGGCGGCTGCTGCGGTCCCTCCAGGACCGCCCCGGGCGCGCCCAAGACCTCCGGCTGCTGCTGATCCGGGGCCGTCATGTCCACACTCATCGAACGCCCGACCCGCATCCTCTTCTTCACCGGTAAGGGCGGTGTGGGCAAGACCTCCGCGGCGTGCGCCACGGCCATCGGCCTGGCCGATGCGGGCAGGAGGGTGCTGCTCGTGAGCACCGACCCTGCCTCGAACCTCGACGAGGTGCTGCGGGTGAAGCTCTCCGCGGCGCCGACGGAGGTCCCGAGCGTGCCGGGTCTCTCGGCGCTCAACATCGACCCCGAGCAGGCGGCCCACGCCTACCGCGAGCGCGTCGTCGGTCCCTACCGGGGCGTGCTGCCCGCGGTCGCGGTGGCGAGCATCGAGGAGCAGCTCTCTGGGGCCTGCACCGTCGAGATCGCGGCCTTCGATGAGTTCTCCAAGCTGCTCGGGGACAAGACCGCCACCGAAGCCTTCGACCACGTGATCTTCGACACGGCGCCGACGGGGCACACCCTCCGTCTGCTGGAGCTGCCCGCGGCGTGGTCGACCTTCATCGACGCCAACGTCGGTGGAACATCGTGCCTCGGTCCGCTCGCCGGGCTCAGCGCGCAGAAGGCCCTGTACGCCGCGTCCAACGAGGCGCTCCGTGATCCGGCGCAGACCACGCTGGTGCTGGTCGCGCGGCCCGATCGCTCGTCCCTCGCGGAGGCCGAACGCACCCGGGCCGAGCTCGCGCAGCTCGGCGTCTCCAACGTCCGGCTGATCCTGAACGGCGTATTCCAGGCGCGGGACCTGAGCGACGCGACCGCGGTGGCCATGGAGGCCCGGGGGAGGGCGTCCCTGGAGGCGCTCCCCGCGGGGTTGCGCGGGCTCGGCCGGGTGGACGTGCCGCTGCTCCCCTTCGGCCTCGTGGGCATCGACGCGCTCCGCCGCATGGGCACCCTCGCCGAAGGCCCGGACGTTCCCGCGAAGGTCGCCTCGTCCGATGACTTCAAGGGACTGCACCTCGACGCGCTCATCGACGCGCTCGCGAGCCGGGGGCGCGGCGTCGTGATGACGATGGGCAAGGGGGGCGTCGGCAAGACCACGCTGGCGGCGTCGGGCGAGGGCCTCGACGCGCAGGGCAGGGCGCTGCTGGCGGAGGACCTGCGCAGCCCGTGCACCGAGGAGATCGCGGTGTTCCGCGCCTTCGCCGAGACGGTGGCGCAGGGCGAGGACCGCTTCGTGGTCATCGACACGGCGCCGACCGGGCACACGCTGCTGCTGCTCGACGCCGCCGAGTCGTACCACCGCGAGGTGCTGCGCAAGCCGAGCGGCAGCCCGGAGGCCGTGCAGCGACTCCTGCCGCGCCTGCGCGACCCGGAGTTCACCCACGTGCTGCTGGTGACGCTGCCCGAGGCGACGCCCATCCACGAGGCGATGCAGCTGGAGCGCGACCTCGCGCGCGCGGACATCAAGCCCTTCGCCTGGGTGGTGAACCAGAGCCTGACGCCGCTGTCGGTCACCGACCCGGTGCTGCGCTCGCGGCGCTCTCACGAGGCGACGCACCTCCAGGAGCTCGTCGGCCACTGCCCCCGCGTGGTGCTCGAACCGTGGAGCGTGAGCTTCGTGCCATCCTCCCAACCCCCATCCACCGCCAGGACCTGATCTCCGTGCAGAAGCCCTCCGCCGGCATCGTCGGCAAGCTCTCCTTCCTCGACCGGTACCTCACCCTCTGGATCTTCCTCGCCATGGGGCTCGGCATCGCGCTGGGCTTCCTGGCGCCGGGGTTCACGGCCGCGCTCAACCGCATGAGCGTCGGCACCACCTCGGTGCCCATCGCCGTCGGGCTCATCTTGATGATGTACCCGCCCCTCGCGAAGGTCCGCTACGAGGAGCTGGGCAAGGTCTTCCGCAACAAGCGCGTCTTCGGCCTCTCGGTGCTCTTCAACTGGGTCATCGCGCCGACGCTGATGTTCGCGCTCTCGGTGCTGCTGCTGCGCGACAAGCCCGAGTACATGGTCGGCCTCATCCTCGTGGGCATCTCGCCCTGCATCGCCATGGTCATCGTCTGGAACGAGCTGGCCCGGGGCGACGCCGAGTACTGCGCGGGCCTGGTGGCCTTCAACTCCCTCTTCCAGGTCTTCTTCTTCCCCTTCTACGCGTACTTCTTCGCGACGCTGCTCCCGGGCTGGCTCGGCCTGCACTCCACGGTGATCAACATCTCGATCCTCGACGTCGCGCGCACCGTCGCGATCTACCTCGGGGTGCCCTTCGCGGCCGGGTACCTCACCCGCCGCGCGCTGGTCGGCGCCCGGGGCCGCGACTGGTACGAGAGGGCCTTCGTCCCCCGCATCAGCCCGATCACCCTGGTGTCGCTGCTGTTCACCATCGTCGTGATGTTCTCGCTCAAGGGCGAGGCCATCGTGCACCTGCCGCTCGACGTGCTCCGCATCGCGGCGCCGCTGCTGGCCTACTTCCTGGTGATGTTCGCCCTCGCGTTCGCCGTCAGCCGGCGCGTCGGCGCGAGCTACAAGCAGTCCGCGACGCTCTCGTTCACGGCGGCCTCCAACAACTTCGAGCTCGCCATCGCCGTCGCCATCGCGAGCTTCGGCATCCACAGCGGCGCGGCCTTCGCGGCCGTCATCGGTCCGCTCGTCGAGGTGCCCGTGCTCATCGGCCTCGTGAGCGTCGCGCTCTGGGTGCAGCGGCGCTTCTTCCCCAACGACCCCATCGAGCTCGCGCAGCCCGCCTGCGCGACCCCGACCGTCTGACCCGCCGCTCATCCACCCGTCGGGACTCCTGCGACGCGGTACCAGGCGTCCCGATCGACGGCGGCCACGCCCCTGCGATAGCCTTCGTGCCATGGGAGACAGGGTCCAGGGTCTCGCCGTGTTGGCACTCATCGGCGTGGCGGCGTGGCAGGGCTATCATCGCTTCCGCGGCAGCAACGAGACGCACCGCTTCGGCTTCGCGGTGGAGGGCCCGCAGGGCTGCCAGGTGCAGCTCGACTACGGCATCGGCGACGGCCGACGAACGGACGTGCAGCCGATGCCCTGGGAGGGCGACGCGGTCGAGAGCCACGGCAACCCCTCGGTGGTCCTCCGGTCGCGGGCGCCGGCCTCGTGCGGCCTGCAGCCCGACCGGATGCGCTGCGTGATCACCCGCGACGGCGTCCCCTGGCAGAACGTCGTCGCGCACCGCACCACCGACGCGACCAACGGCGACCCCAACGGCATCCTCTGCGAGGTCGCGCGCGACGCCAACCTGCCCCCGGAGTGAGCGATCCCCGCCTCCCCCACCGCTCCGATTCATCGGTGCCAAGACCCACGCGACGCCCCGCGCGTCTGATGGTCCCATGAAGACCCTCGCGCTGGCCCTCGCCCTCTCGATCGCCCCCGCCGTCGCCACCGCCCAGACCCCCTCCCAGCCTGCGCCGCGTCGCGCCGCCGCGCAGCAGGCGCCGGTCATCCGGGTGGAGGGCGTGGTGTCGCACCCGTACTACTGGGTGCACACCCGCAGCGCGCTGCACTATCAGCCCGCCGAGGCGCGGCGCGCCTTCGCCCCCACGGTGGTGCGCGCCGTCCGCCAGTCGCCCTTCTGATCAGGTCTTCTTCTTCCTCGGCACCGGCACCACGGCCACCTCGCGCCTCGGCTTCCGCGCCCCGGCACCCCGCGCGGCCTTCTTCGCCGCCGCGCCCTCCTCGGCCGTCCGGTGCTTCAGCGGTCGCGGCGGGAGCAGCTCCTCGTCGTTGCTCACCCGCTTGGCCATGAACACCGCGGCGTCGAGCTTGGTGAAGTGCCGCCCCCGGTAGAACTGAAGCGCGTTCTTGTTGTTCTCCGCGACCTCCAGGACGAGGTGCGTGCAGCCGCGCACCCGCGCGAGGTGCTCCAGCTGCTCCAGCGCGAAGCTCCCCACGCCGCGGCCCTGGTAGCCCGGGTGCACCGCGAGCTCCTCGACGAACATCGGCCGCATGTCGCGCCGCGTGAAGAAGCTCTCGTTCATCCAGTTGTCCGCGCCGGTGATCTCGAAGGCGCACTCCGCGTAGGCCACGATCTCCGCGCCGTCGTCGTTGGTGACCTCGAAGAGCAGCTGCTCCACCCCCTCCTCCTCGTACACCTCGAGGAAGCGCTTCTTCGAGCGCGGGCGCTGGTACTCCAGCGTCTCGCGGTTCACCACGCGGAAGCACAGCTTCAGAAACTCCCACACCTTGTTGAGGTCCCGGCGGTGGATGCGCCGCACGAGGATGGAGGGCTCGTCCGAGGCCGCGAGGGCAGGGGTGTCGTCGTCGCTCATCGGACCGCATCGTACCGCACGACGCCCCGGTCGATGGTGGTACGGTCGGACGCCATGGCGACCCTCGATCGGCTCCTCTCCGACGCGCGCGCGGCCCAGCGGTCGCTCGCCCGCCTCGACGCCGCGCAGCGCACCGCCGCGCTGGAGTCCGTGGCGCGCAGCCTCGACGCCCACCGCGCTCTCATCCTCGCGGCCAACGCTGAAGACCTCCGCCTCGCGCCGGAGTCCCTCGGCGCCGCGATGCGCGACCGCCTCGCCCTCACGCCCGCCCGCCTCGACGGCGTCATCGCCGCGGTGCGCGAGGTCGCCGCGATGCCCGACCCCCTCGACGAGGAGCGCCCGCTCGGCACCCGCCCCAACGGCCTGCGGGTGGCCCGCCGGCGCATCCCCCTCGGGGTCGTCGCGGTCATCTACGAGGCCCGGCCCAACGTCACCGCCGAGAGCGCCGCCCTCACCCTCCGATCGGGCAACGCGGTCGTCCTGCGCGGCGGCTCGGAGGCCCTGCGCAGCAACGCCGCGCTCGCCGACGCCGTGCGCGCCGGGCTCGCCGACGCCGGCCTCGACCCCAACGCCGTCAGCCTGGTGCGCGACCCCGACCGGGCGCTCGTCACCGAGCTGCTCCAGGCCACCGGCCGGGTCGACCTCGCCATCCCCCGCGGCGGCCACGCCCTGATGGACTTCGTCGACGCCCACGCCCGGGTGCCGGTCATCCGCCACGGGGCGGGGGTGTGCCACGTGTACGTCGACCGCGCGGCCGACCTCGCCATGGCCGGCGACATCACCGTCAACGCGAAGGTGCAGCGCCCCGGGGTGTGCAACGCCGCCGAGACGCTGCTCGTGCACCGCGCGGCGGCCGACGCCCTGCTGCCCGCCCTGGGTCGCCGGCTGCACGCCGCGGGGGTCGAGCTGCGGGCCGACGAGGCTGCGCTGGCCGTCCTCCGCCGCGCCGAGGTGCCCGCCCTCGCGGCCACCGAGCGCGACTGGGACACGGAGTTTCTCGGGCTGGTGCTGGCGGTGCGCTGCGTCGACGACCTCGACGGGGCGCTCGCGCACATCGCGCGGCACGGCACCGAGCACAGCGCGGCCATCGTCACGGCCGACGCTGACGCGGGCGAGCGCTTCCTCCGCGAGGTGACCGCGTCGTGCGTGCTCCTCAACGCCTCGACGCGCTTCAACGACGGCGGCGAGCTCGGCCTCGGCGCGGAGATCGGCATCTCCACCAGCCGGATGCACGCCTTCGGGCCGATGTCGGCGCGCGAGCTGACGGCGGAGAAGTTCGTCGTGCGCGGCGACGGTCAGGTGCGCGGCGCGGTGTGACGACCCCCATGGACTTCCGCATCGCCACCTTCAACTGCCGCGACTTCTTCGACGACGCCGTCCCCCACGTCATCGGGCAGCTCGACCGCGAGGGCTTCGGCATCTGGGCCCAGCGCCGGGCGCGCGCGCTCTTTCACCGCAAGCTGGAGGCCATCGCCACGACGGTCGCCCGCGCCGACGCCGACGTCATCGCGTTCCAGGAGATCGAAGGGGCCCACGTGCTCGACGCGCTGCGCACCACCCTGGGTGACGGGCGCTACCTGCCCGCCGTCGCGGGCGTGGCCGACAGCCGGGGCATCGCGTGCGGGCTGCTCTCGCGCTTCCCCATCGCCACGGTCGAGACCCACGGCGCGGGCGAGCTGGCCTTCCCGGTCTTCGCCGACGGGGACGCGCGGCCCTTCGGGGCGAGGCTCCAGTCGCGGCGGGGCATCCTCGAGGTCACCGTCACCCTGCCCGACCAGAGCACCGTCGTGCTGATGGTGGTCCACCTCAAGTCCCCGCGGCCGGTGCCGAGGGTCGACTCGGGCGGCGAGTCCGCCGGCGAGAGCGGCCACTATGCGGCCGCGGAGGGCGCGGCCCGCGCGACCGTGATGCGCCTCGCCGAGGCCCTGCACCTCCGCTCGCGGGTCGACGCGCGGCTCATGCGCGATCCGCTGGCGCAGCTGGCGGTGGTGGGCGACTTCAACGAGGGCGCCGACGGGCCGACGGTGCGCTCGGTCGCGGGCGAGCTCGCGGAGATGCCCCGCGGCCGGCACGCCGACCTCGAGCTGTCGGCCTCCCTCGAGCGGGGCGTGCTGCACCACTGCGTGCGGGCGGTGCCGCCCGGTCAGCGGCATACGATCCTGCACCGTGGGAGCGGGCAGCAGTTCGATCACATCCTGGTGAGCCGGGGATTGTGGCGGCGCTTCCGCGGCGCGCGGGTGCTCAACGAGTCGCTGCGCGAAGGGGTGGGCGAGGGGAGGGACGACGTCGAGTCCGACCACGCGGCGGTGGTCGCGACCTTCGGCTGATCAGTAGCCGTAGGCGTCCATGGCGGACGAGCGGTTCTGGAGCGAGGCGCCGCGGGTCGCCGCGGCGGAGGGGGCGGCCACGGCGCGGCGGGCGGCGGCGCGACCCGTGGAGATCCCGGCGGCCTGCCGGAGCAGCTGGCCCTGCACCCGCTCGTCGCTGAAGTTGACGCTCGCGGCGGCGCGGAGGCGCGCCTCGGCGCGCTGGAGCTCGGCCTCGGCGCGCGCGGCCTGACCCTCGTTGATGAGCTGTGCGGCGCGCATCTGCGACTGCGCGGCCTCGAGGCGGCTGACCATCGCCTGCACGCGCTCATGGGCGCTCGCCGACGAGCGAGCCTCGTCGCTCACGAACTCAACCTCCAGCGGGACCTCCCGCGACTGCACCCGCGCCGCGTCCGCGCCGGGGCTCTGGTAGACGAGCTGCGCGCGGCCGAGCATCCGGTTGCCCTCGGCGGCGCCGCGCACCCGCGCGCGGAGGAGCACCTCGCGGTGCTGCGCGGAGTACAGGCTGCCGACGGGGATGCGCACGCGGTCGCCGACGCGGTCGAGGCGCAGCTCCTCGGTGGCTTCGATCACGACCCCCTCCGCGGGGACGAACTCGATCACGGCGTTGGTGGCCACGGTGCGCGACAGCATCTGGAGCTCTCCGTGGAGGATGGCCGCCATCTGCTCGGGCTGCTCCAGGTGGTAGAGCCGCCCGGCGCTGCGGACGGCCAGCGCGCCGAGGGTGTCTTCGTCGTAGTCGAGGCCCACGCCGATGGCGGTGATCTGCGTGCCGTTCTCCGTCGACCCCGCGGCGAGGTCGCCGAACTCCGCGGACGTCGAGGGCCCCACGTTGGCGCGGCCGTCGGAGATGACCACCACGCGGCGCACCGGGTGCGAGGCGGGGGCCGACGCGGTCGCGGCCTGACCGGCGCGGAGTCCCCCCCAGAGGTTGGTACCGCCGGCCGCGTAGAGGTGGCGCACGCGGTCGAGGAGGACGGCGCGGGTGGCGTCGTCGACGATCACCGGCGGCGACAGCTCGCGCACGTCGCCGGAGAAGGCGTAGAGCGAGACGATGTCCCCCTGGGCGAGGTGGTCGATGAAGCTCGCCGCGGCCATGCGGGCGGACTCGATCTTGGCGCCGCTCATGGAGCCGGAGGTGTCGACCACGAGGGCGACGTCGAGCGGCAGCCGGTGGCCGTTGGCCTCGACGGCGGGCGCGTCGATCCAGAGGCCCAGGTAGGTCTCGCCGTCGGCGCCGACGAGCACCCGCGAGCGCACCGGGGCGCCCTGGAACCACTCGCCCGCGATCACCGTCCCGGCGACGCGGGTGGTGTCTGCGACGGTGGCGGCGCGCGTGACGACGGTGGCGGTGGTGCGGGTGGCTCCGGCCGTGGAGCAGGCCGGCGCGACGAGGGAGAGGACGAGGAGCGCGGACGACGATCGGGACATGGCAATGGCCTCCAGCGGGTGTTGATTGCCGCTGGGGACGGGCGAGCCGGGCGGTCGGTCTACGGGCTCAGAAGGGTGAGCAGATGCCCAGGAAGTTTTCCCAGGTCCAGTTGCTGCTGCGGCAGGCGCGGCCGGTGGGGCCGCTGGAGGAGCCCGTGTGGCAGGTGCTGGAGTCCTCGCACCAGCCGCACGACCCGCGGTCGGTGCAGCTCCCGCAGCCCGTGGAGCTCGAGCACGGATCGGCCGGGTTGCCGCACTGGTTCCGCGTGTACGCCCAGCTGGTGCAGGTGCCGTAGATGGCGTTGGGCCCGGTGGAGGTGCCCGTCATGCACCGGCCGGTGCCCGTGCGGCACCACCCACACGCGGAGGCCAGGGAGCACGAGCCGCAGTCGGAGTGCACCGAGCACGGGTCCGTGGGCGGCGCGGTGCAGGCCACGACCGTCCCGGCCCAGGCGGCGGAGCAGCTTCCCGCGGCGGGGCCGGTGCGGGCGGTGTTGGCCGTCACGCATCGGTTCGTGGCGCCGCACCAGCCGCAGCCCGCCTGCGCCGCGCACGCCCCGCACGAGGTCGCCGCGTTGCAGGGGTCGACCGTCGTGCAGGCGCTGGCCGTCCAGGCCCAGCCCTGCGCGCAGGTGGCGCCGCCGGTCGGGCCCGTCGACGTGCCGTCGAGGCAGCGGGCGGTGAGCGCGCACCAGCCGCAGGTCAGCTGGGCGGTGCACGAGGCGCAGGTGGTCTGCGAGGCGCACGCGCTGGTCGAGACTCCCCGGTCGGGCGTGACCACGCCGAGGTCGCGCGCGAAGCCTACGTCGGGGCGGGTGGCCGGGCCCGCGTCGAGGGCGGGGGTGCCTACGTCGGGCTCGACGGGCAAGGTCCCGGTGTCGGGATCGGGCCTGCCGACGTCGGGCGCGGCCGGACCCGCGTCGGGTTCGGTGACCGGCAGGTCGAAGGTGGGAACGGTGGAGTCGACCTCGGCGGCCGCGTCCTCTTCCTCGTCGCCGTAGCCGCTGGCGGGGTCTTGCACCGCACAGCCGCCGAAGAGCGCGAGCAGGCAGAGCGCGGGGAGGACTCTCAACGGGTTCATCGCGTGCCTTGACTCCGATCTGGGCCGACGATGGCGGTTTGCGCGCACCCGTGCAAGCGCCGCCCCGCCCCGGTGCGGCTCAGCATTTCGCGCGGGCTTGTCGACAGAGCGTCCAGTGCCTGTCACTGGTCATCCCCACGGCGGCGTCGGCGAGGCCGTGGGCGTCGGCCAGCGCCCGGACCTCGGCCACCGTGAGCGCCGCGTGGAGGGAGGCGCGGAAGAGCTCCCGGGCGCCCGCGGACTCCCCCGCGGCGTGTCGCTCCACCAGGGCATCGACGGCCTCGGTCGAGACCGGGCGCGCGAGGTCCCGCACGAACACCGCCCCGTCGCCCGCCACCCGGGCGATCTCGGCGAGCAGGCTTCCGGGTTCGGGCACGTGGTGCGCGAGGCTGTTGGACACCACGACGTCGAAGTCCCCTCGGCGGTAGGGCAGGGCGGTGGCGCTCGCGACGACCAGGGCGACGCGCTCCGTGAGCCCCGCCTCCGCGACGTTCTGGGCGCCGCGGCGCAGCATCGTGGCGGCGAGGTCGAGCGCGGTCACCCGGGCGTGCGGCGCCGCGGCGGCGAGGGCGATCGGGATGAGGGCAGTGCCCGCGCCGAGGTCGAGCACCCGACCGGGCGACGGCGCGACCCGGAGCAGGTCGTCGACGAAGGCCCGGTTGACCGCGCAGTGGTCCATCGCGTCGTAGGCCTCGGTCTCCTCGACGGTGTCCATCGCCTCGGGCTCCAGCGTGCGGTGCAGGGTCATGGCCCGGCCCCATAGCAGACGTCAGCGCGCGAGCGCACGGGCGACGAGCAGCGCTCCCAGCGAGAGCACCAGCGCCGAGGAGACCAGCGGCGCCGCGAGCAGCAGGCGGGGCGCGCGCAGGTCGCGGGCGACCCGGCGGTGCGCGTACGCGACCCCGAGCCCGATGACCGTGAGCACCGAGGCGAGCCCGAGCGAGAACGCGACGAGCAGCGCGAGCCCGAAGCTCACCCGGTGGAGCGCCACCGCGGTCAGCAGCACCACCAGGGCGCCCGGGCAGGGGACGATCCCGCCGCTGACCCCCATCGCGACGATCGAGCGGGTCGTGGGCGGCGCCGACGGCGGGGGGCCGGCGACCTCCGCGACCGCCGGGCCCGCGCGCCAGCGACGCCAGCGGGCCGGGAGCTGCGCGAGCGCGAGGCCCACCACGAGCGTACCGGCGACGAGCTCGAGGGCGCGCAGGAGCTTGTCGCTGCCGATGGCGGCCTCCAGGGGCAGCGCGAAGAGCCCCAGCACGAAGACCGAGAGGGTGTGCGTCGCGGCCATGGTGAAGCCCAGGGCCACGGCGTCTCGGGGGCGGCCGCGGTCGCCGACCATCCACGCCGCGACCAGGGTCTTCCCGTGGCCGGGCGAGAGGGCGTGCCCGGCGCCCAGCCCGAAGGCCAGCGCGAGCGCGAAGAGCGCGAAGCCCCAGGAGCGGTCGACCGAGCGCAGCAGCGCAGCGAGGCGCCGCCCGCTCGGGTCGCCCTCGCTCGCGGGGGCGCGCCCCGTCGCGTCGGGGCCCGGTGCCGCGCCCGTCGAGGGGTGTCGCTCGAAGACGAAGGTCGCGTCGTCCTGGCGCAAAGGGGGCGGGCGACCGGCCGATCGCCCTCCCGGGTCGGCGGGGTAGGCGAGGGCGGGACCGGCGCGCACCGCCGCCGCCGGAAGGGAGGACGAGCGGAGGGTCGCGGTGTCGGAGGGCAGGGCGCCGAGCTCGCGCCAGCCGTCGCGCCCGGCGAAGAGGGCGTCGCGAATACGCACCGTGGTAATCGACCGGCCGCCCGCGACCGGCAGCGGGGCCCGGAACTCCAGCGCGACGCGCAGGGTGCTCAGGCCGTTCTGCCCGGGCGGCGCGTCGAGGCTCTGCCCCGCGAGGGCGAGCGTGGTCGCGGCGCCGTCGACGGTCACCGCGGCCGCGGCCCGCACCTGCGCGACGACCTGCGCGAGGTAGCGGTCGCGCTCCGCAGGGGTCACGCGCTCGTCGTGGTCCGCGTCGAGGGTCTCGATCTCGCGCCACGCGGGCAGCTCGGCGAAATCGAGCAGGTAGTCGAGCTCGACCGCGTCGACGCGGAGCCGCACGCCTGCGTAGCGGTTGACCGACGACATGCCGAGCGGGTGCCCCGCCGCGGCCGCGGGGCCGAGGCCCAGCGCGAGGACGAGCGCGAGGCCCGCAGGCGCGGCGCGGCGTCGAAGAGCATCGGAGGGCGGGCGTGTCACGTCGGTCGGGCGGCGGGAGCGTTGAAATTTGGTCCGGTCGAGGCCTTGGCGTTTGCGGGCCAGTTCGTGAATCATAGCTGCACTGGAGCGCACGCCATGTCTCCCAAAGACTCCAACGACAGGGACTCCGCGGAGCTCGACGTTCGAGCGCAGATGACCCGACCGCTGCTCTCGGCCGCGCACGGCGCCGCCGACCGCATCTCCTCGGAGGTGCGCGCGATGGGCGGCGACCACGGCGCCTCCTTCGGCTCGATGCGCGAGGCGCTGCGCTCCCTCAACACGGCGCTCTTCCATCTGCATGCGCTCTACGGGGGCGTGCTCACGCCCGCCGCTGCGCAGCCCACCTCCCTCGACGCCGTCGCCCTCGCCTGGAAGCTCGCCGACGAGTACGTCGACGGCGCCGCCCGGCTCCGGGTCGATTGCCGGGTGCCGTCGGCGATGGTGCTCGTGGAGGCCGGGCGCCTGCGCCGGGTGCTGTGCTTCGTCATCGAGCGGGCGGCCGCGATCCACACCGACGGGTGGGTCTCGCTGCGGGTGCGCATCGAGGCCGAGCGGGTTGGGATGGAGTTTCCCTGGGACGAAGACCCGTCGAGCGTGGCGGTGCTCGAGGAGGAGCGTCGCTGGATCACCCAGGAGACCGCGCTGCTCGGCGGCACCGCCACCTTCGGCGTCGAGAGCATCACCGTCTGGCTGCCTCGGGAGGCGGCCCTCGCCGACGCCCAGGCCCCGGAGGTGCTCGTGCGCGAGGTGCTCGACCTGCGGCGCGAGCGCGACACGTTCATCCACCACGTCGAGCGCGCCACGAGCGAGCTGGCCGCCATCCAGAGCGAGACCGAAGACCTCCGACGGCGCATGTCGCGCATGGAGCGCAGCATGGCGGGCGCGGTCAACGACCTGCACCGCACCTTCGGCACCCTCAACGCGCTGGCGGCGCTGGTGAAGGGCAACCCCGCGCTGCGCAACGAGCTGCTGTCCGCGAGCGCGCTCGGCGAGGCGCGGGTCGATCAGTTTCTCGACGAGGTCGAGGCCGTGACGAGCGCCGGGGCGCTCTCGCTCGTGCGCGACGGCACCGAAGACCCGCGCGGCGGATCGGGGTCGGGCTCCCTCGCGGCGCCCCGGGCTGCGATCTTCGATGACGACGACGACGCGCCCACCGCAGTGCGCGCCCTCGGTGGCCGCGGGCGGTGACCTCCCGCGCCGATGCGGTGCGCGCGAAGGCGCTCGCCCTTGGGTTCCACCGCGTCGGCTTCGCGGACGTCGGCCCGCTCCACGAAGACCACGCCCGCTATCTCGACTGGATCGCCCGCGGCCGCCACGGGACCATGGCCTGGCTGGGTGAAAACCCCGTCGTGCGACGCGACGTGCGCGGCCCTGGCATCCTCGACGAGGCCCGCTCGGTGATCGTCTGCGCGCTCTCGTACCACCGGGGCGACGAGCGCTCGCCCATGCCCGGCGCCGCGGTCGCCCGCTACGCGCGCGGGGGCGACTACCACAACTTCCTCCGCAAGAAGCTGCGTCGGCTCGCGGCCTGGCTGCGCCGTGAGCACGGCGCCGAGGCCCGCCCGCTCGTCGACACGGCGCCGGTGCTGGAGCGCGCGTGGGCCCGCCGCGCGGGCGTCGGCTTCGTCGGGCGCAACGGCTGCATCATCGCCCCCGGCCTCGGGAGCTACCTGCTGCTGGGCGAGGTGGTGACCGACCTCGCGCTCCCCCCCGACGAGCCCATGGAGGAGCGCTGCGGGTCATGCACCCGCTGCCTCGATGCGTGCCCGACGCAGGCCTTCGTGGCCTCGCACGTCCTCGATGCTCGCCGGTGCGTGAGCTACCTCACCATCGAGCACGAGGGGCCCATCGACGAGGGGCTCCGCGCGGGCGTCGGCGACCGGATCTTCGGCTGCGACGACTGCCAGGACGTGTGCCCGTTCAATCGCACTGCGCCGCCGCCGCTCCACGAGACGGCAGGCTTCGCGCCCGACCCGCGGTGGCGTGAGCTGTCCCCCGAGGCGATCCTCGCGATGGACGCCGGGCGATGGGGGGCCCTCGCGCAGGGCTCTCCCCTGGCGCGACCCGGGTGGGAGGGGATGGCGCGAAACGCGGCAGTGGTGCTTGGAAACACCGGGGATCGCAGGCACCTCCCGGTGCTCCAGGCCCATCGAGACAGCTCGACGGGGGCGTCGGCCGAGGCGGCCGGGTGGGCGATGGGAGAGATCTCGCGGCGGTCCGCCGCGGAGTAGCGGGGCGTCGCGGACTACTGGGCGCCGGCGTTCTTGCCGCGGCCGCCGTGAGAGGCGAGGCCCCCCTTTCGGCCTGCCTCGCGGGCGCTGGAGGCGTTCCACTCATGGCCGGTGCCGTGAGCGTGGGACGCCTTCCCGCCTTTGCTGGCGATCTCCTTCTGCTTCGCAGAGTCCATCGCCGCGAAGCCGCGGCGCTGCTTCTTGCGCGGGGACGCGCCGACCTCGCTGGACCCCCCAGAGCTTCCGTTCGCCGACCCGCCGCCCGTCATCTCACTGCTCGACATGCACGACCTCCTGCCGGGTGTCTACTCCCGGAAACGGCACTTCCTGCCTCGTCCATACCTGTCTAGACGAAGGTTTCGTAGATTCAATCTACGCTCGATGAGACGCAGTACGGGGGAGCATGGTTTCACTTTGTCGAATGTTTGTTGAGTGCCCTTGAAGGGGGCTCTGCGAGGGTTGCGCGCTCCAGGGCACACGCTTGAAGGTTCTCTCCTGCCGGTGCTATCCCGCGGGTCGCGCGGTTGGTGCGCGGTCAGACAAAGGGAGCAGCGGTGGTCAATCGACGGGTTGGAACGACGGTCGCGACGTGGATGGCCGCCGGGGTGATCAGCCTCGCGGGGGTTGTGCAGGCGCAGGAACTCCCGGTGCCCGTGCAGGTAGAGCGGCTCGACAACGGCCTGCGGGTGGTGCTCAGCCCCGACCACACCTCCCCGACGGTGGCCGTCGCGGTCTACTACGATGTCGGCGCGCGGGTGGAGGAGCGGGGCCGCTCGGGCTTCGCGCACCTCTTCGAGCACATGATGTTCCAGGGGAGCGCCAACGTCGGCAAGGGTGAGCACTTCCGGCTCATCAGCACCCAAGGGGGCTCGCTCAACGGCACCACCTCGGAGGACCGCACCAACTACTTCGAGACGCTCCCCGCCAACGCGCTCGAGGTCGGCATCTTCCTGGAGGCCGACCGCATGCGCTCGCTGGCCATCACCGCGGAGAACTTCGAAAACCAGCGGCAGACGGTGATGGAGGAGCGTCGGCAGTCGTACGAAAACCGCCCGTACGTCCCGTCGTTCATCCAGCGCGACGCCCTCGCCTTCCAAGGGTACTGGCCCTACGAGCACAGCGTCATCGGCGACATGGCCGACCTCCAGCGGGCCTCGCTGGACGACGTCCGCACCTTCCATGACCGCTACTACGCGCCCGACAACGCGGTGATCTCCCTGGCGGGTGACTTCGACCCCGCGCAGGCGCTCGCCCTCGTCCGGCAGCACTTCGGCGCCATTCCCGCGCGCCACGCCAGCCCGTGGGTCGACCCGGCCTTCGCCGCGCAGACGGCCGAGCGTACCGGGTCGATCGAAGACCGCTTCGCGCCGCTGCCCGCCTTCCACCTCTCGTATCACATCCCCACGCGGCGCACGCCCGACCACTACCCCCTCGACATCCTCGCCACGGTGCTCGCGAGCGGCGAGAGCTCGCGGCTCTACCAGGAGCTGGTGAAGACGCGCGAGATCGCCAGCGAGATCTCCGTCGACACCGAAGACCGCCGCGGTCCGGACGTGTTCACGGTGTGGTGCGTGCTCGCGAGCGGTCACCAGCCCGCGGAGGCGCGCGAGGTGATCTATCGGCAGATGGAGACGATCGCCCGCGAGGGCATCACCGCGCGGGAGCTCGACAAGGCCCGCAATCTCTTCCGCCGCGACTTCGTGTTCGGGCTCCAGAGCAACCTCGCTCGGGCGCGCCGGCTCGCGGAGTTCGAGATGTACGACGGCAACGCGGCGCTGCTGCGCACGGAGCTCGACCGCTACCTCGCCGTGAGCGCCGCCGACGTGCAGCGCGTCGCGGGACAGTACTTCCGACCCGAGAACCGCACCGTGCTCGACGTGGTCCCGCGCCCCGCCGCGCCTGCGCCCGCCGCACCCGCTGCGCCCGCGCCCCGCGCCCCCACGCCTGCCATCCGCTGATCGAACCGAGGAACCACCCGATGCGCCGACTCTCCTTCGCCCTCGCCCTCGTGCTCGCCGCCTGCGGTAGCACCCAGACCCCCGCGCCCGTCGCCGTCGTCCCGACCCCTGCGCCCGACGCGGGCGCCGCCACGCCCGCCCCCGTGCCCGTCGCGGTCCCCACGCCGGGGCCCGCCCGCGACGTGCACCTCCCCCCGGTGCGCGCCACCACCCTGGGCAACGGGCTCGCGGTGCAGCTCGTCGAGTACCACACGCTCCCGGTGCTCCACCTCCGGCTCGTCGTGCGCGCGGGCTCGTCGACCGATCCGGCCAACCTCCCGGGCCTCGCGTCGCTCACCGGCGACATGCTCCGCGAGGGCACCACCACCCGCAGCAGCGCCCAGATCGCCGAGACCATCGAGTTCGTGGGCGGCAGCCTCGACGTGTCCACCAGCGCCGACGTGACGGTGCTCTCGGTGTCGGTGCTGCGCGACCACGCCGAGACGGCCCTCACCCTCCTCGCGGACGTGCTGGCGCGCCCGACCTTCCCGCAGGTGGAGATCAACAAGCTCAGGCGCCGCGAGACCGACCGGCTGCAGCAGTCGCGCAACGATCCGAGCTGGCTCACCCGGCGCGCGTTTTACGAGGGGCTGTACGGCACGACGCACCCCTACGGTCGCTTCGACACGAGCCCCGCGGTGCTCGCCCGCGTCACCCGCTCGGACTTCATGGCCTTCCACCGCGCGCGCTACGTCGCGGGCAACATGGTCCTCACGGTCGTGGGCGACGTGCAGCCCGCGGCCTTCGACGCGCTGCTCAGCCGCACGCTCGGGACCCTGCGCCGGGGCACCTCGCCGGTCGTCCCCATCGCCGACGTGCCCGCCCGCACCGCCCGGCAGATCGTGCTGGTCGACCGGCCCGAGTCGGCCCAGAGCGCCATCCGCATCGGCAACGTGTCGCTGCGCCGCGGCGACCCCGACTGGGTGCCCTTCACCGTGGCCAACCAGGTCCTCGGCGGCGGCGTCTCGTCGCGGCTCTTCATGGACCTCCGCGAGCTCCGCTCGCTCTCCTACGGCGTCTACGCCCGCATGGGCGAGAACGTCGGGGCCAGCCAGTGGTTCGCGGGCGGCCAGGTGCGCAACGCCGTCACCGGCGACGCCCTGCACGCCCTCTTCCGCCACATGGAGTGCCTCACCACCGAGGCGGCGCCCGACCCCGAGCTCGCCATGACGCGCTCGTACCTCACCGACAGCTTCCCCCTCTCCATCGAGACCCCGGGAAACGTCGCCGACCTCGTGTCGTCGATGCGCATCTTCGGCCTGCCCGCGGACTACTACGACACGCTCCGCGCCCGCGTCACCGCCGTCGACGCCGCGGCTTCGCTCGCCACCGCGCGGCGCTACATCCAGCCTGACCGCGCGCTCGTCGTCGTCGTCGGCACCGCGTCCGCGCCCGTCCAGGTCGGCCCGCCCTGCGCCGCCGCCGGGGCGCTGCCCCCCGACGCGACCTTCGCCCAGCAGCTCCAGGCCTGCCAGGCTCCGGGCCCCGGGGCCGCGCCCCGCGCGACGCAGCCCCTCGAGGAGGTGCTTCGCACCTTCGGGCCCGTCCGCGTGGTGGGCCTCGACGGGCGCACCCAGCGGGAGCTCACCGCCACCAGCCCGAGCACCCCGCCGATCCACGCGCGCTGCGAGGAGCTCGCGACCCCCGCCCTCCAGGCCGTCGCGCACGCCGGCCAGCACTGACCCGTCACCCTCGCGCCGCGTGCGCCGGGGTGATGCCCCGCCAGAAGGGCTCACGCCGCGCGAGGTGGGCGCAGATCAGCGCCACGCAGAGCGCGCCGCCGCCGATGTCGAGGAGCGGGACGTTGGAGCCGCTCATCACGACCATGCAGGCCAGCAGGCCGACGTCGAGGGGGTGTGACCCGAGGCGCGCCGCGAGCGAGCGGAGCCACCAGAGGAGGGCGAGGGCGCCGGGGATGCCGGCGCCGATGAGCACCTCGAGGAAGAGGTTGTGCGGGCTGAGCACGCGGTCGCCGCGCTGGTTGACGCTCATGACGCCGGGGTTGGCTGCGGCGACGAGGTAGTCGACGTCCCCGAGGCCGCCGCCGATGAAGAGCCAGCGGGGGCTGGTCGCGGCGTCGGCGAGGATGCCCTCCCAGATGTCCCCGCGCCCCGAGAGGCGGTCGTCGGAGATGCTCTCGTAGCGGCCGACGAGGTCGTTGCGCTCGACCGTGGTGGCGTACGACGGCGCCCGCTTCGGCCCCTCGACCGAGAAGAAGAGGGCGCCCGCGACCGCGGCGACCGCCAGGGCGACCCGGGCCTCGCGCGAGCGGAGGGCGAGGAAGCCCAGCACCAGCAGCGCGCCGATGGTCGGTGCCCGGAAGGTGCTGAGGAACACCAGCCCGACGAGGGCCACGAGCGCGAACGATCGCCCGGCGCGGGCCGCAAGGCGGTCGGTGGGCGCCGTCGCCCGCCAGTGGATGCCTGCAGCGAAGAGCACGGCGAGGGAGAACGAGCTGTTGGACGCCGGCACGAAGCCGAGCCCGGCGGCGGTGCCCAGCGCGCTGACGGCGCAGCACGCGAGGCCCGCCCGAAGGATGTCGGCGACGAGCCCCGGCCACGCCGTAATCAGCGCGGCCCACGCGACGGCGGTGCCGATGGCGGCGAATTTGATCGCGCCGTCGAGCGGGTGATCGCTCCAGAGCAGGCTCGGCGTGAGGGCGGCGATGAGCACCGCGAGCGCGCGGAGGGGCCCGGCGCGGGAGATCGCCCCGCCGCCGCGCGCGGCCCCGACATACAAGGGCAGGTATGCGAGGACCATCAGCACCGAGCCCGGGGCGCCGGTGGCCCGCATCAGCGGCGGGAGGTTGCCCTGAAGGCCCGCGGTGAGCAGCACGCCGTACACCGCGAGGACGCGCAGCCCGACCGAGGGCGTCGCCGCGACGGAGGCCGAACGCGGGCGCTGGACGAAAGGGTGAGACGGCGCGCGGTACGCGAAGGCGAGGGCGGTCATCGGGATGGCTCGCGGGTTGCGACCGGCGACGCTGCCGGTCGGTGGCGCTGCTTGGTGTCGCGCCCCGCGCGCGGCATTCGTCGGCGACGGCGCTACGCCATCACCGCCCGCACGACCCCGCCGGCCGCCAGCCCGGCGCCGAGCGTCGCCGCGACCGGGCGGCCCACCGCCGCGCCGCCCACGGAGATCGCCACCCCGGACTTCACGACCGTGTTCGTGAGCGCCGCCAGCATGATGGCCGTCGCCGCGGTGCCGCTCGCGAGCCCGCCGCGGTGCATGTCGACCACCGAGAGCGTGATGGCGTCCACGTCGGTGAGGCCCGCGAGCACCGACGAGACGTACAGCCCGGCCGCCCCGGCGCCGTGCTGCGCGGCCTTCGCCACGAAGAGCACGACGCCGTAGAGCAGCCCGAAGGACACGGCCTGGCGGAGCTCGAAGGGGTTGCGCAGCGCGGGCTCGGCGCCCTCCCGCGACGTGCTCTCCGCGGCCGCGCTCGCCTTGCGGTAGAGCGCCACGGCGACGCCGAATCCCACCGCGGCGGTCGCGGCGAGGGGCGGCGCGATCGCGCCGAGCAGCGGCCGGTCGACGAGCGCCACCACCACCACGAGCCGGGCGAACATGGTCGAGCACGCGGCGATGATGGCCACGGCGCAGAGCGTCGCCACGGAGGGCTCGGCGCGGCCCCGGCCGGAGTAGGTCAGGGTCACCGCGGTGGAGGACACGAGGCCACCGAGGAGGCCCGCCACGAGGAGGCCGCGCGCCGAGCCGATGATGCGCGAGGCGGCGTAGCCGGCGAAGCTCACGCCGGCCACGAGCGCGATCATCTTGCCGATCTTGTAGGGCGCCAGCACCCCGAGGGGGCCGTAGGCGCCGCGCGGCAGCACCGGGAGGATGATCAGCGCGAGCACGACGAACTTGGTCGTGGCGTAGACGTCGTCGGCGGAGAGGCGCCGGGCGAAGCCGTGGAGGGGCTCCTTCAGCGCGAGCAGCGCGAGCACCGCGGCGGCGGTGGTGCCCACCAGGAGGAAGCGGTCGGCGTCGGGCATGAGCCCGCGCATCCCGGCGAGGGCGCCGAGCGCGAGGGAGAGCAGGCAGGCCACCTCGGTCGAGATGCCGATCTCGTCTCGCGATGCGGTGCGCGCGTGGGACACCACGACGAAGGCGACGACGCCGACGAGCAGCCCGACGAGGAGCCAGACGCCCGCGGCGGGCTGCGCGAGGGCGCCGAGGGCACCCAGCAGCGCCACCATCGGGAAGGTGCGGATGCCGCCGAAGTCCTTCCGCTGGGCCGCGGTGGCGCTCTGCTGCCGCTCGGCGCCGATGAGCAGGCCCGCGGCCACCGCCACCGCGATCGAGACGAAGGCGTCGCGGAAGGTCATGGCCGTGGACTATTTCCGCTTCGCGAAGGCCTCGGCGAAGGTCGTGTCGTAGGCCCCCGCCGCGAACTCCTCGGAGCGCAGCACCGCCTTGAGGAAGGCCAGGTTGGTCACCAGCGGCGCGACCTCGACGCCCGCGAGGGCATCGCCCAGGCGCGCGATGGCCTCGGCCCGCGTCGGGGCGTGCGCGATGAGCTTGGCGATCATCGGGTCGTAGTAGGGCGTCACCCTCCCGGGCGCGCGCACGCCCGCGTCGATGCGCAGCGAGCCCTCCACCTCGGCGGGCCAGGTGAGGGTCGTGACGTCGCCGGGCTTGGGGATGAATCCCTTCGCGGGGTCCTCTGCGTAGAGCCGCGCCTCGATGGCGTGGCCCTGGAGGGTCACCGCGCGCAGCGCCGCGGGCAGCGGCTCGCCCAGCGCCACGCTGATCTGCTGCTCCACGAGGTCGAGCCCGGTGACCATCTCCGTCACCGGGTGCTCCACCTGGATGCGGCAGTTCACCTCCAGGAAGTAGAACTCCTTGCGCGACTCGTCCCAGATGAACTCGCAGGTGCCGGCGCCGACGTAGCGCGCCGCGCGCCCGATGCGCACCGCCGCGTCGAGGATGCGCTCGCGGTAGACCTTCCCGTCCTCGCCGTGGAAGGCCGGCGCCGGGGACTCCTCGACGATCTTCTGGTGCCGTCGCTGGAGCGAGCACTCCCGCTCTCCGAGGGCGACCACCTCGCCGTGGGTGTCGCCGAAGATCTGCACCTCGATGTGCCGCGGCCGCTCGACGAAGCGCTCGACGTACACCCGCGCGTCGCCGAAGGACTGCGCCGCGCGGTCGCTCGCGGACTTCATCGCCCGCTCGATGCCGCCGGGGTCGCGCACCACCTGCATCCCGATGCCGCCGCCGCCGCCGACGGGCTTCACCAGCGCGGGGTACCCGATGCGCGCGAGGATCGCCTCGGCCTCCGCGACCGACTCCACCGGCGCGTTGGCGCCCGGCACCGGGGACACCCCCGCGGCGATGGCCGTCGCGCGAGAGAGCATCTTGTCGCCGAGCGCGTCGAGCGCCTCGGGGGAGGGGCCGATCCAGGTGAGGCCCGCGTCGATGACGGCGCGCGCGAAGTGGGACTTCTCGCTGAGCAGCCCGTAGCCGGGGTGCACCGCCTGCGCGCCGGTGCGCTTTGCCACCTCGAGGATGGCCGCGACGTTCATGTAGCTCTCGCGCACGGCGGCGGGGCCTACGAGGTGGCTCTCGTCCATCACCGACGGGTGCAGCGCGTCGGCGTCGGCCTCGGAGTGGATGCCCACCGTGGCGATGCCGAGGCGGCGGCAGGTGCGGGCGATGCGGGCGGCGATCTCGCCCCGGTTGGCGATGAGGATTCGGGTGAACATACCGGGTATATAAACGCACCGGGCGCGCGCGCGGGAGGGGCAATGGCACAACCCGCCGCGGTCCCGGCGGCGTGCTAGTCCGATGGGGCCCATGGCCCGCCGCGCGATCGCGATGCTGACGACGAGCCTGCCGCACGACGGCGACCCCTCCGCCGGGGCCTTCGTGCGCGAGATGGCCATCGCCCTCGCGCGCCGGGGACACCGGGTGACCCTGCTCGGGAGCGTGCCCCGCGGGCGCTACCCCCTCGCCGCGGAGGGGGTAGGGATCGCCTCCGTCGAAGAGCTCGACGGGGGGGTGTTCGCCGGCGGCGGCGCGCCGGAGCGCCTCCGCCTCGGCGCCGGGGGAGTCGCCCCGCGGACCTGGGCGAAGGGCGCCCGCACCGTCGCGGCGCTGGGCCTGCTCGCCGCCCGCCACGCGCGCGACGTCGACGGCTGGGTCAGCCACTTCGCGCTTCCGTCAGCGCTCCTCGTCGGGGCGCTTCGCGGGTCGCGGCCGCACCTCGCGGTGGTCCACGGCACCGACGGATGGCTGCTCGCGAGGATGCCGCTGGCGCTCCGGCGGGCGGTGTTCGCGAGCGCGACGCAGTGGCGCTTTACCTGGGACGGTATGCTGTCGGCGACCGAGGGGGTGCGCCTCCGGGCGCCGGCGGTGGTCGCCCCGATGGGCTTCTGGCCGGCGGCCGGGTCGAGCGCGGCGCGCGACGTGGTGCTGAGCGTGGGGCGCCTGGTGCCGGTGAAGCGGGTGGGCCTCGCGCTCGCGGCGATGGCTGCGCTGGGGGCCCGCGGGCGCGCGCTTCCGTGGGTGCTCCTGGGCGACGGCCCGGAGCGGGGCGTCCTGGAGGCCCGGGCGAGGTCCCACGGCGTGGACGCGCGCTTCGTGGGCAGCGTCGGGGCCGCCGAGAGGGACGCGTGGCTCCAGCGGGCGCGGGTGTTCCTGCACACCGCGGGGGGCGCCGCGGGGGCGCGGGGCGAGGGCGCGCCGGTGGCCCTGCTCGAGGCGATGGGCGCAGGGGCTGCGGTGGTCGCGACGGCCAGCGGCGGCGTCGCGGGCCTGGTCGGTGACGCAGGTCGGGTGCTCGCTGCTGGCGCCTCCGCGGCGGCCCTCGCGGACGCGGTCGCGGCGGCGTGGGACGAGCATCCGGCGGGGTCCCCCGGGGCGAGGGAGCGGGCGCTGCGCTGGCGCTGGGAGGCGCAGGCGGAGGGCATCGAGAGGGCCTTGTGGGGGTGAGCGACGGGGCGGAGGCTCAGGCGCCAAACAGGCGAGACCAGAGCCGGGACATCGCGCCGCGCAGCCCGGCCCTCGCGGGCGTCGGTTGGGGCGCGGCCACGACGGCCGGCGGGAGCACCAGGGGCAGGAGCTCCTGGGGCATCGGCGAGGCCACTCTCTCTGCGGCCGGCGGCTCTGCGACCGGGACTGCGTCGGCCGGCGGCTCCGCGACCACGACCTCCGCGGGTGGCGGCTCGGCGGCCGCGACCTTGGGGACCGGCGCGCGACGCGCGGAGACGGCGATGCGCACCTCGGAGACGCGGCCGACGTCGACCTCGGGCTCCGGGAAGAAGGTCGCGCCGGGCTTGTCGTTCTTCGCCTTTGCGATCGGCGGGGCCGGCGGCACCAGCGAGGGCCGCGGGCGCTCGAGCTGGAAGGCCTGCGTGGCGAGGTCGCAGAGCGCCGCCGCGTCGATCTTCGGCGCGATGGGGACCCGCGTGGGCAACGGGCGAGACTGGCGCGGGAGCGGCGGGAGCGTGAGCGGGCGCCGCACCGGCCCCACTGGGTGCGCCGCGGGGCGCAGCGATGGCGCGATGGCGGTGACGTCCTTGGAGTCGATGAGGGCATCGTCGATGCGCCCCCGCAACGGTCGCGGTCGGTCCGCGACGAGGCCCGGCACGGGGGGTGGGCCGACGTCGGGTTCGCGCGGGGGCCGGAGGTCGAGCACCGGCGCCGGCCGCGCAGGGGTCACCAGCCGCGGCGAGCGCGCGGGCAGCGGCTGCGAGGTGGCGCGCACCGCCTCGCGCTCGTGGCAGAGCTTCTCGGCGGCGACCACGGACATGAAGTGCCCGAGCTCGCGCTGCGTCGCGAGGTCGGCGCGGAAGCGCTGCTCGATGGCCTCGGCGAACTCCGAGGCGGTCGCGAAGCGATCGGCCGGGTCGAACGCGAGCGCCCGGCGGCACACCTCGTCGAGCGCGGCGGGCATCTGCGGCGCGAGCTCGACGAGCGGGCGGTACGCCTCGTTGGCCAGGCGCGATAAGAGGTCGCCCTCACGGGAGGGGAAGCAGCGGCGCAGCGCGATGGTCTCCCAGAGCGTGACGCCCATCGAGAAGAGGTCGGCGCGGCGGTCGACGGGCCGGCCGCGGATCTGCTCGGGGGCCATGAAGGGCAGCTTGCCCTTGAGCACCCCGACGGTGGTGACGCCCGTCCGGCAGGCCGCGCGCGCGATGCCGAAGTCGACGAGTCGCGCTGCGCCGTCGACGCCGATGAGCACGTTCTGCGACGTGACGTCGCGGTGGATCAGCCCGAGCGGGGCCCCGTCGGAGCCGCGGAGCTCGTGGGCGGCGTCGAGGCCCGCGAGCGCGTCGAGGGCCACCCGGAGGGCGATGCCGAGGGGCACCGCCCGGTGCAGCGCCGCGGCGGCGCACTGCACGGCGTGGAGGGTGTCGCCCTCGACGTAGTCCATCACCATGTAGAGCTGCGAGCCCTCCGCGCCGACGTCGATGATGCCCGTGGCGTTGGGGTGATGCAGCCGCGCCGCCACCCGCGCCTCGTCCAGGAACATCTCCACGAAGTCCGGGTCGGCGCAGAGCCCCGGGTGAAGGAGCTTCACCGCCGCGAGGCGCTCGAAGCCCGCGCTCCCGAAGCCTCGCGCGAGGTACACGCTGGCCATCCCGCCGCGTCCGAGCTCCGTCAGCAGGTCGTAGCGGCCGACGCGCCGGGGGTGAGCGGCGGTCGAGGTCCTCGGCGCGGCATCGGGTGCAACCATACGGGAGTCTCCTACGGTGCATTTACGTGGGACGGGGCGCTCCCGGCGCTGCAACGACGGGGCGGCACCGATCATAAGTCGGAGATTCTTTACTCTTCAATGTATGAATCTGGCGCCCTTCGACGGTGGGTAAGGGGCGCTGTGCCGACGGGGGCGGGCGTGTGCCGCCGCGTCCGACACCGGGCGCGGCGGGGCACGGTCAGGGTCAGGCGGCGCGGCGGCGGCGGCGGCGCAGGGTCGCGACGAGGCCGAGGCCGAGGAGGCCGAAGGGCGCGAGGCCGCCGCTCGGGGCGCTCCCGGTCGCACGGCAGCTGCACCCGCCGTCGGTGGTCGTCGGCGGGGTCGCGGCGCCGCTGTCGACGCTCGCGTCTGCGATCGAGCTGCCTCCGTCCCTGGGCGTGACGCCCGCGTCGGGCTCCGGGGGAATGGGGCACACCACGGCCCCGGCGTCGCCGACGCCGCGCACGCCCTGGGAGAGCGGGGCGCCGTAGTTGCCGGTGTTGCGGTTGTCGTGGCGGAAGCTCTCCCACTGCACGTTGGCAGTGCGGTCGTCGCCTCGGGTGCGCCACGCCCAGAGCTGGCCGCCGCGGGTGCCGCTGACGATCTCCATGGAGTGGTCGCCGTCGAGGTCGCCGAGCGCGGGCGACGGGATGATCCACTGGCCGGTGAACTTGGGCCAGCCCTCGGGCGTGCGCCCGCAGGCGTCGAAGGCCTCGAGGAAGTAGCCCCCGGTGCCGAGGATGAGCTCGGGGTACGGGTCGCCGTCGATGGAGGCGATCGCGGGGTTCATGAAGAACGTGTAGTCCTCCAGGAGCTGCGGGAAGCCGTCGAGCACGGTGCCGTCGCGGCCGCGGAAGGCGCCCACGAGGTGGAAGAAGGGCCGCGCCCGGCCGCCGCCGCCGAGGTTGATGGCGAGGTTGAGCTCGGCGCCGGAGATCACGTAGTCGGGGCTGTTGTCGCCGTCGAGGTCGCCCCACGAGCCCATGCTGAACACGTTGGCGAAGGACACGATCTGCGTGGTGTTGTTGGTGAGGGCGCCGCGGCGGGAGGTCTGCGCGAGCGCCACGCGGTTGAGCGCGTTGAGCGCCGGGCGGCGGCCCATGGCGGCCTGCTCTCCGCGCACGAAGGCGATGGTGGGCAGGGCGTTGCCGGTGAAGGCGAGCTCGTCGCGGCCGTCGCCGTCGATGTCCGCGATGGGCGGCGCGCCGGAGACCCCTTCGCCCACCAGCGGGAAGAAGTTGAACGACGTGACCGCGATGGGCCAGTTGGGGTGGAAGGCCCCGCCCGGGTGGTTGTTGCCGTCGCCGTGCACCAGGTAGATGGCGCCGGTGTTGTTGTCGCCGCGGAGCTTCTCGTTCGACACCACCACCAGGTCGGGGATGTTGTCGCCGTTGAAGTTGCCGACGCCCACGTTGCCGAACACCCGGTTGTACTCCGTGCCCTCCTCGGGGAAGTGGATCACCACCGGGAAGCCCGGCTTCACCGCGCCGGTCATGGAGTCGAGCGCGTAGACCTTGCCGTCCATGGCGCCGAAGATGATCTCCGGGCGCGCGTCGCGGTCGAGGTCGGCGATGACGGGGGAGCAGAAGAGCCCGCGCTGCAGGATGCGGTCGGGCGCGGTCATCGCGCTGGGCACGTCGGGCAGCGCGAAGGGAAACCCGCGGCCGTAGGCGGTGCCGTCGCGGCGGAAGACGTGCACGGTGCCGTGGTAGCTGTTGACCACGATCTCGGGCGTTCCGTCGCCGTCGAGGTCGCCCACCGCGGGCGTGGCCACCACCGGGTCGAAGATGCGCCCCGGGTCGATGGCGGGCGACTCGCCCGAGTACGCCGCGCTGTTGACGTAGCTGGTCGGGTGCGCCGAGCGCATCCCGAAGAGGGGCACGGTGTGCGCCGGGAAGCCCGGGAGCTCGGTGCCGTCGGCGCGGAAGGCGTGCACGTCGCCGTCGGCGGTGCCGTAGATGATCTCCCGCGATCCGTCGCCGTTGAGGTCGACGGTCTTGGGCGAGCTCTCCCCCGAGCCGCCCACGTCGATGGGGAAGTTGGGCAGCACCGAGCCGTCGCGGTGCACGTAGAAGGCGCGGCGCACCTCGCCGGGCACGTCGCCCACGGGGGCGTCGTAGTGGGCCACGGCGCGGATGCGCACCGAGAGGGTGTAGCGGTTGGCGCGCTCGCCGGGGTTGTTGACGTTGAGCGTGCGGAGGTCGATGTCGGCCAGGCGGTCGGTGACCGGGGCCGTGACGTTGGTCTCGCGGCGCACCATGACCCAGGCGGTGTCGGCGGGCTCGACGCCGGTCGCATACTCGACGGTGTAGTCGAAGCGCGGCGCGCGGCGCGCGGCGATGCGGCCCTCGATGCGCAGCGTCTGCTGCGGGGCGCGGTCGGGGTCGAAGACCGTGAACCACCGCGGCGACGTGATGTCGACCTCCGGCGGGATCTTGCCGTCGCGCAGCCACTCGATGGCGCGGCGGGCGTTGGTGCGTCCGTAGCCGAAGCGCTGGTCCCAGCCCGGCAGCGACGGGTACTTCGTGTCGTCGTGCATCGGGTGCGAGGGCTGGCTCTCGGGGACGTTGATGTCGTCCGTGGTGCGGGCGAGCAGCTGGTAGATCTCCTCGGCCGAGGGCCGGGGCATGAGGTTGCGCTCGATCGCGTAGGACTGGAGCAGGCCCGCGTGGCCCGCGGTGTGGCCGGTGGCCTCGGACGAGCACCCGGTGCCGGACACGGAGAGCACCAGCTGCGCGCCGTAGTTGGTGCAGTTGTTGAAGTTGAGGAAGGTCGTGCTGCGGGTGAGGGTCTCGGTGTCGTAGCGGATCGCGTGCACCGTCAGCGTGTGGTTGTTGGTGCTCGGCGCGTTGTGGTGCCGGGAGTTCTCGTCCGCGGCGCTGGCGATGACGGGCACGTTGCGGGCGTACGCGTAGTCGATGGCGCGCATCGCGAAGGTGCTGTTGTCGAGCGTGCCGAGGGCCTCCTGCACCACGAGCGCGCCGCGGTCGACGGCGTACACGACGCCCTGCGCGAAGTCGTCCACCTCGCCGATGAAGCTGTCCGCCGCGCGGATGGGGATCAGCATGCAGCGGGGACAGTCCCCGGCGTCGCCGATGCCGTTGTTGGTCTCCGCGGCGCTCCAGCGCATCTCGCCGGTGCCGTGGCCGAAGCGCGTGGCGTCCGCCGGGTCGTTGTCGTCCTGGAAGAAGTCCCACCCCGCGATGTCGTCTACGTAGCCGTTGCGGTCGGCGTCGGTGCCGTCCGAGAACACCCGGATGAGGTCGCCCGGGTCGAGCACGCCGTTGCGGTTGGGGTCGTTGGCCATCCCGTCGGCCCCCTGGCAGCGCCGCGGGTTGCGCCCGCTCACGGGGCCGGTGCCGCACGCGATGCGCGCGTCGCGGAGGTAGTCGAGGATGTTCACGAGGCCGTCGGCGTTGGCGTCGTAGATCGTCGCGCCCTCCGGGAGCGGGAGCTCGGCGGTGTTGAGGGCGATCTTGTTGACGATGTCGTCGTTGTCCCAGTTGATGCCCGAGTCGAGCACTGCGATGAGCACCCGCGGGTCGCCCGTGGAAATGGCCCACGCGCGGTCGGTGTTGTTGCCCGTGCCGAGGGCGCTCTCCTCGGTGCGGAAGCCGGGCACCGTGAGGTTCATCCCGGGCACCCACGACCAGTGCTCCCACTGGCCCGCGTAGCCCGGGTCGTTGGGCCAGTTGGCCATCATCGACAGGTCGTTCGCCGTCATCTCGGGGCGAGGCGGCCAGATCGCTTCCGCGGGCCGCGGGGTGGTGAGGAGCGCCCCGAGGCCGAGCGCAAGGCCCAGTCCGCGAGAGAACCAACGGTGGGGGTGACGCATCGTGCGCGGATGCTACCGGAAGGGCATCCGCCGACGCGAGGGGGAGTTGAACGGGAGTCGGTAGGGGAGCCTGCGCGCGATCAGGCTGCGCGGCGGCGGCGGCGACGCACGGCGAGCATCGCGAGGCCGATCGCGAGGAGGCCCGCGCGGGGCGCGCTGGCCGGGGCGGTGCGGCAGCCGCAGCCGTCGCCCTCGACGGTGCGGCCGCCGGCGTCGGCGGCGGGGGCGCCCGCGTCGGCGACCACGGCGGCGTCGCTCACGGCGCCGGCGTCTGCGAGGGGCGTCCCGGCGTCGGGCTCGGGGGGCAGCTGGCACTCGAGCGCCGCGAGGTTGGGCACGCGGCGCACGCCCTGGTTGAGCGCGGTGCCCCAGTTGCCCGTGTTGGCCTGGTCGTGGCGGTGGGTGGGCCACTGCACGCTGGCGGTCGCGGCCTGCGTCGGGGTGGTCCACGCCCAGAGGAAGCCCGAGCGGGTGCCCGACACGAGCTGCTGCTGGCCCATGCCGCGGAGGTCGCCGACGGCGGGGTTGGCGATGATCCACTGGCCGGTGAACTTGGGCCAGGTCTCCGGCTCGCGGCCGCAGCCGTCGAAGGCGTGGAGGTAGTAGCCGCCGGTGCCGATGATCACCTCGGGATAGGCGTCGCCGCCCACGTCCGCGATCGAGGGGTTGAAGAAGAACGTGTAGTCCTCGATCAGCCGGGGAAAGCCCGGGAGCGAGTTGCCGTCGCGGCCGTTGAAGGCCGCCGCGAGGTGCTCGATGGGGAAGGCGCGGCCGCCGCCCGCGAGGTTGATCGCGAGGTTGAGGCTCGCGCCGGTGATGACGTAGTCGGGCACGCCGTCGTTGGTCATGTCGCCGAAGGATCCCAGCGAGAACGCCGGGATGAACGACACCTGCGAGGTCTCGACGTTGGTGAGCCGGCCGCGCATCGCGGTGCGCACCGGGACGACGGCGGCGAGGGTCTGCGGCGACGGGCGGGCGACGTGCGGCGGCTGGACGCCGCGCGCGAGGGTGACCACCGCGTTGCCGGTGCCGACGAGGGCGAGCTCGTCGCGGCCGTCGCCGTCGAGGTCGGCGATGGCGGGCGACGACGAGACGCCTTCACCCACCAGCGGGAAGAAGTTGAACGACAGGTAGGGGATGGGCCAGTTGGGGTGGAAGGCTCCGCCCGCGTGGTTGTTGCCGTCGCCGTAGATCACGTAGACGGCCCCGAGGTTGTTGTCGCCGTTGAGGCCCTCGCTCGACACCGAGACGATGTCCGGGCGGCGGTCGCCGTCCATGTCGCCGATGCCCACGCTGCCGAACACGCGGTTGCGGCCGGTGCCGGCCTCGGGGAAGGTCACCACCACCGGGAAGCCCGACTTGACCATGCCGGTCATGGCGTCGAGCGCGTACACCTTGCCGTCAAAGGCGCCGAAGACGATCTCCGGGCGCATGTCGCCGTCGAGGTCGGCCAGCACCGGGTCGCCGAACATCCCGCGCGCCTGGATGGCCCGCGGCGAGGTGGCGGAGCTCGGCACGTCGGGGAGCGTGTAGGGGAAGCCCCGGCCGTACGGCGTGCCGTCGGCGCGGAACACATGGATCGTCCCCGCGTAGGTGCCGACCACCACCTCGGGGCGCATGTCGCCGTCGAGGTCGCCGATGGCGGGCGTGGCCATCACGGCCTCGCGCACCACCGTGGGGTCGACCGCGGGCCGTCCACCGGCGACGGCCCGGAAGGCGCGGGTCCCGAGGTAGCTCGGCAGCCGCGCGGGGTCGTAGCCCTGCGCCCGGCCGGTGAAGGCCGGCCAGCCCGGGAGGTCGGTGCCGTCGGCGCGGAAGGCGTGCACCTCGCCGTCGGACGTGGCGACGATGATCTCCCGCGAGCCGTCGCCGTTGAGGTCGACGAGGTGCGGCGAGCTCTCGCCGCCGCTGCCGAGGTCGATCGGGAAGCCGGGCATCACCGTCGGGTCGCGGTGCACGTAGAAGGCGCGGCGCACCTCGCCGGGCACGTCTCCCACCGGCGCGTCGTAGTGCGCCGTGACGCGGATGCGCACGGTGAGGGTGAAGCGGTTCTCCGCCTCGCCGGGGTTGTTGATGTTGAGCGTGCGGAGGTCGATCTCGGCCAGGCGGTCGGTGACCGCGGCGGTGACGTTGGTCTCCCGGCGCGCCATCACCCAGGCGGTGTCCGCGGGCTCGACGCCGGGGGCGTACTCGACGGTGTAATCAAAGCGGGGCGCGCGGCGGGCGGCGATGCGGCCCTCGATGCGCAGCGTCTGCTGGGCCGGGCGGTCGGGGTCGAAGACCGTGAACCACCGCGGCGAGGTGATGTCGACCTCCGGGGGGATCTTGCCGTCGCGCACCCACTCCAGCGAGCGGCGGGCGTTGGTGCGGCCGTAGCCGAAGCGCTGGTCCCAGCCCGGCAGCGACGGATACTTCGTGCGGTCGAACATCGGGTGGGTGGGCTGGCTCTCCGGCACGTTGACGTCGTCGGTGGTCATCGTGAGGAGCTGCTTGACCTCCTCGGCGCTCAGGGCCGGCGAGAGGTTGCGCGAGAGCGCGGCGGAGTAGATGAGCCCGGCCATGCCGGAGCTCAGGCCGACGGCGGCGGAGGAGCAGCTGACCGCGCCCACGGAGAGCACCAGCTGCGCGCCGTAGTTGGTGCAGTTGTTGAAGTTGAGGAAGGTCGTCGCGCTGTTGACGTTCTCCGAGTCGTACCGGATCGCGTGCGTGTAGACCGTGTGGTTGGCCGTGCCGGGCATGTTGTGATGCCGGGAGTTCTCGTCGGCCGCGCTCGCGATGATGACGACGTTGTGGTTGTACGCGTAGTCGATCGCGGCCTGCGCGAAGCGCGACTGGTTGAGCGTGCCCAGGGCCTCCTGCACCACGCTCGCGCCGCGGTCGACGGCGTACACCACGCCCTGGCCGAAGTCGGTGACGTCGGTGATGAAGCTGTCGCCCACCCGGGTGGGGATGAACAGGCAGCGCGGACAGCCGCCGGCGCCGCCGCGGCCGTTGTTGGCCTCCGCGGTGGAGTCGCGCGCCTCGCCGGTGCCGTGGCCGAAGCGGGTGTCGTCCGCGGGGTCGTTGTCGTCGTGGAAGAAGTCCCAGCCGGCGATGTCGTCGACGTAGCCGTTGTTGTCGGCGTCGGTGCGGTCGGAGAAGGTGCGGATGAGGTCGCCGCCGTCGAGCACGCCGTTGCCGTTGGGGTCGTTGGGCATCCCGTCGGCGCCCCGGCACGCGAACTGGTCGCGCGGCATGCCCGCGACGCCGCAGGTGATGCGGGTGTCCTGGAGGTAGTCGGCCACCGTGACGACGCCGTCGCCGTTGGCGTCGTGGGTGGTGGCGCCCATCGGCATCGGGAGCTCGGCGGTGTTGAGCGCGACCTTGTTGATGAGGTCGTCGTTCTCCCAGTTGATGCCCGAGTCGAGCACCGCGATCATCACCCGTGGGTCGCCGATGGAGATGCCCCAGGCGCGGTCGACGCTGTTGCCCGCGCCGAGCGCGATCTCCTGGGCGCGAAACCCGGCGACCGCGCGGGTCACCTGCGGCACCCAGCTCCACCAGTACCACTGGCCCCCACCGCGCTCGGTGTAGGCGTAGCCGGGGTCGTTGGGCCAGTTCTCTGAGCGCGAGAGGTCCTCCGCGCTCATGTCGGCGGTCGGGGGCCAGATGGCGTGCGCCGTGGGCGCAAACAGGGTGGCGGCCAGCGTGGCCGTGGCGGCGAACGAGCGCAGTCGGAGCAGACGCATACCCGATCGGGTATCACACTCCCCGGGGTGCGCGCGCGGGGCTTCTCCACCGCCCTGCGCCGGGCCGGCACCATTCCCCTGTTTTCAGACGCTCCGCGCCCGCGCCGCTACGGCGACACCATCCGGAACATCGGGCCCATCGTGATGCGCAGCGCGGTGATGCGGTAGAAGAGCTCGCCGTCGATCACCGGGGTCATCTCGTCGCCGTCGAGGCAGGAGACCTCCATCGAGGTCGCGGGGCCGTCGTACGCGTTGGCGAGGAGGTGGTTGACCGAGCGGCCGGTCATCAGGCCAGGGAAGGCCCGCGCCATCTCGGCGGCGCTCACATCGCCGGCGTGAACGTGCATCTGCCCGGCCTCGGCCCTCGGGAAGACCCGCATGATGTCCGCGAGGTTGAGCGGCAGCGAGGCGCAGTTGAGGGCCGTGTGGGCGCGGATGGGCCTGCCGTCGTCGCCGCGGAGCACGGCGTCGTCGATGTGCACCTCGGCGCGCAGCGGGCGGAGGTAGTCGTCCTCGGCGCGGCGCAGGGCGGGGGGCTTGAGGGCCGCGAGGGGCCCGGAGAATGCGCTTCGCAGCGCGGCGGCGCTGAAGGCGGAGGCGATGTGCCGCGCGATCTGCACCGGGCCGTGCTTGCCCTCGCCGCGGTAGAGCGGGCCGTAGAAGTTGGCGCCGTAGCCCGCGAGCGCGTTGCCGAAGCCGTAGCGGCGAAACTCCGTGGGCTCGTCGCCGTAGACCACCTGGCGGCCTTGGAGCAGCAGCGAGGGGACGTCGCGGGTGGTCGGGGCGCGCCCCTCGGCGACCTGCTCGGCGAGCCGCCCGACGAGGGCGAGCGGGTCGCCCTCGAGCTTCAGGTACTTCGCGACGAAGTCGACCGAGCCGCCGCCGGTGGGCATGTAGATGGCCGCCTCGGCGGCGCGCGCCGCGCCGAAGAAGCGGACGGCCTCGTTGATCATCCAGTGGAGGGCGCCGTCGCCGCCGTCGGCGATCCAGTAGCGGCGACCCTCGGCCGCGAAGGTCTTGAGGGCGGGGATGATCGCGTCGACGGAGGGCGTCTCGATGACGCGGCCGCGCTTGCCGAGCACCTTCTCGAAGCGCGCGACGCGCCCTCGGCGGTTGCGGTTCTTGCGGGAGTTGGGGTTGATGATGAGGCCGATCATGGGCTCGGGTCTTCGCTCGAGGGTGGGGTGACGAGCAGCGTCGGGCTGGGCGAGGGGAGCACGACCGCGTTGGTCGCCGGGGTCCACACCCCGTCGGGCAGGGCGGGCGCCCGCCCGAGCGGGCCGTCGGCGATGCTGAACTCGATGCGACGGTTGCGGGCGCGGGTGACCTCGTCGTGCGCGCGGTCGAGCGGCGCGGTGTCGCCGAAGCCCACGGGCTCGAGGCGCGCGGCGGAGACGCCCCGCTCGACGAGGAAGGCCACCACGCTCTGCGCGCGGCGCAGGGAGAGCGAGAAGCCCTCGCGGCGCGTGCCGCGGTCGTCGGCGTGGCCCTCGACCCGCAGACGGCGGATCTCCGGGTGCGCAACGAGCAAGTCGCCGAGCGCCGTGAGGATCGGGTTGAACAGCGGCGGCACCTGCCAGCGCCCGACGGCGAAGTACACGCGCTGCCGGAGGCGGATGGAGTTGCCGTCCCACTCGATGCGCTCGCGCGACCCGGGCAGCTCGTCGGGGCAGCCGTCTTCTTCTTCGTAGCCGTTGACGGTCTCCCCTGCGCGGGGACACCGGTCTTCGGAGTCCGGGAGGCCGTCGCTGTCGTCGTCGAGGTCGGGGCAGCCATCCTCGTCCTCGAATCCGTCGTGGTCTTCGACCACCTGCGGGCACTGGTCGAGGGAGTCCGGCACGCCGTCGTAGTCGCCGTCGGGCTCATTGCCGAGGCCGATGACCACGAGGCGCCCGCGGCGGACCATCGGCGTGGGGAAGGGCCGGACGAAGACGCTCACGCCGAGGGAGAGGTAGTGCGCGTCGCCGTCGTCCATTCCCAGCAGGTTGTCGGGCTGGACGATGTGCGAGTACCGGATCACCGGGCCCAGATAGAAGTAGCGCGAGAGCTGGAACTCCCACCCGAAGCCGAAGTCGAACGCGAAGCGCTGGTTGAAGCCCGAGGTCGCCAGCCCGGCGTTGAAGTCGAGGAACATCCTCCCCTCGGGGCGCACCGTGCGGGGCTCGAAGCGCACCCCGGCCATGAAGTTGGTGTTCAGCGAGGTGGGGAGGGTGCGCGACGGGAAGATGCCCTCCAGCGCCGAGACCTGGAGCGACACCGGGTCGACGATGGTGAGGCCGACGAAGGCCCGCGCGAAGAAGCCCGTGGAGTAGTTTTCGTTCGCCGTCGAGCCGACGAGGGCCGCGACGGTGCCTTCGCCCCGCAGCGAGAGGCGCCGCCCGAAGGGGTAGGCCTGCGCGTCGTTGGAGCGCGCCACGAGGCCCACCACCTCGAGCAGTGCGCCGACCAGGAGACGCGACCGACGAGCCGACACCGCTGCGTTGTATCACCGAAATCACCGACCGGCCGACGAACAGCGAAACCGCGATGATATAGACGGTTGATGCGCACCCGGCGTGCTCTCGGATTCACCCTCGGCTGCCTCCTCACCCGCTGCGCCGTCGAGCCGGCCGAACCGACCTACCTGAGGTCCCCCGGGGAGGTCATCGGCGACGCGGGCCCCGAGGACGTCGCCGCCGCGCTCGATGCTGGCGGTGCCCGCGACGCCGGGGTGTCCCTCGACCGCGCGGCGCCCGACGTGCCGCGCGAGGCCGCGGTGGTCGACGTCGGCGCGCGGGACACCGGCGTCCGCGACACGGGGCCGATCGACGTGGGCACCCGGGACGTCCGCACGCCCGATGTGGGTGCCCCGACGGACGTCGGCCCGCCCCCGGGCGAGGGCCCCGCGTTGCCCGGATGGGATGCCGCGACCGTGGCCCACGTCCGCGAGGTGCGGGCGCTCGGCGCGGCGATGGGCAACCGGCTGTCGGTGTTCGCCAAGATCGGCGATTCGATCACCGAGTCGGGGAGCTTCCTCAGCGACGTGGGCTTCGGCTGGGGCTCCGTCGGCGCCTACACGGCGCTGTCGCCCGCGATCCAGCAGTTCCGCGCGACAGCGCTGCCCTCGCAGGACGGCCAGGCCCGCAACTCCTTCAACCGGGCGAGCGTGTGCGCCACGGCGGGGTGGACCACCGACGACGCGCTCGCCGGCGGCAGCAGCTCACCCCTCCGCCGCGAGCTCGCCGCGCTCCGCCCCGCGTGGGCGATCGTGATGTACGGCACCAACGACATCGACCGGGGCACCGTCGAGCGCTTCCGGGTCAACCTCAACGCCATCGTCGACATCGCCGAGGCCGGCGGAACCGTGGCGGTCCTCAGCACGATCCCGGACCGCAACGACGGCGCCGGGCCCGCCGCGGCCGCGCTCCGCTTCAATGAGGCCATCCGCGCGATCACGGCGACCCGGCACCTCCCGCTCCTCGACTACTGGGCGGCGCTCCAGGCGCTGCCCTCCCGTGGGGTCTCGACCGATCGCATCCACCCGTCGGTGTACGTGACCGGCGGCAGCACCGAGCCGGCGTACTTCACCGCCGCGGGTCTGCAGTACGGGTACAACGTGCGCAACCTCACGGCGATCCAGATGCTGGACCGGCTGCGCACGCTGCCTTGAGGGGGATGGAGAGTGGGGAGCGGACGGGGAGCGCTCCGCGGGGCGACCAAAGGGTCCCACGGAGCGCGTGCGGGTGGGGCGATCAGGTCGGGGGAATCACGCCGACGGTGAGGAGGTAGTTCGCCACCATCGTGTTGAAGCCCTCGATGCAGACCGTGTAGGTGCCGGCCGGGAGGTTGCGGACGTCTGCCGAAATCGCCGGGGTGAGCGTCCCGCAGAGGCCGCGACCGTCATCCACGCCGTCGATCTCCATGCCCGCGGGGTTGTAGACCGTGATGACCGGGTCGGGGCCACCGTTCGGGCAGGACGGGGTCGCCGGGAGGTTGCTCTCCGCGTAGATGCCGCCGCCCATCGGGACGGTCACGCGGAAGCAGTCGGTGTCCGTGCTGGACGCCATGCCCGAGTAGACCGCGCTGGCCGTCATCGGGGCCTGCGCCATCATCGGGGTGTTGTTGGGCTCCGTCTCGGGGGTGCCCATCGTGCAGGTGCCGGCGCTCGCCGTGGTGGGGCGACACGCGGTGCCCATCGCGCAGAGCTCGGCGTTCGAGGCCGGGACGCAGGCCGCGCCCGAGGCGATGGTGCGGCGACACACGCCGGCGCCCGTCATGATGCTGCAGTCGAGGCCCGTGTCGCAGCGCGGAGCGGCGTCGCGGCAGGCGGTGCCGGCGGCGGTGCCGGCGCCACGGCAGGTGCCCATCGCTGCGCCCGGCATCGCGCCGACGCAGGTGCCGCCCGCGGCGCAGACGGTCGTGGCGTTGCTGGTCTCGCAGGCCCCGTCGACGGCGATGATGGTGCGGCAGACGCCCGCCGGGGAGCAGGAGAGCATCCCGTCGCAGCGCGGCTCGGTCATGCGGCACGTGCCGCCGGCGCTGCCCGGGGCGACGCAGGTGGAGGCGCCGTTGCGGGTCACGCAGTTGGAGCCGGTGGCGCAGACGTTCATGACGCGCATCGGGTCGCACGCGGCGCCGGCCGCGACGGCCGTGCGGCAGCGCGAGGTGCTGGAGGTGGCCGAGCCGCTGCACACGAGCGCGCCGTCGCAGGCCATGCCCATGGCGCGGCAGGCCCCGTTGAGCGCGCCATCGGCGACGCAGGTGCCCATCATCGCGCCCGTCGCGGCGAAGCACACGGAGCCCATCGCGCAGACGTTGGTCGCGCCGGTGGGGTCACACATCCCGCCGACGGCGACGGAGGCGATCTCGGTCACCGTGAGCTCGAAGTTGCCCTGCGGCACGAAGCCCATCCCGGCCGGCGGGGTGTACCCGGCGACGACGATGAAGATCGGCGTGCCCATCGTGGCGGGGGCCGCCGTGGTGAACGCCGAGGCGCGCGTGCGGGGGGCGGTGCCGTTGTCGTCGCTGCAGCCGAGGGCCGAGACGCCCCCGTCGCCGACCGCCGACGCGCACATCGTCTGCGCCCAGACGACCGTGTCGAACAACATGTCGGTGCCCATGTTGTCGGTGCTGATGCGAAGCCGGACGTTCGCGCGCGGGACGTAGCGGAACACCACCTCGTGGCCTGGGCTGCCGCAGGGGCCGCGCAGCGGGGCCATGGCGCCCACGCTGTTGTTGTTGCGGGTGATGCGCGTGACGTTGCCGGCGAGCGTGCCCATCGCGTTGAGGTCGACGACCGAGGCCGCGGAGCAGGGGTCGTACGGGGGGCCGGCGTCGACGGCGGGGCGGTCGACGACGGACCCGGTGTCGGTGCGCGGTCCCGTGTCCCCGGCCGGGCCGGTGTCCATGTTCGAGCCGGTGTCCGTGGCGTTGCCGCGGTCGGTGGGCGCGCCGGTGTCGACGGTGTTGCCGGCGTCAACCGGGCCGGTGTTGCCCGCGGGGTCGGAACACGCCGCCAGGCCGCTGCCAAGCGTGGCGAGAAGGAGTACCAGGGAACTTGAAGACCGCATCGCTACCTCGTGGTGTACATCGCGTCGCGGCACCCACCGCGAACTGCTAGCGGCGCGATGTCCCATGCCTGCGGCATCGGGGTCAAGGTAGCCCGCGGGCGACTTCAGGCTGCTGGAGGCGACGGTGGGAAGACTGGAGGCGGGAGGCGGTGGGCCCTACTCGGCGTCGGCGGAGGGCGGGGCGTCGACGGCGGGCTGAGCCTCGCCGCGGTCGGCGGCGCCGGGCTTCTGGTAGGGGATGCCCTGGAGGCGGCGCAGCGTGGTGACCGAGCGCCACTGGAGGTACGCCTTGTTGAAGGCGACGGACTCCACCGGGTCGAGGAAGGGGTTCTTCGAGCCGCTGAGGAAGACCAGGAAGAGCACCTGCTCGGCGACGCTGACCGGACACCCCTCCAGTCGGATGAACGCGTCGTCCTTGTGGCGACGGAGCTTCGCGAGCACCGAGGCCATCTTCACGAAGACGTCGTCGTGCTTCGCCTCGTGGGGATCCTTCGTCGCCCGGTCTTTGTACAGCGAGCGCAGCTGCACCACCTGATCCTGGATCGTGCCCTCCCACCGGGCGCAGTCGCCGATGAAGATCACCTTCTCGCCGGGCGCCGCGTCGATGGGCCCCTCGTAGGCGCCGAACACCACGTGGATGCGCGGCATCTTGGTGTCGGCCTGGTCGTCGAAGAGGCGGATGACCTCGATGGCCTCCTCGATGGCGCCGGGGCATCCCCCCCAGCAGTAGTCGGTCTTCTCCCCCTCCGGCGGCGGGCCCGCGTAGGCCGTGATGTGCGAGCCCTCGAAGTACTTCTCGACCCTGATGAGCCCGACCTTGAAGCCCTTCGCGCGGGCGCGGGCCTCCTCGAAGGAGACGTCGCCCTCGATGCGGATGCTCGCGAGGTCGACCGGGCCGAAGCCGCGCTCGTAGGCCAGGCGGAGGTGGTCGACGGAGAGCGGGTCGACCCCGATGAGGTGGCAGCACACCGCGTCGAAGGCGAGCTGGTTGTCACCCATGATCACGAGGTTGAGGGGGAAGGGGACGGGCGTGAGCATCCGCCCTTCGCCCGCGGTGATCGCGTCGATGGCGATGAACTCCGGCTGGATGATGTACTGGAGGTCGGCGATCTTCTCGTTGAGCCGGTGGTCGTGGTCGATGAGCCGGTGCCGGTCGTCCTGGATCCCGATGTAGTTCTTCATCGAGAAGGTCACGGTGGTCCACGGGTGGGCCTTGAACTTCGGGCAGTTGACGAAGAAGTCGGCCTTCGCGACGGGCTCCGGGGTGAACACGTAGTCGCGCAGCCGCCCGGCGTGGGTGTACGCGACCTCGACCTGCGGCTCCTCCTCGAAGCAGTAGCGCTTGACCCCGACGCGCTTGAGCATCGGGTTGTAGCCCGCCCCCTCGAAGGCCCTGCGCGTGGGGATGGTGATGCCGCAGCGCTCGCCCACGGCCAGTTCGGTCATCGCGCCGCGGTCGCGATCCTGGAGCGCCCGCAGCACCCCTTCGACGAACTCCGGGCGGGTGTACGCGTTCTTGAAGAGCTCGCCCGCCGAAACGATATTGGGCTTGACCAGGGTGCGACCGCGAGGCCGGAGCCCGAGGGTGTCGAGGCCGTCGCGCACGATGCCGCGGATGCGCTCGGGGTCGTACGCGTCGCAGTGGCGGAGGATGACCGTGGGGTTGGGGTTGGGCCGCATCCCTCCACGTTGCACCCGCGATGCGCACTTGAACAGACCGGCCGCCACGAAGTCGGCGCCCCGCGACGAGGTCCCCACCGCGGGAGGCGATCGTGGAATCATCGCGCGCCCGTATGACCAACCTGGCTCGTCGCCTGACCCTCGGCGCGGTCCTCCTGCTGGGGCCGCTCCTCGTCCTCGCGGCGCCCCTGTGGTTGGGACAGACGCTCTTCGCGGGCGACCTCCTCACGTACTCGTACCCGCTGAAGATCTACGTCCGGCAGCGGCTCCTCGAGGGCGACCTCGCCCTCTGGAACCCGCAGCTGGGCCTCGGGCGCCCGGTGCTCGCGATGATCCAGCCGGGGGTGCTCGATCCGCTCAACCTGCTTACGCTCCTGCCCCTTCCCCTCGGCCTCGACCTCTTCTCCGTCGTCCACCTCCCCATCGTCGCGCTCGGCCTGCGCCACTGGCTCCGCGCCCTCGGCGTCGACGACCCGATCGCGAGCTTCGGCGGGGCGCTCTTCGCGTTCTCCGGCCCCTATCTGAGCTTGCTCACCTGCAACGGCACCTACGCCTGGGGCTTCGCCTTCGTCCCGTGGTTCCTGTCGGCCTTCACCCGTGCCCTCGCGGCCGGGACCCCCGCGGTCCGAGCGTCCGCCGCCGCGACCGGGGCCCTGCTCCTCGCGTGGTCGCTCTTCGCGGGCGACCCGATGGCGGTCTACTTCGGCGGCCTCGCGGGCCTCGCCGTCGCGATGTCGTCGCAGCCCGGGCGACGCCTGCCCGCCATCGCGACCCTCGCCGCGGCGGCCGCCCTCGCCGGCGCGCTGGGCGCGGTCCAGCTGCTCCCCGCGATGGGGGTCAACGCCTACGTCCGCAGTGCAGGCATCCATGCGACCGAGGCCAACCACTTCGCGCTCCACCCCCTCCGCCTCCTGGAGCTCGTCTGGCCGGGGCTCTTCGGCGCGCCCCACACCCCGGAGTGGTTCGTCCACGCGCTCTACGACGAGGGGACGGGCGAGCCCTACGAGCCCATCGTGCCGGGGCTGTACCTCGGGCTCGCGGCGCCCCTGCTCGCCGCCGCCGCGCTGCGTCGCACCCACCGCCGCCCGATCGACACCGCCGTCGGCGCCCTGGTCGCCCTCTCGCTCTGGATCGCCCTCGGGCGGCGCACGCCCCTCTGGGAGCCGTTCTTCCACTACTTTCCCGGCGCCCGCCTCTTCCGGCACTCCGAGAAGTACGCGCTCCTCGCCTCCTTCGGCGCCTGCTTCCTCGGGGCGCGCGGCGTCGCCGTGGTCGCCGAGCACCCCGCGCGGGCGCTGCGCGTCGCCCTCGTCGCGCTGGTCCCGCTGACCGTCGCCGCGCTCCTGGGCCACCTCTACGGTCCGGCGATCGCGCTCGCCCTGGTCGGCCGCCTCGGGAGCGTGACGCCTGCCGTCGCCGGGGCCGCGGTGGCGAGCGCCGCCCTCCGCGCGGCCGTGCTCGCCGTGGCCTACGCGCTGCTCTTCGTCCTCGCCCGCCAGCGATCGTGGACGCCGTCGCGGCTCCGGGTCGCCCTCGCGGTGCTCGTGATCGCCGACATCACCCTCGCCGACGCGGCCATGGTCCGCTGGACCCGCTCGGACATCCACGACCTGCGCCTCGGCCTCGGCCCCGACCTCCGGCGCGCCGATGCCGGCCACCCGGCGCCGACCCGCGTCTACCGCTCCGCGCTCCTCCACGTCGAACAGCCCGGCGCCGATCGCGCGCTCAGCCAGGCGCTCGCCCTCCGTCCCAACCTGGGCCTCCCGGCGGGCGTCGCGCAGCTCGATCCCTACGATGCCTTCGTGGTGCCCCGCGAGGGCCGGTACCCGAGCGTCTTCCGCGCGCGCCCGACCCGGCTGTTGCAGGTCACCGCGACCCGCTACGCGCTCCTCCTGGACGAGCAGCTGCCGCCCGGCCACGGCCTCCAGACCCTCGTCCGGTACCCCGCGTGGGGCGCCTCGCTGGTCTCGATCCCGGGGGTGGTGCCGCGGGCATACGTTCCGGCGAGGGTGCTGCCGTCGGCTTCGCAGGCGGAGAGCGAGAGCGCGCTCCAGGCCGCGGACTTCCTCGCCGCCCGCGACGCCGTGATCGAGGGCGCAGCGCCCGGCCAGGCCGCGGGCGCCTGCGCCGTGCTCGTCGATCGACCGGAGCACGTCGCACTGCGCTGCGACTCCCGCGGCCCGGCGTGGGCGGTGCTCACCGACGGCGTCTTCCCCGGCTGGAGCGCGACGGTCGACGGGCGCGCCGCGGAGATCCGACCGGCCAACCTCGCGCTGCGCGCAGTGCGCATCCCCGCGGGGCGGTCGCGCGTGGAGATGCGCTACCGGCCGCGGGGGCTCGTCGTCGGGGCGTGGCTGTCCGCCGCCGCGCTCGCCGCGACGCTCCTGGCGCTGCTCCGGGCACGCCGCCGGCTCGGCCCTTGACCCGCGGGGCGCCGTCGCCTATCTGAACCTTCAGAAGTTATTGAAAGTTCAGAGGCGCTGTATGGAGCCGACGACGGAGCACGAGGCCGAGCAGCTGGCCGCCGACGCGATCGGGGACGTGATCGAGCACTGGGGATTCCGCCGGGCGCTCGGGCGCACGTGGACGGTGCTGTACCTCCACGGCGACGCCCTGCCGGCGGCGGAGCTGGGCGAGCGGCTCCAGATGTCCGCCGGGGCGGTGAGCATGACGCTCACCGAGCTCCAGCGCTGGGGGGTCGTGCGCAAGGTCTGGATCCCGGGCGAGCGCCGGGACTTCTTCGAGGCCGAGACGGACTTCTGGAAGATGATCTCGAAGGTCGTGCACGAGCGCGAGCGCTTCCTGGCGGTGAGCGTGCGCGAGCGGCTGGCGCGGGCGCAGGCGGCGCTCAAGCGCACCGGCAGCGGCGCGGCGTCCCGGGCGCGGCTCGAGCGCCTCGGGCGGCTGATGAGCTTTGCGACGATGGCCGAGACGGTGATCGAGTCCTTCCTGGCGTCGCGCCGGGCGGACTTTGGCGATTTCGGAAACCTCCTGGCGCTCGGTCGCCAGGTGACCGCCGCCGCGGCGGGGAAAGGTCGAAAGGGATGAACACCGTGCTCCGCACGAAGCCCACCACGGGCACGCTCCGCCGCGTCGAGGAGGTCACCGCGGCGCACGTCGAGGACGGGCTCACGTCCCGCCTGGCCGAGCTCCGGCTCTGGATCGCCGCCGACCTCGTCGACGTCGACGCCGCCCTCGCCACGCTCGAGCCCGGCGCCACCCCCATGCACGGCGCCGCGCGGCACCTGCTCGACCTCGGCGGCAAGCGCCTGCGCCCGCTTTGTGTAGCCCTCGCGGCCCGGGCCGGGACCGGCTTCGACCGCACCGCCCGCGACCTCGCCGTGGCCGCCGAGCTGGTGCACAGCGCCACGCTCCTGCACGACGACGTCGTCGACCTCGGCGACCGCCGCCGCGGGGCGCCCACCTCACGGGTGGTCTACGGCAACATCGCCTCGGTGTACGCGGGCGACTGGCTGCTGGTCGAGGCGCTGCGGCGCATCCGCTCGACGGGCCACCACGACCTGCTCGACCGCGCGCTCGACACCCTCGACCAGATGCTCGGGGCGGAGGCGCTGCAGCTCGCGCTCCGCGGCACGGTGCCGGCGCGCGCCTCCTACTTCGAGGTGGTCGAAGGGAAGACCGCGTCGCTCTTCCGCTGGGCGATGGCGGCGGGCGCGCGGGCGGGCGGGCTCGACGCGCGGGCGGCCGAGGCGCTGGAGCGCTACGGTCGGCACCTGGGCGTGGCGTTCCAGGTGATGGACGACGTGCTCGACGTCGCGGGCGACGCGGCGCTCGTGGGCAAGTCCCTCTTCGGCGACCTGCGGGAGGGGAAGATCACCTTCCCCCTCCTGCTGGCGGTCGAGCGCGACCCGGCCTTCGGGCAGTGGCTGCGCGGAGTGGTGGGCGACGCGGCCGTGGCAGTCGATGACGCCATCGCCGCCCGGGTCACCGCCGCGCTGCGCGAGACGGGCGCCGTCGCCGACGCGCGGGCTCTCGCCCGCTCGCTCTCCGACGAGGCCCTGGGCTGCCTCGAGGCCGTCCCCGCGGGACGGGCGCGCGACGCGCTCGCCGACGTCGCGGCCGCCCTGGTGGACCGTAGGAAGTAGATGGGAGCTCCACGATGATCATCCAGCTCGCACCGGACGCAGACACCGACCAGGTCAAGCGCGCGCTTGTCGCGGCGGGGCTCTGGGTCACGGCCCTCCACGACGGTGACCGCCGGGTCAGCCACTTCTCGGTCTCGTCGGCCTCGTCGGCCGTCGAGGCCTCGGCGCTGCTGCGCATCCCCGGCGTCGCCTCGGTGGTGGCGCCCGCCTCCGCGCACCCGCGGGTCGACGCCTCGCCCCCGACGGTGAACGTCCGCGGCGTGGAGGTCGGTGGCGCGGCGAAGGTCTTCATGGCCGGGCCCTGCGCGGTGGAGTCCGAGGCGCAGATCGACGCCGTCGCGGCGCGGGTGGCGGCGTCCGGCGCGCAGCTCCTCCGGGGCGGCGCGTTCAAGCCGCGCTCGTCCCCGTACGCGTTTCAAGGGCACGGCGAGGTGGCGCTGCGCTGGATGCGCCGCGCTGCGGAGGCCAACGGCCTGCGGGTGGTGACCGAGGCGCTCGGCGAGTCCGACGTCGCGCTGGTCGCGGAGTACGCCGACCTCATCCAGGTGGGCTCGCGCAACATGCAGAACTTCGCGCTGCTCAAGGCCATCGGGCGCACCGGCAGGCCGGCGATGCTCAAGCGCGCGATGAGCGCCACGGTCGAGGAGTGGCTCCTCGCGGGAGAGTACCTGCTGGAGCACGGCGCCGCGGGGGTGATCTACTGCGAGCGGGGCATCCGGGGCTTCGACCACGCGACGCGCAACCTGCTCGACCTCGGGGCCGTCGCGCTGCTGGCCCACGTGCACCACCTGCCGGTGGTGGTCGACCCGTCGCACGCCACGGGCCGGCGCGACCTGGTGCTGCCGCTGGCGCGCGCGGGCCTCGCCGCGGGCGCGGCGGGCGTGATGCTGGAGACCCACGACGACCCCGGGCGGGCGCTCTCCGACGGGCCGCAGGCGCTGCTGCCGGCGGAGTTCGTCGGGGTGATGGCCGCCCTCCACGCGGGCGCGGCTGAGGCGTAGCGATGACCTCGTACACCAGCAGGATCAGCGGGTTCTACCTCGGCACCGTGGACGAGCGCCTGGACGCGCTCGGCGAGCACGCGGGCGTCCGGGGCGAGCTGCGCGGCTTCTTCGCCGACCGCGGCGGCGGTCTCTCGCTCGAGGCCGCCGACCGCATGAGCGAGAACGTCATCGGGGTGCACGGGCTGCCCCTCGGCGTGGCGCTCAACTTCCTCGTCAACGGCGTCGACCACGTGGTGCCGATGGCCGTCGAGGAGGCCTCGGTGGTCGCCGCGGCGTCCAACGCGGCGCGGATGGTGCGCGAGTCCGGCGGCTTCCACGGCCACGCGACGGCGGCCATCATGACGGGCCAGGTGCAGTTCGACGGCGCGCCCGACCCCGAGGGCGCCGCCGGCCGGGTGATGGCGCACCGAGACGCCATCCTGAAGCTGGGCGACGAGTCCATCCCCCGCATGGTCGAGCGGGGCTACGGGTGCCGCGACCTCGAGGTGCGCGTGCTCGACGCGGCCGAGGGGGTGGTGGTGGTGCACGTCTACGTCGACGTGGGCGACGCGATGGGGGCCAACATGGTCGACACCGTGGCCGAGGCGGTCGCGCCCGCCCTGCACGAGCTCATCGGCGGCATCGTCGGGCTGCGCATCCTGAGCAACCTCCCGTCGCGGCGGCGGGTGAGCGTGCGCTGCGACGTCACCGAGGCCGCGGTGGGCGGCGCCGCGGTGGCCGATGGCATCGCGCGGGCGAGCCGCTTCGCGGCGCTCGACCCCTACCGCGCGTGCACCCACAACAAGGGCTTCATGAACGGGCTCGACGCCGCTGCGGTGGCGCTGGGCCAGGACTGGCGCTCCATCGAGGCGGGCGCGCACGCCTGGGCGGCGACGGGGGGCGGGTACCGCCCGCTGAGCACCTGGAAGCGCACGCCGACGGGGCTGCGCGGCGAGGCCGAGCTGCCGCTGGCGGTGGGCACCGTCGGGGGGTCGACCCGGGCGCACGCGGGCGTACGGGCGGCCTTCGAGCTGGTGCGGGTCGCCGACGCGAAGCAGCTCGCGGTGGTGCTGGCCAGCGTCGGGCTCGCGTCCAACCTGGCGGCGCTGCGGGCGCTGGCGGGCGAGGGGATCCAACAGGGGCACATGCGCCTGCACCACCGGAAGGCGGGCGAGGGCGCGGAGACGGAGGACGGGACGTGGGCGAAGTGAAGACGCTGGCAGTAGATCCGCGGGGCGGCAGCGGCGAGATGTTCGACCGCATCGCCTCCCGCTACGACCTCATGAACCGGATCATCTCGCTCGGCATCGACCAGCGCTGGCGGCGGCGCACCGTCGACGCGCTGGCGCTGAAGCCGGGGGCGAGGGTGCTCGACCTCGCGACGGGCACCGGCGACCTCGCGATGATGATCGCGCGCCGCCACCCCGAGGTGACCGTGGTGGGCGTCGACCCCTCCGCGGGCATGCTCGCCGAGGGGGACCGGAAGGTCGCCGCGGCGGGTCTTGGCGAGCGGGTGACGCTCCGACGCGGGGACGCCGAGCAGCTCGAGGCCGACGACGCGAGCGTCGACGGCATCAGCATGGCCTTCGGCATCCGCAACGTGGTCGACCGGCCGAAGGCCCTGCGGGAGATGGCGCGGGCGCTCAAGCCGGGCGGGCGCGTCGCGATCCTGGAGCTGAGCGAGCCCCGGCGGGGTCTGCTCGGCATGATGGCGCGGGTGCACATCCACCACGTGGTGCCGACTCTGGGCGCGCTGCTCTCGGGCGCGTGGGAGTACCGCTACCTCCAGCGCTCCATCGCGGCCTTTCCGCCGGCCGGGGAGTTCGCGGAGGTGATGCGCGCGAGCGGCCTGCGGGTCGAACGCGCCGAGCCCATGACCTTCGGCGTGGTGCACCTCTACGTGGGCGTGCGCGACCCCGCGGGCTGACCCGATGGACGCCTCGTCCGCTCCGTCGGCGCTCCGCGTGTGGCTGCTCGCCACGCGCCCCGCGACCCTCACGGCCGCGCTGTCTCCCGTGATGGTCGGCGCCGCCGCGGCCTGGCGCGCCTCCGGGGGCACGGCCTACCGCTGGGGCGCGGTCGCCGCGGCCCTCCTCGGCGCGATGTTCATCCAGGTGGGGACCAACCTCGCCAACGACGTCTTCGACTTCGAGAAGGGCGCCGACACGGCCGAGCGCCTCGGCCCCACGCGGGTCACCCAGGCCGGGCTGCTCACCCCATCGCAGGTGCGCGCGGGCATGGTCGTCTCCTTCGCCCTCGCCACCCTCGCCGGCGTGTACCTCACGGCCATCGCCGGGTGGCCCATCGTGGCCATCGGCGTCGCCTCGATCGCCTCCGGGGTCGCGTACACCGGCGGACCGTACCCGCTCGGGTACAACGGCCTGGGCGACGTGTTCGTCTTCCTGTTCTTCGGGCTCGTCGCGGTCGGCGGCACGGCCTTCGTCGCGCTCGGCTCGGTCCCCCCGCTGGCCCTGGCCCTGGCGGTGCCGGTAGGCGCCCTCGCCACCGCCGTGCTCGTGGTCAACAACGTCCGCGACCACGGCACCGACGTGCGCGCGGGCAAGCGCACCGTCGTCGTCCGCTTCGGGCGCCGCTTCGGGGTCGCGGAGTACGCCGCATGCTGGCTCGCCGCGCTCGCCGTCCCGGTCGCCCTGGCGCTCTCCCGCCGCGCGCCCTGGATGCTGCTCCCGCTCTTCACGCTCCCGCTGGGCGTCGCCCTCGCGCGCAAGGTCGCCACGCTCGAGGGTCGTCCCCTCAACCCCGTCCTCGGCGCCACCGCCGGCGCGCTCCTGCTGCACTCCCTCCTCACGACGGTGGGTTTGCTGTTGGGCTGACGCCGTGGCCTCCCCGCGCTGGACTTCCACGATGGCCCGCGGTGTACGATCGCGCCCCCATGCGCGCCTACTGCGATGATCGCGCCGCCGCCCTCGCCCTCGCGGCCACCCTCCGGCAAGAAAACGACCTGCTCCGCGCCGAGAACGAGCACCTCCGCGAGCTCATCGACCCGGGCGCGGGTCGCTGGCGGGGAGCCTTCGCGCAGCTCTCCAGCGCCATCGCGGTGACCCTCATGCTCCTCGGGGCGATGGTGGGCGCCGGGGTCATCGTCGAGCACACGGCCTCGGCGGCGGAGGCCAACGTGTCCCGCGCCGACGACCTCGGCGCGCGCCTCGCGGTGGTCTCTCCGCACGAGGTGGTCGAGGCGATGCCGCCCGCCACCGCCGCGCCCGCGCCCGCTGCTTTACCCGAGCGGGTATGCGCCCCCGCGGCACCGCACCGTCACCATCGGCGCCACGGGCACCACCACCGTCGGCATCACCGTCACCACCATCAGGCCTGACGCGCCCGGCGCCGCCGCGCGACGCCCAGTAGCACCGCAGCCAGACCGGGCCCCCACCCCGGGGCGAGCCCGGTACCATGCGCGCCCGGCGCGCTGCACACGCAGTTGGCGCCCGGGTCGTCGACCAGCAGCTCGACGTCCGGGCCGCCGAGGTCGCGCGGGACGTCCTGGGGCCCCGCGTCGCGCCCGGCGTCGAGGCTCACCCCCACGTCGAGCATCGGGGTACCGGCGTCGCGCGGAGGGAGTCCTGCGTCGGGGCGCACGCCCGCGTCCATCACCACGGGCTCACGGCACTCGCCGGCCGTGCAGGCCCCGCGGTTGGGGCACACCGCGCCCGCGCAGGCGTCGCGGCAGGCGCCCGCCGCGCAAAAGAACCCCGCCGGGCAGGACACCGTCGCGCAGGCCATCGGGCGGCAGCGGCCGTCGGTGAAGCACGACTCGCCCGCGCCGCAGCGCCGGCACGGGCACCGCGTCTGGCAGACCCCCGCGACGCACACCTGGTCGCCGTCGCAGGTGAGGCCCGCGCAGGGGTCGACGCAGCGGCCCACCCGGCACACCTGGTTCGTCGGGCAGGTGACGCCCTCGCAGGGCTCGCGGCACACCCCCATGCGGCACACCCGGCCCTCCGGGCAGGTCACGGCGGCGCACGTGTCCTCCACGCAGGTGCCGCGGTCGGAGCACACGAAGCCCGGGCCGCACCCGAGCTCCTGGGTGCAGCGCTCGAGGCACACGCCGCGGTCGCACACCTGGCGCGCGCCGCAGAGCCCGTCGCCGTCGTCCACCATCCCGTCGCAGTCGTTGTCGAGTCCGTCGCAGCGCTCGGCCGAGGGGCCGGTGTCCCGCACGCACGCGAGCATCCCGCTGCGACACTGCCGGACGCCCCGCGCGCACACCCCCCGCTCGCCGGTGTCGCAGGGCGCGCCGCCGCCGGCGCACACCAGGTTGTCGACGATCATCAGGAGGTCCTGGAAGTCGTTGTCGCCGCCGTTGAAGAGGTCTTCCCAGGCGAAGTAGAAGGCGTTGGGGGTGGCGCGCGAGTCGTAGATGAGCAGGTGCACGAAGCCCATCGAGACCTCGCGGTCGGGCTGGTACGCGCGCTCGGAGTAGTAGACGTACGGCGGCGGGGTGCGGAGGTAGAAGCCGATCTCGCCCCCGCTCCACAGGGGGTTGGAGCGGAAGTCGAGGGTGGCGGTGAAGCCCTCCGGCGCGCTCGGCCCGACCAGCTCGTGGAGCTCGCTCGCGGTCGGGGCGCGGCCCGCGACGACGTTGTACCAGCCGAAGGCGTTCTCGTAGCCCGAGTCGCGGGCCACCACGGTGAAGCGGATGGTGCAGCCGGGCGTGAAGCGCTCGGGGGTGACCGCAGCGTCGCGGCGCACGTCGAGCCCCACCTCCATGCGACGGTCGAGGTACTCCTGCAGCGACGGCGCGCCGTCCGCCGGGAGCGGGACGATCACGCCGTTGGGCTGCCGCACCTGCGCGCCCGCGGCGGCGGCGAGCAGCCAGCCGATCAAGGCGACGCGCAAGACGAGTAGGAGTCTCATGGCGTGATGCTTCGGGTTGCGCTCCGGCGTTGTCAACGCGCTTGCCCGAAAGGCGTTTCAACTCCACCCGGTGGGGTGATAGTGCCGTTGCGCAGAGAGGACGGGAAGGACGTGCACTGGCAGGCGGCGATGCTCGGTTTGTGCGGCGCTCTCGCGCTTTCGGCCCGCACCGCGTGCGCGCAGGTGGTGCCGTCGACCCCGACGCCGCCATCGCCCACCACGCCCGAGGCTGTGCCCCCGGCGCCGGACCCCGAGGGCACGGCGCGCTCGGTGAGCTTCGGCGGGTACATCGAAGCGTTCTATTCGTACAACTTCAACCGACCCTCGAGCGGCCTCAACGAGCTCCGGTACTACGACCGCCGGCACGACCTCCTCACGCTCCAGAACGTGGTGCTCAGCGCCGACTGGGCGCTCGGCCCGGTGTCCGGTCGCGTGGCGCTCCAGACCGGGATCATCACGGAGACCATCGGCACCCCGGAGGGCAGCGCGCGCACGCTGGAGAGCGACCTGCTCTGGCGCATCGTGCAGGAGGCCACCGCCGTGTGGCGCACGCCGCTCGGGCTCGGCGTGACCATCGACGCGGGCCTCTACGTGGCGCCGTACACCCTCGAAGACCTCGCGGTGCACGACAACTGGAACTGGTCGTCGTCCACCCTCTTCGCCCTCTCGCCCTCGCAGGTGGCGGGCGCTCGGGTGACCGTTCCGCTCAACTGCCGGCACGAGCTCACCCTCGGGCTCTTCAACGGCTGGGATCAGGTCACCGACGATCGCACCCCTGGAAAGACCGGCATCCTCACGTGGTTCTGGGCGGGCCGCCCGACCGGGGAGGGGTGCCGCGACAACGAGGACGAAGACCTGGAGGCCCTGCGCTACGCGTCCGTGCAGTACGGCCTCGGCGCCGAGCGCATCGACGGCGCCGCCGAGGGCCCCGCGCTGCGCCACGTGCTCGACGCCTGGGCGCACTGGCCGCTCAACCACCGCGTGAGCGTCAGCGGCAACTTCTTCGGGGCCTACGAGAGCACGCGCTTCGGCGACGACTACTTCGCCGGGCTCGCGCTCTACGCCCGGGTGCGCCTGGCGCGCTGGCTCTTCGCCGCGGTGCGCGCCGACGCGGTGTACGAGCGCGTCCCGGACGGGGCCGCGGGCATGGTGCTCCAAGGCGCGACGCTGGTGGGCTCTGGCACCGTGACCCTCGACGCGCGGCCGCACCCCAACATCTCGATGCGCCTGGAGTATCGTCACGACGAGTCCGACGGCGCGGTGTTTCACCGCGGCAGCGTCGCGCAGTCCATGGACGGCGCGTACATCTCCAATGCCCGGGCGCAGGATACGCTGCTCCTCGGATTGACCACCTGGTACCCCTGACATCCCCGGAGCCGAGGTCGCTCATGCACACGTCCACCGATCAGGTCGCGCGCCTCGAGGGCGTCTCCCGAGGGTTTCGCAGCCGCTACCTGAAGCAGGCCGAGCTCGAGGCCCAGCTCCACGCGTGGGCCGAGGCCTTCCCCGCGCTGGTGTCGCTCCGCTCCATCGGCCGCTCGCTCGACGGTCGGCACCTCTGGGTGCTGGTCATCGGCCCCGAGCCCGACCGGGTGCGCCCGACGGTGTGGGTCGACGGCAACATGCACGCATCGGAGGTGTGCGGTTCGAGCGTGGCCCTCGCCATCGCCGAGGACGTCATCCGGCTCCACCTGGAGGGTGCCATCCACCGGCTGTCGGCGCCGGTGTGCGCTCGGCTGAAGGAGGTGCTCTTCCACGTGATGCCGCGGATGTCGCCGGACGGCGCCGAGGCCGTGCTCACCGACGGGCGCTACGTGCGCTCCAACCCCCGCGATCGTCGCCCCAACCGGCAGCACGCCCGATGGGTGGCGAGCGACGTCGACGGCGACGGACTCGCGCAGCTGATGCGGGTGCGCGACCCGGGTGGAGAGTACGTCGACGCGCCGGATTTTCCCGGCCTCCTGGTGCCGCGCACCGTCGACGACGAGGGGCCCTTCTTCAAGGTGTACCCCGAAGGTCTCATCGAGAACTTCGACGGCCGGCACATCCCCTCTCCCCATTTCCTCTCCGACAACGACACCGACCTCAACCGCAACTTCCCCTGGAGCTGGGCCGCGGAGCCGCAGCAGGTCGGCGCTGGCGCGTACCCCACCAGCGAGCCCGAGAGTCGGGCGGTGGTCGAGCACGTCACCCGGCACCCGGAGGTGTTCGCGTGGCTCAACCTCCACACCTTCGGCGGGGTGTTCATCCGTCCGCCGGGCCACTGCCCCGACGCGAAGATGGACGCCGAAGACCTCGCGGTGTTCCGCCAGGTGGGGCAGTGGGCGGAGACCCTCACGGGCTATCCCATGGTGTCGGGCTTCGAGGATTTCCTCTACGAACCCGAGAAGCCCCTGCACGGCGACCTCACCGACTTCGGCTACTACCAGCGCGGCGCCATCTCGTACGTGTGCGAGCTCTGGGACCTCTTCAAGCAGCTCGGCATCGCGCGCAAGAAGCCCTTCGTGGACCACTACGCGCAGCTCACCCGCGACGACCTGCTGGCGCTCGCCCGCTGGGACGAGACCCACAACGCCGGGCGCATCATCCGGCGCTGGCGGAGCGCCACCCACCCGCAGCTCGGCGCGGTCGAGATCGGCGGCGTCGACCCTCGCGTGGGCATCTGGAACCCGCCCTTCGACGTGCTCGGCGGCATCTGCGTGCAGCAGGCGCAGGCCTTCCTCCGCGTGGCGGCGATGGCCCCGGCGCTCCGCATCGCGCGCGTCGAGGCGAGCGCCCTGGAGGGCGACCACACCCTCGTGACGGTGACCGTGCAGAACGACGGATACCTCTCCACGGCGGGTATGCCCTCCGCGAAGAAGCTGCCCTGGAACGAGCCCGTGTCGGTGGAGTTCCGGGGCGAGGGCGTCGACGTGGTGGGGGGCGGCGCCCGGCGCGAGCTCGGTCACCTCGAGGGCTGGGGCCGCGGGCTCTACGGCGGGGCGTCGCTGTTCTTCCAGCGCAGCCGCGGCAACCTCGGGACCCGCGTCGTCGAGCAGGTGGTGCGCGGCCGAGGGACGCTGCGGGTGCGCGTCGGGGCGTGTCGCGTGGGCTGGGTGGAGGCGAGCGTGTCGGTGGGATCAGGAGGGGAGTAGCGCGGAGCGGGCGCCGACGCGGTTGAAGCGCCACGCGTAGGCCGGGCCCAGCGCGGCGCACGCGAGGTGCACCAGCGGGACGAGATAGAAGAGGGCCGCCATGCCGATGAGCGGCACGAAGAGCAGCGCCAGGACGACGGCAACGTAGACGGCGCTGGCGATGCCCGCGGTGAGCAGTGGCGCCGAATAGAGCAGCCCGATGGGGCCGCCGAGCAGGCCGAGCAGCGCGGCGACGCGGAGGTCGCGCTGCGGGCGCTTCGGCTTCGAGCGGCGGTCGGACGGGGGCTCGTCGTCGAGGCCGAGCTTCTCGCGCACCACGCGCGTGGCGGCGTCCTTCACCACGCGGTCGCGCAGCGCGCCGAAGTTCTCCCGCAGGCTGTCGATCGCGTCGACCCCTTTGCCCGCCGCGGTCTTCCGGGCCTCCGCCGGGGGCGGGGGCTTCGGCTGGTCGAGGTCGTCGAGCCAATCCTGGATCGTGTGGCGCGGCAGCTCGGTGCGCACCATGAGGTTGGGCATCGAGAGGGGCACACCCTCCGCCCGCATCGCCCGTACGACCCTCTCGAACTCGTCGCGCGTCATCATGGTTGCGGAGGCTACCACCCCCACTGCGCCCGCGCCCGAACGCCGCGGGCGCCGCGATCGCTGCTTGCCACCATGGCGGCGTCCCGATACATCCTTTCTCCACGAATCCCATGGCAGAAACGATCCTCGCCATCGACCAGGGCACCACCGGGACGACCGCCCTCCTCCTCGACACCCGGGCCCGGGTGCTGGGTCGGGCGACGGTGCCCGTCCCGCAGCATTTCCCGCGCCCGGGCATGGTCGAGCACGACGCCGAGGAGATCTGGGCGACGGTGGTCGAGGCCATCGCCGGGGCGCTCGCGCACTCCAACCGCCTCGGCTCCGAGGTGCGCGCCATCGGCATCACCAACCAGCGCGAGACCACGCTGCTCTGGCATCGCGCCACGGGTGCGCCCCTGCACCGCGCCATCGTGTGGCAGGACCGTCGGACGGCCCCGGAGTGCGACGCGCTTCGGGCGAGGGGGGTCGAGGGCCTCGTCTACGAGCGCGCGGGATTGCTCCTCGACCCGTATTTTTCGGGCACCAAGATCGCGTGGCTCCTCGACCACATCGAGGGCGCGCGGGCGCAGGCGGTGCGGGGCGACCTCGCCTTCGGCACCATCGACACCTGGCTGGTGCACAAGCTCACCGGCGGGGCGCACGTCACCGACGTGTCCAACGCGTCGCGCACGATGCTCCTCGGGTTGAAGTCCCTGGCGTGGGACGACGAGCTCCTCGGCGCCTTCGACGTGCCGCGCGCGGTGCTCCCGGAGGTGGTGTCGAGCGCGGGCATCGTGGGCAAGACCCGCGGCGTCCCCGGCCTGCCCGACGGCGTCCCCATCGCGGGCATCGCGGGCGACCAGCAGGCGGCGCTCTTCGGCCAGGGGTGCTTCCGCGTCGGCGACGTGAAGTGCACCTACGGCACCGGGGCCTTCGTGTTGATGAACGTCGGGGCGACGCCGCTCGCCTCGAAGCACCGGCTGCTGACCACCGTGGGATGGCGCATCCCCGGCGAGGTGGTCTACGCGCTCGAGGGCAGCGCGTTCATCGCGGGCGCGGCCGTGCAGTGGCTGCGCGACGGGCTCGGCATCATCCGCGACGCGGCGGAGATCGAAGGCCTCGCGGGCGAGGTCGACGACGCGGGCGAGGTGGTGTTCGTGCCGGCGCTGACGGGACTCGGGGCGCCGTACTGGGCGCCTCGGGCGCGCGGGCTCATCGCGGGCCTCGGGCGCGACACGACGCGCGCGCACCTGGCGCGGGCGGCCCTGGAGGGCATCGCGATGGAGATCGCCGACCTCGTGGCGGCGATGAGCGCGGACGCGGGCGCGCCCATCGCTTCGATGCGCGTCGACGGCGGGGCATCGGCCAATGGTTTGTTGATGCAGATCCAGGCGGACGTGACGGGCACCTCGGTGGTGCGCCCGCGGGTGCTGGAGACCACGGCCCTCGGCGCGGGCATGCTCGCGGCGCTGGGCGCTGGGCTGGTGGGGTCGCGGGACGACATCGCGGGCGCGCTGCCCGTCGAGCGGTCGTTCGCGCCCGGGACGATGTCCGACGAGCGGGTGGCCGCGCTGCGCTCGCGGTGGAAGACCGCCGTGGCGCGGGCCCTGCTGGAGCAAGGCTGAACCGCGATGACCGACGAAGAGACGACCCGCGAGAAGACCCGGCTGGAGATCTCGTGGGAGGCGCTGGAAGACGCCTTCGAGAACAACGCCCCGGAGGTGCACTCGTACCTCCACCGGGCGACCGGCGAGGTGCTGCGGGTGGTCGACGGCGTGGCCGACCCGACGATGCACCAGCGCATCGCCATCGACGCGAGCTACCTCCGGGTCGACCCGGTCTCGTCGCGCGAGCAGTACCGCTGGATGGAGCGCTTCATCGCGACGGTGCCCGACGGCGAGCTGCGCACGCGTCTGGTGGCGGCCATCGACGGCAAAGGGGCGTTTCGCCGCTTCAAGGACGTGCTGCTGACCTTCCCGACGGACCGCGAGCGGTGGTTCCAGTTTCGCACCGAGCGCCTGCGGTCGTGCATGGAGGCCTGGCTCGACTCGCACGACCTCGAGGCCGTGCCGCGCGTCGTCTGGACGCCCCCCACGCCCGAGGCGGGCGAGGCCGAGACCCCCGCGGAGGACGAGGCCGTCGAGACGCTCCGGCGTGCGCGCATGGGTATCGAGGGCCTGCGTCGGCGCCTGCGCGACGCGGTCGACGGGGTGCCCTCGCGCGACCTCGAGACGGCGCTGGCCTTCCTCGAATGGCTCCGCGACCGCGGCCACGCGACGGCGGCCGATGCCTTCGACCCGCGCGACCTCGAAGGCGAGTGAGCGGTGCCCGCGGCCGCCGCGCTGACGCTGCTGCTGGGCGGGGCGCTCGCGCAGCTCGTCGGCACGGAGGCGGTCACCCGACCCAGCACGCCGCCGGCCGAGACGGCCCTCGACGCCGTGCTCGTGTCGATCGAGCCGGAGTCCGACCCGACGCCCCGATTCGTGCTCCAGAGCGACTACGTGCTGCTGCTGCGAACCGAGCTCGCGACGCGCGGCGCGCCCGGGGCGCTGAGTGTCGCCGTCGACGTCACGGTGTCGCTGCCGGTGCTCGAGCAGCTGATGGCAGAGACGGTGGTGGTGCGCGAGGCGCAGCGCGCCGGCCTCGACGGCGTCGAGCCCGATGAGCTCGCGGCGGCGCGGGGGCTGCTGATCGCGCGCATGGCGCCCGCGGTGACGATCGAGGCGCTGCTCCGGGAGACGGGCACCTCGGCGCCGGAGCTGGACGCCCTGCTCCGTCGGCGCGTGGTGGCCGAGCGCTACCTGCTCTCGCGGCGCCCGGAGCTGCTCGAGCCTACGGAGGAGGAGATGCGCGCGGCCTTCGAGCAGGATCGCTTCCGGGCGCTCGCGGGCGATGGGGCGACCTCTTCCGAGGGCCGCGCGGCGGTGCGTCGGGAGCTGGTGCGGCGGGCGCTGCCCCGGGCGCTGCGGCAGTACCTGCGGGCGCTCGGGAGCCGGGTGCGCGTGCGGCGGTTCCGCGATGTCTGAGCGGCCGCGGGTGCGGCCGGCGACGATGGCCGACGTGCCGGCGCTGGCGACCATCGAGCGCGCGTGCTTCGGGCGCGACGCCGCGGACGACCTGCTGGCGGCGGAGATCTCCCGGAGCTGGGCGCGCGTGCGTGTGGCGGAGCTCCCGGGCGACGGGCTCGCGGCCTTCATCGACGGCTGGCTGGTGGCGGACGAGTTCGAGGTGCACTTCGTCGCGACGCGCCCCGAGCGCCAGCGGCGCGGGCTCGCCGCGATGCTGCTCGATCACCTCCTGGCGGAGGTGTTCGCGGAGGGGGCGCGCTCGGCGGTGCTGGAGGTCCGGCGCGACAACACGCCCGCGCAGGCGCTCTACCGAACGCGGGGCTTCGGGGTGGTGGCCGAGCGCCGGAGGTACTACGACGACGGCGAGGATGCGCTCGTGATGCAGTGCGCGCTGGAGGGTTCTTTGGTGGTGCCGCGCCCCGCGCACTACGGTGAGCGGTGATGCCCCGCGCGAGAGAGACATCGACCCGCTCCGAAGGGCGAAGCGGTCGCACCGAAGGTCCGACGAGCGCCGCGAAGCTGGAGCTGGTGGAGGTCGCCCCGGAGGCCGAAGCCGAGCCCGAGATGCCCCAGGTCGAGGGGCCGTGGCGAAGCTACAAAGAGCGGGTGGCGTCGCTGGCCGATCGGGTCACCGAGGCGCAGAAGCCGATTCGCATCCTCAACGCGCTCAAGTGGGAGGGAAACGTCTGGGAGAGCTTCCGGCGCTCGCGCTTCAAGGAGCCGCCGCGGGTCGACGCCGACTGGTACAGCAGGGTGGAGCTGGGCTTCGACCCGGTGGCCCGCGGCCGGGACTTCCAAGACCTCGCCGACGCCGTGCGCCGCGAGCTCGGGGCTGACGACGCGCTGGCGCGCATCCTGCGCGCGACGTGCCTGGAGTACCGTGACGTCTGCGCCATGCTGATGGTGCGCGGGAAGCCGGAGTTCCACGCCTACTCGCGCCGGCTGTACGGCTCGCCGAAGGACACCTTCCCCGACGGGCACACCACCGTGCGCGAGATCGCGCACACGCTCTACAACCTGCTCAACAGCCTCGACGAGCCCACCCTCGGGCTCCAGCCGCCGCGAGACCTCGACGGGGCCCAGGTGGTCGACATCCTCCAGGGGCGCTTCACGAAGTACTTCGGTGACTCCGCGGTCAACGTGGCCATCGACGACGGGATCATCGCCGACGCCGCCGCGGGCGGCGACTACGTGAAGATCCGCGGAGGTGCGCGCTTCAGCCAGGTGGACGTGGACATTCTCGAGGTGCACGAGGGCTGGGTGCACGTCGCGACGAGCCTCAACGGCGCGCAGCAGCACGTCGCGCGCTGGCTCTCCAAGGGCCCGCCGAGGACGACCTCCGTGCAGGAGGGCCTCGCGGTGCTGATGGAGGTGCTCACGTTCCGGAGCCATCCCCGGCGCGCGCGGCGGCTCAACGAGCGGGTGATCGCCATCGACAAGGCCGAGGACGGGGCCGACTTCCTCGACGTGTTCGAGTGGCACCGCACCGAGGGGTACGAAGAAGAGGAGTGCTTCAACGCCGCGCGGCGGGTGTTTCGCGGTGGCACCCTCGGGGGCGGGGCGCCCTTCACCAAGGACATCTCCTACACGAAGGGCCTCGTGTCGAACTACCACTTCATCCGCTCGGCGATCCGGGCGGCGCGCCCCGAGCTGGTGCGCTTCCTGTTCGTGGGGAAGGTGGCGCACGAGGACGTGCCGGTGCTGTGGTCGCGGGTGGCCGACGGCGTGGTGCGCCCGCCGAAGTTCCTCCCGCCGCTCTTCAGCGACCTCAACGGCCTGGCGATCTGGATGGCCTACTCGACCTTCTTCTCCCAGATGGGGTTCCAGGAGATGTACGACTACTACGCGCAGCTCTTCCGTCAGGCCTGAGCCCGACAGCCCCGGAGCGACGCGGCCATCGGCGACGGACCCGGAGGCCGAGCCGCTCGTCGCGGCAGCGCGCGGCAGGAGGAGTCGCTCGGGCTGACGACCGGCGACGAGCAGGTGAGGGTGACGCTCCGACCACGGGCGAGCGTGCGCGGCAACGAACGACCGGGTGGGCCCCGATGGGGGAGGGACGCGACCTAGCGGGTGACCACCAGCAGCGCCCAGGCGAGCACCGCGACGCCGAGCCCGGCGGCAGCGCCGAGGTAGCGGTAGCGCTGCGAGCCACCGCGCAGACCGTAGGCGTGGCCGAACAGCGCTCCGGCGAGGAAGCACATCGGCACCACGATGCCCGATAGCTTCGCCGCGAGCTCGATGCCAGCCCGGCCGCGGCCCGCGAGGGCGCGGGTCTCGACCAGCCAGGTGAGCGCGAAGCCCGAGAGCAGGCCCACCGTACCGCCGGTGATCCATCCGAAGCGGGCGGCCCAGGTCTGACGCTCGATCTCCGTGGGTTCGGTGCTCAACGGGTTCTCCAGCGAAGGGGCGCAGCGAGGCGGAGGGTGCCGCGGGGAGGGTTAGACGCCCTGCGCGGCGATGGGCTATACACCGCGTCGCCCGATCGGGTCGCGTCATTCCGGCACGGCGGTGGTCCCCTCTCCTGAGGGGGTTACGCCACCAGGCGAGCGGCCCGTCCATATCCCACGCACGGAGACGAAAGAATCATGGCAAGAGTCTTTGCACGGCCCACCGAGGGCGAGGCCATCACCCGCGGCGCCGACGGTCACCTCAACGTCCCGGACCACCCCATCCTCCCCTTCATCGAGGGCGACGGCACCGGGCCCGACATCTGGCGCTCGAGCGTGCGCGTCCTCGACGCGGCCGTCGCCAAGGCCTACGGCGGCAAGAAGAAGATCGTCTGGCACGAGGTGTATGCCGGCGAGAAGAGCAAGAAGCTCTTCGACAACTGGCTCCCGGACGAGACCGTCGACGACTTCCGCGACTACCTCGTCGGCATCAAGGGGCCGCTCACGACCCCCGTCGGCAAGGGCATCCGCTCGCTCAACGTCGCCCTCCGGCAGATGCTCGACCTCTACGTCTGCCTGCGGCCGGTGCGCTGGTTCAAGGGCGTGCCGTCGCCGGTGAAGGCGCCGCAGAAGGTCGACATGGTGATCTTCCGCGAGAACTGCGAGGACATCTACGCGGGCATCGAATACGAGGCCGAGTCCGTCGACGTGAAGAAGCTCATCGCCTTCCTCCAGACGGAGATGAAGGTGAAGAAGATCCGCTTCCCGGAGACCTCGGGCATCGGCATCAAGCCGGTGTCGCGCGACGGCACCGAGCGCCTCGTGCGCGCCGCGATCCGCTACGCCCTGGAGGAGAAGCGCAAGAGCGTGACCTTCGTCCACAAGGGCAACATCATGAAGTTCACCGAAGGGGCGTTCCGCGACTGGGGCTACGCCCTGGCGATCCGGGAGTTCCGCGCGGACATCGTCACGCAGCGCGAGAGCTGGATCTTCGGCAACAAGGAGGCGAACCCGTCGCTCTCCAACCGCGACAACGCCATGCTCGTAGAGCCGGGCTTCGACATGGCCCCGGAGGACTTCCAGGCGGAGCTCGTGGCAGAGGTCGACGAGGCGATGAAGCTCTGGGAGACCCACGGCGGGGGGAAGTGGAAGTCCAAGCTGATGATCAAGGACTCCATCGCGGACATCACCCTGCAGCAGGTGCTCACCCGCGCGGAGGACTTTGACGTCATCGCGACGCTCAACCTCAACGGCGACTACCTCTCGGACGCGCTCGCGGCGCAGGTGGGCGGCATCGGCATCGCGCCGGGCGGCAACATCAACTATGCGACCGGGCACGCCATCTTCGAGGCGACGCACGGCACCGCGCCGAAGTACGCCAACCTCGACCAGGTGAACCCCGGCTCGGTCATCCTGTCGGGCGAGATGATGCTCCGCCACCTCGGGTGGAAGGAGGCCGCGGACCTGGTCATCAAGGGCATGGACGGCGCCATCGGCGCCAAGCGCGTGACCTACGACTTCGCCCGGCAGATGGAGGGCGCCACGAAGGTGAAGTGCTCCGAGTTCGGCGACGCCGTCATCGCGCACATGTGATCCGCAGCCTCGACCCGCCGATCGATCCGACTCCCTGACCCTCCGACCCGCGAGCCCGCGTGGGCGCTGCGTCGCTCCGACGCGCGGCGCTGTCGTGCCTTGACCAGAGGGCCGCGGGTGCGATGTCATGCGCCCCCACCGCGGCTCGAGCGCGGGGGAGAAGGCCAATGCCGACGAGCCATCAGGTGCAGCAGGGCGAGTGCCTCGTGAGCATCGCCGAGAGCTACGGGTTCTTCTGGGAGACCCTCTGGAACCTCCCGGAAAATAAGACGATTCGCGAGATGCGACGCGACCCGACGGTGCTGCTCGCGGGGGACGTCGTGACGATCCCGGAGCGCACGATCAAGGACTATGTGCGGCCCACCGGGGCCCGGCATACGTTCCGCGTGAAGAACATCCCCGCGCGGCTCAACCTCCGCCTGCACGACGAGGGCGGACGCCCGCGCTCCGGGCTCGCGTACGTGCTCACCATCGACGGCGTCGAGACCACCGGCACCACCGACGGCGACGGCGCGGTGCACGCGCCGGTGCCGCCGACGGCGCGCGCGGGCACGCTGCGGCTGGTGGCCTCGAACGAGACCTTCACGCTCAACCTCGGGCACCTCGACCCGGTGGACACGGTGCGCGGCGCGCAGGCGCGGCTCGCGCAGATGGGCATGTTCGTCGGTGCGGTCGACGGCGTGCGGGGCCCCGTGTTCGCCGCGGCGCTGAAGAGCTTTCAAACGAGCCAGGGCCTCACGGCGACGGGCGAGCTCGACGCGTCGACCCAGGTCGCGCTCCGCGAGGCGCACGGTGGATGATCGAGGCCGGGGCGCGCGCGGCACGACGCGACGGGAAGACAGCCGATGACGGTTCACGTAAAGGTCAGCGGCGTTCAGCACACGGATTTCGATTGGGAGGATCGACCGATCTCGAGCATCGGCCAGACCGCCACGGTTCTGGTGGAGGTGACCTTCACGACAGACCTCGCTGGCGGCGAGTTCTCGATCTCGCATCCCGGGATGGAAACGCACCGGTTCGACGTCGCGCCGCGAAAGGCGACCGGGTCGAAGCCCGCGTCCGGTGCGCGCAACATCGCTCCGACGGACCTCACCCGCGTGGAGACCTTGAAGTGTCGCGTGCGCTTCGCGCGCGAGACCGACGCACCGCAGCCGTTCGCGATCACGGCGGTGACCAACTGCGACGCCGAGGCCAACACCGAGCACACGCTGCGGGTGTATGCCGACCTGCAG
>Ga0247843_1000898_pt1 | contig 65935 bp, 46 predicted proteins | sample LaCruzMarch2017__FD_192420 | JGI IMG/M metagenome (GOLD analysis project Ga0247843, IMG submission 192420) | Freshwater microbial communities from meromictic Lake La Cruz, Castile-La Mancha, Spain - LaCruzMarch2017_8m | ecosystem: Environmental > Aquatic > Freshwater > Lake | place: Spain...
AGGTTTTCTCAACCCGGTATCGAAATCGAAAACGCCGTTTCGGATTGAGATTCAATCTCTTCGCAGCCATTTGCAATTTCGAAATCAACTTACATTGACTTTCGCAAGAAGTCTATTATTATTTATTGGTTCATTATAATACCGTTCATAGGCATCTTCATCTTCTTCACTAAGATTGGTGATACCCACTCCATAATAATCGTCCAATCTGGATTTTACCCGCTTTTTAAATTCAGCATTAGCCTTGGTAACGGCATCTCCGAAGATTGTGGGTATGGTTTCATCCAGGTTTTTCAGTATTTCATCAACCCCTGTCTTGACATTTTTGTAAATGCCGGCAATTTTTTTGTAATAATTTGCGAGCAGTAATTCGTCTTTCAATTTTGCCTCTTCCTTGCCCGCATTTATTTTGGAAAACTTATCTTTTCTCTGATCGTGTTTATCTTTTTGTGCGTCGGCGAGGTTTTTCTGTGCTTTTTGAACTGCCAGTTCGTAAACATCCGTTTCCTCTTTGCGAAGTGTAGCCGGAACCTGACATAATTTCGCCTGTTCTTCCTTTTTGACAGCAAGGGTATCTAAGAACTGCGGTTCATCAGAATTTGCCAATTGACCTTCTGTCATTTTGGTATCAAATTCCTTGAGGTTTTCATCCTCCATAGCTTTGTCGAGCGACTCGGCGTCATGGGCCGGGTCCAATGCCAGTTCCGAATTAGTGTGTGGTTTGGGAATAGCTCGCGGCGAATCTCCTATGGCTGCTTTTTTACCGGGGTCTTCCGAAATCACAGGTGCTACCTCTTTTTGGTACAGTGCATTCTGGTCTCCGGAAACAAGGTTACTTTCACTTGCCGGTTGTGTCATAACATTCCGTTCAGGATTCGGTGCCTGGGCCATAGCCCCCGAACCAATGTCCTTCACGCGCTGCTCACCGGTTTCTTTAAATTCTTTATGTTCTCCCTCCGTTTCGGGAATTTCTTTCTCTACCAGTTTGAGTACCTCTGCCTTAAAAGCTTGCTTGTCAAAGTGGCTGTCAGGATTAGTATTAACAGCGTCGTTTACGTTGAGCAACTTGCTGGCATCCGCCTTTTGCGCCTCCATGTTCTGCGGATTCTCAGCGCTCAATTCTGCTTCGGCTGCTTTTGTTTCTCCTGCCTCGTGTTTTTCCTGACTGTTTTTTGCTTTTTTCGTATCAACAACAATGTTTTGGAAGGCTGGGTCTTCTTTTGGATCTTTGGGCGATATTGCCGATTGGCCAGTTTTTTCTGCACCTCCCTCAGTCTCAGGTTTCGAATCTTCTGGTTTTGCGGTCTCCGGTTTTGCAGCCTCTGGTTTGGAAGCCTCTTTTCCCGATGGAACATCAGGAGCCGGTTTCTTTTCAGACTCGTTGCCAGGTATCTCGGTTACTTCTGTTCCCGCGCTCCCTTCTGCCGACACTTCTGCCGGCGCATAGTTTTGGCAAGCAGAGGGCGCAGCCCCGGCCTCCTGGCTACCCGAAGCTGGTGCGGGTTCAGCCGGTTTGGGTTCAGTCGGCGCCGTTTCTTGCCGCATAATACCTCCGTTTTGCTGTCCAACGTGTGCCAGCTCATGCGCCAGCAACCGCTTCCCGCTTTCTGTTTCAGGCTTATACTGCCCTGCACCAAACACTACACTCTGTCCGCTGGTATAGGCTTTAGCCTGAATGGAGGCTGCACTTTCCGCAGCGCGCTGCCCGACGTGAATTCGGACCCCCGAAAAATCCAACCCCATGCGCGACTCCATATACCCCCGCACTCCACTTTCAAGCGGCCGGCCCTGACCAGATTTAAGTACAGAATCCACAATGGGCGGTGCTGTACGGCCGCTAACATCTATGCCATTTCTACTCCAGCCTTGCAGCCGGCTAACATCCGGCGCTTCATTTTCTGCTTCAACAGATGATTTTCTTTGTACGCCGGGCTCCTCGAGTTCCTCGGAAGTTTCTGTTGTTGTGCGTTGGATGTCTTCCTGCTCACATCCGGCACATTTGCGCTGGACCATATATTGAGGGGCTTCTCCTGTTTCTTCTTCGCAGGATTTACATTCCCGCTGAAGGTGGCTTACCGCAGAAAGTGGCATCCGCTGCACCACCGGCGTATCCCCATCCCGCATCCGCATCACCTGATCGGCAACGGCATCCGCCTCTTGCTCGTATTTGTCGCCGGGCTTATTCACCGTCAGTTTTTCCTGAAAAAAAGGCGTACTACCACCGCTTCCGAAGAACGGTGTCTTCGGAGAAGTTGCTTTTCCCTGATTTTCAGTGCTTTTTACGACGGTTTGCATTTAATTATAAAATTGTCTCCTGCGTTTACCATTCTACCAAGAGTATATGTTCCATCCATTCCAACTTGGCAACGGAATAAGTCCAGGGCAGTCGATCCAACAATAAATCCTGTCCCTGCCGCTCTATTCGCAACTGCCAGGACTGCCGCTCTTCCGACCAAAACAACAAGCCCTGGCGCTGAAGGAAGGCGCCGCGCAAACCGTCAGGACGGGTATTTTTTAACACTGGCCAGTTGCGGATCACTGCTTCCAGCAACTGATTACATTCGTTTTTTTCCGCTTCAGGCAGAATCAATTCCTGCGGAACCGGTTCGTCCACCGGTACACCACACAATATTTTGGGCAGGATCAGCAATTGTTCCTCCGGGTTTTCGTACCCAGCAGCCAAAAAATGCAGCATATGAATGGCGTGGAATTGCGCATTGCGGTCTGTTGAGTCCTGCTGCCGGATTTGAATGCCCAACGTCTTAAAAAGCACGGGCAAATAAGGGGCAAGCAAAACCAGACCGGCATTGGCTACCGATATACCTTCGGCAGCAGCTGCACGGCGGGGCTGCGGCTTTTGAGGCGCAGGCCGGCTATCGGCAGGTTTAGATTCAGATGCCGGAAGTTGTTCGGCTGAAAGAGGCGGAGCGGCGGGTTGGTATTCCGTTGAGGGAGCGGCGTCACCCCGGGATTTCAAGGGAGGCACTCCGGTTGGTTGCCCATCGGGTTCCGGTACAGATGTTGGAAGCTGTTCGGTTGAAGAAGGAGCATCGCCCTGGGATTTCATCAACGGAACTGCTTCGGGTGCTTGCAGTTCAGATGCGGGTTTAAGCGTTGGTAAACCTGTCATATCGTTTTCATAGAACCATGCAGACAATAATCCCGGCGTTAGCGGTTGCCGAAACGGGGTGCGATCGGGAGATCGGATCACGGCCTGTAGCAGGGTTGCCTTTTGGGTGGCGGTCAGTATTTGTGCAGTTTGGCTTTGGCGAATTCGAATAGCCTGTGTCAGGCTGTCCGGTACCAGTTCGAATGCGGTCTCTATGATTTTTTCCACGAAATCAGGGCTGAATTGCCAAATCAGACGCTGTGCGATTTGCACCGTTTTAGTCAAAACCAACGGAACGGTTTGCCGAATCCGCTCCGGATGCGTGGAAAGCAATTGTGTTACGGCTTGCGCCACATCCGGCAATACCCATCCTTTGGCATACCAGGGCAAAGCGCCGAATTCCAAAAAATAAAGGAAAACCGTTAACGCATTTTCCGCCGCGCTGAGCGTTTGTACACTCCCGGATGCCTCGGACGGGCGGACCTCGAAGGCAATTTCGCCAACCTGTTTAATGATCTGCTGGATACATTGCTCCACAAATTCCTGTTCGAAACGTATTTCGGGCAAATACCGCAGGTCAATTTCCATTCGGTCGATGCGCAAAATACGCCCCTCCGGCGCGATACGGGTAAATATTTTGTCCAACTCCGGCAACACTTTTTCCTGAAACAAACGACCAGCCCGGCGCGCCATTTCGGCGGCACCCTGCTCCCGGGGGAGCTCCAGGTCTAAGATTTGCCGGCGGATGAGATGCATGGCGTAGGGTTACGATTTTGGGCTTTTCTTTTTGGGAGGCTTTTTAGCGGCACGGGTTCCACCTGCCAATGCAGCAATTGCTTGTTCATCAAATTCTAAAGCATTGATTTCATAAATTACAGTGAAACGATACGGTACACAAAAATCCGCTATTGCTACGCCTTCCGAATCCAGGATTACAATAAACGTCCCCCCCCGTGGCACGCCGCCCATGTGTTCGGCGCCAAGTAGTTCGGGTATGAAGGAACGGGTAACAACTTCATTAGCATCCGGGCTTTTGTCTTTTTCTAAATAGGATTGTGTCAAATTTTGTGCAAATCTGTATACCACGACTTCAAAATCAAGGTTGTGTTTACGGGATAAGTATTTTATAGCCCCGATCATATTTGTTTCGTCATCAGTATTGACAACATAAGCATTAGTGCTACGATTCAATGTCCCTCGTATAAATGTATGGCCATCAATTACGATATCCTCCTTTCTTCCAATATGTCCCTCGATCCGAAAAAAATCACATTCATCGAGTACAAAATACAATGGCCGGGTGACATGCCAATCATCGGGGTGGTTATACCCGTCATAGGCGTCGGAAGTATGATAGGAGCGGAGTTGGTCGTAGGTCCGGGATTTTGTACGGCGATAGTTCCAGTAGTAATGCAGCGACGCGTTGGAGTCACTGAGTGGGTAATAGAAGGGGATGGTCTGTTCGCCGAGCAGGTTTCCAATATTTTTCCCCGGGGTGATTTTTATTTTGTCAAAGCTTGGATAAAAGGCGTCTTCCTTTTCTTTTTGAAATATTTCGGGAAGGTGTGCATCGGGCACATAACCCTCTATGTAAAAGCTCTCGATCATTTCGAATAAGCGCCGGTAGTAGAGCCGGGTTTTTTCCCAACGGGCGGCATTGCCGTTATATACCGGCGGTTGCCGGAAGGTATCCCGCAGCGGGGCTGCCAAACCGTCCTGATCAGGTTGGTAGGCTGGGCCGAGCGCCAGATGCCGGTTGCGCTCGGACAGTGTTTCCGGCGTGAGCAGGCAAAGTTCAGCCATCAGGTCCTGCAATTCAGCGCAAATTTCATGGTAGGCGCGAATCATATCCCGTGCCCAATCGTAAAAATACTGGATATAACATTGGTTGATTGATCCTTGATTCGTTTCAGCGAAAGTGTAATAGGCCTTCCAGTTGGAAAGCAAAATATCCAGTGTTTCCTGGAAGCGCTGGGGCGCTAACTGCGGAAACAGCAAGGCGTGGTAATCGCTGAGCAGGACGGCTGTCTGGTCGTTTACCGCTTGTAGAGCATCCTGCACGATGGGTTTCCAGGTGTCGTACAGATCTTTGAGCGTTGTAAGCGAAGGAAAATCTGTTTTGTCCAGTTCTGCGACGGTACAATCATCGGCGGGTCGAAAGCCAAAGCGGTACAGTTGAATCGCGGGTAATTGGATTGCAGGATGAAAAGTGCGGTACAATTGATCGTCCGTCGGGCGGGTATCCGCTTTGCTGAAAGACGGGGTAAAAAGATAATCGGAGTGTTCAAAGCTCCGTTCGCCGCCCATGAGCCGACGCAAAGGGTCGAAATTGCCGGTTTTTTTCACATAATCATCGCGCTGTACCAGCAAAAATCGCGGGCCAGGTAGCAGCAGTACCACTTTATCGGTGGAAAAGGGCATATCCCGCTCCAGATTGTTTTGAGGGCTCAGCCAACGGCGGATTCTTCCGTCTATGGGATTTGTATCACTGAATTCGATCAATTCCCAGACCGGCATGTCGTCGAAGAACCCGTAGTCTAAAGTCTTTTTGTCCGCCTCCGACAGTAGTGTATAGCCAATGAAGGATGCCGGCACCGGCAGTACGATCAAATGGCCGTCGGGTGTAACCCCTTGCCCGGCTGAGATGTAAATGCAATAGTCTTTATCGCTGAATACTTCCAAGCCGCCGGCCAAACCCCAACCGGTCAGGCATACCCGGGCAATCCGGTTGGCCGTGTCGGTGGCGGCGCTATCACCCAGTTCTTTCTGGATGGCTTCCACATCGTCTTTTAACTGTTCGACCTCCGGTGCGGTGGTTTGTTTCCAGGTATTGAGCGCATTAACCAGAGAGACGATGGTGGTCAGGTCAAGATTAGTGACGAAATTTTTAAACGCTTCCAGCCCGAGGGATTCAATACTGTTTTGAAAGGTCTCCAAATCCGCCAGACGATTGCCGATATTCAGGTCTTCCAATTTTTCTATTCCTGTCCTCAGGGCTTCATCCAGCCTGGACGCTTCGGAGGCGGCGAGTTGTTGAATTTCTTCTTTCGTGAAGAGATGGGGAAGAGTTGCTGAAAATGCCCTAATTTTATTGTCAACCTCCTTGAAGATATAGTCTTTTTCATTGGATAGCTCAGTAATCAGAGCATACTTTGTTGCAACTTCGTCAAGAATGGCAATCTTGAGTGCGGCATCATCTGATTTCCACTCAACGCGCAAGGCATTGTCCAGGGTTTTGGCCTCTCCCAATATTTCGTTTTTCCATTGTCCGGTAAACAGTGCGGTTATATCATCGACAATGTTGGTGTGGAGGGTTTTGTCCAGTTTGCCCGCCTCTTCCAATACCTTATCCAGCCAACCCTGGGGGAAAGATTGTTCCGGGAGTTTTTCCCAAATCTTATTCAGTTCTTCGATCAACCTGCCTTCAGCTTCGGAAATTTTCTGATCGAAACCGGCAATTTTTTCTGTTACATAGGCTTCGTAAGCCTGGCGAATTTCTTCCTTAATGCGCACAACCAAGGCTGCATGATCAATTATGGCCTGTGCGTTAATTTTATTTTCGAGCGCGGTCAAATCCGCCATTGTAACAAAGCCGACAATGGCCTTGCTTATGAGATCACTCACTTGTTGCGCTGTGGTCCGGGTGGCCACGTCATTTCTAATCTTTTCAATTTCTCCGGATAGCAAAAGCAAGCCGGCGTATTTGGCATCCGTTTCTGAGTTCAACCCGCGCAGGATGGCCTCTAATTTTCGGAGCTCTGCCTGCACATACGCTTCGCTTACCCCATCAGTACCGCCACCGCCACCGCCGCCGCTACCAACCAGGCGGAATAGCTCTCTGATGCTGTCTTCAGCGGTTGTTAATCGCCCATCAAGGCCGGTTATTTTGGCCGTATCGGTTTCTATACGTAGCAGGCGGGTTTCCAGGAAATTCTGAAAGGCATCAACTTTTCCCTGTGCAATCCGACCGGCAGTAGCTTCATCAATGCCGGGTTTGATATTTTTTAATTGTTCTTCTAAAATATTGACTCGCCCAGGTATGTCCTTCAATAGCAGTAAATCGGCATTAACCGTTGTCTGCCAGCGCTCCAGGGGAGCCAATACATCCTGTTTAATTCTTTCTAATTCCGGCCCGACAGGTTTCAACTCAGTTATATCTCGTTGAATACCCTCCAGCTCTGTAATGGTTGCAGTACGCCAATCGTTGAGCGAGGCGATATCTGTATCTTGTTTGCCATCGCGCAGGTCGTCTTCGGTTTTATGGGTATCAAAATCGGACCGAACAGCGCTAATATCAGTTCTAATTTTTTCCAGGGAGGATTCCGTCGGGATATTCAGGATGTCAGCCTGAAGTTTGAGGATATCCGTGTTCTGTTTGCCATCGCGCAGGTCGTCTTCGGTTTTATGGGTATCAAAATCGGACCGAACAGCGCTGATATCCGTCCTGATTTTTTCTAAGGAGGGTTCTGTAGGGATCTTCAGGATGTCTGCCTGAAGTTGGAGGATATCCGTGTCCTGTTTGCCATCGCGCAGGTCGTCTTCGGTTTTATGGGTATCAAAATCGGACCGAACAGCGCTAATATCAGTTCTAATTTTTTCCAGGGAGGATTCCGTCGGGATATTCAGGATGTCTTCCTGTAATTTGAGGATGTCCGCGTCCTGTTTGCCATCGCGCAGGTCATCTTCGGTTTTATGGGTGTCAAAATCGGATCGCACAGTGCTGATATCCGTTCTGATTTTTTCCAGGGAGGGTTCTGTAGGGATCTTCAGGATGTCAGCCTGAAGTTGGAGGATATCCGTGTCCTGTTTGCCATCGCGCAGGTCGTCACTTGTCTTATGGGTGTCAAAATCGCTCCGCACAGCGCTGATATCCGTTCTGATTTTTTCCAGAGAGGATTCCGTCGGGATATTCAGGATGTCTTCCTGTAATTTGAGGATGTCCGCGTCCTGTTTGCCATCGCGCAGGTCGTCTTCGGTCTTATGGGTGTCAAAATCGGACCGAACAGCGCTGATATCCGTTCTGATTTTTTCCAGAGCGGGTTCCGTCGGGACCTTCAGGATGTCTTCCTGAAGTTTGAGAATATCCGTGTCCTGGCGGGTGTTGGTTGTGTCTAGTCGGGAAATAGCTCCATTCACCGTGAGCAGCGCGGCATTGATTTTGGCCTGTACTTCCTCCTCCGATAAACCCGGGTGAATGCCATTGAACTGATCCGTCAAATCAGACAATTGCTTCCGGATTTCCGCCAGGTCGGGGTCAGAAATGGCATCATCCAGTATTTCTATAGTCCATTCCCACATATCGGCCACTACAGGATCCTTCGGAACGAAATTGTTCTTATTGTAAGCCTCGAGTGCTGCCTTTATTTTATTGAGCAATTCAGATTTGTTCATTTTTGCGCAATTGAATGGTTCAGGTTGTTTTAGTACTGCAAGGATGCTCCGGCGTTTCTTCAGCACAAGCGCAGGAGCACGACATGCCGTTGAGCAAGGTTACCAGGTTAAAGGCAGCTTCGTCCACCCTGCAGTAGTTGGGTGGAGAGCATTTGGCTTTTTCGAACATCCAAATGCCAAAAACCTCTTCAAATTTGTACATATCATCCAGATCGAGGTAACAGAAGCGGGCTGCAATATGGGCGGGCATCTCGCTGCGGAATTCATGTTCGAAAAAGGTTCGGAAATCCCGGTCACTGAAACGTGTTGTTTCTGCCGGCGCTACAACTGTAATCCAGAAGGAATACGGGTCGCGGGGTATTTCTTCCGGTTCGCAGCCCAGTGATATCTGGAGCACCTTGTCGTCCGGTTCCAGCGGGCGGAGCAGGATGTGTTCAACGATGTGGAAACCTTCTTTTTCTTTGCCCGGGTTGTTGGGCACTACCAGGGGAATCACGTCATGATTGATCCGGTCGATCGCTTCATCTAAGGAGCGCAGTTCGCTTTGCAACAGAATATCGACAAATATTTTCTCCGTGCCTTGTTGCACGAATTCACTTTTTGGCGTAGCGGAATCCTTCCGTTTTACCAAAATGGCAATTTTTTTTCCACCCGGCATATTTTTGGTTGTAAACCAATAGTATGTGGTTTCAGGAACATTTTTATCCGGTGCATAATATTCGGCCTGCCAGATAAACTTGTACAATTCGTTTATTTTCTCCTGGGCCACCCGGGGCGAATTGTAGGGTGGACTGATCAGAAGCGGAACGGCTTCATCAGCACTTACCGGATCTTTTTGTACCTCCAGGCGACGGCGCAAGGCAGCCCGGAAATTGGCCATTCCCCGTTTGTTGTTGCCCTTCAGGATATCGATGGTATAGTTCGGTTCGGCAATGAGCGAGCGGGTTTCCCAGGTGGGTATACCGAGTTTGCGGCAAACACGCTTCTGCAAACCGGATACATTGAAGGTATTCCAGACATCTGAAACATTTTGTAAGGCATCGAACAGCCGGTAGTTGTACCCCCGGTTGCGTTCGTACGCCAGGTTGGCGATTTCGCCCAGGAAGCCGGCTTTAGCCCCGAGGTATTCTTCGAAGGTCTGTTGGCGCGGGTTATCCTCGGGTTCCGCCTCCGGGCGCAATAGAGCGACGGCATATGCACTGAATTCTTCGCCAAAGCGAGCGATCAGATGATCGAGCAGTTGGTTTTTCCGGCGAGCCTGATCGGCGGTCGATTCGGCCAGGTCCAGCACCATTTGGGCGTATTTATTGCCCGGGTCTGCCGTGTACTTCGCCCAGAAATAATCCTCTATGTATTTCGCATATAGTTCATGGAATTTAGGGTAAGGCGCAAAGGCCTTATACAACTCGTTGCGCAGGTCAAAGAGTCCAGTGTATTGGGTTTTATTGCGGAGGTCGTGCAGGAGCAGCTCCGCCAGGGCGCGGTCGTTTAGTTTGTCCGTATTGCCTTGCCCTTCAGAAATACTCTGCAGATTATCGCGAATGCCGCTGATCAGCATGGACCAATCGACAGGTTCTGCTTTAAATGGCGCATCCAGACCGACTAAATCGCGCAGGCCGGGCATGTCATACAACAAGGGCAGCACCCGCGTAGGCCCATCGGCTGTTTGATCTACGCTCAGGAGGCGGCGTACGCGGCCTAATTGAGCCAGATAAGAAGCCAGAATTTGGTCGTAGAAGGCCAGATAAGCCTGCAGGTGTTTGGCCTGGGCTTTACGTCGCAGTGGTGCATCATCCGAGGGGCGGTTGTCGCCGACGGTATAGGTATAGGGCAGATCGTATTGTAAGCTGCGATAATCAGCCAGGTCGGGGCGGTAACGGCCTTCTTCCCACACGGGGCCACCGGGTGGTTCCAGTGGATCGGAGCTATGAATCAAGCGCAACAGTTCGAGGCGCTCTTCTATATTGGCCACATCCATCTCGAAACTACGCGCGCCCTTTTTGACGGTAAAAAAGGATTGTTTTAGTTTTATGACGGGCTTGCAATAAGGCGCATCGGGGGAATTAGGATCGGCAGGGTTTTTAAAATCACCGCTATAGACCTCGTATTTCGTTGATTCCACAAAACTGGAGGTAGTGGTCTCCGGTTCGGCATTCACTTTTAGTACTGGTATTCCTTTGATGCCTTTTATTGACATGATTTCCCGTAGCAGGTCGGAGTGATAGTACACTTCCTGCGGCAAGGTTTCGCCCAGTTCTGCATCATCCAGAAAACCGTTGAGCAGCAGGGGGCCGTTGAAAATTTGCTCTGCGGAGTCGTTTTTGCCCTGTGCATGGAGCTCGGCCAAGCGCATGGCGAAGGTGCGAAAACGCGGCACCGGACTCAGGTATTCCTGCATCCGGCGGATGGCTTCGGCAAAAATTTCCAATTCGTCGGCTTCCGGGTCAATGTCTAAGTTGAGACAAATGCCGATGGGCCGTTCTTCCACTACTTTAATGGATACGTAATCTTCACACAACCCTCTGTTGGCATGCAGTACTTTTTTAACACTATCGATTATTCTGTTTACCCTATTGGGGATACCGGTATCAATGGATTCATCGAGATCGAGGATGATGGTATAGAGGCCGGAGAGTGGGATCAGGTCTGTTTCCAGAACAGTTTCAGATTCGGGCCGCACACGCAAACCCCAGCGGCCATATTCGCAGAATTTTTCGGAGAAGATATAGTTAACAACCTTCTCTGCATCCGTGGGTGCGTCGGATCCACCACTATCTTCGGATTTATTTTCATAATAGTTTACAACTTGTCCAACCAATTGATCGTCGTCAACTTTATTGAATGCGTTAGATAAAAAATTGGTTATGGCAACTTGTTCTACCCTCCATCTTCGCTCACTGTCTGGATTTCCGCTTTCAGGTATATAAAATTTTTCATTAAAATCATTTAAAAAATAGATATTGTACGGGAGATCAATTTGATAATAATTCAAAACTGAAGTTAGATTGGCATCAGAAATGTCTGGGTCGCGTATGGAATCGATATATGCCTTTATTAAAGATCGTTGCTTTTCAAGTAAATAATCTCCTGGGATCGAATCCAAGGCTGTCTGAGCATTTTCAGTCAACGCTACGTCCTCGTCACCTTCTGACAAATAATTTACCAGTGAGCCTTTATCGGTGTCATTCAGCTCATCATCAACTTCAACCGGAACATAGGAAACGATAAAATGAGAAATTGAATTTTCCAGGAGCGTGTCATAGTTTTCGTTTCCAGCAGGGAGCAGCGAATCATTAACTATTCCTATTATGCCACTCGGGGGATAGGGCAGGTTTTCCTGATCAGGTCTTGCTTTAATATATCCATAAATTCTATTAAAATCAGTGCCGGGTGGTACATTTATCAATTGTTTTTTTATTTCCAATATAGCCAAGGCATCGAGATTGTCGCCAATTGCATTTAGGTAAGGCAGGATTTGAGGAAGGGATTTTATCTCATCTTGTTTTTTGCTGATAAGTCCAATTAGCGTAGTTATGTCAATTGCAGGTGCAGGTTCATCCGCCTTCGCCTTATCTGGAAAAATTGACTTCCAATTCTCTTGATAGAATTTATTTATTGCTGCCTGATCCAATACAAAATACTCATCTGATAATCTGGGAAGTATCACCCCCAACGAAACCAAATCTATCTCGCTGTTTCCCTCCGCTATCCACGCGTTTTTTACTCCTTTCACATCGATGAGGAGCTTGCGGTAGTCTAATCCAGTGACGGGGCTGCAGGGCAACACTTCGGCCGCCAGGAACCAGGGTTTAAAATCTTTGGAGGGATCGGCCATCAGGTCGCTCACGGGCAACATGCGGGTGCGGTAACCCAGGTCGGTGATGGCATAGCACAGCACTTCGAGCATGGTAATACCCGGATCATGCGCATTGTAGTCTGTCCATATCTCTGTGGCAAAGTTTTCCAAATGGCGAATGCCTTCCGCCCGCAGCACATCGTAATCGAGGCTGGGATGATCGGGGCGGGCTTTCGATATTACTTTTGAGATGGGCATCTTTCAGGAACAATGAGTTATGAGTAATGTATAATGAGCGATACTTCAGCTTGTCGGCAGGTGTGGTTGACGAAAGGTGTTCAGGTTATTTTGGAAACATTGTGCTTCGATGCGCTGCATAGAATACCATGTGCGGCGCCTGGGCGTATGTATTCTCCGGATAGGACTTCGTTGTCTTTCTTGAATACCAAATCGTCGTCTGCAGCATTCACAGCGTCGTTTACGTCCACGTCCACGTAATCAATATAGTAGAGTTCCTCTACAAATTGGATGATCTGACTGCGGCGAATGGTTTGGCCGAAAGCCGGGGGAGCGCCGCCGTTTAACCAGGGGGAGAGGAAGTAGTGCAGGTCTTTGTCGAGTTGAAGTTGGAAAAACGCCTCGTCTACCCCTTCGCGGAATTTAACATTTATGGTCACCTCAATCGGTTCGTATTGGGCATTGATGACAAAAAGCGTGAGATTGTCTTTGCCTAAAAATTGATCACCACTTAAAAACGGACAAGCCCGTGCCAGCAAAAAATCGCGCATATCGTCCAGATCACCTTTGGGGAAACGCGGCTGCTCGCGCGAAGCGCCCGCGCGTTTTTGGAGGTCGGGGACTACGGCCACCACCACCTGGCCGGGGGCCAGCTCGGAAGCCGGGGTAATCTGGTACTGAGTATGCGGGATACACTTGGCAGCTGCGATGTCGGGGTAAGCTTCGAGCAGCAGGTGTTCGTAATCCCAAACGGTCACTGCCCTGTCGCGGTGGCGCAGGCGTTCGCTGATGCGGAGATAAAAGGCCATGCCTTCCGTTTCCGGCAACCGGCCGCCAAAGGAGGACAACGGTTGTTCGATTTTTTTAATAGCCGAGCGGCTGAGCGCCAGTTTGCTGATCGTTTTGGCCGGCAATCCTTCTGCCAAATGACCGTAGTCGTTGTCGTTTATGTCGCGAAAACGGGCCTCGATCACCTGCGCATGAAGATAGGTAAGGTCTGGCAATGCAGCGGTCTGCCGGATGGGATTTGAGGTTTTTTCTAACGTTGTGACACGTAGCCATAATAATTTGGGATTCAGTATGGTGTTGCCAGCACTTGAAATTTCATCGGGTATTGCCAATTGGATGATGCCGCTACGAGTGAGGCCGCGGGTACTGTCTAAGAGCACTTTGTCGGCCGGGACGTTCTTCCAGGTGTTATTTTCAGTCAGGCAAGCCCACTGAAGTAAAGGCGCATCCACGTCGGTTTTTTTCTCGGAGCCTTCCGCTGTTTGTACCAACATGGACAGGTTGGAACCGGGCTTTAATTGACTCAGGCCGATATACAGATGGCCGCGCTGTTCTTTGCTTTCAATAAAATCTTTAAAGAGCGTGACATCATTAAATGAATACACGGGTTCTTGTCCATTATTCTGTGGTATCAGACTTGCCCGTTCATACCCCTCGAATGGGTGCAGGTAGTAAAATTCATCAACATCATCCTCCATGTTTTGCCCTTCGGAATAATAGGTAAGTTCAATGGAGTTAAAGGTGGGGGTATATGGAGGATTAGGAATATCAGGGCTATATAAGCCATCCAAAATGGCTTGTATAGTGGCTGCGTCAGCCGTACCCTCTTCCAACGCCAAACGAATTGCATCTAATTGTTGTGAATCTGATGAAGTTCCTTCTGAAAATTCAATAGATTTTTTAGCCAGAATCTTGGCATACTCAGTATGAAACAACTCTCCATTAAACGTAAATCTCAAAAATCCACGGCGAATAGAAGGGTCGTATTGTTCAAATTTATAGTTTGAATCGCCCCGATCCAGTGAATTACTAAAAGTGATAGGAATAGAGGGCACCATAGAGTTACCTGAGGGTAAAAAATCGGCATACATGACATCGTCTACGTCCAGGTTTATCGGTTCTTTAAATTTATTCTCATGCAAAAACTCAACGAAAGTACTACCTGATAGTCCAGGGGGATAGTTAGAATAATTTATATCGGAAGCCCCCACCCAATTAATATTGAGAATGGTTTGATTTATTTTTTTCAAGAAAGCCTCGGAAAAACCTACATAAAAACGCGCGCCTTTGGGCGCTGTTGGTCCGAAGGGCATTACCTGTTGGGTACCATTAAAAACACCCTGGTCAGTTTGCATGATCAGGTTTTTACTTACTTCTTCTGCGCGAACACCAATTGTAAATTCCTTATTGATTGGGTCTCCGTTATTGTCTGTGAAAGCTGCTACAAGATTATTGTAGTCTGCTCCAATATCCTGTAGCTTATCTTTTTTCAGGGTTATTTTCACAGCAGGCCATTTGGTCATTGGATTATTTTCTATAGGCACTACAGGTGGAAAGTCCTTCGGTAGAAATATTTTTAATGTCAGCACATTTGCATCATCAATACCAAAATCAAAAGTAGGAGATGGAAGGGGTATTGGAGGTATTGGAGCGTTGATAGCGTAAGTATCTAAGTCTCCTACTACAATAGGCGAGGTAGACCAACCCTCCTTTCCGGACAGGAAAACGTTCACTATCTCGGTAGTAAGGGCGGCCAGTACATTTGTAATCCTGATTTCTATTAAACGTTTACCTTCCTGTAGCAACAGTTGCGGCGAGGCAATTACGAATCCGACCTCCTGTTCTTCATAATCTATATCATCCGAAAATCCGCGTATGCCCGTGTCACCCAGGGGCAGTTCGTGTTTTTTGCCGATCAGTGTTTTGGCGTTTTCTGAAAATTCGGCACTGGTATCATAATTAAAAGTATATATGCCTGAAGGTATGTAGAAGCTTTTCAATTCTGCTATTTGTGCCTGTCCCACCACCCAGTCGCGCACGGTTTCATAGATGAGCGGGCGTCCGCTGGCATCCTTGCCGCCGAAAAGTTGGGCGCCTTTCTCTACCAGTTGGGGTTCAAAGTTTTTGGCCAGATTGAAAATGAGGTAAACACTGTCGGCCTGGGCTGGGGCGCGATGCAGGGCTAATACTTTTTCGTAATAGAAATTGAGTTGTTTCCCAACCAGCTCATTCAAGCTGTCCTGTGCATGGCGGAACAAGCGCAAAAAGGCGATGAAGAGTGAAATATGGGGTTGTACAATCCGGTATTCTTCCGATTCCGGCTTTTCCATACGCGCCAGTTCCTGATTGAAGGCGCGTTGGGCGCTGTTTTGCAGCACTACATACGTATTGTAAAAACGCAGGAAAACACTGCGCAACTGTTCCCGCGGATAATCGGCGGGCGCTTCTGCCATTTTTCGCCCGTAATCGCCCCGGGCGGCCATACCCCAGCGATTGTCGGGATGGATAAAAACATCGTATTTATGGGGATCGAGATCGTCGTCTTTCCCCTTGTGCAGCACGATCAATTGTGACAGTGCCCCTTCAATTTCTTCGGTGTCGCGTACGTTGTTTCGTTTGATAAGGCCGAGCAGCAGCGTTTGCAACGGATGTCGGATAGCCACCAGTTTGCGGTAGCGCTCTTCCAGCCCCTGCGCCATACTGAACAGGATTTCCATCAGGCGTAGGTACGCCTCCTGTTCCAATTGGCTTTTTTTCACCGGATCCCCACCGCTGCTTTCCAATATTACGCCGAGTTTATAGTCTGCATCGTCATAGTCTTTTCGCAGTTGCTCCAAGTCGATGGCGGCGAGTACGGCCAGGTAGGTGAGTGTTTCTGTTTCCCAGAAACAGGTCCAGTTGCCATCCGGGCGATCGTCGAAATCGAACCAGGAAAGCATCCGGGAATAACGGTGGGCCGTTACCAGCAGATCCTGCATGGACCGGTCGTCGAGCCGGAAGTGATCGGGCGTGAGCGCGCGCAACATGCGCTCTACACGGGTGGAGCCGTTGCGCCGAAGCGGATGCGGTTGTTTTATGATTTTATTGCTCATTTGGCGACAATAGTAGCTTCGCGTTTGTAAAAATCATACACGTAATTGAACCGGGCGTTGGTCGTGCGAACGGTGATGTCCACGGAAATTTTGACACGGCCCTCCAATAGGTTTTCATCTTCCAGAATATCTACGTTGTGTAATTGTACGCGCGGTTCATAATACAAAATAGATTTCCTGATGAGGTCCTTGATATAGGTCAGCAAACTTTCATTGGTCGGTTCGAATAAAAGGTCTTCCAATGCACAGCCATAGTCGAGGCGCATCACGCGCTCTCCGGGGCGCGTAGTGAGCAGGATAGTGAGACTTTGTTCTATGTCGCGGATATCGGAGGCCATTTCCACGCTGCAATAGCAGCCGGATAATTCATCCGATTCACCATTTTGAGGGCTGGAACACTCTTTGTTAAAAGTGACCGGGAAAGCCCATCCGGTACCGAGAAATGATTGTTTGGCAGGTGAAGACATGATTTTTACAATTGTAAGGTTGGCTATATATTTTTATCCTCCAATCATTACCGAGGCAGCGCCCACGGCAATTTGGCCGCCGTGGGCAGTGGTATCACCCACCCGAGCAGCCTGTTGTCCGTTAATGAGTACGGAGGCAGAACCCTTGGATATGGTATCCGGCGGTCCGGCACAGGTACACATATTGCTTACTGTAGCGGCAGGTTTCCCTTCAATCAGGACGTTTATGATACCCGGAGGCATAATGGGTCCGCCCGTATGTGGATTTCCACTTCCCGGATTTACCATTGGGCAGGTGTGCATGTCGCCGACTCTTGCTGCAAAAGGCATATTGTTTCGCGATGAATAATAGATTATAACAATTGGGTTAATTGATTTTTACCACGCTACCCTTGATGACAACGTCGCCCGAGGCTTTCACTTCGGTTTTGCCCTGACCTTCTATTTTAAAATTGGCTTGGGCTTTTTGGGTTACGTTGTTCGCTTCGAGGTTGATATTCTGGGCCGCTTTGAGGGTCAGGTCTTTGAATGATTCGATCACGATACCGTTGTTATCCAGGGTAATCTTGTTTCCGTGTTCATCTTCGAAGTGAATTTTGTCTGCATCTTCGTCTATGATGAATTTTTTACCGGCCGGTGTTTCGAGGGTCATGCTTTTTTTATCGTCGTCGAAAATCCATTTCATGGCACTTCGGGTCACCCAGCCTTTTTGGTGGTTGTCGTCGGAGGCTTGCAATGGCGCAGGCAAAGCGCTGCTGTTCAGCATACCGAGCACGATGGGTTGGCGGGGGTCGTCGTCGAGAAACCCGACAATCACTTCATCATTCACTTCGGGTCTCCAGAATGATCCCCGGTTATTTCCGGCATCCTGACAAGCCATGCGCATCCAGCTACCTTCACCCTGGCTGTCGAGAAGCGGCAGGCGCACCTGGATACGGTGTGCGTTTTCGGGGTCGTTTTCCAGTCCTGTCACAACGCCGATCTGTAAGCCGTGGGCAGCAGGAATCAGGGCGCCCGCGGGCGCTTCCCGGATGTCGTCAAATTCTTGTGCAAACCAGCGTTGGGGCAGGCCGAACTGCACGTGTGCATACCAGATACCGCTGTTTATTTCATGCGTAACAGCGCTGACAAATACTTTTCCACTGTGCCGCAGGCCCACATGCTCCAATTGTATCATTTCACCCGGGTATATGTCGGCTATACCCTGAAATTTGACTCTGCCGCGGTATTTTGCCAGTTTACTTTTCGTTTGCTGGGCTTTAGACCATTGTTGCGCTTCTTCCGATTTGAGATTTCCGGTGTGTTGGAGTGGCCAGTGACTAAGTCCCATTACCTGGGTATAGTCCGTGTTGGGCGGGGTGCCTGGCAATTCCAGGCCGACTGCTCCGCCGGCGGTTTGAGCGGCTGAGGTCACTGCTGGTGGTAGGGAAGGGACACTGATACCTGCGCCTAATCCGCCACCGCCCTCCGGTTCACTCTCCTGTATCTCCTGATTGTCGGGGTTCCAATTGTGCGCCTTGACGGTCGGGTATTGGTCGCGGGCATCCATTTCCGCTTCAAATTCAAATATGCTGACGCCGTATTGTAAGGGGAATTTTGATCCTTGGTCAAAATCAGGTTTTTTCACATTAACCTCTCCATCTTTTACGAGTACCAGCATCGCATTTGCTTCTGCCCGGGTAACTACGAAGTCCCAGTCAGTGGCATTGTACTGTACCATTTCCAGGTGGTTGCCCGGCGTATCCTCTACGTTGGATTGCAGGCTGCGTCCACGCAATACCTCGCCCATAATATCGCTGTCGCTGCGGTTATAGAAGTATTTGTTTTTACGTCCGATGGTCATTTTTACGGCTTCATCTTTACATTCCACCTCGATGTTAGATTGGCCGTTTTGGACAATCTTTAACGAATGTTTTACTATAATTCCTTTGAAAATCAGGCTGTTATTGCCGTGATATCCGGCGTGTATCTCGATCGGATTACCGGGAGAGAGCAGGTCGGTGTCGCTGATATCAAAGCGCCGGGTTGCCACGTCGCCATCGATAAAACTTAATATTGCAAAAGGAATTCGGTTGGCGCAACGGGACACGCGAATCCCTGCTACTCTTGCCACATCAGGCAGGGCTTGTCCATTCACTTTTATAAGGGTAGTGCACAGGTCTGCAGATTCCGTACCGGGTACCACGAGTTGACTTAGGTTAGTATCGATCATGGCAAGTTATTTTTTTATGGGCGGGAATACCATGTCGGAGCCTGGTGAGATAGTCCTGAAAGTTGTCAGTTCATTCGCTTTTGCCACTTCGAGCAGGAAACGCGGCGATTCATAAATAGCATTGCATAATTGGTCGAGCCGTTCGCCATCGAGAATTGTTCGAATATGGGTTAAATCGGCGGAGTGTAAATCCATATCGAGCACCCTTGTAACGCTGTCGGTATCTTGTCTGAACTTTAACTGTACTTTAGCGCGCAGTGGAGTGCCGTTTGGCCTGAATAAAGTATACGTAATATCAACCGTTTCGATAACACCCTGGAAAATGAAATACCCCCAAATAATAAATAATTTATTCGGGCGGTGTAAGTTGCCATTAAAGCCGACCGTTTGGCGCAGCGATTGTAGCTCGGCGGTCACTTCTTTTTTCTCCCCACTTGCCCCGGTACCATCAATCAGGATTTCAAAAGCAAGCTCCCTTGATTTTACGTGGTTAAACCGTTGTACAGCTTCCTGAGTGCCTTCTTCCTGTTCGTCATTATAGACAAACGCTTCTTTATCGGTCCATTGTTCCGGGTTGAACATGGCAATAAACGGAGAACCGTTCGGGATAGGAACAGGTGCGTATTGTTTAACCGGTATAATGGTCACCTTACCTGGAAGCGGGACCAAGTTCAATAATTTATCCAGGCCGGATCCTACCTGATTTAATATTTGATTGATCATTTTTATCGCTCGTTTTTGCGTTTGAGGATTTCCAACGCTTCTTGAACCGCCTTTTCCAAAGCACCCAATTGTTCATCGTTTTGGGCATTGAGGGCATTCGCGACAGGAGCAGCTCCCTGGGCGCCGTTTGGTTGATCCGACACTTTGGCTTTGATCACCAACTCCAAAATTTCTACCGGCATAAGGCTTTTACGTTATAAAATGGTGAAATACTGATAGGCCAATTCCAGGTTTTCCACAACGATCTGCCCTTCCTCGGCATTGAAGTCAGCTACAGACCATTTTTGTGGCCAGGCATTGACGCAGCGGTAGGTTTGCAACGGGGTGTGGTGCTCATTCAGCAATGTAACCAGAACTGTTGCCGGTTGAATATCTAAATGTTCGATAGCATCCGTTACCCATCTCCGCAAGGCGGAGTCAACAAAAAGTCCGCGTTTTAACACTAAATTAGGGTATTGGGCACGGGTAGGCAACTTAAAGGAAAAACGATTTTCTCCACCGCTGTTCACGGATTCGTTGCTCAGTTCCTGGGAGAGGCCACCCACCGATTGAAAATAGGTGTCCTGTTTTTGTACCCCTGCAATACCCTGAAACTCTACCCGGAAGTGAAATCCAACGGGTGGATATATTGTAAAAGTTGCCATAATGGGAGTAATAAGGAATGAAGGATAAGAATTTAGGATTACAAGGAATCTTTATCTCTTACCCTTCATTGCTGAATTTATTCGAATTTCATCGTCAGGCCTTCGTGAGCCAATTCGAGCGTTTCTATGGCGACTTCATTACCATCGGCTTTCATATCGGTACTTTGCACTTTGACGGGCCACGCATTTTTAACTTGCCAGGTAACAACGGGCTCATGGTTTTCATTGAGCAGGGTAATGGTCACATCCCTTCGCTCGATGGTGTTCAGTTTCACCGTGTTCCACCACTCGAAGTATTGGTTATCACCCTGGAAGGTGCCGCGTTTGAGGGTGATGTTGCTAAACTTTTGCATACCCGGCATTTTAATTTTAGAATACTCCGGGCTGGCGCCATGGCGGTACTCGATTACGTCTGTTTGGACGTCGATTCCGCTGACTTCAGTGAAGCCTAAACGCACTCCCCCCCATTCGACCGCGAAATGAAATTTGGGTAGTGGATATGAATTTTCTGCCATTTTGTTAAGTGAGTTTAAATTGTAAATTTTTCAAAATAAATGGGGAGGAATAGGCGGATAGGTTTATTCGTCTCTTCCTGAGCACCCTTTATCTATTCAACAGGACTATACCGGCACTTTGTGTGAGAACCGCAAAATGATAAATTCAGCAGGACGTACCACAGCCATACCTATTTCAACAATCATGCGACCCTCAAATATATCCAGAGGAGACATTGTTTTACCAAGGCCGACATTGACAAAAAAGGCGTCTTCCGGTTTTGCTCCTTGTAAAGCGCCGTCTCTCCACAACAACGTGAGGAAATTCTCCACCATGGCGCGTACTTTTACCCAGGTATTGGCGTCATTCGGTTCAAATACAAATTGATAGGTGGCTTTTTTGACTGATTCTTCCACATAATTGAAAAACCGCCGGACATTGACGTAGCGCCATTCGTTGCTGTTGCCCATCAGGGTTCGGGCGCCCCAAACCACTGTGCCGCGGCCTGTTATTGTGCGGATCGCATTTACCGATTTGCCGGAGCTTGGGTCAATATTCATATAATTTTGATGCGCATCCGTAACTTTGATGGCGGGGCCAATGATCGAGGCAATACCAACATTAGCAGGCGCTTTCCACACGCCGCGGTCCGAGTCCACCCGGGCATAAACGCCTGCAATGGCCGGGCTGGGCGGCATTGTCAATGGTACATCATTGAGAATCTGTTTGGCTTTTTCATACAGCAGGTTGTCGGTAGACTTAAGCGTGTTTAATGTGGTATCCGCTACTGCTGCGCCGTCTGAACCATCAGATTTTACATTTTTGGTGATTACTTTTATTTGGCCTTCTTTGCCCGAATAATCATAGTCAATAGTCGTTTGCAGGTATGGGTAATATGCAGCGCCAAAGCGCAGGTTGTCAACCATCAGTCCAGGCGCTTCTGCTCTGAATACCGTTTTAATGTCCGCATCAATATCGTTCGTCTGTAGGACGTCAATGATCGTAACACGGTCTTTCAGATCGGCACATTGCATTAACGCCAGGTTGTACAAATCGAAATAGTTGGCGGTTGTCAAATGGATCGCTTCGGGGAAGATAATCATAGTTGGTTCATCTTCGCTTTCCAGTTGGCCTAATCCGGCTTTCAATTTGGCAATGTCCGGCCCGCTGCCCGCCATGTTCCCAACGGAAACAATATAGCAAGGGCCACCGCCATTGGCAAAATAAAGCTGCAAGGCATAGTACATGTTGAACTTATTTGCCTCTCCAGTTAAGGGTGCGAACGCAGCTTCCACATTTGTAGCAACGACTGTCCTGTCATCCGCAGCGAGCTGCTTGGTAATCGTGACTACTAAATCATCTTCCGGTTGCGCTTTGCCAAAGTTGTCTTCATAGTCACGCAAGGAATTAACGCGCATCGGTTTGGTAATGTCTTTACCATCAGGCGTTTTCGCCTGCAACGTATGCCCAATAAAGGCGGGAATCCCTGTTTCCACACCTGCGACGGATGGCGGTAACAGCGATACCTCTTCAATGAACACGCCGGGAACATTTTTGTACACCATGTGATAGTTATTTTTATTGGTAAACGAATGTGAAGAATTTATACGCTGGCAAAAACTGCCTGATAATTTCTGGGTTGATTTAGGGGCATGGATTCTGTGTTAAAAATACGGACAACGCCAAACACAGTGCTGGGAAGTGGTCTGGAAGTCAGAAACACTGTTTCCGGCTTTCCTGTAGGTTCTTGCTGCAAGCGCCACGCGCCTTCCGGCCAATCAAGTAAAACCGACTGGGCGTTATTTTTTATTTCTATAGAATACGGGAGACCGGTAATCGGGCCAATCGAACTAGCCGTCACTTTTTTAACATCGGAAGATGTCATCTGCAGTAGATATGGTGTCACGGCACGGGAAGCAAATTCGGATTTGTCTGCAAACTCACTCACCGTAAGCTGGAACGATTGCGTTTTATCGGGCAGTTCAATTGCTTTGGGGTTCAGGTTGTCAAAATACATCAAACGGCTTTGCCCGGAGTAGGTCGGCAAGGATTCGTTCGGAATAACCTTCGGTTTTTGTGGTGGCATGGCAGGTTGGGTTTCGCTTGGATCGACAGGCAAGCGCAGCACAAAAGGCGTGGTTTCATTCAGTACAGATGGTTGATTTAATGTAATATAAAAACTAAAAACCTCATTGATTTCCGGACGCTTTTTAAAAAAAGATTCTCCGTTTGCGCGGACAATTTTTTCGGCAAAAACCACAATTCCACCTGTTTGTGGCTTTACTGCCCAACCCAGCCGGTTAAAACGTATTAAAGTAGCCGGAGAAGGTTTGACAGAAAACTCCGGCAAATAAGCTGAAATGTCAATTGGTGGCTCCTGAAAGAATTTTTGATGCAGGAACTTAAGAGACAATATTTTTTCAAATTTCCAGTGCATATCAGATTATGTTTTCGGTTGCCTTGATTTCTTGTATCGCAGATACATCCTTCAGTGGGGATTCCTGAATCTGGATTAATCGCAACTTGTACAATACCGACGGCTGGTACTTCCCCCCCAAAATCCCCCACAAGTGGTTGACTTGCTCAAAATTAAGTGAAAATAAATCCAAAATGATCTTTTCTACATGGCCACTAGGAAAAGATGCTACTGCATTTTCCGGGGTAAATACATATTTCTGTTGAAAGAAACTTATCACACGAGAGATATTAGTCAGCGCAGTTTCATAGTCATCAACGGCACAACTAGCCAACATATAGAGATTAAGAAATAAGGTTGGATTGCGCTTTTGCAGCGTGTCTCCCTGTTTAATATAATGCGGGCTATTTTTTAGCGTCTTTTCTTCATCTATATTTACTACCGTTAATATCACCTTGCTCTGTAAATCCGCCCCTGATGTACCGGAAGAGCTCTCCAAACGAGCAATATTGCCCAGTTTAACGAATTCTTCAACTGTTTCGTCATAATGACTGTTAATTTCTTCCGCAATATATTTTAAAACAGGTGTGATCATGTGTATTGATTTCTATTGTTAATGGGTAAATAATTACACCCCTGCGATGGCATAACAAGTAAGAAATTATAAAACACGGAGTAGTAGATATGATACGAGATACCAGATACCCCCCTTAAGGTCAAGGTTTTATTGTCTGATAATATCCTTTGGCAAAGATACCCCCTTCCCAAAACATGAAATATCCATAAAACCCTTGAAAAAAAATATCCATGTTTTCATGGATACCCAATCGCTCTAACACAAATACAACTCCCGCTGAATCGCCTCCCGCACCAAGCCAGCCACGTTCTTCACGCCCAATTTCTCAATTAATTTAATGCGGTGGGTCTCAACGGTACATTTACCTATGTACAATTTTTTCGCGATCTCCATCGTGGTGAACTCCTCCACGATGAGTTGAAGAATCTCCTGCTCCCGCTGGGTCAGTTTACAACCTGGTTTTTTTTTACTCACCGGGTTGGTCACCCAACTGGTGAACGCTTTGTTTAGGGAAGCGGGCACATAGCATTCGCCGGACTCCAAACAAGCCAATGCGGATTCGATCTCTGCCGCATCCGCCGATTTCGGCAAGTATGCGCAGATGCCTTGCTTGAAATACTTGCGTATCTCTGGCACAGTTTCGCCTGCGCCAAAAAGCAGTATCTTCAAATCTGGATAATTTTTATGAATGGCTTGGAAAGCGCTGCCATCGTGCACCTCTGGAATAGTGGCATCCAACCAGAGGACATCGGGCTGGAATTCCGAAATTACCGATTCCAGATTGTGAAGGTTGAGGGCAGTATAACTAACTTTATTGCCAAGTGTAGATTCGACAACTCGGCAAACGGCTTGAAGCAGCAGGGGGATTGCTTCGATTAAAACGAGGTTCATTGGACATAGGGAGGTTGGGTGTTTACATTTTTTGGAAGGGACACTAATTAGGGACGAGGAAGTAATTTTGGATTATCATTGGTAAGTCAATCTGGAAGGTAAAATCGGTCGAAACGGTGCATAACAATCTTCAGCGAGCGCTGAAGCAAACAGTTGGGACAATTCGGCTTGAATTCAAAATCCTGTAACGTAAAAATCAGGCAATCGCAGGGCTAGCTCAGAAAACTGCGCTCTGACGCAACAAACGTAAGACCTTTTTCTAAAAAACAAATCAAATATTCAGTTTTTTTTCTTTTCCCAGAGAAATGGTTTGCCCTACCCCACCTTTACTGCCTTCTTAAAATACTCATACGTCAGTTTCAACCCCTCTTCCCGGTTGAATTTTGGATTCCAACCGAGGATGGTCTGTGCTTTGGTAATATCCGGCCGGCGCTGTTTCGGGTCGTCTACAGGCAGCGGGCGGTAATCAATATATGCCTTTGGGTTTTGCACCAATGCGAGTATCTCGTGGGCAAACTGCATGACGGTGATTTCTGAGGGATTTCCAACGTTTACTGGCAGGTGATAATCACTAAGCAGCAGGCGGTAGATGCCTTCCACTAGATCGTCTACATAACAGAACGAGCGGGTTTGCGAGCCGTCGCCAAAGATGGTAAGGCCTTCACCACGAATGGCTTGCGCAAAAAAAGCGGGCAACACGCGCCCATCGTTTACACGCATGCGCGGGCCGTACGTATTAAAAATTCGGATGATGCGGGTCTCTACCCCGTGGTAATTGTGGTAGGCCATTGTGATGGCTTCGAGGAAACGCTTGGCTTCGTCGTACACGCCGCGCGGACCGACGGGGTTAACGTTCCCCCAGTATTCTTCGGTTTGTGGGTGAACGTGCGGGTCGCCGTACACCTCAGAAGTGGAGGCGACCAGGATTCTCGCCCCTTTTTCTTTAGCCAGGCCGAGCAGATTGTGGGTGCCGTGGGCACCGACTTTCAAGGTCTGGATGGGCATTTGTAAGTAGTCGATCGGACTAGCGGGCGAGGCAAAATTGAGGATGTAATCAAGTTTGCCGGGCACATGAATAAACTTTGTCACATCATGGTGATAATATTCAAAGTCTTTCTCAGGAAAGAGGTGCTCGATATTGGCAATGTCGCCTGTAAGCAGGTTGTCCATGGCGATGACCTGATAGCCTTCTGCCATAAAACGGTCGCAAAGGTGCGAACCGATAAAGCCGGCTGCGCCAGCGATGAGTATACGTTTTTTAGTCATTGATTTTCAAAGTAATAAAGAGTGGGCAAAGATAGGGCGTTCGATCGGTATATCTAATACCGTATCCGGGCGATTTCATACTGTTTGACATTAATTTTTATTGCCTTCTTTGAAAATTTCCCTTCCAAAATTTGGACAAAAAAAATGAGCCTTTACCTTTACTGCTGTTTCTTTCGCCAAAGGATCCTTTATGACAATAATTTGAACTTCAAAACAAACAATTAAAATATGCTCGCCATCCTCTCCATCATCATCGGCATCGTATTCGTGCTGCTCCTGTTTAGCATGCTCACTTCGGCGGTAGTCGAAGTCTACCATGCGGCCAATTCATCCAGGGGCAAACACCTGCGCGATACCCTCGAAATCATGCTCGGCAAAGAAGTAAGCGACAAGTTTTATGACCACTCTTACCTCCGCCAACTTTCGTCTGCCAGCAAACCTCTTTCAAAACTAAAATTGCCTATTTGGGTAGAAAAGGGGACATTTAGCAGCATTTTGGCGGATATACTCTCGCCGCGAAACAGTAATTTGACCATACCCGAACGAATCAACCTGGTGGAAAATCCTGATTTGCGCAAAGTGCTCGATTTCCTTTGGCGACAATCCAGCGGCGACATTGCCGTGTTCCAAAAAAAGGTGGAGGACTGGTTTGACGACGTGATGGCACGCGCCAAAGACTGGTTTGCTGATAACACCAAATGGCGGCTATTCTTTTTCGGCACTTTGCTTGCTGCCATGCTCAATGCTGATACCATACAAATCTATAAAAGCCTCTCCGCCAATGCTGCCCTGCGCGATGAGATTGTGAACGCCGCTGAAAAATTTTCCAATTCAGCGGACACGGCGCTCATCCGAGACGTAAACGCCCCACCGCGCGACTCGGCAAGCGCCAGAGCCAACGTCGATATTATCAAATCCAACTATATTGAAACCATCCAATCGCCCCTGGGCCTGGGCTGGGGACAATCCAAGCCTCACAACTGGTGGGAATGGTTGAGTAAAATTGTCGGATGGTTGCTCACAGGGGTGGCCGTAACCATGGGTGCGCCATTCTGGTTTGAAATGCTGCGCAAATTGCTCGCACTCAAAGGCAGTTCTTCAGGAGATAGCGACAAAAGCATCGCTACAAGCACTTCATCTGGTAGTGGCAAATCTCCCGAAAAAACCACCACTCCTTTTGAGATGAAGGCGGCCGGTTCCGACCGGGCTGATGCTCCTGTAGGATAATTGGACTTTTGGACGTTAGACGCTGGACTGTTGGACTTGTCACCTGCAATTTCCAACGTCCAACGTCCAACAGTCCAGCGTCTAACGTCCAGCGTCCAACGTCCAACAGTCCAGCGTCCAACAGTCCAACGTCCAACAGTCCAACAGTCCAACGTCCAACAGTCCAACAATCCAAAGTCCAACACCCATGAAAATAAGATTCCGCAAAGTCACAAACATTCGCAACGACCACCAATCGCTCGGTGCAGCACCGCTTGGCGTCGTGTATGCCAACACCCTGCTCGATGTAGATGGCGTGATCTATGAAGGCGCAACGGTGAATGGCGACAACCGTTGGTGGCGCGATCACAATGGCTGGTACTACTGGGCAGGCGAAACCGAAGCGGTGATGCCAGAAGGTACTGCAAGTGCTCCCGCCCCAACTCCATTAGTGCCGCCCCCGCCAACACCAGCATCCGTACCACCACCTGCACCACCATCCGCACCACCTCCACCACCGCCCGAACCACTACCCCCACCGCAGCCTACTGCACCAGCGCCACCCGAGCCCGCGCGCCCACCAATGGCTGCTGCCGAATTCGTAGCGCTGCCCGTCCCAGATGACCATTTTGCTCATGACGATGTGCCCGAAGGCGAATGGCGTTCGTTGGATGCACCAACACAGCCAGTGGCCGAGACCGTAACATTAGCACCACCAGTGGCTGAGCCTGTAACAGAAACCGTTGTATTTGCAACAACCCAAACCATCACGCACACCACTGTAAATGCGCCTGTTGCCACGCCCCCCATATTGCTCACCCCGCGTGCCCAACGGCTCCATTGGGGGCATGAAGCAGGACAAATCCCCAGCCATTGGTGGCAGGAAAATCACCTTACAGGGCGCGGTGTCACGATCGCACTCTTGAGCACAGGAGCAGATGCTCAACATCCCGACTTGGAGGGGACTCCAGCACCAATTTTTGCCAACATATTTGACAATCAACCCTTTGGAGATTCCCATGGACTTGGCACACAAGCAGCCATCATTGCTGCCGGCAAAGGACATATTGCCTACGGCCTTGCACCGGAGGCGCAATTACTTCTCGGGAAAATTGGTTCAAGCCCCAACGATATCAGCCCCGAAAGTCTCATCACGGGCCTGGAGTGGGCCATTGCCCAAAAAGTGGATGTAGCAGCCATGCTCGTAGATTTTCTTGAACTTTCTGATGCGCAAAAAAGAGGACTAATGGACGTCATTGCGCGTGCGCTGGATGCCAACATCGTACTGCTCGCCCCAGTGGGAAATTCTTCCGAGCGCAAGCCGGAAGACCGCTATCCAGCTGCAATGGAAGGGGTAATCTCGGTGGGCGCACACCATTCGTTCAACCGGCGTTCTGATTTTTCGGCAAAAAGTTACCACCTTGATTTTCTTGCACCCGGTGAGGGACTGAATACCTCCGATTTGCAACGCGGCTTTGGGGCCAATTTGAAAAACACGGCTGTTGCCACCGCTTATGCAGCGGGATTTGTCGCGCTCATTCGGCAATGGGAAAAACAGCGAAACCAGGTTTATACCCCCAGAGATATCGCAGCATTATTGCAGGATTCTGCCCATTACGAAGGTATCAACAAAGGTAAAGATACTGAAATGGGATATGGCATTTTGAACCCGCAAGCGGTGTTGGAAAGGCTGATTACTTAATTGGGGGCTACAAATATTGCCGCCCTGATGGGGCTTTCAAACCTGAACCATTATAAAATCATGTTCACATCTCTCCGACAAATAATCGAAAACGGTCGCACGGTCACTACCGACGAACTCAATTTTCCAGCCAATCGCAACGCCGCCAAGGAGTTGCAGACGCGCCTTTGTGATTTGGGAATCCTAGACCCCGAAATCGGCGGAGACATGGCCACGCCCTTTGGCCCCATCAGCAAAGGCGATGGCATCATCGGCGCCAACAGCCGTGCCGCCATTTTTGAATTTTGTAGATTGGCAAACCTCAACTATATTGAAAAACAATTGACTGTCAATGTTTTGCAGGCCTTGGTAACAGCTCAGCCAGAGACTTTTTTGCCTATCGAATTTGGTAACGCCTCTGATGACACCGCTTCTACCCGATTGGCCAAGCGTATCCTACGCTATATGCGGACTAAAGGCTATTGGATTGCGCGAAGCCCGCGTATGTGCAATATCGTGTATGTAGAAGGCATGAACGCCGACGGCACCCTGAATCCTGATACCTTTAACCATTGGAATGACCGCCGCATCGTGTTCCGAATCGCTTCCAACGGTCGCCCTGAAATGCTGGTAAACGACCAAGCTACTACCGAACCTGGCAGCCACTATACCTGGCACCCGCTCAATCCGAACGGCGCAGCACGCATCGCTTTTGGACAATACAAAGCTTGGGTTGTGGGGATGCACAATAATGTACAGCCCGCGCTCGTGCAACGCGAAAAAGTACGCCTCCACCGAGACCTTAACAGGGATGGTTTCCGTAGTAAAAACGATCCGATTGACATTGGCAAAACCTACGGCATCAATCAACATTCTACCCGCCCCGGGGCCCCGCCAGAATTTGTGGATTCTTACAGCGCAGGATGCTTTGTTGGGCGGCGCTGGGATTGGCACCTGTCGTTTCTAAACATCGTAAAGCAAGATGAGCGATACCAGCAAAACAGGGGTTACCTTTTTATCAGCACCATTATTCCAGGCGACGATTTACCATAATGGCGCCGCGATGCGGCTACCATAATGGCGCCGCGATGCGGCTCTTTTGGTTAAAAATTACGTTTTTTCCAGGATTTGGAACTTCCTGGCGGGCGATTTGTTTGAGGGCGGTAATTTTGCATTGACTGTTGACCATTAACTGTTGACTATTGACCAACAACACTTGGGAACGAATCTGTCAAAAGTCAATGGTCAAAAGTCAATAGTCAATGGTCAACCGTCCAAACATGATCTTCGAGCCGAAAGATGTATTCCGCAAATTAGAGTTTGACAAAGTCCTCGATTTGCTTGAAAAAGAAGCCCTTACGCCCATGGCGGCGGAAACGTTGCGCGCCATAGAGCCCTTAACTGATTTTCTAAAAATAGAACAGAGCCTGCGCGAAACCCGTGAGTTCAAACTCATGTTGGAAAACAGAGACCGATTCCCGCTGGAAACTTTTCCCGACATACAGCCTGATCTGAAAATGCTCGACATTGATGGGTTCACCCTTCAGGCCGAGGCATTTCAGGGCATTTTGAAGGTGCTGATTATGATGCGCGATGTGTTCAAGTTTTTTGCCGGAGGTGCGAAAAAAGAAATTTACCCCAAACTCCATGACCTCACCCGGGGGCTTTCTAATGACGAAGGTTTGATGAAAGCTATCACGGCCGTTTTTGACGAAAAAGGGGGAATTCGACCAGATGCATCGCCGGAACTGATGCGTATTCGCCGCGATACACAGCAGAAAATCAGAGAGTTAGATGGCCGTTTCCGCCAGATCATTCAGGATTATCGCTCAAAGGGATGGTTGGCGGATTCACCCGAATCTTTCCGAAACGGTCGCCGGGTGCTTTCCGTGCCTGCCGAGCACAAGCGCAAAATCCGGGGTATCATCCACGATGAGTCTGACACAGGGCGTACGGCTTTTATCGAGCCAGAAGCGGTCATTGAAATCAACAACGACCTCTTCGATCTTGAGCACGACGAGCGCCGTGAAATTTTCCGCATCCTACGCGACCTGAGCGAAACGTTCCGACCCTACAGCCCGATCCTGCGCAGTTATTCAGAAGTGCTGGTCGGATACGACATTATTCGCGCCAAAGCAGCGCTCGGGCTTGCCATGCGCGGAGGGATGCCCATTTTAAAAGAAAAGCCTGTTATTGCTGTCCGCAAGGGCTATCATCCGCTGTTGTACCTGAAGAACAAACAAACCGGGCGCAAAACCGTCCCCTTTGAGGTACGGCTCAATTCGGAAAACCATATCCTGGTGCTTTCCGGCCCAAACGCCGGGGGCAAATCGGTGGCCATGAAATCCATCGGACTGCTGCAAATGATGGTGCAAAGTGGTCTGCTCATACCGGTCCATGAATTGAGCGAATTTGGCATTTTCAAACAAATTTTTGCCGACATCGGCGATCAGCAAAGCCTGGACGACGATCTTTCAACCTATTCTTCCCGTCTGCAAAACGCCCGCGTTTTCATCCAAAAAGCTACGCCCGACACCCTCATTCTGATTGACGAGATGGGCAGCGGCACCGACCCAAAACCGGGTGGGGCCATTGCAGAAGCGATTTTGCGTCAATTGCATCGCAAAGGTGTGTACGCCGTCATCACCACCCACTATTCCAACCTCAAAGTCTTTGCCTTCCGCAATCCAGGTATCCTAAACGGGAACATGCACTTCGACAAGGACACGCTCTCGCCGACCTACGAACTGAAAGTGGGCCGTCCAGGCAGCAGTTACGCCTTTGAAATTGCCGAAAAAAGTGGCCTTTCCCGCGATCTCATTGGCTACGCCCGCAACCGAACAGGCTCAGAAACTGCGGTGGACGATATCCTCATCGAACTCCAGCGCGAGAAGCAGGAACTGGAAGAAAAACTCACATCGGTGAAAGAAAAAGAGCAGTCGCTGGAGCGTCTCATCAAGACGTATGATGGGATGAATCAAGAGCTCGACGTAAAACGCAAACGCCTCAAACTCGACCAAAAAGAGCATGAACTCCGCATGAGCGCCAACACCAACCGCGAAGTGGAGAAGATCGTTCGCGAGCTGAAAGGCGAAAAAAATCTGGAAAAAGCCCAGGAATTTGCGGCCAAACTCCGCCAGGAACGCACAGAAAAAGCCCGGGAAGTGAACGAAGTGAGCGAGGAGGTGGTCAAGTCAGAACTCAAATCATCCGGGAATGTATTGGCCCGCCCCATTGTCGTGGGCGAATTTGTGCGCTTGCGTTCGGGTGGCTCCATCGGACAGGTAGAGGATATCAAAGGTCAAAAAGCGACCGTACAAATGGGCGGCTTGCGCATTACCACCCATCTGCGTGACCTCATCCCTGCAGTCGAGCCGCTGGCCCAAACTTCCAGCGTAAACACCACTGATTTGCAACACGTTGCCTCCTTCGATGCCAAAGTGGACATACGCGGCATGAGCAAGGACGAGGCCCTGCAAGTGCTCGAAAAATTTGTGGACAACGCCCTGCTCACCAGTGCGAACACCATCCAGATCCTGCACGGCAAAGGCACCGGGGTGCTGCGCAATGTGGTGAAGCAAAAACTGCGGGAGTATGGCGGGAACATTGCCCGGTCTTATCATCCGGAAGATGGCGGAGGGGATGGGGTGACGATGGTCGATTTGGCGTGAAGGAGGGTGGATCATAAGTGGTGGTATGGCCTTTAGGCCGTCGGGAAGTGCGCCGTTTACGACGCTGCATGATACTATTAGGGGCGTTAACGCCCCTTGTCCCGACGGCCTAAAGGCCATACCACCACTTATGAGACACCCGCTAAACAGCCGCTTCCCTTTTCCCCTGCATCCGAGCCAACAAAAGCAACAAAATCAAACTGATCGAAAACCAAATGCCCAGCGACAGAATAGAGGTGCGCATGCTGCCGGTCAGATTATCCATATAACCCCAAATGAGCAATCCACACATCATGGCGAGCTTTTCACAGACATCGTAAAAACTGAAGTAACCAGCATTGTTGCCCGTTTTGGGGATCAGTTTGGAATAAGTAGAGCGCGAAAGTGCTTGAATGCCCCCCATCACCAGACCGATACCGGCGCCGGTTAAATAAAAATGAAAGGGCGTAACGATGAAATAAGCGCCTATGCAGATGCCGATCCAAACCACTACGGCAAGGGTCAGGCTGCGTACATTACCCAATTTTTTAGAGATCCAGGCGAAAAGAAAGGCGCCTGCTATGCCCACAAATTGCAGCAACAGAATCGTGATAATAAGTTGAGTGACCTGGAGATGAACTTCCTTTTCCCCAAAGGAGCCGGCCATGAACAGCACGGTTTGAACGCCCATGATATAAAAGAAGAAACTGAACAGGAAGGTGCGCAACACGCGCTTCTGCTTCAGTTGGTTCCATATCTTGATCAGTTCCTGATAACTGTTGAACAGGTTTCGGCCCTTGGGATTTTTAGTGGAAACTCGATTTGGAAGTCCCGAGAAAGTAATCTGCGCAAACCCCAACCACCAAAGTCCCGTCAGTAAAAAGGCCAGGCGCGGCAGGAAGGTACTGTCGGTGACGCCCAACAGTTTTTGGTTCATGATCAATGCCAGATTGATCAGCAAGAGTATGGTAGCGCCAATGTACCCAAACGCAAAACCCCGGGCACTGACTTTGTCCTGCCGGTCTTCGGTTGCAATGGCGGGCAAATAGGAGTTGTAAAAGACAATGCTCCCGGAATACCCAATGGTGGAGAGCAAGGCGCCAGCCAGACCTATATACAAATGATCCCGGCCATCAAACCAAAAGAGCATCGTGCAGCCCAGCACTCCAATGTAACAGAACATACGCATGAATCCCTTTTGGTTTCCTGTATAATCGGAAATGGAAGACAGTAAAGGCGATATCAGCGCGACAATGCCAAAAGCCAAACCCATATTAATGGAATAGAGCGCCGTATTTTCTATTGGAACGCCGAAAATATGAACGATCCCGGAGCCATTGAGCCGGGTTACCTGATTATAATAGGCCGGGAAAATAGCAGAGGTGATCACCAACACATAGACCGAGTTGGCCCAGTCGTACATAACCCAGGATCGAATGGTTTTGGGGTCGTTTTTTAGTATTAGAGTTGGTGTCATTTTCCCAAGTTTTTTCTGCGATCAAAAAGCCTCCCCAAGGAAGAAATAAAATCCACTTTGGCGTTTGCCGGGGCCATCTGAGTTGTTCCGCAAAGCGACGGCATAATCAATCCGAATGTTCGAGCGGGATTTTGGGTTGAGCAAAATGCGCAATCCCCCGCCGGCTGCCAGATTGAATTGGCTGAACAACAACTGGTCTGCATCATGGAATACTTCAGCCCCGCCCAAAAAACCTACCACACCAAGACGTTTCCATACCTGCCACAGTTTGGAGGGCTGTCCCTCTTTCCACAAGGGCAAGCGGTATTCCGTTTCGAAGGCGAGCATGTGATGATCCTGATAAGTACCCTTGAAATAACCCCGGATAAACTTATGCCCACCTACGCGCGACAAAGCCCGAAGCGGCACCGCGTCGTTGGTAAATTCCAAACTCGCAAGGCCGCGCAAGGCCAAGGTATGGTTTGACCAAGTGTTGATGTACTGCCGCAATTCGAGCGAGTAAAAGCTGAAAGTATAGTCGCTGCCAAGCCATTTGGCATAATGGCGGTCATTAAATTCTATAAAAGTACCCCGTATTGGATTGATCAGGTTATCGCGATTGTCGTACAATATCTGAAAACCCATACCAGATCGCAGACCAGCTACCGGCACATCGCTAATGAGCGTTGAATCGGCCTGGAGATAGTGGAATTGATCGGGAATCACCTTGTATTTGAACAAGTCTTCTACATCGGCTTGTAGTCCAAAGTACAGGTTCGGCTTCATTTTGCGCAACACCACCGGAGAAAATTTGACCCTGTAAGAATTGAAATTAAGGTAATTCAGGGTATCCTGAAGCCCTTCATTATCGGTCTCAACTACCAGAACGGAAGCATCGTTGCCAATGCCGTAGTTGCGGTCAGGGTAACGTTGGAAGAGCAACTCCCCACGGGTACGCCATGCGCGTGCATGGGTGAAAACTTCCCAGCGGGATTCAAGCAAAACCTGTTTGGACAGGGTGTACACCGCCAAAAAATCGATGTTCGACAAAGGAGTACTTCGGTCGCCTTTTCGCAGGTCAAGGTAATAGATCCCGATCGCCCCCAAGGTGAGTTTCGTTTCAGGGGAATAACTGATGGCCGGAAAGATATCTAAGCGCTTATAATCACGAGGCGCGGGCGTTTTAGGCATCGAGTCCGGCGATTGGCCCTGGCTTGAAGTTGCAAGGGCTAATAACCACCCTACAAACAAAAGTTTACGCCAGTTAGGTGACTCTATTTGACAGCGTAAGCGAATCAAGTTGCTCATGATATTCAAGATTGAAAATACATCATTTGGCGCATACTGCCTGGCTCGGGGCACCTAAAAGTGGTCCTACCCTTATACGCCGAACAATGATCTAAACTGCCTGGCCTACTGACTTTCATCAACGCGGAGGCTCCGGAACGCGCGGCATACCTTGCCGGTGACCTTATTTTTCCAGGATGCAAGATAGGCTATCATTGCACCACATTTTAGATTCCGCTTACTGATTGAGACAAAATTATTATTTCTGCTCACTCCAACATAACATTTTTTACATAACCTACCATAATGAAGAACCAATTCACTATCCCTGCAACCCAGGTTTATCATGAATTCAAAGTGGTAATGCAGTCTTTGGCCTCCACTGCCAACCAATTGCAACCCTTTGATTTTGAAGCCCTCGCCAGAAAGGTTTTAACCTATCACCAATAAATTGGGAGTTTCAACCGGGCCTTTTATTCAGTGGTGGACATGCAGACAGGCGATTTCTCCTGGCAATACGGTCTGAGCACTGCATTAGGCGCTCCCTCCAGAGATTTTAGCCTCGTTGAATTTTTGGAGCGTTTACACCCTGATTATTTGCCCATGTTTCGATTCTGGGCCATGGTCATCAACGAAGCGGCCTACTCAATGGCGCTGGGCGAAGGGGTAGGCGACTATACATACCACATTGCTATGCCCCTTCAGCGCGAAGACCATTCTTACCATTGGTATACGCAGCACTCTTTCGCCATGCAAAGCGATGCCGCCGGGCACTATGTCAACCATTTCAATTTTTACGATTACGGTGGTCCATGGCATTCGCACAACCGCTCGCCTTTCCTGCCATTTGTCACCAACAATAATCAACCGGCGCCCGACCTTGATAGCAGGATGTACGCATTGGCCACACCGCGTATCCGGGCTTTATTCACACATACAGAACAATTGCTATTGGAATGGTACATGAAAGGGGAACCTCCTGCTGACAAACTTCGTATGCAGCCCCATACTTTGCACGAGCATAACAGCCACATTTTGAGGAAAACAACTGCCATTCTGCTCACAGACTTTAAATCAGCAAGAGATGCCGCCATGCTCCTTTTGGAAGCGCGTTTATGGCAAATTTCTGAATAAAATTACCCCTAGGTGGGGGGTAGTTTGGGCAACGAAAGAGACTCACTTTTGCACTGCGTTTAGTCCCCATTTCTTTTTAACCAGATTCCCGACTCGTTTCATTTTGCATTCCAAAAAACATTTGTACTGCCGTAACCCGGACAGTATCTTTTTGCTATTTCACCAATTAAACTTTTCCAGCATTATGAAACCTTTTTTACTTTACATCGCATTGTTGATCCCCATTGTGGCCAAAGCTCAAGAGGCTTGGGCAGTTTACGAGCCTTTTGGCGACACCATTGGTGTGTACTCCATTTCTTTGTATAATGCCAATACGGCCTGGTTTGCAGCCTGTCGGACGGACGGGCATGACGTAGCCATGGTCGCTCGAACCATTGATGGCGGTACAACTTTCAACACCAGTACTTTACCCCTGCAAGGCGCTCCTTACACAGCTTGTATAACGAGCACCGATGAATCCACTGCATACGTCATTGCGCTTCAAAACTGGGGCAATGCCATTACCCTGAAAACCTTCGATGGCGGCCAAACATGGCAAGAAGCCAATACCCCTTGGGATCCGGTCGTTTCCTGGCCGGACTACATCCATGCTTTTTCGCCCGCCAAAGTTTGTCAGATCGGCGACCCGAGAAATGGAGAATTTGAAGTGTACAATACAGCAAATGGTGGCATTGCCTGGACACTGGTTGACCCTGCCAATATCCCTGACCCATTACCAGGCGAATTCGGGTTTAACAATGGTGGCAGTGCTGTAGGCAACCACATTTGGTTTGTCACCAATAGAGGAAGGGTGTACCATTCAGCCAACTCCGGGTATAACTGGGATGTCGTGCAAACACCGCTTGCTGAAGCTGGGGCACTTGCATATTCAGACGAAAACAACGGCATTGTTACCTATTGGGGCAATCAGGCTGGCTCGGATCAACTTTATAGGACTACCAACGGCGGTGCTGCCTGGGAGGCAATTACACTGCCTATTTCGGAGACCTACCATTTCTATGGCATACCAGCCTATCTGAAAGGCACTTCAATTATGGTGGCTGGTATTTTCACAGAACCTCAGTTCTTCGGAAAAAACCAGACCTGGATCAGCAAAGACCGTGGTGACACCTGGATACAAATCAGCGACGGGGAAAGCATTGGCTGGCCTGCATTCAACTCCGCTACTCATGGTTGGGCTGGCGAATGGGGTCCAATTAATCCCACCGACCATACGACCCGGGTTTACAAATACATCGGCAGCCCGCTGGTTGGCCTGCTTTCGCCCAATACCCTGGATGCCAAAGTCCGCATTTCGCCCAACCCTGCCACCGAATTCGTGCAAATAGAGGTGCATAGTACCGAACCAAGCTCTTTCTGGTGCATGCTACACGACGCGCAAGGGCGACTGCTTCGCAAGACAGATATTAAACAGACGGCTGATTTTTCCCAAAAAGTTGATCTTCAAAACCTTTCAGCCGGCACCTACACCATCACGGTAACGAGCGAAAAAGGAAGTATGTCAACGCTAGTGATCAAGGAGTAAAAATGGTGACGGGTGATTCACAACCAGCCGTGTGCGGCGGACCATTCATGATGATTAGTGGTTTTAGCAGTAGTAACTGATCCCCCTGTTTCTAAAGACCAAATTGCAGGAAGTTCCGGGCAGCCGGGGCTTCCTGTTTTTTGGGGGCTACTCCCCTACTCCACCCAAAACTTCGCTACAAAAATCAAATCCTCATCTGCCTGACGCTCCAGAGTGTAGTAGTACAATCCGGGCCGTAAGCGAAGTCTCTGAGCGGAAGAGAATGTCCATATCCCATTCACATTTTGTGTGTTGATGGTTGGTAGAATACGGTACAGGGATTTGTTCAAATCAACCTTGTTGTCATAAACCTTCAACACCAAGGGAAACTGGGCTGTATCTGCATCAGCCGGAGCCGTGCCCCGAAAGTTTATTTTCACTAGGCCATTTTCAGCTTTGAACATTGCTCCCATGACGGGCGAGGTCATTTCTGCCGTTCCGTCTGAGGATCGAACCATACTACCGAGGCGGCTTTCAAAGGCACTGTTCGGGGTGTATGCCGCCGGATTTGCTTGTGCGATGGGGTGTTCTGGCGTTTTCCCGATAGGTTCTGTTACAGTATTTTCCTTTTCCTGTGTGGCGATGGGTTCTGTGCTTGGCGGTATGGTTTTGATTTCTTCCTGCGTTGCTGGCTGAATGCTCTCCTGCTCTGGAGCAAGCCAATACCAACCCAGACCACCCAACAATAAAACCGTCACTGCAATGCCTGCCCATTTTACCCAACCATAATTTGCTGGTGGAACTGGCGGCGGATCCTTCAGGACATCGGTCAATAAATCGCGGAGTTCCAGCTTTTTCGAGTCGGCAAATTCTTCGTGCAGTTGCTGGTGCAATTCCACCTCCGCCCGGAATGCAGGATCGGTAAGAAGGCTGGTTTCTACCGCTTGCAGATCCTCGGGCGGGAGTGCGCCGCGCAGGTATTGTTCGATGAGTTCGTTGTTGTCCAAATTTTTCATGACTGTCAAGCGGTTTGAAGTTCCTTGAAGGCTGCGTCCTTTTTGATTGTTTCCACCAACCGGTCTTTGCATTGTGATTTTCGCACACGGGCATAGCCTTCGCTGGCAAAGCCCATTTTTTGAGCGATTTCTTCCATTTTATGATTCTGGAAGAACAATTCCAGCAGTTTTTGGCAGTCTTCTCCCAATTGTCGCAGGGCTTTGTAAAAAAGTTTGCCGCGCTCCAGCTGGAGCGAGTCGATCAGTAAGGAATCGTCGGGTATGTATTTGGCATCCTCCGGAATTGTTACTTCCGAATTCGTCTTTTTTTGCCGCCGGGTCATCCAAATATTGCGGCCTACCCCGATGAACAGGGTACTGAACTTGCTGGTGAGTCGAAAACCAGGCTTTTGCGCCATTTCATAAATTACGATGGTCGCGTCCTGGAATACGTCTTTGGCGTCGTCTTCGGTGCCCACATGGTCTTTCACCAATTGGCGGATAGCCGGAAAAAGTTGGGCATACATCCGGGTGATCAGGGCTCGATCGCCGGAGATGATAGCGGGGATGTAGTTTAAATCTTCCAAGGTTTTGTCTGCGAATGTGTGGGTAATTGGCAAAAATAGTGCTTGGTCGGCAGGAGACAATTTTAATTTACGACATGATCCCGTTCACACCCACACGGCGAATACGCTTTTGCCCTCCACTTCTATTCGCTCCTGCCGCCAGGATTTGACGGCACTGTGATCGAAGATGACAAGAAAGCCTTCGCGCAGGCCAAGTCCTTCAAGATAGCCTGCCAGTTGGACAAGGCCACGCTGGTGAGCGGCCGCGCCGCGCCAAACTTTGAGTTCGGCCACATACCGGCGCTGGTAAAAGGTGATGACCACATCGAGGCGGCGTTCTTCTGAAATCTGGGGTTCCTTGAAACTGTAGCCTTGGCCGTTGAGGATGGGCTTGAGAAAGGCGAGAAAGAGCAAACGTCCCTGGCGTTCGAGGAAATCACGATCCTGTTTGCTGTATTCTTCTTTCATGAATGCCTGGAAACGGGTGAGCACTTTTTCGACGTCAAGGCTGTTTTCAGCAGAAATATAAATACCAGGATATTGGTTGATTCCGCTGGGCTGTTCGCCGCCAGTGAGCATTTTCGAGGACATGTAGTTGGCGACGATCTCCCGATAAATCCGGTTGTGGACATTCAAGCCGCTGCCGTTGGAAAAGATGCCGTACAAAACACCAAGGTTTACCAGCGGATCATGTATATTGAATGGCAGTTGTTCGGCCTGAACAATCAGGCGATAGGTCAATTGGTACAGGTCGGGGTTGTTTTCCAGGTTGTTGATCAGACTATCAAAATTGGAATTCGTTTCCGTGACCAGCCTGCTTGTGGCCATATCCACATCTTCGACCGTCCATTCATGGGCTCTTTTTTCCGGCAAGATTTCCTCGTCAAACATCTTACACAGCTTGCTGACTAAAAAAGGATAGCCGGAGGTATAATAAAAGAGGCGCTCGGCAACTGCCTGGGTATCCATGGATACGGCCCTGTCAGCGGCGTACTCATCGAGCATCGGTTTTATCTCGTTGGGGTACAAGCTCATATCCACTTTGAAATCGGCGGCGATGTTCCAGGGAGAGTTGTATTTCTGCTCAGAATCGGGGCGTAGTTTTAATTTGAGCGTTTTAATATCATGAACGCCCGCAAGCACAACGGAATGGAAAGTTTTGGATTTTTTTCGATCCAGGTACTTGTTGCGCAACATGCCGAGAAAGCTGACAAAAAGTTGGTTGTTGGTGCTTTTATCTACTTCGTCAATCAGCAATACCATCTTGCGATCGGTTTTGCGGGCAAATAAGGTTATTGTTTTGGAAAGGGTATCAAGTGTTGCCACGCCGTCTATAGATTTTTGAAGAAATTCTGCCTGGTCTTCTTCCAACGCAGCATTTTCCAGTTCAGGCAGCAACAAGCCGAGAAAGGTTTTGCAAAAAAGGCTTTCCTCTTGAAATACAGTATCGCCCAGACCTTCAAAGCTCGTGTTAAAGATAAGGAAATCGCCCGATTGGCTCAACAGTTCCCCTAAATGGTACAGCATCGTGGTTTTACCATACTGCCGCGGCCGGTTGATTATAAAATACTCGCCATACGCGACCATTTTCCGGATTTGTTCGAGTTTTCCGGAGATGTCGGCCATGTAATGCTCATCGGCGTAACAGAGCCCCGTGATGTTGAACCTTTTTGCCATAAGTGCTGCAAAGGTACGTGATACAGACCATCACATTATTGCAAAATGGCTGCTGAGTGCTATCGTTTGAACAAGGGTATGGACAGGGGTGTCAGCTTCCCCAGCGCAATTCCCCTCACTCCACCAACACAAACCCTGCCCAATCATACGCACCAGAATACTTAACCTTCATTTCGCGCTGCGTAGCATGAAATGCTTCCGGAACAGCTTGCTTCTCCGCTAGCCAATGACGATAAAAACCGGCCATAAATGACCGGGTACGCTGGTCGTACAATCTCCACAGTGACATGATCGCACATCAAACCCAATAATTTAACCGTGAAAAAACACAACTACAGTTTGGTTTTTTCACGGTTAAATCGGATGTTTGCGCCATGATATTTCGGATTGCAACGGATAATATTGTAGAAGATTTAGACCTCTTTCCTGTCGTAGCTATCATCGGCTCTAGACAGGTTGGGAAAACGACCCTTGCTAAATCCATCGGCAAACACCTGAAAAAAAAGACGCTCTACCTCGACCTTGAATCTGAAAACGACCTTGCCAAATTGGCAAGCCCTGAAACCTATCTCTCGGAGCATTTTGACAAATGTGTCATCATAGACGAAGTTCAAACCATGCCGAGGCTTTTCCCGATCATTCGTTCCTTAGTGGACAAGCAGCGCGAACCCGCGCGATTCATTCTTTTGGGATCCGCATCTCCTGAATTGCTTCGCAACAGTTCCGAGTCGCTGGCTGGGCGCATCGTTTTCCACGAGCTCTCCCCTTTCTCGCTGCCTGAAATCGCCCCCGCTTATCCTATGCGGGAGCATTGGCTACGGGGCGGCTTTCCAGACGCTTTTTTGGCAAAGAACTTCGACGTAGCGAAACGTTGGCTTGAAAACTTTACAAAAACCTTTGTTGAACGTGATCTGCGCAGAATCATCGGCTACGAAGTAGAGCCGCTGACAATGAGCCGTTTCATCCGAATGCTGGGTCACTTGCATGGGCAAATTTTGAACGCTGCGGAAATTTCCCGTTCAATGGACATTTCTGTTCAATCGGTCAATAAATATCTTTATTTGCTCGAGGGCGCCTTCCTTACCCAAAAACTAGAGCCTTATTTCCGCAACCTCGGCAAACGGCTAACCAAATCTCCGAAATTTTATTTTAACGATTCTGGTTTTCATCATGCACTTGTCCGCATCCCCGACCTGGAAGGACTTTATTCCAGCCCGATGTTGGGCGCCTCGTGGGAAGGCTACGTAATCCAGCAAATCCGCAGGGTTTGCGGCGACCGGTGGAATTACTATTTTTACCGTACCCACCATGGCGCAGAAATTGATTTATTGCTTGAAACACCTTCTGGGAAATTGGCCGCCATTGAAATAAAATATTCCAACGCGCCCTCCGTCTCCAAAGGGTTTTATCTAAGTTGTGAAGATCTCAACCCGGATTTTAGATTTATTGTTACCCCTGAAAGCGAAAGTTACCTGCGTGATTCGGGCATCAGGGTATGTGGCCTGCTTCATTTTTTGCTACACGAAATTCCTTCTTTGGATTGAGCCTGCATTGGGAGTTTTTTACCAGCAAAAACTCACTCAATCAACACAAACCCCGCCCAATCATACGCTCCTGCATACTTCGCCCGCATCTCCCGCTGCGTGCTGCGAAATGCCTCCGGCACCGTCTGCTTTTCCGTAAGCCAATGCCGGTAGAAGCTCGTCATAAACGCCCGGGTGCTCTGATCGTCTACTTTCCAAAGCGACATGATGAGGTATTTGGCCCCGGCGATCTTGAAGGCCCGTTGCAGGCCGTACACGCCTTCGTTGCCAACGATGTCGCCCAGACCGGTTTCGCAAGCACTCAATACCACCAGTTCTGTGCCGCTGAGGTTCATCTGGCTGATCTCATAGGCGGTCAGGATGCCGTCTTCTTGGCCTTCGGGGTGTTTGCCCGTGAGCCAGGCCTGTTTGGCGCCGGCCATGATGAGCCCGGAGCGGATCATGGGGTGTTCTGACATTTTTAAAACGGGTTCGCTGCCGATGTTCAACTGTTTTTTGCTGACAGCCGGATCGGGGAAAAAATAGCCGTGCGTGGCCAAATGAATGATGCGCGGAGAAGGCGAGCCGACGCCCAGTTGACGGAAGGATTCCTCTGTGGCGTAGAATCCTGTATCTATTTTCGCTTCAAGGCCAGCGATTTGAATCGTCTGTCCTATTTCGCGCACTTCGCTAGCAGTAGCCGGTAGATAATCCAACACACCGCCCCGGGTGATACTGAGGCTGTCGGGCTGAAATGCCAAGCCACTCGGCTCAATACTTCGCGACGAAGCGCCCCGGTTGGCATAAGCTACGGCGGTACTGTCGCTGTCGTAACGAATCCCGCCGGCGAGGTAGGCATCGTTGGTACTGCTTGGGTTGCTATTGTTGGGCACGACCAATTGGCTCTCCTTCGTCCCTACGGCGAGTGAACGGGTGCTGCCCAGTACCACGAGTTGGCGGCGATCGCCATACGATTTGCCTTCGGGTGTAGCGATGGCTGCCAGATTGATCCGGTGGAGCAGGCCGGAGGGAGAACAGTAAACGGTTTTTATGCCTGTGAGTAAAGGTTCGAGTGGCTTCCAGATAAGGTCGTAGAGGGCTTTTTGGCTGTACAGTGTGTTGATTTTCAGGAAATTGCTGCCGCCAGAGGCGCCGCGCATAAGGGCTTTGAGGGTTTGGGCTTCGAATAAGGGTATGAACTGGGGGACAGGGTCTTCGATCTCCTTCGATAGATCTTCCCCACCTGCCAAGCCCTGACGGGCATGGGCGGATAAAGGTCTAAGGATAAGAGCGGCGTACATGGTACTGTCGGTCGCATTGGGAGTGAAGTAGCGGTAGTGGGCGAACTCGATAGCTACCGAGCCGGGTTTCAGTTTGGCCTGCACTTCCTGCCAATGTACTTGTTGCAGAGTTTCGCCGAAACCTGTCACTGTGCGGGTCAGTTCCTTTTCGAGCGTATTGACTTTCCCTTCCAAAGAAACGACTCTTGCACTGTCGCGCTCGGCGATAGGTTTAGTGTATTCCATGGCAAGTCGGCGGTGATAGTTGCTCAGGATTTCATATTTGACTGCCGAAGCGGTGTCAGAGTGCAACTTGTTTTTTATCTGCAAGGCAATGTTCAAAAGAAAGCCTTTTTTGAAAAGCGTGTTTTCATAGGAAGCACAGGCAATCTTGGATTCGGGATAAATATGAGTAAATGAGTAGAATATGTCCATACCCTTTTCAAAGGTTTGGAGGTATGCTAACATTTCATTTTGGGAGGAGTAGCGGGCGGATTTTAAAACAAGGTCTTGCTCTGACCGACCGTAGGTCAAAAAGTATTTGGCAGCTTTGTCGAATTGACGTTGGCCTGTGTAAACCATGCCGAGTTCGAGCAAAATTCCAGTGGCTTCGGGATGTTCTTTGCTTAATGTTCTTTCATAAATGTTTTTGGCTTCTAAAAAACAAGTTTCCGCTTTGGCGTAATCGCCTTTGTCAAAATAAATAGCAGCCAAGTTTTGCAAAGAAGCGGCATAACGATAGTGTTCAGTGCCTAATGTTTTTACAAATATGCTCACTGCTTCCAAACAACATTTTTCGGCTTTGTCAAATCCGCCTCGAATGGCATAAACTTGAGAAAGATTAAGCAAGCAGGTGGCATATCCATCGTGTCGCTTGCCCAAAGTCTTTGAATGGATTTCTTTAGCTTCAAGGAGCAATGATTCTGCCTTGGCGAAGTCATTTTTAGCTTGGTAAAGACTGGCAAGATTTACCAAAACGGAGGCATAATCCGAGTGTTCCCTTCCGAAGTTTTTTGCACTAATTTCTTTGGCATCCAAATATAGAATTTCTGCTTTGGAATAGTCGCCTTTATCCTGATAAAAGTTGGCTAAACGTTGCAATAGCAGAGCATATTCTGGGTTCTCCTTACCCAATGTTTTCAAATAGATGTCATTGACCTCCAAGTACAATGGCTCCACTTTGGAATAGTCGCCTTTTACACGATAAATATTGGCTAGTTCTTGCAAAGACTGGGCATACTCTACACTTCCTTTACCCAATGTTTTTGCATAGACATCCTTTATTTCCAAATACAGCGACTCCGCTTTGGCATATTCACCCTTGATATAGTATGTAGCGGCGAGGTTGAACACAGACTGTGCATAATCGGGGTGTTCTTTGCCTTTGGTCTTTTTCTGGATGGCTTTGGATTCTAATTGCAGCAACTCCACTTTGTCATCATCGCCCAGTGTTCTGTACAAAAGAGCAAGATTGTTGAGGGATTGTGCATAGTCAGGGTGTTCCTTGCCCAATGCCTTTTCCCGGATGGCTTTCGCTTCTAAATGCATCGGCTCCGCTTTGGCATATTCACCCTTGAGATAGTATGTAGTGGCAAGGTTGAACACAGATTGCGCATAGTCGGGGTGCTCCTTACCGAGTGTCTTTTCTCGGATGGCTTTCGCTTCCAAATACAGCAGCTCCGCTTTGGCGTAATCGCCTTCTCTTTGGTACAGAATGGCAAGGTTGTTCAAAGACGCGGCATAGTCGGGGTGCTCCTTGCCCAATGCCTTTTCCCGGATGGCTTTCGCTTCCAAATACATCAGCTCCGCTTTGGCGTAATCGCCTGTTACGCTGTAAAGAATACCAAGATTGTTCAAAGAGTTTGCGTAATCCGGGTGTTCCTTTCCAAGCACATTTCCCCGGATTTCTTTTGATTCCTGCCACGATTTTTCCGCCTCCGGAAATTTACCGCTAATATAATAGGTTCTTCCCTGATTCACTAAACATTTGGCATACAGCGCAGATTGCTGTCCAAATGCAGCCAATGTCCGGTTTTTCGCGTGTTCAATGACTTGCAGGGCTTTGTCAAAATCGCTTGCAATGATCATCTTGCGACAAACTGCAATAAGGCTATCCACTTCTTTGGTTGCCGCCAGCGAGTCCACATCTTGGGAAAAAGCGAACGAGGCAATGAACGTGAAGCAGAGCAAAAGGAAGGTCCGTTTCGTGCTGTTAGAATGTTTTGACGAAAGAAGAAGGGTAAGAGATGTTTTCACGACAAAGTATTTTTATAAGTTCAAAATTTATTCACTGAAGCATGAATTTCTTAATTATTACACTCGGATTATTCCGACTCGCGCAAATTGCCCAAAATTGACAAATTTTGAAAGTTTATTTAATCTTAGATGTTTCCTGCTTTGCAAAAAATTAATCCTTTTACAATTCCCAGTATAATAACCAACGCTCACTCCACCAACACAAACCCCGCCCAATCATACGCCCCCGAGTACTTTAACCGCATTTCCCTCTCGGCACTTCGAAAAGCCTCCGGCACCGTCTGTTTCTCCGTCAGCCAATGCCGGTAAAAACTGGTCATAAACGCCCGGGTACTCTTGTCGTCCACTTTCCAGAGCGACATGATGAGGTACTTTGCCCCGGCGATCTTGAAAGCACGTTGCAAGCCGTAAACCCCTTCATTGCCTACGATGTCGCCCAGCCCTGTCTCACAGGCGCTGAGTACAACCAGTTCAGTACCAGACAAATTCATCTGGCTGATCTCGTAAGCAGTGAGGATGCCGTCTTCCTGTCCTGCAGGGTGCTTTCCCGTGAGCCAGGCCTGCTTGGCGCCCGCCATGATGAGTCCGGAACGGATCATGGGGTGGTCGGATAATTTGAAAATGGGTTCGCGATTACTGCCTAATGCCGACTTTCGGACGCCACTGACCACTGGATCCAGGAAAAAGTAACCGTGTGTGGCCAAGTGGATGATACGAGGGGAAATCTTTCCAACACCTAATCGCCGGAACGATTCTTCCGTGGCGTAGAAACCCGTGTCCACTTTCGCCTGTAGACCAGCGAAGTTGAGCGCCTGCCCAATATCGTGCACTTCAGCCGCAGTTTCTGGCAAGTAATCAAGTGCACCGCTACGCGTAAGGCTGTCATGCTGCAAAGCAATCATACTCGGAAATTCAAAGCCACGCGACGAGGTGCCTTGGTTGGCGCTTGCAATGGCTGTGCTGTCAGCATCATAACGGATACCACCGGCGAGGTAGGCGGTATTGATGCTGTTTTGGTTGAGACTATTGGGAACCACCAACTGACGGGTACTGCCCAGCACAACCAACTGACGGCGATCCGTATAGGTTTGTCCTTCTGACGTGGCGATGGCCGCCAAATTGATTCGATGCAGCAGCCCAGAGGGCGAATAATATACCGTATGACTGCCCTTCAATAAACCCTCCAGAGGTTGCCAAATCAGTTCGTAGAGGGATTTTCGTTTGTCATCGGTAGTTTTTTGAGCATACAAAGCATTGATTTTCAAAAAGTTACTACCTCCTGTTGTGCCACGCAAGAGTGTAGCGAGTTCTTTTTCTTCAAAAAGCAAGACGAACTGAGGGTGGGTCCCACCGCCACCCTTCGATACATCTTCCCCGCCTGCCAATCCCTGGCCGGCAGGGGCGGATAAAGGGAGAAGGACAAGGGCGGCATACATCGTGCTATCTGTGGCTTTGGGACTGAAATAGTGGTAGTGGATAAATTCGACGGCAGCTTCGCCGGGTTTTAAAGCGGCTTGAACTTCTTGCCACCTTACCTGACGCATGGCTTCTCCGTATCCGGTGACGGTACGGACAAGGTCTTTTTCAAGGGCGTTGGCTTGGGCTTCAAGGAATGCGACGTTAATACTGTCACGCTGGCCAATCGGGATGGTATACTGGGCAGCGAGGCGCCGTTCGAAAGATTTTAGCAGTTTGAATTTCTCTGTGGCCGATGAGTCGGAAAGGGCTCGATGTTTGACTTTATTCACAGTTTGGAGCAAAAAGCCTTTGTAAAAAAGGCCGTAGTCATAACAGACTTGTGAGATATGTTTTGTTTCGTTGGATGCTGTTTGGGCAAAGGACAATAGTTGGTTTTGACTCGTTGAAAACGTACTGAGGTAATTGTTCAATTCCCGTTCCGACTGGTAGCGCAATGACCGGGTTAGCAGAGATTGGTTCAAAGTAGAGAGTTGCTCAAACAGTGGCTCGGCCTGATCAAAATGCCCCATCTCATAATACAAGTTCGCCAAGTTGCCCAAACTCAAAGCATATTCTGGATGCTTTATGCCCAACATTTTTCCCTTAATGGCATTGGCTTCAAGAAACAATGGCTCTGCTTGCTCGTAACACTTCATCACCCTATACAGATTCGCAAAATTGTCCAAAGTCCAGGCATATTCTGTAGCTTCGTTGCCGATGGTTCTTTCTTGGATGGCTTTGGATTCCAGGAATAATGGCTCGGCTTTTTCGTAGTGGCCCATGTCAAAATATAATTGTGCCAGACAATTCAAGCTCCATGCATAGTCCGAGCTCTCTTTGCCCAACACTTTTTCTCTAATATTCTTGACTTTAATGTGCAATGGTTCGGATTTCTCATATTGCCCCATAATCCTGTATAAATCCGCCAAGTTGTCTAAACTCCATGTGTACAATCTTTGCTCAAGAAAGTCTCTGGAGAGCGATTTTTCTTGAATTTCGATTGATTCAAGGTAGTAGGATGCTGATTTTTGATAATTGCCAATGCGCCGATACAAATTGGCTAAATTGTGCAGACTTGCCCCATAATCAGAATGTTTCTTCCTAAGACTATTTCTCTAATGGCTTTGGCTTCGAGATGAAATGATTCGCATTGCTCGTAATTCCCCAGTTCGAGGTTAACATTTGCCAAATTGTTTAAGCTCCAGGCGTAGACCGAATCCTTTTTACCAAGCACTCTTTCTCGGATGCCCTTGGCTTCGAGAAAAAGCTGTTCCGCTTTCTCGAAATCTCCCAAGTCAAAAATCACATTCCCTAAGAGATGCACGCTATAGGCATAGTCCGCGTTTTCCTTGCCAAGTATTTTTTCCCGAATATTTTTGGACTCCAAGCACCACTTTTCTGCGGCAGGGAAATCTGATTTAATGTAAAGAATCCGACCATGGTTGACGCAAGTGCTTCCGTAAGATTTTGTCTCCCGCCCCAGTTTTTCAAGGGTTAATTTTTCAGCAATTGCATTGACTTCCAAGGCTATATCAAAATCTCCCTGATTTGCGAAGGAGCGCGACACCAGGATAAGGCTATCCACTACTTGCACCACTGCTGCCGTGTCCACTACTTGCGCACCCGCACCAAGGGGAGCAATGCAGAAAAAAAGCAAAAAAATCGGGGGGTGCTTCATGTCTTCAAATACTTAATGGTGAGTAAAGGCCGCTTCTGATGGGGGGGCTGGTGGAATCATGTTCAATAATTTTGTTTATATATTATTGATTATCAATACTTTAAAATAATTTTTATAAAAATTGCTGAAGGCGTATAACGTTTCCCTCCTTGCCCAAATTCATCTTCAAAGGCACTCAGAATCGGGGACATCTCCTCAATACTAGTGCAAATTAAAAACAAATTTTCTCATTTTAAAAAATCATTGTCATGAAAAAGAACCAATTCCTGATCCTCTGCTCCTTCGTATTTCTGCTCTCTGCTTGCACAAAAGACAAGCTCGATCCACGCGATGTTTTTGTCGGCACCTACTCCATTTTGGCTGACTATGTATGCTCAGACTGTTTCGGCAATTTTTGGTCTAATACTTATCCAAGCACGATAGTCGTATCAAAGGGAGACAAAGAAAACGAACTGCTATTCACGGATAGCTACCGATCAAATCACAGTGTAACCCTCTCCGGGTCAAGTTTCAAAATCGAGGATTTTCCCATGTCCAACGGCAGTATTGGAACGGGCGGCGGCACTATCAGCTCCAATGCCATCAGTTATAACCTGGGGTTTTCTAATGGCTGTACCCTTTGCTCAGAAGAAGGACGCGGCACCAAATAATTCAAATTTACCCTGCCAGACCCCAATTCACCAATTCCCCCCCCCAAAAAAAACTACACGCTCCGTATAACATTTCCAAACCCCATCAAATTCATCATTAAAGGCGCTCAAAACCTTGACTATAACCAAGCCGCGCCACAAAAATTAACCTTTCACTTTCTCTCAACATTTTAAAAAACATCAACATGAACAAGATTCAATTTTTCGCAACTGCACTCCTTCTGACCATCGCTCTTTTTTGTTCTGGTACGCTCTCTGCACAATGGAGCCAAAGCGCTACGGCCATTTATCCGACGACATTGACTAAGAACGTTGGTATTGGTACGTCCACCCCAAACCAGAAATTCCAAGTTAATGGTGGAGATGGGATTTCTATCGGATTTGGTGACGGCAATACTGCAGAGGGCATTGGCAGTAAACGCTCTGTTGGTGGGAATAGGTGGGGGCTTGATTTTTATACTTCTGGGTCAAGTAAAATGAGTATTACAAATGCTGGAAATGTTGGAATCGGCACCAATTCCTCGGTTGCTAAATTATCCATTTTAGGTAACAATCTTCCAACATTGGAACTACGCAATAGCACCTCCGATTTCGCCCGAATTCGGCTTGCCAATATTAACAATGGATATTGGGATATTGCGGGTACTATAGGCGCTACAGATGCTAGCGACAGATTGAATTTCTTTCACAATGCTGCCGGCAATGTCTTGTCAATAACGGGTTCGGGTAATGTCGGTGTTGCAACAGCTAATCCGAGTGCAAGATTTCAAGTGAATGGCGGTGACGGCATTTCCCTTGGTTTTGGTGACGACAACACCTCCGAGGGTATAGGTAGCAAGCGTTCTGTTGGTGGCAATAGGTGGGGACTGGATTTATATACATCCGGAGGCGCTCGCATGAGTATCACCAATGCAGGGAAAGTCGGTATCAACACTACCAATCCCACCGCTAAATTTGAAGTGAACCTCCTTAACAATAACGGCTGGGCTGGCAACATACCCGCAGCACGGTTCTTGTCCCCCGACAATGCATTCTACCTTGACCTGAAAACCTATGTAGCGGCAAACGGCAATGTTGGCTACAATTTCAGCCCCAATGGAAATACTGGCTTGTGCATTACGACTCCGGGGAAAGTGGGTATCGGCATTTCAGATGCTGCTCAAATGCCTGGCAACTACCGACTCTATGTCGCGGATGGCATTCTCACGGAAAAAGTCAGGGTAGCCCTCAAAAACACTGGAGATTGGGCAGACTACGTCTTTGCAGACGATTACAAACTCCGCAGTCTGACCGAAGTGGAAGCCTATGTCAAGGAAAATAAACACCTGCCAGGTGTGCCTTCCGCTGAAGAAGTTCAAAAAACCGGTATTGATATGGCTGCTATGGATGCCAAATTACTAGAAAAGATTGAAGAATTGACGCTTTATGTCATCGGTATCCAGAAAGAAAACGAAGCACTCCGCAAGGAGGTCGAAGCCATCAAAAAAGACAAAAACTGAATGGCGAATGAGGAGGGGTGGTGTTCTGAAACGGTCACCACCCCATGTTTTCATTGCTTTTAAATTTTCACCCATTTTCACGCAAACGCTCTCTCATTATGAAAAACATAATTTGCAACTTTGGATTTATCGCAGCCTTGTTTCTAGCCAGCATCCAATCTATATTTTGCCAAACGGTTTCTTCCTCAGACGCCGAAACCGTGGCCATCAACTTTATGAAAACCCAAAACCCACAAGCAAAGATCCTCGCTTCGCACGGAAAGATTACTGGCGCAGAAAATCAGCAGAAGGCTTTGATATACGTCTTCAATTTTCAGCCTGAAGGTTTCGTGCTAGTAGCTGGGGACAAGAAGTCCACTCCAATTTTAGGATTCTCGGATAAAAGCAACTATGATCTTGATCATCTCAACCCTGAGGCGGGGTATTACCTGAATGCAATGAAAGACCAAATCTCCTTTTTAATAAAGGAAAAAAAACTTGCTTCCATGGAAGCAAGTTGGGATGATTGCCTAAAAGGCAATAGCGTGAATGGAGCAGAGTCAGAAATCATTGTTGGCCCATTTTTGACCACTAAATGGAATCAAGGTCTATATTTCAATCAATTTTGTCCTGCCGATGCTGCCGGCCCTGGCGGACGTGCTTACACAGGATGTGTAGCTACAGCAATGGCGCAACTGATAAAATTTCACAACTCTCCAGCATACGGCAAAGGTTTCCACGAATATTATCATGGTGTTTACGGTTGGCAATCGGCCAATTTCGAGAACACTAAATACAATTGGACTAATATGCCTGATGTGGTAACAAGTAGCAACCCTGATGTAGCGAAGCTGATGTACCATTGCGGTGTGGCAGTTGACATGAATTACGGTGCAACAGGGTCTTCTGCGGAAGTCGATGATATCGCTCCTGCTTTTCAGAACTATTTTAGTTTTTCCAATTCTATGCAATGGATCACTCAGTTCTTAACAGGGGGAAATTTTGGGCCACTCATTCAAATAGATCTTAATCTTGGACACCCAACTTATATGACGGGTTGTGCTGGGGTTGTGGGTCCTTGCCATGCGTGGCTATGCGATGGATATAAGACTGTTCCTGGCTTACCCGTTTTCTATTCTATGAATTGGGGGTGGGGCGGCAGTTCAGATGGCCATTATGTACTGGGCAATTTCAATACTGGAAATTATTCTTTCGACTGGCATCTCACGGCTATTACTGGCATCGAACCCAGCTGTTCAAGAAATGTAAATATTACAAATACTGTTTTGGCGGGCTTGCCTATACTTGAAGCCATCGAAACCATAACCACTAATATGGCAGCAGTACCGTTTTTTCCAACATTAGGTAATAAGGTCAACTATGATGCGGGCAGGTATATTCAGATGAATCCCGGGTTCAAGGCAGAAGGTGTAAATGTTGCTTTTCGTGCTTATATTCAAGGTTGTGGCGGCGCACCACCATTCAAAAGTGACGAAAACGAAGAACGATCTCAAGAGGAATTAGTGCTTAATTCTGAGGCTTCAAGCATAGATATTAATGTTTTCCCCAACCCATTCACATCTAACACAATCATTGCTTACGAATTAGCTATTGACCAATCGGTGGATATCAAAATATTTAACGCTATAGGCAATCTGGTAGCCCAACCCGTTCGACAAGAACAACAAGAAGCTGGGTCATATGAGTATAACTTCGAAGCAAATGGCCTCCCAACTGGGGTATATTTCTTAGTAATCCGAGTGGATGGCCAAAAACTAAGCAAGCGGCTTGTTTTGACCCAATAAGTCTTCTCTGGATAGCCTTGAAGTTACCCCCGTATGCTATATGACATATCGAATTTGTGGCATCGGGTGGTCAAAAACGCCCGCCCGATGTCTTTTGGGAATTACACTTTCATTCTCATCACTAGCACAAACCAGTATCCGAACATGGAAAACATTCAAATTTTTTTACAAGCAATAGTTTTCAGAAGCACTATTCTGTTATGTATGATTACACTCCACAATTCCGACACTTTGGCGCAAAAAACTGGCGGGGTATTAGTAGAAGTACAGAAAATCTGTGTCTACTGTGGTGGTTCGGGCAATAAACTTTGTTACAGTTGTCAAGGCGTTGGCTCTAAAACATATAACAGATACCGATATACTGCCAATGGGACGGTTATGGAACCAGAAAAATTGCCCTGTACCTTGTGTCCCGGCACTGGAAGAGTCAGATGCGAATTCTGTTCTGGTACAGGTAAACAGAAGGACTGGGAGTTAAAAAGTAGCAATAATGGTCAAACTCGGCAGACTGAGTCGTCTAATGAATATTCGAGTAGCCGATCACAAACCCAAAAAAAGTTACCTGCTGAAAAACTGCTAGGCACTTGGGAGACCACTTTTTGGGAAGGATTTTCAGAATACAAAATGGAATATATTTTTAAAACTAATAACAGGTATTCTGCCAAAATGTGGCAATTAGGAGTTTTTAATCAGCCAGTTATGTGGAATGGTACTTGGGATGTAACGGACAACAACGCTTATACTCAGACCTTTGATATTGACCATTCAGTAGCGAAAGCTACAATCAAATGGAATGGTGACGATGATTTTGTCATAACGACAACAAAACACCCACTTCGTGATAATATAGGGAAATCACTAACATATAGGAGAATTAGTTCGCTTAATCGTAGGTAACTCCCCTCAAAACCTAACCCCAAAATCCCCCCCCATTCCCCGCCCATCTCCTGATGGCGCGGGGAGTTTTTGCTTCTCCCATTCAAAACCCCACATTCTCCCAAACCCTCATGCGTCCAATTCCGAGTCATTCTTTTGAGTATCATTGAACGATTATCACATTGGTTTCGAATCCTAAAGTTGGATAACACCCGCACGCATCTTCCACGCTGGGGCATATCCATTCTCCTGGAAACCCGAACCGAAAACGGTTGGCGAACCATCGCGATTGATCACCCAACCCTCCATTTTATTGGGCAACCCATTGGGCTTCGACTCAGCGTTGAAAATCAACCCGAAAAAATGCTTTATGCTGCCTTGCTCTATTTAAGTCCGAATTTTGGGATGAAAATCTTGTGTAACAGCAGTACTCCTATTTCTGGAAGCCCGCGCCACTTTGTTTGAGAATACCTTTTTGCTCCCATAGGGAATCTCCGATGAGCTTGATTTCCTGAAGATTCTTTTTTCGGCAGACCCCATTGACCCAACATCCTTCCCGTCAAACCCAGATATCTTGTCCGAAATTGTTTCGTCTGTTGTTGATTTAAAATCTGCAACCCGAAGCATAGGGCAGGAACTCTCTGAGCCAGACTGGTTCAGCCAATTGGAAGAAGTGAGGATCGTTAGGATTGATCAATGACTATTCTAAAAGGTTTTTTTATCGGAAAAATCGCATAAAACAAATCATTCGAAGCGTACCTAAGGTAGGAAGCAGCGATGGTGCCTTTTCTGGCACAACATTTGAATCAATTCTCCTCATCACCCAACAATCAAAAAATTCATCCATTCTATCCGCCACAGATTAGATCGCAAGGGTTTCGTGCTATGAGAAAAAACACGCCTTCGCTTTCGGTCGCACACGAACTTTAAATCATGACCGCTGCACAATTTCAGACCCAACCCCTACCCAGCAAAACTGCCGAAGGAAGCGTTGAACTTTTCCAGAACTCGCCCAATCCTTTTATTGAAATGACCCTTTTGTGGTTCCGCCTGCCCGCCGCCGCAATCATTTTTCTTCGAATATTCGACACTGCAGGCCACGAAGTGAGCGCCAAAACAGGCACCTACCAACATGGCGAAAATCATATCGTACTCCATCGCGCTGATCTCCGCGAACCAGGTTTTTACACCTGCCGACTCGAAACTCCGTTTGGCACGGCTTCCAGGAAGTTGATGATGTATTGAGGACATTGGACATTGGACATTGGACATTAAATTTTGATTTTTCGACCAGAATTACCAAAAATTATAAAAGCCCGTTGCAAATCAATGATTTGCAACGGGCTTCGCAGTTTTACATTTTAAATTTTCCTGTTTTACATTTTGCTGTTCTCCTTGAGATTAAAACAGCTCCACGCCCGCAAAATGGAACGCGCCTTCAATTGCCGCGTTTTCGTCGCTGTCGGAGCCGTGCACGGCATTTTCGCCGACGCTGGTAGCGTACTTGGCACGGATGGTGCCAGGTGCGGCGTTAGCCGGGTTGGTAGCACCGATGAGCGTACGGAAATCTTCCACAGCGTTTTCTTTTTCAAGGATCGCGGCTACGATCGGGCCGCTGCTCATAAATTCACAGAGCTCTCCGTAAAACGGACGTGCGCTGTGCACTGCATAAAACTCACCCGCCTTCGCGGGGCTGAGCTGCGTGAGTTTCATCGCTACGATACGGTAGCCCGCAGCGTTTATCATTTGAAGGATGTTGCCAATGTTGCCGGCGCGAACTGCGTCGGGCTTGATCATGGTGAATGTGCGGTTATTTGCCATACGAGATAAAGTGATGATGTGATGAAATGATAAAGTGATTTAGGCTAAGAAGTGAACAGATCACTTTATCGCTCCATCACTTCATCACCTCTAAAGGGCCGCAAAGGTATCTCAAGATTATATTTCAAAACGGGTCATAAAAAAGGTTTTTAAAAAAATAATCTGCGGCGAAAAGGTCGTTTCACCGCGAAGTGTGTACTTTTGCCGCCGTTTTTACCCGCTGTAGTCTTTTTATCCGCCGTAGTTTTAACGGAGGCAGGAACGAAGGCGGGTAAAATGGCTACTGTCACATAAATGGAATTTCCAGTCGAGCTTCGTCAAATTATCCAGGTACCAAAAAACGTCGCGATCTTCTCGCACCGTAATCCCGATGGCGATGCAATTGGCAGTTCGCTTGCCATGCGGCACTATTTGGAACAACATGGTCACACGGTACACATACTTTTCCCTTCTGAATATCCAGAAGAATTTGAGGCCTTGCCTGGTGCACGCGACATCCTGATTTGGGACCTCCAGCCTGAAGAATGCAAACAGGTGATCAACAAGAAAAACCTGCTTATCTTCTTGGACTTCAATGCTTTAGACCGAATTGACAAACTGGGCGACTATGTGCGCGACTTACAAGTGCAGCGCATTATGATTGACCACCACCTTTATCCCGACTCCATTGCCGACTTTGTTATTTCGGAACCCTCCGCCAGCAGCACTTGTGAATTGGTGTACCAATTCATCGTGGCCATGGGCGATCGCGATAAAATCAATCCCAATACCGTCGGAAAATGTATTTACACGGGTTTGGTGACCGATACTGGCTCGTTTAAGTATGCCACAAACCCCGATATTTTTCGCATCGCCGCCGATCTGGTGGAGCGTGGCACAGACGATACTGGGGTTCAGGACATGATCTTTAATTCCAATAAAGAAAAATCCCTCCGCTTGCTCGGCCATTGCCTAAGCAACCGAATGGAATTTTATCCCGAATATAAAACGGCGCTGATTTGGCTTTCAAGAAAGGATTACGAGCAGTTTGACATCCAGCGTGGCGATACAGAGGGCATTGTGAACTACTTGTTGAGCGTGAAAGACATACGCATCGCGGCATTCATTCACAATCAGCCCACCGTGGTAAAACTCAGCCTCCGCTCCAAAGGCAACATTGACGTGCAGGAAATTTGTAAAAAACATTTCAAAGGCGGCGGCCACAAAAATGCTTCCGGAGCCTACTCCCATGACAGCCTGAAAGCTACCATTGAAAAATTCAAAAGCATACTGCCAGAATATAAGGACCGGATTTTGGCGAATTAGGACGTTGGACTTCTGGACATTGGACAATTAGACATTGGACGGCGTCCTAAAGTCAAAGATTCTAAAGTCTAAAAGTCCAACGTCCAATAGTCTAAAGTCCAACGTCCAATAGTCTAAAGTCCAACGTCCAACGTCCACTAACTCATCTATCATTCACTTAACTCAAAAAGAATGCGCAACTTATTGATTTTGTCTGTTCTGACGCTCATCACTATCGCCCAAGTGGCTTGCCAGAAAGGCAAAGAAGTGACCACCGCAGGTGGCAACCGCGTCATCAACCACACCAACAACCAAGGCCCAAAAGCTACTTTCGGAAACACAGTACTCATCAGTGTAAACACCTGGGTAAATGACTCCCTCGTACAAAGCACATCCCGCGATGCTGGCGGCCCTCGTGAAATCGCGCTGCCTGACTCCAGCATGATGAAAGGTAAGGTACCCGCTGTGTTCGAAGCCCTCATGTTGATGGCTAAAGGCGACAGTGCTACCGTGATCCAACCCCTTGACTCTACAATGAAAAAGGGTATTCCAAAAAGCTTCGGCGAGGTTAAAGAGATCCGCTATGAAGTAAAATTGGAGGATATCATTACCCCCGAGGTGCTTCAACAGCGCCAAGCCGAGGAAATGCAAAAAGCAGAAGGCGCTAAAGCACAAGGCATGATCGTCGCCGAAACGGTGAAAACCATGCTGGCTGACTACAAGAGCCAAAAACTTGCCAACCTCAAAAAAACGGCCTCTGGCCTGGAATATGTCATCATCGAACAAGGCACGGGTGCTGCCATCAAAGACGGCGACAACATTCCAACCAGCTATTATGGCGTACGCAAGACGGACGGCAAAATGTTCGACAACTCTTATGACCGTGGTGGTCCAACCCCCTTCGCTGTAGGTGGTCTTATTCCTGGCTTCAATGAAGGTATGAAACTGGTCAACCGTGGCGGAAAAGCGCTGCTCTTCATCCCCAGCAGCCTAGGCTATGGTGAGCAAGGTGCTGGCGCCGATATTCCGGCCAACACAGATCTGGTGTTCTATATCGAAATGGGTCAGTAAAAAGATCGCGAAACTTCTTTCGCGTTTTAAAGTTTTCAGGTTCATCCTGCTTGGTGAGCGTCTCGCTTGAAGCGAGACGCTCACTCTTCATTTGAGACAGCTGCAATTCATTGAATATCCTTCACACTTCATCGTTTTCTCAAAATGTTGAAAATCAAAGTATTATTAGCAGTTTCCTTTGCGTTTTGTATTGTAATTGCCCAGGCACAAAACACCTCCGAGCATGGCTATCGGTACGTCCATCACTTGAAAAAAAGCGGAAAAAAGCCACAACGAGGCGAAGCCATCCTTGCCAATGTAGACGTTTACGTGGGCAACTTCTTGCTCAGCAGTTCGAAAAAGAACCCAGGGGGTGTTTACCGCTTTGATCTCCCGGCAATAGAGGATGAAGTAAACCATTATCCTCCGCTCATGGACGCAGCCTTGATGATGGGATTGGGTGATAGCCTTACCATCTTTCAAAATGTGGATGAAAACATGCGCCAATATCTGCCACCAGCAGAAAAGGAACAAAAGGAAATCCGCTTTGAAGTTGTGTTGCTCGATATTGTGACGCTGGAACAAAAAGCAGCCGCGAACCGCGTCCTTGAAGCAGCTGTTGAGCCAATAGCTCAAAAAGTAAAGGCCAAAGCGAAAGCCTACGCCGCCGGATTACACAATGCCGAACTAATTTCGCGACCTTCGGGTTTAAAGATGCTGATCGAGGCGGCCGGGCAAGGAGCAGCCATTCAGGAAGGCGAAGTACTTCAGGTACACTATTATGGTTGCCTCAAAGACGGAACCCCTTTTGACAATTCCTTTATCCGCCGCCAACCGCTTCAGTTCCCTGCCGGTGCTGGGCAAATGATTGCTGGCTTCGACGAAGCAGTATTGCAACTACATCACGGCGCTCGCGCTTATTTGTTTATCCCGCCCGCACTGGGCTACGGCGACCAGGATGCGGCAGGAGGTACCATTCCGGCCAATTCTGAACTCGTTTTTTACATCGAAATTTTCTAAACTATTCCGTTTCCATGACTATCGAACAACTCAAAGAGTTGAAAGACAAGCTGGCGGTCCTAAGGAGGTATCTTTGACGTGGATAACCGCGTTAAAGAAGTTGAAGACCTGACCAGCCAAACACTCGACCCCACTTTCTGGAATGACCCCAAACGCGCCGAAGGCATTCAGCGCAAAATCGGTATGAGCAAAAAATGGCTCGACGATTATGCCGCCCTCGCCCGAGAACTGGACGATCTGGAAGGTATTTTTGAATTCCAAAAAGAAGGGATGGCCTCTGAGGAGGAGGTAGACACACAATACCAGCACACCCTGGGCATTCTGGAGGACGCCGAATTTCGCAGTACCCTCAATCAGAAAGAGGACGAAATGAATGCCGTGCTCACCATCAATGCCGGTGCAGGTGGCACAGAGGCCTGCGACTGGTCGGCCATGCTCCTACGGATGTACAAGATGTGGGCCGAACGCAATGGCTTCAAAGTCATTGATCTTTTTGAGCAAGAAGGCGAAACGGCGGGCATTAAATCCGCCAGTATCGAAATCCGGGGTGACTACGCCTACGGCTGGCTCAAAGGTGAAAACGGGGTGCACCGCCTGGTGCGCATCAGTCCTTTCAATGCACAGGGCAAGCGGCAGACTTCTTTCAGCTCCGTTTTCGTATATCCACTCATTGAAGGCAACGAAATCGAGATCATTGTCAACCCAGACGACATCCGCTGGGACGTGTTCCGGGCCTCTGGCGCGGGTGGTCAGCACGTCAACCGGACTGAATCTGCGGTGCGCGTAACGCACATTCCCACAGGTATTGTGGCAGAATGCCAACAGGATCGCAGCCAACACCGCAACCGGGAAATCGCGATGACTATGCTGAAAAGCCGTCTCTATCAACTCGAACTGCGCAAGCGTCAAGCCGAGCAGGATAAAATCGAGGCTGGAAAGAGCAAAATCGAATGGGGCAGCCAAATCCGATCCTATGTACTGGATGATCGTTGGGTGAAAGACCTACGCTCTGGCTATAAAATCCACAACCCGGATACAATCCTCAATGGCGATTTAAACGAATTTTTGAAGGCCTACCTGATGTGGGAACGCAATCCTACGGGCGTGGTGGAAGATGAGGATTGATTTGATTGAACGATTGATTCGATTGGAACGATTGATTCGATTGGAACGATTGATTCGATTTATAAAGTGCCCTGGAATAGTAAAGCCCGGTTCAAGTCATTGACTTAAACCGGGCTTCTTTCTTTGTAACGAGTCCTAATCGAATCAATCGTTCCAATCGAACAATCGTCTAATTCAATTATCGCTGGCCGTCACATCGCCTTCCGCCTCCAGCTCCAAGGGACTGCCTGAACCCAATGCTTTGGGTTCTTCAGTTCCATACGCGATGACGAGGCCATCTTTGGCTTCGTTCAGGGTCGCAATCAATGCAGCGCCTTCTGGAGGGTTTTCACCCAAAATGAACTCTGCGAGCGGGTCTTCCACATATTTCTGAATGGCCCTGTGGAGTGTACGCGCGCCATACTGCGGATCATATCCTTTTTCAGCCACAAACTCCTTGCCTTCCTCGCTGAGCATGAGCGTGAATTTCATATTGTCGAGTCGCTGCGTTAGACTGGCAAGCGCATTGTCAATAATTTTGAAAATCTCTGCTTTGCCGAGTGAATTGAACACCATTACATCGTCAATCCGGTTGAGGAATTCCGGGGAGAATGTCTTTTTTAAAGCGTTCTGAATCACCACTTTGGAATTTTCCTCCGCAGCATCCTGGCGGGCCTGTGTTGCAAAACCCACGCCTTGACCAAAGTCCTTAAGTTGACGAACTCCGATATTGGAGGTCATAATGATGATCGTGTTCTTAAAGTCCACCCTGCGCCCCATGCCATCGGTCAATTGACCATCGTCGAGCACTTGGAGCAGGATATTGAACACATCAGGGTGTGCTTTTTCAATCTCGTCAAGCAGCACCACGGAATAAGGCTTGCGCCGTACTTTCTCCGTCAATTGTCCACCTTCTTCATAACCAACATAGCCTGGAGGCGCGCCAATGAGGCGGCTCACCGAGAATTTTTCCATATATTCACTCATGTCAATCCGCAGCAAATTATCCTCAGAATCAAAGAGATAGCGCGAAAGAGCACGGGCAAGTTCAGTTTTACCAACCCCTGTTGGGCCTAAGAATATGAACGAACCAATGGGCTTTTTCGGGTCCTTCAGTCCCACACGGTTGCGCTGTATGGCCTTGGATATTTTGACAACACTTTCATCTTGCCCAATCACCATTTTGCGCAGGTCGTCAGCCATGGCCACGAGTTTTTTGCTCTCGCTTTGGCCCACTTTCCGCATCGGTATACCCGTCATCATGGCCACTATTTCGGCAATTTCTTCTTCGCCGACGGGGTAGCGGGCCACTTTGCTTTCTTCGTCCCATTGTGATTTGGCAAAATCAAGTTGGCGCACCTGACGGCTTTCGAGATCGCGGAGGTTGGCTGCGTCTTCGTAGTTCTGGTTTTTCACGGCGTAGTTTTTACGCTCGCGAATGGCCTCTATCTCTTTTTCCAACTCTTCAATGTGTTGTGGCACCACGATGTTTTTCAAATGAACCCGTGCGCCCACTTCATCCAGCACGTCAATGGCTTTGTCTGGCAAAAAACGGTCGGTGATATACCGGTCGCTGAGCCGCACACAAGCCACAATGGCCGCGTCGGAGTAGTTGACGTTGTGGAACTCCTCGTACTTCGATTGAATGTTGCGGAGGATGTGAATGGTCTCTTCCTGCGTTGGTGGTTCTACCAATACTTTCTGGAAACGGCGGTCGAGCGCACCATCTTTCTCAATGTACTGACGGTACTCGTCGAGCGTGCTGGCGCCGATGCATTGGAGTTCGCCACGGGCGAGGGCTGGCTTGAAAATGTTGGACGCATCAAGGCTGCCGGAGGCACCGCCTGCACCCACCATGGTGTGTATTTCGTCAATGAAAAGAATGACATCGCGATTTTTCTCCAACTCAACCATGATGGCCTTGATGCGCTCCTCAAACTGGCCACGGTATTTAGTACCCGCTACCAGAGCAGCTAAGTCCAACATAACCAGACGTTTGTTGTGGAGCGTACGGCTTACTTTTTTCTGCATGATGCGCAGGGCCAAACCTTCTACAATGGCCGTTTTGCCCACACCTGGCTCACCGATGAGCACCGGGTTGTTCTTTTTGCGGCGGCTAAGGATTTGGCTCACACGCTCTATTTCCCGCTCACGTCCGATGATGGGGTCAAGTTTACCTTCTTCGGCCAGCTTGGTGAAGTCGCGTCCGAAATTATCCAGCACGGGTGTGCGGCTTTTTTCCTGGCGTTTTTGAGAAGGCGACTGATAGGTGCCGCGCTCTTCATCAAAATCACCTTCGGATTGGGCCGATATTTTGGGCTGTGCGAGGTCTTGCTCCGAGCGCACATACTCCAGTTCTTTTTTGAAAGAATCGTAGTCCACATCGTATTCGTTTAAAAGTTTGGTGCTGCCAATGTCTGCATATTTCAACATGGCCAGCATGAGGTGTTCGGGATGCACCTCTTCTGTCTTGGTCATTTTGGCCTCCACAAAAGTGGCTTTCAGTACCCGTTGCACCTGGGTGGTCATGGCGCACTCCCCTACATAAAGATTTTCTGCTGGGGGGTAGTTGGAATATCGGGGAATGGATCGCTCAATACGTTTTTTGAGATCGTTCACATCCACCAAAAGTGAATCCAGCACACGTACTGGCAAACTATCGCGCTCAGCGATGATACCTAGGAGCAAGTGCTCTGTGCCAACATAATCATGACCCAGTCGTCTGGCCTCTTGGCCGCTCTGGTTGATAATTTGCTTGACAACCGGGGAAAATTTATTATTCATAGAAAAATGTAGTCAATGTGTGAACTCCTTTGCCTTAACTCGTTTGCGCTTTTTCTCCGAAATTTTGACGAAGGAAGCGGTGTATCGAGCATCTTCAGAGGGTAAACGTTTGGAAATTTCGAGGATTGCCTGAGGCCTCGTTTTGGTGCGACAATTTTAGGCGAATGTTCCTTACAAGTCAAGCTTTTATACTGCACTTTAACATTTTTTTCTGCACGGGGTTCAAACGGATGTTTTTTATCCCCAAAACTGCTGTTGAATAAATGGCAAAAACCCCGCCGAAAGGCTTTGGGCTGACAAGCCGTCAGGCTCAGTACTTGCTTTTAAATTTTTGTTGGAAAAAAAGCCACAACCATTACATTTGCAATCCCAAGGACGTTTGAGAATATTATTTTCGAACATACAATTCTTGACAATCAGCCGTCTATGAAATATCAGATTGATAAGCAGGAGCACTATGCGATACTTTCGCTTCATGAGGAAAACCTCAACTCAACGATTGCACCCCAACTCAAGAGCGATCTCATCCTTCTTTCTCAGGAGGGAATTCGCAATTTTATCCTAGATCTTTCCAATGTCAAATATGTGGACAGCAGCGGGCTTTCGGCCATTCTGACAGGTCACCGTATTTGGAAAGGCACTGGAACCTTCGTCCTCGCAGGCGAAATGAACCCGATGGTGACCAAACTCATCGAGATTTCCCGCCTCGAAACCATTCTCACCATCATACCTACCATCAGCGAATCCATTGATTTTGTGATGATGGAAGAGCTGGAGCGGCAAATCGAGGGAGAGTAAGTTTTCCTCTTACACCAAAATTACAAAAGCGTTCTGTCAGTTGACACTGGCAGAACGCTTTTGTTTGTCTATGGGTCCCATTAGGGGGATGCCCTGCGCGAGCGCGCATGATTTAAGAAAGTAGGGGTGCGGCTTCAAGCCGCACCCCTACTAAACAAAGGGCATCCGAGGAAACCCCTGGAGGATGACCCAAATTACATATTTGCAATGATCTCATCGCCGAACTCCGAGCACTTCAACTTAGTAGCGCCTTTCATCAAACGCTCAAAATCGTAGGTAACACGCTTTTTGCGGATGCTGCGCTCGATACCTTTCACGATCAGTTTGGCGGCTTTATCCCAGCCAAGATATTCGAACATCATTACTCCAGAGAGAATCACAGACGATGGGTTCACCATGTCTTTGCCTGCGTATTTGGGTGCAGTGCCGTGCGTAGCCTCAAAAATGGCGTGGCCTGTGAGGTAGTTGATGTTGGCACCAGGAGCAATACCAATGCCGCCTACCTGTGCAGCGAGAGCGTCAGAGAGGTAGTCGCCGTTTAGATTAAGCGTTGCTACCATGTCGTACTCCGCCGGGCGGAGCAGAATTTGCTGTAGGAATGCATCCGCAATGCTGTCTTTTACGAGCATCTTGCCAGCAGCCAGCGCGGCAGTTTGCGCTTCGTTGGCAGCAGCCTCCCCTTTAGCTTCTTTGATGCGGTCGTATTCAGCCCAGGTAAACACACGATCGCCGTACTCGCGCTCTGCGAGTTCGTAGCCCCAGTCTTTGAATTTACCTTCTGTGAACTTCATGATGTTGCCCTTGTGGACAATCGTCAGAGACTTGCGCTTGTACTTAAAGGCATGCTCGAGGGCAGCACGCACCAGACGCTCCGTACCTTCTTTAGACACCGGTTTGATGCCGATAGAAGAGGATTTGGGGAAGCGGATTTTATTCACGCCCATTTCGTTTTGCAAAAATGCAATCATTTTATCGGCCTCCGGAGTGCCTGCGAGGTATTCGATGCCCGCGTAGATGTCTTCCGTATTTTCACGGAAGATGACCATGTCCACGAGTCCAGGTTCTTTCACAGGGCTAGGCACCCCTTTGAACCACCGCACCGGGCGCACACAAGCGTAGAGGTCAAGTTGTTGGCGCAATGCCACATTGAGAGAGCGGATGCCCCCGCCTACTGGGGTAGTGAGTGGACCTTTGATGGCGACCTTGTATTCGTTAATCACTTGAAGCGTCTCATCGGGAAGCCAGCTACCGGTTTTGTTGAAGGCTTTTTCGCCCGCAAGCACTTCCTTCCAAATGATTTTCTTTTTGCCATTGAAGGCCTTCTCTACGGCTGCATCGAGTACACGCACGGAGGCTGCCCAGATATCGGCGCCAGTTCCGTCTCCTTCGATGAATGGGATAATGGGATCGTTGGGCACTTTCAGTTTGCCCCGTTTGATAGTGATAGCAGAACCTTGCATTTTTCCAATTGATGGTTGAATCCCGAATAAATTCGGGAATGATTGAGAAATGGCGAAGGGCGAAGACCCTCTTTTTGGCGCGGCGCGAAGGTAGGAAGGAAGGTATGAAAAACAGGGCGATTTTGGAAGAAAAATGCCCAAGCGAGCCTTAAAATTGCTGTGGCCGCACCAAAAACAGAAAATGGCGGAATTTAAGACTGGACCACTTTCGAAGGGTGCCGAGATTGGCAAAAAAGATGCCAATATTCAGGCCACGCAGGTTCTAAAGCAAAAAAAATTGCCCAATGCCTTGTTTTTTCAAAACCATTTCTACCTTTGCCCTCGGCCAGCGCGAGATTTTGCCCTTTCT
>Ga0247843_1000904_pt1 | contig 65715 bp, 38 predicted proteins | sample LaCruzMarch2017__FD_192420 | JGI IMG/M metagenome (GOLD analysis project Ga0247843, IMG submission 192420) | Freshwater microbial communities from meromictic Lake La Cruz, Castile-La Mancha, Spain - LaCruzMarch2017_8m | ecosystem: Environmental > Aquatic > Freshwater > Lake | place: Spain...
GTAACTTGGAGTATTTTTGAGACTTCTTCTGGTCTAAGATATTTTTCATTCATATTTTATTTTAGAATTCATTCTTTTAGATCATTTCTTATTTTTGTAAAATTATGTTCAACTGTTGAAATCCCAAAAGTGTTTTTCCTAAATAATAAAATTAGAATAAATGTAGTTGTATATTTGTGCCATTTTAAATGTGCGAGTTCGTGATAATGATTTAAAACAATTACACACTAAAATCAGGAATGGAAAACACCATCACTGATATACAGCATGTGATAAACACATTGCATGAAATAGAGGCTCTTGTGCGCAAAAATGACGCTAAGATAGTTCAGCTACTAGCAAGGCTAGAGCTCGTTGAGGATAAGATAAGCTCAAACTCTCACATTGATGAAATTGAGGCTCGCAAGAAGAAGATAGAAGATTTTAACATTCGTACTGAACTCGCAGGATGGTACGGAGAATCAAGCTAAGAGACAAATACCGTTCCACTAAATACAATGCACATATAAAGAGTTTGTAAAATTATTGAATTTGTAAAATATTATTTTACAAATAAATCTTATTTTAACGAGTTTTATATGAAATAATAATACGCAAAGAGTAATATTATTGAAAAACTTTTGTATATGTTACGAGGTTGTCTCTACAATATAAGAAAAATCAAAGTCCTCAATGTTTTAATTTATCCGGTTGCCAAAAGATCACATCTGGTCATTGAACTGGTTCTATACTTCTTACCTCCATTTTTAATTATTCTTCTCTAATTCTTTTTATCTCTGTTTTGAGTTCTTCTTCTATTAATAATATCGATAAGACCCAATTGAGTTTCATTTGTTATTTTATTTCTATAATATGGTTTACCAGAAGAACTTATTTCTTCTTTAAACAATCCATTTATTAATATGTTTATATTCTAATTTTTCTAAAAATATTTTTTAAGAGTATGAATTTATTTTTCATACTGAGACCATTTAGTCTTTGAAAATGATGCAATGTATGGACTTGAAGTAGGAGAGGTATAAGAAGGTTTTTTTCCGTAAAGAAATATACCCGCTTTAGTTATATTATCTATAACATTAACACCTATATTACATCCAGATACACTCCAATCAGTGCTAATGACTGTACACGCTAGTTTTATATTATCTGTTTCATCATATACACACCATCCAACAGAGCATACATCAAATTCAGCCAATTGTGCAAAATATAGTTGATCCATAGTAGCAACAGTTGCGGTTAAAGTTTTTGCAACTGCATCAATTTGGTCGCTTGTATATGCATATCTTGTTGAATTGTCATTACTTATATCGTAAAAATAAACCTCGTTCGGTGGAATATAATAACCTTCTGAACAATCATCTTTTGTATATCCTGGAAAACATGTACAAGTGTTACTGGCAGTGTTACATTTTCCTTTTCCGCTACAATGATTTAAACTTAAACAATGATCTTTTGTATCAACAGTATCAAGATCTGAATACCAATTTGCTAACGATGATGGTACACAGATAGGTTTATTATCATCTGTTGTAATGAGAGTTTTACCATCTGGACAATCACACGGGTATGATGACGGATCGTCTCCACTTGCGATTGTCCAATTAAATCCGCTTTTATTTGAAGGTCCACCACATACATCGGCGTTAATTGTTTTACAGCCGTCAGAACCTGCATACTCTGGATAAGAGCATATACAATCCCATTCCATACGTTCATCACCAGCCGATCCTGAATATACTAATATTCCACCTAGATCAATATTACATTCCATTTTTGCAGATGCATCAGTACAAATTTTTGTAGATTTTCCATATATTTTTTCTTGTTCTGGAGTGCGAGTTATATCTTTGCAAATCATTTCTAAACCTTCTGATGCTTCTAAGCAATCATTTACACAGTCTTCTGTAGTATCACATGTAACAGGATTTACTGTACAATTTTGTCGAGTTTGACCGCTTTGATTTATTAATATAGAAATTGGTTTTGGATTAGGTTTATTATATACAATTCCAAATATAATTATTATTCCTATTAAAATAAATATTGCGAATAAAATAATCTTTATTAGTATTTTCATTTATTATTATAAAGATATAATAAATGAAATATAGATATATTTTGTTAATAAGATTTGCAATTGTTTTTGTAGCAATTGCATTGAGTTTGATTATTTATTCATATATTGTTGAACCATATATACTTATTCCCTTATGTTTGATAAATTCTAATAAATGCATTCGTGTATCTTATTGGAACTACGAAAACTCAGCTCTTATTCATATGGAACCTGCTGGTTATTGGGTTTTCTTTAATGGTGATAAAGCATACGTTTATGGAATATTTACAGGAAATGAGTGTGAACCAGATCCAGATGGGAAAATACAATATTCACCTGCATATCCTGTAGATCCAGTTTCAGGTTTACCAACCCCTTATAAATGTATACAAACGTTAGATGAAATTCAGAATTTTTATAAATCCAAAGGAGCTAAAAAACAATTTATATACAAACGTCAAGATGTTAATAAATTTAGTGTTCGTGATGTCTTAAATTTATTGGCTGATAAAAATATTATTAACTTGGCAAATATTAAAAAATGAAATTAAGTATTTATTTTTGGGGAATTATAGGTTTTTTCTCAATTGTTATAGTACTTTTGATATGGAAACATTTTTCAAAAGGATCTCACTACCAAGAAAAATGTACAGTCGATGATGACTGTTCGAAAGGTTATAAATGTATTTTTTCAAGAGATATGAATCATAATATATGTGTCCCATCAAATGATAAAGAATGTAATATTTCAAAAGACATTACACAACTTCAATCATGTGATCCTACAGATAGTAATTCTTGTAATATGTGTATTAATCAACCCGAATTTTCATGTTTAGTTGTATCTTGGGGAAAAGTTAAATTGACAAATGGAGGTACAGGATATGTAGATGGAAACTTTCCAACTAGAACAACTGGAACTGGAACTGGAATGGAAGTTATAATAAAAACTGTAGGAGGTGTCGTACAAGATAACGTATCTATTTCTAATCCAGGAAATAACTATACTAAAAATGATACTATAACTATATCATCTGCTGATAATAACGCAACTCTACAATTTTTAGGAAATCAAAATCCATATAATTGGAAACAAGGTGATAATATTATTAATGTACCCGAATCTCTTGCAAATAAAGGATGGTGTTTACCAGATGTCAAACAACAAACTACAAGCTGTAATCAATTCACATCAGATACTATACTTATAGACTACGGAGATAAAAAATACGAATGGGGTTGTCATTGTACAATACAAAACTTATTTGATCAATCAAATCCTTCAGAAAATTGTAACGTGGAGAAAGCGTGTGGATATGAATCCGGACTTGGTGAATTATATGTAATTAAAAATCCTGATAGTGGAAATAATTGGCAATGTACTAAAACAGAAGATTGTTCTCAAGCTGGAGCAGATAGCTTATGTTGTGTGGTCGATACAACAGGAACTGGAAGTGGAAATTGTGGTGATGATGTATCGGGTGAACAAAAATATTGCCATGTTCCTTGGTTGTCTCAACAAGATAGCGATCCAAGATATGGTAGATGTAAATGTTACCAAGAATTAACATATTATGGTTTTTTTGATAATGATGTATATACTAAAAATTGCATTACAGATAGTTGCCAACCTTATGGAACAAAATCGGGTAATACATGTAGTTGTCCAGATGGTTATATTGTTTGTCCGGATGATATACCAGTCTCGGCATTAAAAGAAAATTGTGTGAATACACCCCGATGCATACCAGATCCTTGTGCACCTCTTGGAAAATATGATAGAACAAACAACAGTTGTAATTGTAACAATATACCGACAGCTGGAATAAACGAGGATACATATAGTCCTATAGGAGAAACATGTATTGATTTATGTAAAAACAATGGTCCGTGCGGATCCAGAGGTACATGTACTGTAATAGGTTCTGATGCAAATAAAAAAGCTATTTGTAAAAATTGTGTTTGTCCACTATGTAATCCGGGAGATAATGGTTGCACAGATTCGGATCCTAATTATCCACACAATTGTACTTTAAAAATATGGAATAAGGCGCAGTCAGGTCAGATGTGTAATTGGGATATTAGCTGTTGTCCTCCATGGGAATGCAAGTTTGATTGGGGTATTAGTGGTCATTCATGTCAATAATAATGTCGTTTATAATCTATTTTATGAATATGAACAGAATAATTTTATTTTTTAAAATTTGATTTAAAAAAGCAATACTCCTCTTCAAGAAAACAGAATGATTTTTGAGTTTTATATTTAGGGTATCAACTCATTATCATACACTTATAAAAATTAAAATAATAAGTTAACATAAAATATTGATATTCAAATGTAAGTATAGCAAAGTTTAGTATTAAGTTATTTCTTTGTTCTATCTTAAGAAAGATTATCGTTTAATTTGTTTCGACATAGAAATATAAACTAAATTTTTCCTTAGAGGATAAAGAACATATTTATCAAGAAAAGTAACTTAATTTAGCCAGGGCCACATACAGAATAAGTCTCCGAGTCCGGCCAATAGTCCGATTTAGTATGTATTTGACCTGACACACAATATTCGCCAGAATTAAGTTTGTTCGAATCCCAATCTTTTGGTAATCCTGATATTGTACACGTTGGCCAGTCGTGGTTTGCAGTCCCACTTGCTGTCATGACGGTACCGTCAGTATACTTAACATTTTCACAATTTATTCCTGTGTATTTTTGATATACATTCGTATGTTCATGGCTACAATCTTGAATTGTATAAGTTGTCATTTTACATTCACATCGATATTTTCTTTCTTGAGTTTCATCAATATAACACGCCGAATCATTCTGGCACTCATTTCCTTCACAAGGATTAAAACAATTACTACCTAGAGGATTAGTAGAATCTTTACATTTGCAAAATCCAGTACTTTGATCACATTTACCACTACGACAATCACTATCGTTTTGGCAAAGATGAGGATCAGTATTTACTCTTAAAAAATTATCTGATACACAGTTTTCAACTAGAGTACCCTGACTACAACTACATTGCTTTTCGGTGGGATCAAAATGACCACCGTTACAAACAATATTATCATACACACATCTATTTTTAAACTTACTACCATCAGGTGCAAGAACACCACCATTACATGTACATGAACAATCATCACCAGTACAACTAGCTCCATATTGACCGTAATTTGAATATTCCCAACATGGATCAATATGACAAGTATATGGATCATCAGGTAAATTAATATATGATGTTGAATCGTCATTTACGCTACAATGACATTTAAACCACGGTTTTCCGTCATCTGTGGATGTATATGGATTTACAGTTAATACAGAACTATCTTCTACCTTATTTGGATCCCATTTAACACCTGAATATGGTCCATCAGTTGTACCTGTTAATATATGATTAGTTTGATCAATTGTTGCATGCGGACTATGATTTAAGCATGCTTTTTGAACCATGCAATCTTTTCCATCGTATAAATCCGGATATAAACATTCACATTTCCAACATTGTGTTCCACTTGGGCAATTACCACTCGACCAAACCCATTTACCTGTATAAGTACCACATGATTGATTTAGTTTTTTAGGTAAACACCATTGACCTTTAGGTACTTTAATATTATTTAATACATATTGAGTATCTGTTAAAACATCTACACATTCAAAATTTTCTTGTCCACATGTTGAGCAAATACCTGGTCCATCACACGCTGTTAAATTAGTATAACAAGTTTTTTGTGAAGAATTAGCATCTGGTAAATCTTTTGGACTCATACTGGGAAACGGAACATAATTCCAAGAACCAGGAGGTTCTGGACCTAATATTTTGTATATTATTATACATATTAAAACGAATATCATAATTAAAAAGAATGCAAACATTGGCATCTTTAAAAATTTTAAGTTAATCATTTATTATATAATAAAATTATAATTAGTTCGTTTATTATTTGAATTCTCAAATAATAAAAAATACAAGTAATTCTATTTACCATTTCTTAATAATAATTCCTATTGTAATGCTAATAATAATTATTGTTGAAACGACTGTGTATTTTACATTTTTGTCATGTATAAAAATAATAGATAGTGGTAAACCAAGTGAGACAAGTAATATAGGTGTCAAAATATACAAATTATCTTTTATAATCATCATAACACTTTTATTACTTTTTGAATCAAGTTGGTTCATTCTACTTTCTAATGTCATGATAGAAACAGCATTCATGATGCCTAAAAGAAATATTAATACTGCTAATCCTATCCAAATAATTAATAATATTTGTGTATCCATTTATTATTATAAAATATATTATTTTTTAAAATATATGAGTTTTTATATATTAGGAGCTTGATGCTTTATATATTTTGTCCAAAAATAATGAAATAATAATATAAGTATAAATAAAAGTACTGATCCAGCTCCAATAATCATAAGAATTTGTTGTTTCTTTTGTTTTTCTGCATCAGCGTCAAAACCTGGAATATAATCTGGAATACCAGAACCGTCTTTTTTAGCTTTATCAGACAAATAAGATCTTATTGCAATCGTAATAATAGAAATTATAATAATAAATATGAGAATTAATATTAATTTAATTAATATATTTCCATTATGTTCATCAATATTTATATTTATATCAGTGTTAGTATTTTTATATAAAAGAAACATTATACATATTAGTATTGTAAAAATAAAAAGAAGAATATAAACCCATGATGTTCCAAAATATGAAATTAATACTTCATTTAAAGTTGAAAGACGAGATGATGATTGATCATCTGGAATAATACCAGTATCTTTATTAGAAGTATATATTGTAATAATAATTATTGCACCAATTAAGAAATATGCAAGACCAATTTTCATAGCATTTTCAACTAATATGTTTTTATCAAAAGATGACATTATTTATATAATACAAATAAATAATCATTCTTTCATAAAATTTTTAGATTCTTTCATTTTTATAAGAGTATTAGCCAAATTCATAGTAATCCAATTAGATGATCCTAATGATAAATATATCCGTTTCAAATCATTATTGTTTCCAATATCTTTTTTACTTATTTTTATGTATAGTAATCCATCACGTTTTTTAACTAAAAACGGGTATTTTTTCTTAATTTGAGAAATATCATAACTTATTTGACCTTCAGTATCCATATTTGCGCTATCTTTCCATATAATAAAATATAGATCAATTCCTTGTATGAAATTTTTATGAACCAATATCTTTGATTTTATCATACTTGGATCTAACATTTTTTCTATTGTTTCAGGTAATTTATTAAAACTTTCATACATACTGGCAAGCTTAGGTGCAAAACCATCTGTTGTATACCCCTGTGTAAAATTTTCTTTATCTTGTGAGTCGCATTTTAAATTAGGTGATTTAAACATTCTAAATAAAGTTTTACCTACAAAAAATTCACCTACTTTTTGACCAGTAGTAGTTGTACATTCAGAACCAGGTCCAGTACAAGTTCCTTTATAACAAGCCATCCCTTCACCTTTACAAGGATTAGAATCACTGCAACTATTATCTGCTCCATTCATATAATCCATTCCATATCTCTGACAATAGTCTTTTGTTATAAAACATTTACCAGTATTTTCATTATAAAAAAAAGGTGGTACATCTGTCACTCCAGGAGTAGAAGAGCTTCCTTTGCATTCATCAGGGTACGTTCCATCTGAACCTTTCTTACATCTACTTTGTGGATTTTCACACCATTGTCTAAGTAAAAAATTTCCTAGCATACATACTCCTCCACCTTCACAATTACCATCTTTACATACAGATGAACCACGACAATCATCATCTGTTTTACAAGTACATTTTTTATTTACACATACAGATGGTAGTGAACAAGTAATGTTTGTATCATCTCCACATTCTCCTGTGTTAGGATGCCATTCGGAATAAGAAGAGTTTGCTAACTTATCTTTATCAAGAAAATTACATTCATCTTGATTACATGTATATGGAATCGTTTGATTTGAGTTGCATAATTTTTCAGTCATAATATGACAATGACCAGATTGAACATCCGAAGGAGCGTAACCACAAACATTACCACTAGAACTTGGCGTTCTAGTGTCTTTTATACAATCGGGTGCACCCATCTCTTCTGCACACTCTTTTGAGTTGTCTTCAATGTTAGTACAAGACGTCTCTGTCAGATAAGAAGGCATTTTCCAAATACGATTAGAATCGTTTTGTTTCCATTTAAAACATTGAGGATCATCATTTTTACAATATTTAGCTATCAATTCGCTATCATTGCATTTTATTCTCTTAACTTGATCAAATGCATACGCGTACGCTTGTGCCAAATCTACATCAGTAAGTACACCATAATCTGTTGACATTATTTTTTAATTAACACAAATATTATAAATAATAAAATAAAAAATATTATTAGTAGTATAATAGGCATAAATCGAATAGCCCAATTTGCAACAACTTTATTATTATTAGTAAAATCTAAAACTGCAGATCTTTCAAACTGAGCAAACACACTATTATCAATTAATTTACCTCCTTTAGGCCATGCAATAGGTTGTCCATATGAATTAGTTCGTTGAGAACATAACCATTTAGTCATAAATGTTGCTAACATAGGACCATATACATCTGGCTTATCGTTAACAAGAAATGAATTATCTGCATAAAATTCTATTGGCCATAAATCAAAAAAATAAACATTTCCATAAGCATCTGTAACAGAAGTCAATGGTCTTAATATATTTTCACGAAACACTTTATCAAAGTTATTATTAAATTCGCTAATAACTTTATTATCTAATTGAAAGCTTAAGTTACACGGATCCCAACCATCAAATATCATTCCGAGAAGTTGAAACAACAACATAGCGTCTCCAATGAAAGGTATTGCATATTCTCCAAACCACCCAATTGCCGTAAGAAACAACTTACACGCATATAAACCCCCAATTGCGAGTTCTTCAAAAAAAAATTTTTCGATCATTGATACAAAAATAGTAGACATATTTACAGCAGCTTCACTTAGTCCATCAGCTATCATCTTAGCACCAGCTTTACTCAACTCTTTCGAAATGTTTAATGCAATTGTTTCTACCATTCTAGAATATATTGCCTTAACAGCTAAATTTACTCCAAAATATAGACCAAGAATTCCAAGTCCTTCTGGTGTTAACATACTCTGTATCATTTTTAATATAGCACCTGGTACAGCTTTTCCAATATCCTCTATAGACGTTACTCCTGTATTTTTATCCTTACTTGCCTTTTTAGCATCACAAAATTGATCCCAAGATTTTATCGTATTATCTTTTAAAATTTTTACATATTTACTAGGATCATTGCAATAATCATCTGGATTAACAACTGTAGTCATTTATAATTATAAATAATATTATTTATAATAATATTTTTGTAAAATAATAATATTTATTATTATAAATGGCTGAATTACCGGAATTAATATTTTTGTAAAATAATAATATTTATTATTATAAATGGCTGAATTACCGGAATTATTAGATGCTTTAAAAGGAGCAGATGGATTATTACCAGCACTTGATGGAGCTAGATCAGTAGGAGAGGCTAGCGACGCATTAGAATCATGGAAAGAAACAAAAGGTGCTAGCAAATTTGATGCTGGTGGTTTTACAATTACTGGTGACCCTGGTAATTTTGAAATTAGTACCGATAGTAGTGGTACAAATAAAGTAAGTGTTAATGAACTAAAAACTAAATTATCAGGATCTATAACGACTGAAATAAAACCTCCAGAAGTAGCTTCTGCTTTAAAAGATTTAGGTATAAAAAACACAGATAGCGCTGATTTTCAAAAGTTTGATACTGCTAATAAAAAGGCATGGGCAGAACAACCAAATGTAAAAAAAGCGCAAGGAGTTAACGACTCTACAAATACTGGAAATCAAATATCAAATAGTGTGAGTGACCCAGCAGATCCTCCAAATCAGAAGGGTCAACCAAGAGATGCTGCAGATATGCAAGACAGAGCGAACAAAGCTGGTAAAGGGGGTAAACTCAATGATGCTATTGAAAAAATAAAAAAAGTTGTAGATTATGGAAAAAAACTGGGAAAATTTGTGGTTGCTGCTGGTATTGTAGGAGGAGCTGCTTATGGGGCTCTAGAGCTTTATAATGATATTAAAAAACATCAAAATGCGATGAACGGTTGTTGGTATATTAATATACAAACCGATCAAAAATGTAAAATCAAACCTCTTACATGTAATGAAAGTGACACTAATGAGCCAGATGGGTATACACTATGTAATATGTGCAAAGACATAAAAAAAGACAAAAGTTGTTTTAATCCATGTGCTATTGGTTTAGTACCAAAAGACCCAACCGCACCTTTTCCGGGAACATATAGTCCAACTAAAACATCTACAACAGCATGCGTTAATTGCGCTAATTGTGTGGTTTTCTCTGAATGTTCACCATCAGATGCAGACTGTTCTAGTAATTGCGATCCATCTAAGTTTAATATACCTAATGGATATACTTTAAAATGTGTTTCAGTTGATTTTTGGGGAGCAGCTGACGATCTGATAGAGGGTGGACTTGGAGGAATAGATAATATAATCGGTAAAATTTTAAAAATTATAATATATATTATTATTGGTATTGTAGGTGTTATTCTAGCAGTTTTTATAATTAAATTTTTGTTAGGTTTAATTCAACGTAAAAAATAATTACTAGACTTTAAACTCTTTACGACATTTACTTTATCACTAAAAAATTGCCTATAAAATCTTGTTTTCAACAATAAAGTTTGTACTTTATATGTTCTAATTCAATCGATGAAAAATAAGTGTATTTTTACTATCCGTTTGATTATTCGAGCGTTTATGTTCTATTTTAACACAAAAATAGTTTGATAGTATTCTTCGTGAGATAATAAAGTGGTAAAGAATAAATGAATATAAAAAGTTATTTAAATTAAAATAATTTTAGATAGTATTTTCTTTTGTATAAAAGAAAATTTCAAAAAAATTAATATAAAATTATAAATTTCTCCAATCTGATAAACATTTATTTTTCCTTTTATTTTCTGTATGAACAACTTCTTCTGTTTCTTGAGGAACTAATTCTTGTTCAGTAACTACTTCTGGTTCAGGAACGACTTCAGGTTCAGGAACGACTTCAGGTTCAGGAACGACTTCTGGAACGACTGGAACTACTTCAGGTTCAGGAACGACTGGAACTACTTCAGGTTCAGGAACGACTTCTGGAACGACTGGAACTACTTCAGGTTCAGGAACGACTGGAACTACTTCAGGAACGACTGGAACTACTTCAGGAACTACTTCAGGTTCAGGAACGACTGGAACTACTTCAGGAACGACTTCTGGTTCGGAAACTACTGGAACTACTTCAGGAACGACTGGAACTACTTCAGGAACGACTTCTGGTTCGGAAACTACTGGAACGACTGGAACTACTTCAGGAACGACTTCTGGTTCGGAAACTACTGGAACGATTGGAACTACTTCAGGAACGACTTCTGGTTCGGAAACTACTGGAACGATTGGAACTACTTCAGGTTCAGGAACTACTTCTGGTTCAGGAACGACTTCTGGTTCGGAAACTACTGGAACGACTGGAACTACTTCAGGAACGACTTCTGGTTCGGAAACTACTGGAACGATTGGAACTACTTCAGGTTCAGGAACGACTTCTGGTTCAGGAACGACTTCTGGTTCGGAAACTACTTCTGGTTCAGGAACAACTTCTGCTTCTTGAGGAACAATTTTTTGTTTTTGAAGAAAAAGCTGTAATCGCGTGTATTTTTCTCGCTTTCTAATGAGCCATAGTCGAATTTCTTCGTTTTCCACGTTATCAAGTGATTTGTAATCACTAATCAAACTAATTGCATCAATAAGTTCAGGTTCTTGCGAAACAACTTTAAGTTCTTGCGAAGCAAGTTCAGGTTTTTGCGAAACAACTTCAGGTTTTTGCGAAACAACTTCAGGTTCTTGAGAAACAACTTCAGGTTCTTGAGAAACAACTTTAAGTTTTTGCGAAGCAAGTTCAGGTTTTTGCGAAACAACTTCAGGTTCTTGAGAAACAACTTCAACTTCTTGAGAAGCAACTTCAGGTTCTTGAGAAGCAATTTCAGGTTCTTGAGAAGCAATTTCAACTTCTTGTAAAGCAATGTCAGGTTCTTGAGAAGCAACTTCTTGTAAAGCAATGTCAGGTTCTTGAGAAGCAATTTCAACTTCTTGTAAAGCAATGTCAGGTTCTTGCAAAATATCTTGATACATTAAGATCTGTTTGTCATCGTGTATCATAAACGACATTTAATTATATTTACTATTAAATATAATTTATTTAAATAAAGTTAATAAATATTTCTCACTGCAAAGTTTGAACTTCCTCATACGAAAAAAGATCACCATATTCTAACTTAACACAATCTAATAATAATTTACTATCTTTAATAGTTACATTTATTCCCTTTTTAGCAAGCTCAGATCCTATTAATAGTTTTTGACACTCTTCTATAATAGGAACAGTACATTGTTCCTTATATCCAGCACCGTTTACAGTATAATCTGTTATATTTATTTTTAATAGTTCTTTGACTTGAAATTGAGTATGTAATTTATTACACAAATCTGTTGCTTCAGGTATCAATGGATTAATTCCAATACTTTTAATATATCCTCCTAAAGCTCTATTATCTCGTGGAAAACAAGGTCCTCCAAAACCATATCCAGCATTTAAATACTTTTTTCCAATTCTAGAATCAGAACCGATCGCTTTTAATATATCAAATTTATCAGCATCTGGAGTAATATCAGCTACATCACCGATCATGTTTGCAAAAGCTATTTTTGTAGTGACAAAACAATTCACACTGAGCTTTGTAATTTCAGCACTACTTGGACTCATTCTATGAATGTCAGTCTGACGTTTGTGACAATCTGCTATATTTTTATATATTTCATTCAATCGATCACCCGCTTCTTTGGAACCTTCTCCTATTAAAATAAAATCAGAGAAAAATATACCATTAATTATATCTCCCTGACTAATAAATTCTGGGTTATAACTTAAAGAAGTATTTATGCAATCTTTTAGCAAAGAATTACCTACTTCTCTAATATATCCTGGAATAACAGTACAACCAATTACAATGTGTTTATTTACTACCTTTCTTTGATTTATTGACATAAGTACTTTACCAAGAGTAGTATGATCATAATGTTTATCACCGCCTCCAGATGGAGTTGCAACATAAATAAAAATTATATCACTAAATTCGAGCGCGTAATCAATCTTAGTAGTCGCAACAAAATTATTACTTTCTTTTAGCATTTTTGAAACACTTGGTTCTGGTGAGTTAAATGTTTTTTTATTAATTTGATCTACATAGTTTGGGTCAGTATCAACACCTACTACACTATAGCCTGCTTTTTCCAAACATAAAGAGACACATATACCTAATCTTCCAATCCCAATTACAGATATATTTTTTTGCATTTTGATATACAAATCATATTTTTAAATAATAGTATATATTATTCAATTAAAAACTTTCAGTCCAAACGTTTCAAAAAGAACCTGTAATAAGATATATCATTATTGTTAAGTATATAATTATTCATTGCTTCTGTACACTAATTTCAACAGTTGTAAAAAAGGAAAATTCAAGTTTCGTATTTCTATCTGGACTGTGAGATATAATTGTATTAAGACATTTACCACTTATAATCGGCGAATATATATACATATTTTTATTTTCTCTAGTACTAAATTTGAAGATCTATATTTATAAAAGTCATTTGTTTATTTCTAACAAATAATTAATTTATTTCTGATTTACATGTAAAGATGTCAAATTTTTATGTAAAAACAATTAATGAAGGTGCTCAGCCTGAACAAAATCAAGAAATTATAAATATACAACCTGAATTATTATTAAAATTGAAAAAAGCAGTATGTAATATATCATTCCAAATAAACGGTACGTCTTCTAGTGGTTCTGGATTTTATTTCTATGATAAACCTGAAGATTTACAAAAAGGTTATTATATTACTGCAGCACATTGTGTTATGACAGTTACAGGAGGTAATGTAAAAATAAAAACAGACAAAGCTTATATAGAGAATCCTATTACTAATAAAGCAATTCTTGTTCCTGTAAATAAAATTTATATTGATGGTATAGCTGATATTGCATTAATTCAAACAGACATCGATTTTACAAGTTTTCCGAATTATTGTCTAAAAATAAATACTGAAAATGTATTTATTGGAGATATATGTTATGTTATAGGTAATCCTGGTGGGTTTGATGAAGATTCTGTTTCTATTGGATGTGTCAGAGATCCAAATTATAATGAGGTAAGTGGTATACAACCTGTCGATAGTATTTTTGTATGTGCACCTGGAATTGGTGGTAATTCTGGCGGTCCTATTATTAATATAAATGGTTATGTTATTGGTATATATACGTTTGGAATCTCAGGTTCTGAAAGTTTTGGCGGTGGTTCTAATCAGAGTGTAATAATGCAAACTTTTAACGAATTAAAAAAAGGGGCTGATAACAAATTAAAATTATTTTTAGGTATAAGCTGGAAAATCCCAAGTTTGATTAATTTAAGTTTATATTATCCACTATCACTCTCTTCATTTGATACAAGTGGTGTTGTTATAAGTAATATTAATAATACGGCTGGATCTATATCACCATTTAATGGTATACTAGCAACTAATAATTTATTATTAAAATGTGTGATACGTAGTGAAACACCAAATATAATCATTGAATTTGGAAATAGATACGAACAAAGAACGCCTGGTGTACTTATATATTATTATGCAGGAATTAATATAGATATTTACTATAAAAAATTGAATGATCAAACTGTTTATGTTACAAATCTTACATTAAATAAAAGATATTCTGATGTACCTGATGTACGTGATAGATTTTTAAATTATGCTTTGTAAAAATTTAGAGAACTGAAAATTCTAAATAAAAACATATTGTGCGAAAGTTTTTCTATTTATTTACACTTTTTTCGTTTCAAACTCCTGTTGAAATCCCCAAGTTTTCAGAAAACCTTATAGATATTTTCTTTTGTAAAAAAATTTATCACTTAATATACTTTAATATATGATTAACGCAATACACAGAAACTGCATTTCCTAATACATCCGATCTACATGTGTTACTAAGGAATTTCGTATAATCATCTGGAAATCCAAAGAGTCGTTCTTTCTCCTTCATTGTAAAATATCTGAATAAAAATTGATCATCTCCGCCAGCTCGTCTATCTATCAACATTCCATTGCTAAAACCTCCTCCACCTCCTGCGCATATCGGTCGTGACTTTCCGATAGGATACGCGTATGGCAGTTTATCTCCTGTGTCAGAGTGCATAGAAAGCTGATATCTAGTTCTTCCATTTTTTTCAGGATTTTCTATTACAAAGAATTCTTGATATTCACCAGATTTGCGCATAAAAAGTAAATAAGGAGATTTTTTTTGTTTTATTATAGTATTCATTCCATTCATGTACGCATCAGATACATAAAAACGTTTGTCGATAGTTTCTAATGGTTCCAAAATGTCTTTCCATTCATGAAGACATTTTGTTGGTTTTTCTACAGGAAAAGTAGTCCAAAACAATCTTTTTCTGGTTTGAACAGAAAGTTCGGCATTATCTATTATAGTTAAGTAAATAGGGCGATTAGTTAGCGTTTGCAGACTTTTTGTAATAAGATCTCGGTTTTCACTAGACATGCTTGCATTATTTTCTATGATTATATTTACTTCAGGACACTTTTCAAATACAATTCTAAGAAAATTTAAAAGTTGATAAAATAGTCCAGACTTTGGACCATTTAATCCGGAATGATTTCCTTTTAATGTAGCCATACTGCTTAAATTAGTGCATGGAAATCCACCTACTACTAGATCACAACCATCTTTTACAAGATCTTCTACAGTATCTGGTAATATTTTAGATATATCTCCTAAATTAATGTGATCTGGAAAATGATGTTCATAAATTTTTTTAGCAGATGGTTTGATTTCGGAGTAACCTAGACATTCTGCTTTTGGAAATGTAGAGTGTATAGCAACTTCAAAACCTCCAATCCCTGAAAATAATGATATATACTTCATACTTTTTAAGTATGAAGTCAATTCGGCTTAAGTCATAAATCTTTTAATTAATTTTTAGTAAAGAGACATTCATTTTTTCTTTTAATACTTTGGTTTTTAATACAACAATTCATAATTCTACACATTGAAGCCTGTTGTGGAGAAGGAAAGCAAAAAAAAAAGAAATATAGACTTCTTTTATATTTACAGTTTGTCAGTTGCTTCATATTGTCCTATTTTTGCAATAGGAGTAAAATTAAGAACTTTATTCAAGAATTTTAGATATATTTCATAATTATTATCACCCGCATATCACGTGACTCTGATTTTCCTGGTTTATCAGTGTGTAGTTTACATTTTTTTACCTAGAAAACAGAGAGTTTGGCGTTATTACAAGCATTATCATTTTTTAATACATTTAACCATAATCCTTGCCAAACTGTTCAAAAAAAAGAACATGTGCATGCTCTATATCAGTTTGCAGAAACTTCCTTTTTACGGATTATGGTTAATATTTTTATTTTGCTCTTATTGATGACTTAGGTTTATATAAATTATGGATCATATTTTGACATTTTGTCTTTATTATACCTTCCTACACAAGGATTACCAGAAATATTAGGATTACTATTATTACAATCAGGTAAATTCGGTTTTACACCATAAAGATACAATCCTGCTGATTGTGTATCATCCTCATATGGCCTTGATGTAGATGGATTTTTTGAAATATTATTTGTATTTGGTTTAGAACAAAAAGTACTTCCAGGAATTTGAGTTCTATAAGGATTAACCATTTCAAGAAGATCACTCCCAAGATCAAACGAACTATCAGTCCACCCGAGATAACAAGAATCTAAGCCGTAATCAACTTTGTATTCGTCTAAAACTTCTTGGTATGTAGCTACAGGTACATTACCATCAGTGTCAACGTACGTTTGAGCATTTATTTTAGTATATTCACCACCGGTATTAGGATTGTAATAATATATTTCTGGAGGGTTTGTGCATGATTTTCCATCTAAAGCACATACTGTTCCTTGTGAACAATCACCACATGCATTAGCAACATTACAATTATCTGGTCCACATATTTTTCCGGTACAATCTGACACACAAATACAAGACTTTTGATCTGGAGAACATTGATAAATACAATTACCACATTCACCACCACAACCATCTGAACCACAGACTTTGTTATCACAATTTTTAGCACAATCAACGCATTTTCCAGTTGAATCGCATGATTTTCCCGCTAGACAAGTACCACACTTATCAAGTCCACCACCACCACAAGTATCAGGTCCACAATGTAGTCCATTACATGTAGGTTCGCAACTACAAGAAGTTCCATCTGGAGAACATGATTTTCCATCTGGACAAGTACCACAGTTACCACCACAACCATCTGAACCACAGACTTTTCCGATACAAGTGGCAACGCAAATACAAGAAGTTCCATCTGGAGAACATGATTTTCCATCTGGACAAGTACCACACTTATCAAGTCCACCACCACCACAAGTATCAGGTCCACAATGTAGTCCATTACATGTAGGTTCGCAAATACAAGAAGTTCCATCTGGAGAACATGATTTTCCATCTGGACAAGTACCACAGTTACCACCACAACCATTTGGACCGCAAATTTTGTTGTCACATTTAGGGGTGCAAATATTTTTAAAATGTTTAACTATAAAAAACACTACTAATCCTAAAAAAACTAGCGGTAATAAAATATACAAAACATTCATTTATTATATACAATCAATGAAAAAAAAAACTTTACCTAAGTTTTCAAAAATCTTGAATGAAGACTCTTTGACAGTAAGTATAAAATGTTATTTAGATAATCAATGATACAAAAAAACGAGCTAGATGACGTTAAATTAAATTAACAAGACTTTCTATAGTTTCCGAATCTTTTTTCTGATTTATTTACTACTATTTCCGTTCTTCTTAGTAATTAGTAATAAAATAGCAAAAAAAGTTTTTGTCAAAAAGAACTATAAAAAATATTTGAAACAGGTCGAGAGCTTTATCTGTAAATTTTGCATCTAAAATAGAATTTATCAAGTGAGATTGAAATTTTAAACACAGCGTCACCTGTTTTAAACGACTAGCAGGTAACTTAAGTCAGAAATAATTTTTTTAAGACATTTTTTATTTATAAATTAAAACAGATATTCAGTCGGTGATTATTGGTTTGCTGTTGGAAAAGGTCCTAAATATTCAATTGCAATTTCAAAAGATGATGGTAAAACTTGGGTTCCAAATACAACTTCTGTATCTGTAAATTACTTTTTACGTGGAATAGCAATAAAACTTTGTAAAAGTGTAGATTGTTATTAAAATAAACTATTTTAATAAGTAAAGAAGTATGTATTTAAGCATAATCCTTCCAAGATGCACAAATGTCCGCCAAACTTTTCAAAAAGAACCTATGCATACGGTATGTCAGTTTTCCGAAACTTCCTTTGAAAGGATTATGGTTAATATACCAAAATTCTAGGATTCTTAATTTTTACTTAGAGTGTATTGAAAATCAATAAAAATATTTTGCAATTTACTAATAAATCAGATGTATAAAGACCAAAATACTCTGTACCTGAATATCGAAGAGAAAATCAAAACAAACGGTCTGGTAATATATTTTCCTCTTTTGATGTAAATTTATTTCAAAAATTAGTAATTCATATGTAATTAAAATAATTTTTTTGTTAAAAACTTAGAAATTAATATTCTTAAGAATATTCTTACTAATTCATACGAATAAGGCAACATTTACAAACCTTCAAAAAATGACGTTGCAAGATTGTATAAACTTCCTGAGCTGAAACTAATATCTAATTTTTGCCAATTTAAACCATTAGATGAATAATAGAAAATTGAATTTGCATTTTTAATACCCATAACGATAAACATATTTCCGTTCCATATTATCTGAGCTCCATAATCAAAATCAAAATTTTGACCCATTGCATACCATTTATCTCCAAATTCTGAGTATGCCATAACATCTTGTTTATTTGGGTTATTTTGGTTTTTTCCACCAACAGCAATCCAAATATTATCATTACATGCAATACTTGATACATAATAAAAAATACCTGTATTTCCAGGTTTCCACGTGGTACCATCAGCATCAGTTGAATAAATAATATTATAACCATCATAATTTGGCCCATTATTTCCAAACATAACCCATGTCTTTTGAGCTTCATTCCAAAGTAAACCATTTATACGATCAAAAAAAGTAGTAATGTTTATATCCTTAATGTTTGTTCCATCGTATGATATAATTTCTGATTGACTCCCTATTATAAGAAAATAATCATCATTACACACAACTGAAGCAGCAAAACCAGAAAAACTATGATTTACAAGTGTCCAAGTTAAATCACTAGGGGGAGACAAACTACTAATACTAGATGAAACATATATTTGATTATTACCACTAGCGCCACGACTACCTACTGCACCAACAGCAACCCATATTTTTTTATTTTTATTCCATGCTAAATCATATAGGATTCCTATACCTAAACTTTCTGATCGACCTGATGGTATTTCTTGTAGTGTGGTACTATTTTGTACTTCCGTATCATTTATATAAAAAAGTAATCCTTTATTTACAGTATCTTTATCACATATAGCAAACCAATAAGAACCATTATAAAATAATGAATTTATTTGTATAGCATTTGTGTATTTATATGAAGGATAGTTTATATTATCGTATGTTATATAAATATCTATATCTGTTGTTTGGCCCTTCGCACTGTTAATAAATATAGTCGATGCATAACAAAAAAGCCCATTCGTACTGCAATACATTCCATTTAAGCAATTTGCTGGAGTGCAAAGAATACACTTTTTAGATGTAGCATCACAAATTTTTCCTTCACAATCAATATTTTTAGTGCAATTTATACAAGATCCAGATTTACATATTTGTCCTTCGCATTCACTACTCATAGTGCAATCCACACACTTTCCAACTTTACAAACTTTACCTTTAGAACATTGACTGTTTTGTGTACAAGAAAAAGGTGGTATATCTTTGCAGGCTTCTTCATATATTTTTTTATCGTGCTTAATATTAGAAATAATTATTGCATATGCCAATGGAATTAATGATATTACAACAATTACTGACAATACAATTTTCTTATTTATATTCAAATGATAATCTCTGTATAAAAAGTAAAATATTAAAGGAAATGTAAGTAAGCATATTACTGACAAAATTATTAAAAGTTTTTGTGATTTCTTTACCTTTATTGTTGTTGCTTTTCTTGATCCATTATTTGGATAACAAGTACTTGAAATGCAATTACATCCATTTACACAGTCTTTCGAAGAAATACATTCACAATTAAATATATCTTTACAAAATTCCTGAGGTATATTTACATTGCGTGAATTAGAACATACTAAATTTTTACCATCACACATTGATTTTCCAGAAAAATAATGAGACATGAAACCAGTTAATGTCATCATAGAGGCAAAAATAATAAAAACAATTATAAATGTTATCAATTGATTGTATTTTTTATGTTTGCAAATTAAGAAAATAACTCCCGATAATAATATAGATATAATAATAAATGTTATAGCAACATTTGTATTAAAATAAGTAGATTCAAAAGGTCTATATTTAAAAGATGTACCACACGTATTCGAAAATTCACTCCAATTTATGTCAGTTTTATTTAAAGGTTGATCAGCCGGATTATTATTTGACATCCAATAATAAACTTGATCACATGAAGATTTGCAATTAGATTCACTAAGATTAAATGCTTTTTTCATATTATCATCACAATATCTATTGAAGCACATTGCATCTTTATTTCCACCATGATTATCTAATGGAGGTGATATTCGACTGTTATAACAATAACAGGCCTGAGAACTATCTGATAAAAATATTGAATCTAAACTGTCTCCTAAGCTATTATCATATGTAAAAGATACATCGCAAAAATTTTCTATATTTTGTTTATATTCATCTGGATTTTTGTTATAGTCTAAACATTTTATTGGTACAGAATTGCAATCTGATAAGTCTTTTTGACATATATTAGAAATTATATCATTACCATTATAATTATTTAAAAAATAAGCTAATAACATATTAGACCATTTAATTATTTTAACAGTTATTTTTATATTCAAAAGTTTATTATCTTTTGGATCTAATGAATAAGGTGATGGTAGTGTGTTAGTATAATTTGTTGCAAATCCACTACTATAAGTGGTAAATATTTTATCACTATATGTAGGTGTAACATATTCTACATCTAATTCATTTGAACCAATATTAACATTATTTTTAATCACTGTAATAGACGTATCTTGAAAAAATTTTTTTAATAAACCATTCAAATAACGGTTTTTATCATTATTATTTGCTATATTATCTCTATATTGAGAATAAGTAATTTTTATGTCTAAAAAATAAGTATTATTCATATATATAGGTGTTGGAAATGCCAACATCTCTTTTCCATCCATTAACATTTGTAAACCTACTGGGTATTCTGAGCTTTTTCTATCCACATAAAAAGACTTAAAACTTGAATAATATTCTAATATTTTATCTTTATAATCTGAATAATCTTTTATTGGATCAAATTGAATAAAATCATTTCCAGTTGTTTTTGTATAAGGTTCTTGTTGATATATTTGATTGTAAAATTGATTCTGAATACAGTATATTAAAGTTGAATCTCTAATATAATTTTTTATATCATCTGAAAAAGTCTGTTTGTTTGGTAATGGTAATTGTAATTGTCCAATAGTAAAAATATCATGTAACCAATTAGCTATTCTAATTATATCTAGACTAGATATATTATCACCATTTTTATCAAATACAGGACAAAACCATAATGAATTTACAGAACCCATATACGGAGTTATATTGTCTGCATTTTGAATTACTGAATAACCATTACCAATAGTGCCATCTGTATATGTAAAATCTGTAAATTTTATACTTGTTGGCGACACACATATTCCATTGTATGACGATGACGATATACCTAATGAATTTTTATTACTAAAAGTACCAGATAAAGATTTTGCAGTACAACGATAATTGTAATAATAAAAGTAAACTGCATGATTACACATTTCACCTTTTCCTGTGTAAGTATTATTTTGATAAAGCCAAGTTATAAATGTATCTTGAGGATCTGGTATAGGAAAATTACAATTTTTTACGTCAGCACTAGGTGCTGTACTATCACAAATCTTGTATGTATAATCTATATTTCCAATTTTTTCATTGTCAAAAACTAGCATTTTAGAATCCTTAGTAAGCATTGTAAACATTGGTAATAAAGTTCCTATAGTATAAACAGTATTATCAGTCATTTATTTACCTGTTGACAATTTTTTATTATTTTTCCATTGAAAAAATAAAAATCCAAAAAATATAAATAATAAAATTAACATTATCCAACCTCCAATCTTTGTCATAAAATTATGATATTTATATGTATTGTCGTTACACACTCCGTATGGACCTGTTAAAGTACCTCCAGTTGTCAAACCTCTACTAAAATCATAAGTCACATAAGGATTAAATTTATAACAATATTTAGTAGCATCTCTAGCAAGACTAATTTTAGTATTACCATTTTCATCGTTATATTTTACAATTTCATCATCATCTATATAAACATTTAGAGGTATTACTCCTACTATATCACACAATACGTATCTTGCATGTTTCAAATTAGCAGAGTTAGAAGTGTAATCATTCCATTTGTCTTTATTTAAATTTGCCATTATTGTATTTTTAGGATCTGTTTGTGATGCAATATGATTTAAACTACCCTCTGTAGGACAATTTGTAGACCAATCTGATGGTTCTGTACCTACATTAGCAACTTGAAGAGAAGAAGGAGTGCATTTACTTACTCTGCTTGTGTCTGATCCTGATTTTAAATATTCAGGAGGTATAAGATAATTTGTTGCTGTTGTAACTGGTACTAAAAGATCAGGTATTTTTTCAGGAATGGGTATATTATTCTTTTCTAAATCTTTATAAATATTATTTACACTTGACTTTAATTTTTCAAGTCTCTCCATATTATATCCAGCATTCGAACTAGATTCCTTACTTATAAAACTTATTGCAATTTGTAATAAATTAGCATTAGAAGATGATGAATCTCCATCCTTTAATCCGTAAATATACCTAAGTGGACAGTTATCTATTTTTTTAACTCCTGTCTGAACATTTATACAATCAGCGTTGCATCCTCCAATTTGTGAAAAAGGAGAACAGTCATTATTTTCATTGAAAAAAGGAGGCGTTTTTCTAATAAACATAAAACTTAAAACAAGTAATATAACAACTAATATTATTACTACTATAATAATTTTACCACCTCCTGTAGTTAATGGTTTTGCTAAAGTATACCCAACTGCTATAATGACAACTGCAAGAGCCAACAAAAATCCAGCAAGACCTTCTACAGTTGCTGACGCTTTTTGTGTTAATGTCTGTGATATATTATTTACTACTGTTGCTACTTGGCTATTATCCAATACTTGACTTGATAAAAAATCAGTAGTGTTTGAAAAATCTATATTAATATTTCTAGCAATAATCGTTGAGTGATCACAATCAAAAGTTTGACTTGTATCACTATATTGATTAGAAGTTGTACTCATAGCATTTGTTATAGTATTACTTGAATTTACCAACATACTTGCTGAATTACTGGCAGATGCGTATCCGATTCCTAAACTTCCAACTTTAGACATAGCCTCTTGTAAAACTGTTTGTTGTAAATCATTTGTTATATTTGCGTTTTGAAGAGCTTTTGATATTTGGCTATTTTTTATTGCTAAATTAGCCGCACTTTTAATATTAAAATTCTCATCTGCCTGTACAAAACAGTGTCTAAATTTTGCTTTCTGTGATAAGGCATTTACTTGGGTAGAATTTGCAACAGTTGAATTATCAACATAATTAGCAACATTTTGAACAGCAGAAGCGACATTACTCGATTGTGCAGCACCCATTTATATATTTATTTAGTATACTAAATATATAATTTTTATTCTAAAATTTAATAACAAAATCACATCTCTAAGAGAGAACCAAAACAATCGGTAGGCTAATATATTTTCCTATTTTGGTCTAAAATTTTTTTCTCGTTTTACTATCTGGCAATCAGAGAACTTGCTGATCTGATAGTTTTAAATTGGTTGTTTAGAATAGAACCCCGACCAGGATAAAAATTAGGAAGGAGAGTCTTGAAAATTTCATTTGAATATTGTTGTAACAGTTTTGCTTTCATGAAAAAAGATCCGTAAATATTAAAATAGATAAACTCAATACTACATTTTTTATTTGTGAAAATAAAAAATGAAAATATAAACAATGTTTCCTTTATATTTTCAAGAATGAGTAATTACACTTCTCTTATTATTGGTAACATGATTTCTAAACTAAGTTTGACTCCATCAAAAAAACAAATAGAAGAATTATATAAGAAAAGTATTGAAGCTCAAAAACAAAGCCTTGAATATAAAGATAATTTGTCTCCTAAGAATTTAATTTCAAAAAATCCAACTTGTAAAGATTCAGGTTTTGCAACGACTATATTTACTAGAGAAAGTCTAGCATTCTCAAAACAAGGAGATTTTATGATTTTTCTTGATCAAAATCCTCCTCTCACAGGACTTTCTATGGGTCCTAATTGTGTTCCTGTAATTCCAAAAAGTATAAACATTTTTGATATGGATGAAAAGACAACATTTGAAAACCTTGATACATTCATGAAATGGAGGCGTGAAAACAAAAAGAATATTATCAGAGCATATATCCATAGTATGGAACAGTTTATTCAAAATCCAGAGAAAAGATCTATTCTTGAAAAGTCTCTCTCATCACGAGGACAAAGTGATCTTGAGACAACTATAGAAGATTATACTGTTATTGCATCGTTTTTTAGATCTCTTCTAACAACAAATGATATCAAACGATTTAGAATAAAATCTTTTTGTCAATCATGGATTAAAAAATGTATTGTTGGCCAACCTTGTTTTAGTGTTCCAAGCCCTCATTATCAAACATTCGTTTATCTTGATACTAACGATCTACCTTCTCCAATTGTAGAGTCATATAATAGTTTAATCAGAATTCTTTCTCACGATATGACAACAAAAATTGTTTCTGGAAGACTCGAGTATGAAAAGTCTTTTGTTGATTTAGATAATCTATATAGTCACATGGGAGAAAAAAATATGTTTTTTATTAATTCAGCTCCTTCATTTGACACTCTACCTCTTATTATAGAAGCACGAGAATCTAGTAAAGGTGCTTTTTTTATTGTAATATCAGCATCTCTAGAACAATATATGGATGCAATTTCAACTGTAAACATTTCATCTCTTCCATCGAATTTTAGAGCTCCTATTGCACCTGGAGCTAAAATAAACGGTATTGAATGCACTCCTGAAAACTATTCACAGATACAGAATGACATTTCTAGTTCTTTAGTAGATATTTTTTCGTGGTGTTTTAGAAATAACGTGAATATTTTCTTTTCTGCAATTAAGAGAGGAGAACTTAGGCCACTATATGTTCAAACTACCAATAATAATGCTAAGGTGAATTTTGATCGTGATCTAACAAATGAAGTATTGGACAAACTAGTAATTCCCAGTTTGTCTAGATATATGGGTCATGATGAAGAAAGCTTTAATGCTGTAGAACTTGCTCTTGAAAAATACTCGAAATATAAAGCTAGTTTTCTTTCAGATATTATATGTGTTGCAGTAGCATCTGAGTTTCTTTCAGATGAAAAATTATGGGATTCTTATACTATTGTAGATATGCCTAAAGTTAAGAATAGTGCAACTGTAGAAAACTATTTTTATGCAAAATTTATTAAAGGTAACGGGTTATTTAAGAGTCTAAATTTTGATGGAGCTTGTCGAGCTGGAGAAGCTATCAGAAAAGCTATTACTTTTGATGTTAAACCATGGAAGACGTGTTATATTATGCACGATGCATTCTTGAATGATATTGATGATCAAGGAGCAAATGATTTGGCTCGTTCCTTGACAGCAGAAAAAGGATTTTTCCTTTTCAAAAACTATGATTAAAAACATTCTCAAGCTTTTTACATAATGAATAACATTATGCAAAAATTTTATTGGTTTAATGATAGTTTTTGAAAAGGAAAACACTTAGGTGCTTAAAATAGCCATCTCTTTTGTAAATTGATCATTATCATCTATTGCTTTTATTTCTATAAATTTGTCTGTTAATTTATTTATCTTGTATGAACTAAGACTAACTATATCACTATCATAATCATTAGCTTTTACTATAATATCAGAAAGTCTTGTTCTTTCTTCTAAAACTAGTAATGATGACTTCTTTATTATCGGATCTTTAATAGCATTTTTTAACTTTCTAGCCTGAATATCTTTTTGAATAACACCATCTACATCTTTATACATAAATACTTCTCTATTTCTATCAGAGCAATGATACTTTTTACACTCTCCGTCAGAATTAGTTATATACTGAGATGTAAATTTGGCAACTCCGACAAGTCCTTCCTCTACATGTTCTAGTTTAAAATTATCTTGAACTTTTTCGTTTATAACTTCTGGACGCCAATCAGATACTAATAAGTTTTGTGTTTTATTGATTGTTTTATGTGTAGGTTTAGAAGCTAAAATAAACATTTTTTCTTTGTAATCTTCAACCTCTTTTCGTAATTCTTCTATAGTTTGAAGAGCTATATCTAGATCCTTTTTAGTTAATTCTAACTCTTTTCTAAGAATTTGAATATCAGGAGTATTAGATTTACATGTTTTCAAATGATTGTCTAATGTAAATTTAACTGTAAAACTTGATCCGCAAAATTTACAACCGTATTCTTCTTCTGCAGATTTATTTTGCATAGCAAGACAATATTTAGCAGTGTTTTGATGCTTTTTTAACGCTCCTGCTGTTTTCAATATTTGATTACAATATTGACATTCCATTTATATAGAGTTTATATGTCTTTATATAGTATCCTAAAAAATTCTGGACAATTCTGGAAATGATAGAATAAATGTATACTATTTATGATAAATTAAACGAAAAAGCAAAAACACAAATTTTGTGTGTGTTAAATGATTTTATTCTTTGTACAAAAAGTTTTAAGGTTTTTTAAAACTTTTATTATATTTGAAAATTATTGAAAATTATTTTTCTGCAAAATTTATTTTCGAGACCGGATTGTTGCGCTATCATCATTAAAATGTAAAATTAAATTTAAACTCTTGTTTTGCAAAAATTCAAGGAGCAAGAGAATATATAATGTTTAATTGAAGTTCTATTTATTTTAATTTTTAAAAAAGAGACAGTAATCAAAACAACACCAATAAGGTGTTGTTTTACAAGTTTAGTCAAACATCATATTTGTATGGAGTGAGCAAAATGGAGATTCATTAGTTGGTATACTTTTTCCTTCTTTTACAAAGTTAATACATTCTTTAATTGTATTTATAAACAAATCAACTTTTTCTACTTCTGGAAGTAAGAATCTCTCACGATTCGCTTGTTCTCTATACTCTTTTAGCTTACAAAATACAAGAGATTCAACTATACTCATTATTTCTTCATCTAGGCATTCTTGATAATATACTACTTCATGTTCATCTGATTTGTTATATACAGATAAACGAGATGTTAAATTTGTTGCTTTACCAAGTATATAACGCCTTTCTTTTTTCATATTAGCAGTTGTTAAGATATATAATACGTTCTTCTCCTCGTACTGAATACGAGGTTGTTTCTTTACATATTTTTTAGTCATTAGCTGTATTTTAAGTTGTTTATTCTTATTGTCTTCTTTTAATTCTCTATAACTCTTAGTATTTGTAATATCTATTTTACCACTCATCATGACTTCTAGCACCCAAGCAGATACTTTAACATCAAATTGAGGAGATATCCATTGTGCTATATTAATCGCAACCTGAGGATGAACCCATGTGTGTCTTTCTCCATTTCCACCTGAATTTTGCTTGATTAATTCGACGGTGCTAATTAGCACCGTCGAAGATAGCTCCTTAAGAAATGCTTTTGTTTTATCTAATCTATTCCAAGCTTTGAATTTTTTCTTACCAGCTGTGCATAGATTGGTAACATCAATATATCCATCTTCGTCTCTGCTTTCTATAATATAACCATTATCAAGCTCAAGAGGAACAAGTTCATATGGTTCATCAATTAATTCTTCAGGAGTCTCGCTTTCTTGTTCAATTTCTACAACTGTTTGACATGCTTTTATGTTATTGTTAATTGTCTTATGTGTCGGTTTAGAAGCTAAAAGAAACATTTCCTTTCGATATTCGCTATTTTCTTTTCGTAATTCTTCTATAGTTTGAAGAGCTATATCTAGATCCTTTTTAAGAGCAAAAATATCTCTATTTTTTTCATCTAGATCCTTTTTAAGAGCAAAAAAATCTGTATTTTTTTCATCTAAAATTTGTTGAAGTTGATTAACAGATGGTATATTTGCTTTACATATTTTTAAATGATCATCTAATGAAGATTTTCTAGTAAATCCTTTACCACAAGCACCACATAAATGTTCATGTAAAATATCTTTATTTTGTTTAGAAAGACAATACTTCGCAGTTTTTTGATGTTGTTTTAATGAATATGCTGTTTGTAATATTGCTTTGCAGTATGTACACTCCATTTATTATTAACTTATTTATTCTTTAAATATTTTCATGAATTTTCAGAAAAAAATCTGAAAATATTTAGTACTTTAATCAGAAAATTCAATATTAGCTATTCCAACACAAAAATTGTGAGAGTTGAAATATTTTTTTAGCGCGCTGTTTCAAAAAAAGGCGATTTTTAATTTTATGCAAAATCATTTTTGAAGTTCTAAAGAAAAAAGTTTGGAGGAGAAATCTTTCTAAATAATTTCAAAAAAATTCTAGAAAATTCTCTTTTGATTATTTAGAAAAGATTTCTCCTCCACCTTTTTCTACAAAATTTCTTTTTGTGAATCAATTGTTTTTACATAATGAATAACATTATGCAAAATATCGAGATTAACAAATGAACGGATCGGAAAGTTGAAAAGGTATACTGCTAGATAATTGTGGAATTTGCGAATATCCTTTTGTTTTTAATTCTTTCAGTATTCCCCATAAAAGTTTCTTCATCTTGGTCTCTTTTTTAAGAACTTCAAGAAGAGCGTTTGATAAAGCTCCTGTAGGAACATTTTTAGAATCTACAGTATCAGCTGCTGTCTGTGTATCATCACAACCGCTAATAAACACTACAAGTCCTTTTCCTTTTGCGTACCGCGGATTTTCAGATATTATTATTTGAGTTTCAGATAAAGGTTTATACCCGTATCTTAGATCAAGGCACGATCCACTGTGACAACAATCAAATACAACAGTACACTTTGCGCCTTGAGGAACTCTGTCTACTAATAATTTGCGAAGCTCGTCATCTGTGATACACTCTATTACACCATCCTCTGAAATAGGAAAGAGACAACTATCTTTACCTGATAGTTCATCTCCAGATAGATCAAGTGTGAGTCCACCATGACCGCTGTAATGAACAAATGCTTCATCACCTGCTTTCATATCTTTAGTGACCCATGCAAGAGCGTCAATAATATTTTTTCTCGATGGCCATTTTACATTATTCTGATTAATATCATCGCTTAGTATTATAGTCTTAAAATCTCTCTCGCATACACGAGACATCATATTCTTAACATCATTTGCGCATCCGGCCAAACTATTTGGAGGACATTTTTTGTAATTAATTCCAATAAAAACTGCTCGGAGTGTAGGAATTTGTTTTACTGTTGACATATTTTTATCTTTTGCAAGATAAAAATTTAATAAATTACGTACTTATACTATTGTGGAGCAATAAGAACCAGATGATAATTCTTTTACAAATTGCTGGAAAAGTTCTGGTTTTAAACCATCTATCATTTCACCTGATTCTCTTTTTTGCGCGTACGATTTTGTTATATAATCAACAATTATATCAGTTTGCATAGAGAAAGATATTGTTTCTCCCTCATCCAATTCATTGTTACTGGAAAAATTAAATGCAGCTAATTTATTTTTCAAAAGTTCTACATATTCGTCAATCAATTCGTTGTTACGCTCTTTAATAGCAGAAAATAATCTCTTTGTTATTTTTGACATTTCTGGATCTGACACTATATTTCCATCTGAATCCTTATATTTGCCTTTTTTTCTTGAAAGATCTGTGCAAATTATTCTATCTTTCAATGGATATTCCAATGCGTATTTGGCGTAACCATCTGCACCATTCTTTACGTGTTCTAGAGTTAAATACTTTGCTTGCTCCTTAAGATAATCATCCGTTATTGGCAACATATTGTTTATTATTTGAGTTATTGTGGTTTGATTAATTATCGATGGACGAGAAATAGCCTTTTCAACAAGCAACTGTAAATCTTTATTTTGCATTCTTAGTTGATTCTTATATCCAGATTGCAAATCCTTTATAATCATTTTTTGTTCTTTTATTGTCATATCTTTTTCTCTTAGCTTTTCTTCATAGGAAGACACAAGTTGTTTTTCTCGACTTTCATATTGGCGTATAATTTCTTTTTCTGGGGTGTTCTCTTTGCATATTTGCAAGTGTTTATGGAGAGAAGATTTTAAAGTAAACATAGCAGAACATGCTATGCACTCGTATTCTTTAGGCGATTCTTTATTTTGTTTTAAAAGACAATATTTAGCTGTCTTTTGATGTTGTTTCAAAGAAGATAAAGATTTTAACATCTGACCACAGTGTTGACAGTCCATTTTATGTCTAAAATATCACTTTTAAATACCGTTTAAAAATTTGAAAATAAAATACCCTGAAATGTGCTCATTTGAAATATTTTGAAATGAGTAAGAGTGAAAAGCAGTTTGATTTTGAAATATTTTGAAATTGAACTATTTATAATAAAAATGTAAACACAAACCAGCCTAAAATATTATTTTAACATTATTTGTAGCTTAATTTTTTTGTTTATTGAATAAAAAAAATATTTTGAAATATTTTGAAATGAGTAAGAGTGAAAAGCAGTTTGATTTTGAAATATTTTGAAATAATTCAATTAATTTCAAAATATTTGTCATTTTTCATAAAAAATGAAACAAAAACCAGTCTTAAAATTTTATTTAAGATGAGAATCGTTTAAAAAGTTTGTGTGTTGGAAAAATTTTTTTTGGTAGGAGGAGCAAAAAAAAAGGTTTTTGGTTTTTCATTTTCTTTCCTAATATTTTGTAATAATTATTACAAAATTTCCTTTGGATTTGGATTTTTTTCTCCTCCTCCGACTTTTTAGAATTCCTGAAAATATTATTTCTCAAATCCTTGGTGACTTTGTCGTTCTATTATTTTTCATCTCTTATAGTCACTTGTGAGTTCATCATTTCCGGATTCTCCAGCTTCTGTGTCAAGAACCAAGAGTTTAACGTTGTTAGATTCAAAGATGAATTCAATGAGTTCAAATGCGAATCGGCAGAGCCGATCTCTGTGAGCAACCACAACTCTTTCGATATTTCCAAGCATTGATTGTTCCAGAATGGTTTTAAGACCTTTATAATATTTTTAGTTATATAGAAAATCTTCTTATTTTTGAAAGATTTATAATTATAATATTATATAGTAATAATAGTATGAATTCTAATATAAAATACTTAATTCCAGCATTATTTATTATACTGGTCGTCATGTTTTATTTTATGTTTTTGAAAACATCACGTATATATTCTCTTCCAAAATATAATAAGGAAAATTTTCTTCCATTTAAAGATAGTAAAGAAATATTTTTTCCATTTCGTTATTTTCAAGATTCTTATTCAAATCTCTTACCGTTTGTAGCTGTTACTGGGTTTTTTAGAGATGAATCAGATAAACAAAAATATTATGAATATATCAAAAATGGTATTCATATATTTGGTATAACTGCATATAAATCGTTCCCAAGAATCATCACTGATGGAACAGAAGGTGATTATGAAACGAAAGATAATTTTGATTATACAGGAAATATTAAAAACTGGTTATGTTGTTTTGATAAACCTGAAGAATATGGATTTACCGATAAGAATAATATTATTGTAATGAGCGAATCTGATTTGTATGATGTTGAAGATTCCTTAGCAATAGAGAAGAAATATGATTTTATTTATGTATGTTTAAAAGATTCAAGTCCTGATTGTCCTATTAATGGCTGGAATGCTATCAATCGCAATTTCAAATTAGCTAAAAAATGCTTTCCGATCATGATAAACGATTACGGAATGAATGGTTTAGTTGTTGGGCGAGTAAATTGTGGATTAGAAGATATATATGGAGACAAACTAGAGATCACTGATATGCTAGAATATCACGTATTACAAGAAAAAATGAGTCAATCACGATTTCTATTCGTCCCAAATATATTTGATGCTTCACCTAGAGTTATTAGTGAATGTATTATAAAAAATGTACCTGTACTAATGAATAAAAATATATTGTGTGGGTCTAAGTATATAAGTTATGAGACAGGCGAATTTTTTGAAGATGAATACGATATTCGTGAATCATTGGATAATCTTTTGAATAAAATAGATATTATTTCTCCTAAAAAATGGTGGAAGAAATATTACGGAACTGACATTGGTGAGAAAAAGTTACGAGATTTTTTAAATGAAGCTTTTCCTGGACCTTTATCAAATATTTCAAACGTCAAGTTTGTTTTATAAATTAATCAAAACAATTACAGTGATTTAGTATTAAAAATTATGTTCAAAAAAATATTTTGTCAAATAAATTTATTATCAGCCTTAATTAGATCTTATATTATTAAATATAAGATAATGACACTATATATTTTATTTAATATTGTTACCAAGCTCTTTTGAAAAAGAATCTAACTCTGTATTTAAATACTTATGCAAAAAATTGGAGTCTCTCGACTGTGTAGCTTTCATTTCTTTACAATCTAATTCATTTTGAGTTATTTTATTTGTTAGATTTTCTTCATCGTATTCTGATAAGGCAGACATATATTCCTCATGAAATTTATCATTCATTGATCGACTATGTTCTGCAGCAGCAGGGTGTATAATTTCTACCAAGCGAACTGCCTTAATATCATTAATATATTCACCCGCTTCATTTTTGTATTTGAAAACATCTCTGCTTCTATCATAGCATGCGTAAATACTTTCACCAGTATCAGTCTTGACTATATGATCACTAACGAACCTAGCCAAACCCTTCATGCCTTGAAGGAAATATTCTGGAGTATATTTATTTGCAAAAATAAGTTTTGCCTTATCTTGAGTTAGATCAAACGGAGCAAGATTTATTATCTGTTTATTTTTTGTTTGGTGTGTAGGACGGTTAATAGCTTGTAGAGTTATATTTTCTAGCCTATCTTGGAGATCTTTAATTGTAATTAAAGCGTCACCTAATTTGGAAGAAAGTATAATATTTTCTTGTTCTGCTGTATTAACTCTGTTTCTAAGTTCTTGTTCTGCCGTATTAACTCTATTTCTAAGTTCTTGAACATATACTGTATTTACTATTCGACATATATCTTGGTGGCTAATTAAATGATGTTTATTATGAAAATCTTTTCCACACTCACAAACAAATTTTCCTTTTTGAGAATTTCCTTGCATTTTAAGACAATATTTTGTATTTTTTTGGTGAACATTTAGTGCAGATTTACTATTAAGAATTTTTTTACAAAATTCGCATTCCATTTTATATTTATCTTTATTTTTATTTTTTTAAGTAGATTTACAAAAAAAAGTAAATATTAGTAACTGTTAAATTTATTAAAAAATTTCAGATACAACTTTTAATTTTGATTACTAATATTCATAAATATATGTAAATATTTATTAATATTAGTAATTTTGTCTAAAAATTGCCGTTAAAATAGTCATTACCAAAAAAATTATTTTTGTGTGTGTTGAGATTTTTTTATATCCGAGGAATCGGATTTTGACAAAATATTTTCTCCGGATCTTCTCCGGATTTTAAAAAGTTCGGCGGATGGAAAAACTTTTTTGAAATTAGTTTTATAATTAATTTCAAAAATTCTTAAAAAAATTCCTTTGGATTATCTTTTTCCTCCTCCGACTTTTTTCAAAATTTTGGTTCTAAAGCAAATTTTTAGTATTTACAACCTGTTACAGCTATTATATTGGTAAATCTTTGTCCTACTTCATCTGATATAGCTGATAAAGTAGCGAATGCTTGTTGCGCGAATACTAATACATTTCCAGAATTACATCCAGTTCCTCCACTTTGTAATTCATTTGGTACTACAACATTTACTGTTTGTATAGGTGCAAATCCTGCATCTTTACTGTTATAATACGCTGTAAATGTTTGTGATAGATTGTTTCTTAATTGTTGTAAATAATACCACATGTCTCCTACATAATCACATACATTTTCCATAGTACATGTACTTCCCTGTATACATGCCTTTGGAAATGGATGAGAAGTTGTTGGAAATCCATTACAATCCCAACATCCTTTAATTGATTTTGTACATAACATTGTAAATCCTTGATCTAAACTTTGTCCAAGTGATCCATTTAAATCACAAAATTGTCCAATTATTTTACATACTTCATCTGTTGATGGTTGTGGTGGTGGTACTGGACTTGGTGGTACTGCTATATTCTTTATTATTACTTCTTTTGGTTTGCCATCTGATGGTCCTATCTTCTGATTATTTCCAATTAACACTCCAGGTGCCCATAAATTAAACATAAGATATGTTTTTCCATCAACAGTTGGTATATTTCTAGGATCCCCAGAATATTTAAAATGCCATTTTACATTATCTTGAAATCCTTTATTCCATGGTTGTGTACCATAATCTCCTGGTGCTGCCCAAAATTCCAGATTTGTTGGTGTCCAATTCATTCTAAATGTTATATTATTATTAGCTGCTCCTATTGCATCCCAATCTGCTTGTTTAAAATTCCATGCCGATCTATCTAAATTTTTTGTATTAAAATTACAACTCGCATCAGCAAACCATGGTTGTGTTCCCCATTGTGCTATACCAACATTTTTTGGATCTCTACTCTTTCCCCATTCTATCATATCTAATTCGTGACATGCATTTGGATTATCTGCTGATTCATAACAATAATTTTGACACATTCCTGCTTGTGTTAATCCTGCTTTTGCAAATGTATATGCTCCAAATGTTGTATTCCAATCATTATTTTCTGAATATGCTCCAGCTCCTCCATCACTTACAAATTGTACTGTATAAAAATAATCTCCGTAATTTAATGGTGATAATAATTGTGCCTCTGCTGACGCCCATGATTTTGAATCATGTACTGCATTTTGTATATATCTCAAATGTAATTCTCCATCATTTCCAATAAATGCATTGTTTGGATTCCAAAATGATGGTCCTGGTTGATTTTCTGGATTATATATATTTGAATCTGTTCCTGTTCCATGATAATTCGTAGAAAAATTCAATCCTTGTGAATTCGTTATTATATAATTTGTTAGTTCATTATTTACTTTTCCTGTATATACAGTGTAGTTTTCTTTACTATTTACTTTTGCTCTATATACAGGATGATTTACTTTTCCTGTATATACAGTCTCATTTTCATTTTCTTCATTATTTACGTTTCCTGTATATGCAGTGTATTTTTCTTTACTATTTTTTATTAATAAATAACTCAACACTGCTATTATCGCAATAATTGTTACAATTATTGTAATTCCTATCGCTATTTTTTGATAATTAACCATTTATATTTATAAATATAATAATTTTTTTATTTTTTTTAATATAATTTATGAAAAAAAAGACAACTGAATATTTTAGTTTTGAGGATAAAGAATTTCCTTCTTTTATTAGAAAAATTAAAAGTAATTATTGGTTTACCAAATAGTAAAGACAGAAGAGATAGAATTTCTTTTTCTGATATTATAAGAATAGAAAAAGGTATCGAAATTATATGAAAAAGACACAGGAAGGTATTTTTTACATTATCCGGTTGATAGAAACTGGTTTCCAGAAGAAGATAGACGTAACGAGAGCCAAGTTAAGTTTATCTCCGAAGGAGATCGTGTTATTTCTTTTAGACCCTGGTGTAAGAAAGTTTCTCGTTGGATATGATCCTAGAGGAGAATCTATCTTTATAGGTGAAGATTCTCACGTTGAACTAACTAAACTTTTGGTTGAAATAGACAAGACTGAAATATCTAAAGATATGTCTATACTTTGGAGGAAAGCAAAGAATCTAGTGTCAGAATTCTGTACAGTTGGAGCTTGATAAGCTGAATCAATTTGTAAATTCAAAAATTCAAAATGGATTAACAGTTGCAGTCTCGAGCTACATGGTTTCGTGATATGACCAAATATATGAATTCGAACGAATTTTATTATTAAATAAATATATAACATTTTGTTATATATTATTCTGTATGGTCAATTTTTTCAGTAGCTTGCATATCACCTGAAGTTCTTAATCTTCGTTTTTTGAGGATCATTTTTCGTGTATCATCCATTTTAGAGATATAGCGTTTTCAATGTCAAATTTAATTTGAACAATGTCGATGAGTAGAATTGTGAGAATTAAGCATAATATCTATACCACAGAAGAACTCCGGAACAAAAAGCTCATTTTATAATTTCAACTGCTCATATTAATTTATATTCAAATTTTACATACTTTTTGAAGTGTGTTTTGAGGTTTTAGGTAAAACTACCTAATTAATTGGTCTTATATCCAAATATTAGAGTATTATAAAACAAACTTGTTGACTTATTCTTTCTGATTAGAACGACAGCTATCTCGGTGTCAGTAGAAAATTAATCAGACGTTTATGCATAAATAAAATTCAAATCTAAAAAAAAGGCTTCTTTTAAAAAAGAATCAATGACAGCGAATGTGAACAAATTTAATAAATTTGTACTTTCCTTTTTGAAGGATACAAGTCAAAGTGAAAATATCAATGAGTTATGGATGGGAGCTGATGTTCAAAAGCAAGTTAAGAATCTATCGAATTCTTCAGGAATTAATAAGAAGAAGAAGGATCCGGATGCACCTAGGCGTGGAAAGTCAGGATATCTTTTTTTCTGCTCTGATCACCGAGAAGCTGTAAAGACTTTCCTTGGAGAGTCTTCCAAGGCGACAGATGTTACAAAGGAGCTAGGTATAAGGTGGAATGCTCTGAAGGATAGCAAGAAGCCTGCCGATAAGAAGATTTTGGCTGGTTATGAAAAGGCAGCGGTCGATGATAAAGCTCGTTATCAGACAGAGAAGTCAGAATACTGTCCACCAGAGACTACAAATGATAAGGGTAACACTAGTCGTGGTGGAAAGCAAAAGTCCCCTAAAGACGGTCCTAAGCGAGCAAAGAGTGGATATCTATATTTTTGCGAGGATCGTCGAAACAAGTTAAAGTCTGAAAATCCAAATCTTAAGTCTACGGAAATTACATCTGAACTTGGTCGACTTTGGAATGAATTGAAGGCTGATGAATCTCGTTCTGCTGAATTAGCTCTGTACGAGAGCAAGGCATCTGATGACAAAAAACGTTATGATTCAGAGAAAGTAGATGACCCTAAGCCTAAGACTCCGTCAAAGAAGGAAGCTACTACCCCAAAGACAGCTCCAAAGAAGGGAAAGAAAGCGGATCAAGTAGATGTAGATGATGTTGAATTGGAAGATGAAGATATTGCACCCAAGTCTGTAAAGAAGAATAAGGATGCTCCTGTAAAGAAGGTAAATGGATATCAAAAGTTTTGCGAGACTAGGCGCCCTGTGCTAAAGGTATCTTATGCTAATGAAAAGCCAGTTGATATTACAAAGAGGCTGAGCAGTGAGTGGAAGAATCTCTCGAAGGAGGATCAAACCAAGTGGTCAGAGTAAATAATCTTTATGCAAAAAAGAATATATATTATATGTAATATATATTACGTGCAACATCAAATTAGTATTTAATTGTTCTTTATCTGCTCTTTTTTTAAATGCAAATTTATTATATAAATAATTCTATTTAGTTAATAAATGAATTTTAAAATATCAAATGATTGTTTATGTCATATAAATTTAGAAAATGTATTTATAGGTTCAACCGGACACTCCTGTTACTTTTACAAAAGGACAGAGATTTATTTTTAGGATATTATCCTAGTGATAGAGTAGCTTATAGTAGTGTTTTATTTAGTAGCAATATTACTTCACAAAATTTAGCTAATTATCTAACTAGTGCTTCGTTAACTATGGCACCCAATTTTTTCACACAACAATGGAGTCTTGGTACTGTACCGAATTCAATAATTCCTGCTACTAGTCCCGCTGTATCAAACGTTATTCCTTGGTACATTCTCATAAAAGTTTAGATTTTATAAATTTAAAAAACAATATTTTACGAAAGTGAAATAATTTATTATTTTTCTACTAAAATGATAGAAAACATCCATAAAATGTTTGCAACACACTTATTTCAAAAATAAGTAAAAATATGATTTTTTTAAATATCACAAAGGTTTTTACCGGAATTTAATATCTATTCTTTGAATATTTTCTTTTCTATCTTAGTTATTATTTATATAAATTTATTATTTATATAAATTTATTAAATATAATAAATGAATTTTGTAGTAGTAGATGAAAATAATTCAGTTACAAATAATTTTGGTAATTCAAGTAGTTCAATAACAGCTCTTTCTTTTATAAAACAAGGCGGGACAGGTTCACAATATCTTATGGCTAATGGATCGGTAACATTAGGAGGTGGTGCTACGAATACAGGAGCAACTGGTTATACTGGTTATACTGGAGTTACCGGATACACTGGAGTTACTGGATACACTGGAGTTACTGGTTATACTGGTTATACTGGTTACACTGGAGTTACCGGATACACTGGAGTTACTGGATACACTGGAGTTACTGGATACTCAGGAGGAACAGGTTATACAGGTTATACAGGTTATACTGGATATACTGGAGTTACTGGATACTCGGGAGGAACAGGTTATACTGGTTATACTGGTTATACTGGTTATACTGGATATACTGGAGTTACTGGATATACTGGATACACAGGTTATACTGGATATACTGGAGTTACTGGATATACTGGAGGAACAGGTTATACAGGATACACTGGTTATACTGGAGTTACTGGATATACTGGAGGAACAGGTTATACAGGATACACTGGTTATACTGGATACACAGGTCCTACAGGATCAAATGGTGGTAGTACTAGTTTATTTGATTATAAATTAGATCGGGTAAATTTTAATACAACAAGTATGACATCCGGAACTATTAGATTTAATAACGCAGATATTACTTTATCTACTGAAATGTATGTTCATTATTTAACTGAATTTACAGTAGATTGGCAGAGACTTATAAGTATTTTTCCGACAAATTCACGCGTTATCATCCAAGATAAAGCAACCACTAATTATGCGTTATTTTTAATTCGAGACTATATAGTTAGAACGGCTAACCAATTTATTAAAATTCCCATCACACATGAACAATCAATTGGTATAGCATCTTTAACAAATAATATGTCTGTTTATCTTGGTAATTATTCAGGAACAGAGGGTCTTATTGGTCCTATTGGTCATACAGGTTACACTGGTCCTACAGGATATTCTACAAATACAGGAGCAACAGGTTACACTGGTTACACCGGCCGTACTGGTTACACCGGTAATACAGGGTATACAGGATACACTGGTTACACTGGACCTACAGGTTATACAGGTTACACCGGTTATACCGGCCGTACTGGTTACACCGGTTATACAGGGTATACTGGTTACACCGGGTATACTGGTTACACCGGGTATACAGGTTACACCGGTTATACAGGGTATACTGGTTACACCGGGTATACTGGTTACACCGGGTATACAGGTTACACCGGTTATACAGGTTACACTGGTTACACTGGTTACACTGGTTACACAGGTTACACAGGTTCTCCAGGATATGCCTCAAATACAGGTGCTACTGGTTACACTGGTTACACTGGTGTTACTGGTCCGCCAGGATATACCTCAAATACGGGTGCAACTGGACCTACGGGGTCAACTACTGCATCTTCTCTTGCATCAACAGGCACTGGATATTCACTTGTCGTAAATGGAACTCCACCTAACTTGACTATAAAATCGGTATCCGCTGGAAGTAATATTACTGTATCTAATACTACTACAGAACTTACTGTTACCGGTAGCGGTGTTTGGACTACAGGACTTGATTGTATTTTGAACCAACTAATATGAGCCAAGCTGTAGCAAACAATGCGGGTATCCTACAAGCAAACGCTTATTACAAATCAGAATGGGCGCCATTTACTTTTACAACAACTAAAATTAAATATTGGAGAGTTAGCTTAATCTCAACATCTATATGTTTTGCATTATATAATTCTAGTTATAATAGATTAGCTTATACGGCTATTGATATTTCAAATACGCAGGGTGAGATTACTCTTAATTTTAATACATCTGTTACTTTTATAAAAGGTGCAAGATTTATTCTAGGATATTCATCTGATACTTCTAATGGTGCATCTATATTACATGTTGTTCTTTCCGGTATACCAAATAGTCCTGCAACTATAGAAAAAGCTCCATATTTTTACACTTTTAAATGGTCATCTCATCCACCACCAGCTACAATAGCAATAACTGATGGTGGATATACTGTGTCTTCAAGTAACACTGCTATTCCTTGGTATATTTTAATGTAAATTATAAAATATTTTTAGACTTATCCTAAAATGATTTGGTATATTCTTGTATAATATAAATATTTAATTAAGAAATAGAACAACGTAGTACAAAATTGAAATTTATTTCAAAAACAATTATTTACTAAAGAAAATTTCTAAGGCTAGCAACAGGCGGCTTACTTTCGTCACGGAGCAATGAATAGCAAATTTACTTATTGTAGCTTAGAATTATCCATCACAAGATATATGTGTTACCAGTTATACATGACTATCTAGACAGATAATAAAAATTTATTTTATAGTTTCTCAGGATTAAGAAATATATTAATTAAATTACTCTGATATGTCCTCTTATTGAAAACATCCATGTTTTCATAGTTGTTTATTTTAAAATATTTTAAAAATGTTTGCAACACACTTATTTCAAAAAATAACTAAAAATATGATTTTTTTTAAATATAATACAAAATATTTTTTTCTTGTGTAATAATAAAAATGGCAAACTCTTCTTTTTCGGGAGTTTCTAATGAAGAATTAGTAAATAAACTAGGTGCTTCTAATATAAACGCTGGAAATATAACTTGTGATAGATTAGATATTTCAACTCCTTTCTCTATATCTAGTCATATTCTTTGTATTACTGGTGCTAGTCCTACTGCTTATACTTTGACTAATTCTCAAATATCTTTTGCTGTATCTACCGGTCACTTATATGTTTATGCAGACCATACTGTAGCAGCATGTGATATAAATTTTGGAGCAGACACTTCAGCTCGTGCGGCTGAACTTCTTTCATTGTTTGGTATTAATAATATTGTAACATCACGTTTAATTAGGATAAAAATACTTAGCCCGGCTGCGATTCCTCAAGCGGTAAATATTAAAAATACTGCTGGAAATACAAATACTAATGTTCAGTTCAAAGACATGATCCTTAGTGGAGGTGCTCTTGTAGAAAGTAGTGTTGCCGCAACAAAGGCCTTAGTTGCCCAAAATGCTCCAAGACATGCTGAAGGACATATTCTTGTTCAGAAAGGATCTCCTACTACAGCAGGTGAAAATGCTATATTATTTACTGTTATTGAAGCATGTGGACCTTAAAGAAAATATTTAAATTAAAGGAATATTAAATTTTTTATGTTAGAATAATGTTTAGTCGCCGGCACAACTGAAAAAACAATCATTTTTGACGTTATTTTATTGCACCAGCTCTATAGACTTTTTTAAATGAAGTCTTTAAACATTCCGCTACTGGATTCATATAATTTTGTATGAATCTAGTAGCAGTCACAACAATTAAAAAGTTTGATTAATTTTCTCTTAATACAAATTTGTATTAAGATCAGCAAACTCCTGTATAGTAAGGATATAGTTTTCTCTAATTGCATAAGATACAAAAAAAGATTTTTATTGTTTTAAATTAATCTCTAGTCCTCCCTGCTTTTTTACTGCTTCGAGATCCGCCTTAAATTTATCTTTTTCTATTCCAAGTTCTTTTAGAGTTTTGTCTAAAATAAGTTCTTTATTAAGTTTACTTGATCTGTTAATACGCTTTTCTCCTAATTTAGATTTCAAAAGATTTGAAAGCTCTTTTCTTGAATCAGACATCTTTCAATATATTATATTTTGTTTTTAAGTAGCATCGGCTATCATCTCTTTGAGAATACTGTCAATGTTATAAGTTGATTCCCATCCTAATTTGTTTCTGGCATTCGTAGAATCGCCATGTAGAGATTCCACTTCACTCGGACGGTAATATTTGGGGTCAATACGAATTACTATATTATCGTCTACACATGCGTATTCTTGGTCTCCACTTCCATACCAAACAATTTCTAAACCAACCATTTTAAAGACTTTATTAACAATATCTTTTATCAAGTATTTCTCTCCTGAAGCAATTACATAATCATCAGGCTTTTCTTGTTGTAGCATCATCCACATTGCTTTTACAAAGTCTTTTGCATGTCCAAAGTCTCGATAAGAGTATATATTTCCAAGATAAAGGCATTTTTGTTTTCCTTGTGCAATTGCTACTGCGGCTTTTACAATCTTTTTTTCTACAAAAGTATCTCCACGTCTTGGAGACGTGTGATTGAACAGGACACCATTAACCGCGTACATTCCATATGCTTCTCGATAATTTTTGACTATCCAATGAGAATATAACTTTGCCACCGCATAAGGCGATCTTGGATAAAATGGTGTTGTTTCATTTTGAGGTTCGTTGTAAACACCTCCATACATTTCGGATGTACCAGCTTGATAAAATTTTATTTTCTTTGGTTGATCTTTACAAGCCTCGAGAAGTCTCAGAGTTCCTAATGCGTCTATATCACTTGTATACTCAGGTGAATCAAAAGATACTCGTACGTGAGACATTGCAGCTAGATTATATACTTCATCTGGTTGAATTTCTTTAATAAGTCTTGATAAACATCCAGAATCACTCATATCCCCGTAGTGAAGAAAAAGTCTAGTGTTCTTTTCGTGAAAATCTTGGTAGATGTGATCGATGCGTTGTGTGTTGATATTACTGGATCTTCTAATAAGACCATGCACTATATATCCTTTTTCTAGCAATAGTTCACATAAATATGAACCATCTTGTCCAGTGCATCCAGTAATAAATGCTATCATGTTTTCTGTATACTTTCTTCTTTATAAATATAAAATTGAAAAAGAAGAAAGAAAATGTAATAAGAAACAAAATGTCTGATAAGAAGGTAAAGTTTTATCTTAAAGACTCTGATATTGAGAACTCGGTGCTATCTGGCTCTTCTGCGCAAGAGAGATATATTATTCTAATGAATGAAACTCTTCAATTTCAAAATCAAGAAAATATTCTCAAGATAAAGGAACTTGAAGAGCAAGTTGCCGTTTTTGAGAATGATATTGGAAGGTCTGAGGCGCGCGCTAGTAATTTAAAAGGTCTTTTGAAAAATTTTCACGAGATGGATTCTCAGCTCAGGGAAGTTGCGGAGAATCAAGCCAAGGTAGCTGAAACTATTCGTTCTGGTATTTTTCAATTTAAAAAGAAAGCTTTGCGTCATCTTCGCGTATTGCAAACTATAATGATTGCATTTGTTGGTTTTTCGTATGAGTTTATGTGTTTTTACGATTTTTTACCAATTCTTTTTATCATGATTGTAATCGCAGCGTTTCAAGAATCTAATCTGAGCGCGTTGCAAATTGCTGACTGTCAAGAACACGAACAAAAAATCAAAGAGTTGAACGAAAAAATAAAAATCACTGTAAAGTCACAAGATTATATTTACGAGTTTTTGGATGACCAATAAAGTAAAACTAAGTAATGTAAGTTAATTATTTAACTTAATACTCAAAAGTATTAAGTTCTTTTTACGATTAACTATTGTTCATTTTTGAACGCCAAATATTTAAATACAAATTATCTAAATTATTATAAAAATCTTGTATGCTTTTATCATTATGGATTATATAATTCCATTCTTTATCATCGATAGAATCAAGTGAAGTTTCGCTCTCATGATCATTTCTACCAGTTCCGTTTCTATTTTGTACTTCATTTTCTTCTTGAGGGCGAACAATTTTTACACAAAACCAACCTTCTTTTTTTAAAGCATAAAATTCATTCTTGAATCGTAGATCTGATAAGAATATATTTTCATCTTGTACGTGATCTTGAAGTGCAAGTCTAACCCAAACATCAGGATCTTTATTTCTTGCCCAATCAGTGCCAATATATTGCAAGAATTGTCTATCTTTTTCTTCAAGGAATCCGCATTTTTGCTGAGCATAACGTTGTATATCATATAAAGGCATTGCGAAGGAAAGGTGTTTTCCTCCGTATTTATTAATAAGATGTGAACATGCAGCATCTTTACCGACTCCCATTTTATGTCCAAATGCAATTTTTATTTTGCACCCGGTCTCCGATATCGTCTTGAACATATTTATATTTAGAAAATTTATGTTTAGACAATATTTTTTACACTATAAAAGCAGTCATTTCTTGTTCTTCACACTCAGAGTCAGAGTCACTTGGAATTTTCATTTTTTCGGCAGCTTCCTGCATTTTTTCGTGTTCTTTATCTGCAAAATCTGATAAAATTCCACTTTCTTTTAGATTAATGACTACTCCACCATCGGAACCAATTGCATGTTCAGAACTAGACGCAGAACCGGATCCAGTAGCTCTTTCGGATGCATAATCATCAAACATTACTTTTAATTTTGGCTGTATATAATTTTCTGAACATTTATTTACTCTGGATTTTGTATTGGTAAGCGATTTATCAAACTTTTCTAAATAATTATTCATGACCCATGGTAATACTTCTGGAACATTTTCTCTAATTTCGAGCATTTCCGACTTTTTTTCTTGAATAAATTCTTGGGGTGTTTTTACTCTTTCGCAACGTGAGAAAGAAAGTATTGTGTCAATATCCATAGCAATTTTTGTATATTTAAAAGATGCATTTTGATGTTTATTTGTTTTTTCTGCGGTTCCGACAAAACTACTTATTCCTGAAAGCGCAGCAACCAACAAAGCTAATGATCCGTTGATGTATGTCCAAACTTCAGAATTATCTTTGTTACTAGAAAATATGGACGATGCTGTTACACCTCCTATAATAACTACAGGAATTCCTAATCTTTTGTGCCAGTTTGCATAATAAGAACCGCACAGAGAGTGCATTATAGAATATGTTTTACTCATTTGTGCCCATTTCTTAAGAAGCTCTTCGTGGTATCGATTCCAACTATTTGATATCTGCGATGTCATTTTTTGTTTAAATAAACATTTAAATAACTTTTTAAAATAATGTAAAGAGGTTAGATAACTTTTTTTATATATAATACTTTTTATAGTATTATATATTTTTAACTTGACCGTTACAAACTAAGAAGGAAATTCATCGTCAAACAAGTAAAACCGGCATTTGTAGGGCTTGTATTCTTAATCTGATAGTACCTCCAACCGGTTGTGTTACCTGAGATTGCGGGATTATTGAAGGTGAAGTAGTTACCTTGACTAGTGTTTGAATCGCGGTCTGTTATAGGACCGTTGTAAAGGATGTAAGAGTCCGCATCATTAAAACTACTGTCTGGATATCCGCTCAGAATAATGCTCGCGTTGACTGTAGTTGAAGTACCACCGTACTGCCCAGTTCTGTACAAGATCTTGTTTGGCCGCATGGGGAAGTTGTATCCCCACCTGTAATAATCAAATTGAGCAGTTGGATCGCCACGGTACTCAGAAACAGGCCCAAATCCGTTTGGACACAGAGGACATGTGGTGGGACCATCATTTATCGTGCAGCTTATATTTCCCCTAGTGTAGGCTCCATAAGATCCTGGAGAGTAAAAATGAGTGCGACCTGCAGTTTTAGTAGTATCACGGAATGTTCCGGAATATCCGTATGTTGCTGTCCAGCCATAGTCCGGATACACACCCGCAGCAGTACCGAGAGTTAGATCCCAAAGCGGAAGAGCTTTTGCTAGCGAAACTACGACTTCATATGTTGGGTTATTACTTACAAGAATTGGGGTTGCTGGAAGCAATAGCACTTTTGCATAATCAAGTGCCGTTCCACTAGACGCTGAACACCGCAATATATCATCAACTCCGGCTGGAGATGTTATCAGAGCATAAACGTACACTGCCGTTGTAGGGAAAGTACATGTGATGCTTGCAGAGCCGTTTGCACTCACGATTCCAGAACCACACTGTGTAGGTGATGTTGATGAGTTAGTCGCATGGTAATAAATCTTTACGTTTGCATCTGCGAGTCCATCTGCTGTTGAGAAAGTGAACGTTGTCGGTCCAGAGTTTACAAGTTCTGTAAACGAAACGCTTGTTGGAAAATTGTACGAGCGAGTATTTAGAACCGTGCTGCTTCCAAGAAGACCTCCTTGAACTGATGATAAACTGGCAGACCGCGCGTACAGGTAGTAACTGTTTATTGGAACTTTTCCAGTGACGGTCACAACACCAGATACTAAGGCCGCTTTACCGATAAATATTGGGTTAGTGTCAGATGTTGTTGACGAATAATAGACTGAAGCTGTACCAGCTGATCCTGTATCGTAGCCTCCGAGTGTAACCACAAACTTTGTGTTCGCTTTCTCCACTGGAAACACCGGAGTGAAAGAAATGATTGACCCAGCTTGAACGTATGTACGAGACGTTAGTGTCGACGCATTTTGAAGTATCGGACCTAATCCGCCAAGAGCTGAAGTAACTCTTATGTAAATGTACCACGTACCGGTAGGTATTGAAACAGTTACAGACGCTGAATTAGATGCAAGATTACCTGAACCACACAATGTGAGGCCAGAGAGGGTAGTCGCGCCTGAACTCGCGCCGTAGTATACAACTATAGGAGCAGTAGCTGATGAAGCACCACTAGTATTCACAGTCATTACAGTCGGATTTCCGTCTACGTATCCAGATCCTGACGAGTAGGAGGTGAACGAAGTCGGCATTGTGTATGTTGAACTACTCACGTCCACAAAAAAGCCTTGTGACGTTGCACCGGTATATACGAGGGAAGTAGTTTGTGTAGATCCGGTTATGGGAGCCGTGATGATAGCGTATAACATACACATGCCACTGACAGTCGGCTTTGCTGTAAATGATACAACTCCGTCGCTAGTATTATAGTTCGTCACTGTACAATTACCAGGTGCACCAATATATACAGAAATATTTGCCGCACTGAGAGCCCCAATATTACCTCCACCGCTTAGAGTTAAACTCTGAGATCCAACGCCCGTAGTAGTTCCAACTACTAATGATGATCCAATTGTTGCGGTAGAGATTGTTGTCGGTAAAGAGTAACTGGATACCGTAATACCACTTGATGATGATCCGACGAAAGATGATTGAATTGTTCCATTCGGGCCAGTAGCTTTGATGAACAAGTAGTAAGTACCTGTGCTAGGGAACACACATATTGCTGATGCTAATCCAGTTGCGCTAAGTCCTGCTGATGCACACACAAGTATTTGACCAGGTACTGGATCAGTCTGGTTAGTTGACGCATACACTGCCACAGCAGCAACTGTTGCGTCTGCACCAGACGTTGTGATAGAAACAACTGTCTGTGAAGCAACGTACACCGTTCCTCCAACAGAGTAAGTGAATGATGTTGGCGGATTGTAAACACTACTCCAAACGGACGAGAACAATAAGTACACACCAGTACCATTAGAATGAATTCCTGCACTATTGACAAAAGCCGTAGTATCTGTGGTACCATCAGCAAGCTTAAGCACATGCGGCACATCTATACCTTTTGCTTCACTCTCTGGTAAAGTTGGAGTCAGATTTACAGTCATCCGTGAGAGGGTAACGTCTCGAGTACTAGCAAAGCTCCCGAATAAAATATGAGAACATGTTATAGAGTCACCTAAGTCAATTGTCACGTAACCTCCTGGTTGAATTGTTACGCACGTAGCGGCATTGACTGCTGGAGGTGCTCCACCGGCTGTATTCCAAGGATATGGGTTACTCATGACAGCGGTGATACCACCTGATCCTATAGTTGCAGATGATTGTGTTGTAGACACACCTGTACTAAATCCTCTCATGATATTTAAATAAGCACCAGTTTTTGGGTCTGTAGCAGTTCCGGCACCTGCATCAGCTACGGCTTCTATGCCAGATCCATAAAATCCTAATTTACCAAATCTGAAATCTACAGTACCTATGTTCTTAATTGTAATCCATCGATATGCCATTACTATACCCCATTTAGCAGATAAGTTTGCGATGTGTGTGTCAACATCATTAGATGTATATATACTAGTTGATCGGCTCTCTGTCTTAGTTTCGAACATAATTACGGTATTTCCGTAAGGAGTTTGTTTTCTACGAAGATTCGGTACCCCAAAACTGTTAAAAGATTTAGAGTTCGCTGAATTCTTAGAAGCAGTTGAATACTTTACCCCACCTCCTATTAATGTATTATCGGCTGGATTACCGCCGCTCGCTGCAACCGTCATATCAGTAACTTGAGATATTCCATAAGTCAAAGAGCTTGATTGGGCGAAATAAGAAGGATATGATGTTGGTGAGGTTCCGACATTTGTTGTACATGTCACATAGTTTGTACCACCAGTAGTTAGCCTACTTGAGGTATTAATACGCTTACCGTTGATATAACACTTTGCATACGTCTCAAATGTATTATCGTTAGTAAAAGCGTTTGCACCTCCAACAGTTGTATCTATAACAACTGTAAAAATGAAAATACGTTCTTGACTATAAGATCCTGGGTAAGTTACTATATCATTCTGTGTGCTTCCGCTACTAGTACACGAACGAAGTGCTTTATATTTTGGTGGTCCAAATGAAGGTGGACCAAGAAGAGCTGGAGTACGAATACAATTTCCTAATTGAATCTGAACGTCTGTACAAATAGAACCACTGAGATTCACAACGAAAGGAGTTGTGTTTCCCATGTTAGTACAAAATATACTTATAGCTTCTCCAATAGGTACAGTGTCTACTCCTCCTGACATAAACATAGTAGTATTACCAACATATGAACATATGGTATATTTTTTCTGCAAGTCAAGCGTATCTATAGTGTTACCAAATGAAGGGTCGTCAACAGTTAAACCAAACATACTTCTAAGAGCAGAATTTAAAGGTTGTGCTCCCATTCGAATATTTGTCCAACCTCTGTAACCGTTAATAACATCGCCAACGCCAAAAGTTTTCGGTGTACCTATGTAATATTTTCCAGTAGGTGATTTACGCAAATAGAGATTTACGTCAATTCGTTCGTTGTTCCTCAAAACAATCGAATACATTGATTGAAGTGTAACTGGATCAAAAATTGCCATTGACGTGTTTACAAAGTCAAGACCATACCTATTTGCAACGGAGTTATCTAGTGTATTTATTGCTCTAGATACGTAAGAAACATATTGCGATTGAACAGACAATGGAATATAATCATATCTTGTTGTTTCAATTGCACCTAAGTTATATAAACCATCAGTTGTAGTTTTTGCGTTATGTCCTCCTGTATTGGATATTCCGTAAGACTCTTTCATGGATGTAAAATATGAACCTGGACTTTGCTGTGAAGCATCTGAATGTTGAACAAAATTTAATAATTGATTTTCAGTTAAAGTAGCACCAATTGTTCGAGACTGAGAAATTGTCCATTGAACTGCACGATTTGCGTCCCACGTTACAGCCATAAGGTTAGAAGAAAGTGTATTCAAATACGAAATGTTACCTTCTCTAGATATATTATACAAAGGTAAACTGTATGGCATAGTAACATCTTCATTTGGATTTGTACGGTACTTTTGTTTCCATGGCATTAGAACACCATTCTTTGCATATATAGTTATACTAGATCCAACATCTGAGAAAGTTGTGGTTGTGTTTACAACAGAACCTCCGTAGTTATAATATAAATCATAACGTTCCCATATACCACTAGTATAGTTAATGTCTAATACTAGCTGAGCTCCTGATGCAAAAGTAACTAGACCAAGTTGTAAAAATCCTGCATTTTCAATAGTACTATTAAGAACTATTTGTAGATATCCACCTGCTGGAATAATTTGGTGGGGTGCAGTTCTGAGTGTAGAACTCTGCCAAATCGTACTTGTGCTTGTTGATCCACCAGTAGAAAGAGTATATACAGCTGCTCCGTATTCTGAGTTATTGATCAAATTTACACTCATATCGCTCTTTGTACCGAATGCAAAATAACCAATCGACAAGTTAGCCGTACCTGTATTTACCAACCGGAAAGTTTTGATAGTTGGTCCAGCAAATGATACACGCCATCTATTTGCATAATCATTTGCGAGAGAAAGTAAATCGTCTGATGCTAAATTTGCTGTTACAACTGCAAATTCTGCGAATCTAGCTCCTCCAGATCGGTTTGTAGTTGTTGTACAGCAATAAGGAGTATTACCTACACCAGACCCAATAGTTGTATACGTTGTATTATTGATTGAATCAAGACTCATTTGCATAGATGAGCTAAATTGGTGAACAGTGATGAAATCCTGAAGTTGAACACCACCAGCTGCTCCGAGAGAGGGAGTTTGTGTTATAGTTGCTTCAAATGCGCTTATTCCTGTTGATTTTATTCCGTTATACCAACGTGATATTTCTCGAGCTACCATAGAAACAAAGAATGAAACTTGTGTCTGACGTATAACACCGTGAGGAAGTTCACCAGTAGAATTAATTCCATCGACAAAAGTAATTGCTGATTCAGGGGCTATACTAGGTCCAACGTATGTATTTCCTCCAACAGAGCACATTGGTGTTTTAGAAAAAGATGGAGCAGGATACGTTGACCATATTACAGAAGGATTATTGTTCTTATATGTAGATGCTTGTATAATGATTACAGCATAACCTGATGCTTGTAAATTCATATTAACACTGGAAACACCGTTATATTCACACCTAACCATAGGTGGTACAAGTGTTTTTGATATAGGCGCCCATTCACCGTTAATATCTCGATAATAAGATTTCAGACTTGTTAGATTTGTTTGTGCTGCTATACTAGAAAATCCAGTTGGTAAAGTGCCAAGTGTTGTAACTGCAGCTGCATCAATTGTGCTAGCAAAATTGAAAGTTTTAAAATTAATAGATGAAGGTCGATCTAATATAGTTATGAATGCAGTATTATACACTAATAAATTACCAACAGTGCCATTTGGCGCAGTAACTTTGGCGTATATATAAAAATTTCCTGCAACCGGCAATGTAAAGAATATAGTAGCTATACCGCTAGGATCAACAGTTCCTGATCCAAGCTGTGTTGGATTGGCTGAATTGGAAGCAACGTCATAATATGCAATTACATTTGCTGATGCTATTCCATCTGCTGTAGAAAAGTTTAACTGAATTGATGTCGATACTGTAGTATAAAGTGTTGTTAAAACTGAAACAGTAAAACTTGAAGGCGCAGTATAATCGCGAATTGTGAGTTGTTGTGCAAAAGACAAAAGAGGTCCTTTTTCTAACTTCGAACTGATTGTTCTAGCATAAATATAGTATGTACCTTTGCTAAAAAAGAAACTAGGTATAGTTGTAATACCTTTAACAATGGCATATGATGTATTTCCAATCTGAGTTGGGTTTATGTCATTATTTTGTATTGAGTAATATAGAGCTGCCGTTCCTGATAATATAGTATCATACCCTGTGAATGTCAATGTAATTTTGGTTGTTGCTTTATCTACAAAAGTTGTAGGTGTGTATGATGCAATAGCTGTTGCATGTTTATATCCACGGATTGTGATTTGCTGTGCACTTAGAAAAAGATTTCCTTCTACATTTTTATGGCTGATAGTACGTCCGTAAAGATAGTATGTATTATATGGAATTATTGATAAAGATGTTATTGTAACTACACCACCTCCAGTAATTGGGCTCGCACTTCCAATCTGAGTTGGATTTGCGTCATTATTTGATAAAGAATAATATATAGCTGCTTTTCCGGAAAGAACAGTGTCATATCCTGCTAAAGAAACAGATAATGTGAATGAATCTACGCTTGCAATAGTTGTTGGACTATAAGAAACAAATCCATTTGCGTGGCTATATCCACGTGAAATAATTGTTGATGCAGTGCTGATCAAAGGTCCGACAACTGAAGATGGAGAAGTTAATCTTATATATACAGACCATGTTCCTTCAGCAATAGATACTGCTACAGTCGAAGAATTTGATACTAAATTTCCAGTACCTGCTAAAGTAAGTCCAGCAATGTTGATCGCCCCGGCTGAACCATAATATACTGAAATTGATGCAGATGTTGCACTTGCACCTGAAGTAGTAATTATCATTGTATTAGATATTCCATCTATGTAGCTTGTCATTAGTTTATTATATAATGAAGAATATAATAAAAAAAAAATCTTTTCGTTACAAATTACCAATAATTTCTATGAAAAAGAGAACGCGGATGGCATTACATACGTAGATCCTGCTGCATCAATGAAGAATCCTTGACCAGATGTTCCTAAATAAGATAAAGTTGTTGATTGTGTTGAACTTGCAAGAGGTGCAGTAATCTTTACGTAGAGAGTGTTCATACCACTTACTGTAGGAGTAGCAGTAAATGTTACAGTTCCTGATCCAGGTGTATAGTTTGTTACTGAGCAATTTGATAATAGTGTATTAGTTGTATTTAAGTACACAGCTATATTTGCAGCTACCAAATTAGCAGTATTTGGACCATTCAAAACAAGTGTTTGTGATGATATTGAAGTATTAACTACAAGTGAAGTAAGTGAACTGCTTGCAATACTAGTTGGTAACGAATATGAAGTTACAGTTACAGGAGCAGCTGTAGGAACAAATAGTGGTTGTTGCAAACTGTTTCCGTCTGTAGCTTTAACAAATAGATATATTGTTCCAGCTGTAGGGAAAGTACACGTGACTGTTGCAGAACCAGCATTGTTTAATGCTGAAGATGCAGATATTGCTGTTGGTGAAGTATCTGAAGAATTGGTCGATGCGTAAACAATAATAGTTCCTGCGTATGGATCAACTCCAGCACAAGTTAATGTCACTGATATTGGAACGGTAACATAAACTGTGCCTACAGAATATGTAAAGCTTGTAGGTCCGTACGCAAATAATTGTTGAAGTTCTGTTTGTACTTTTGCTCGTGTTGTTGAATCGTGATAGGTATTATAAACTCTAAAAGCTCCTATGTAAGATGGACCACCACCTGTGTACCCACTTCCGCAACCCAATCTCCAAAAACTAGATAGTTGATAAGCAGGTCCTGTGTATGAACTTTGATTTGAGTCTGCTGTTACATTATTTTGATATATTTCCATACCTTTTGAACCTGCTTTTTTAGTGAAACACCAAATTTCATAACCGTATGTTATATTTGGATATGTATATGCACCAGAACCAGGTCTAAATAATTCTGTCGTATTAGCAGTAACTCCAAGAGTATTCGTATACATAGTTCCTCCAGATAGACGACCAAACTGAGATGAAACTAAAGATGTTGTCTTTCCGTCATAGTCAACTCCATAACCACCTATATATCCTGCTGTCGCATTTGTTGCTATTGGTCTGCATAATAAGTACATGCTGTATGTAAGATTGATATCTGCTCCCCCCCCAAAAGTAATCTCTGATTGAGTTACAATGCAATAATTAACACTTGTTAAAACACCTGTATAAATTCCTGGTTTATAATTAAATATATTTTGTACAACAGTTACACTAGCATTACCTGATACAGGCGCGCTATTTTGTCTTGCTGGCTCCATGCCTATACCTGTTTGATTGTTGGCTACTCCTTGTCCTGACGGTTCAGTTTGCGACCACGCACTCAAATAATTAGAAATACTAAAACTGAATGAACTGCTATTAGTAGTAGTAAATGATACTTCTGGTATAAGAGAACTTAACACTGACATCAGTGATGATACTTTAAATGAAGGTTGTAAATAATTATCAGTTGTTATAGCTTTTACATAAAAGTAAAATGAACCGGTCATAGCATTTGTTGGTGTAAATGAGAAAGATAGTGTATTTGTTGAGAATGTAAGGCTATTTTGTAATGTAAATGCCGGGGTAGATGCACCGCTAGTGCTATCGGCATATATATTCGCCTTTGGTGTGGAAGCATTAACACCGTTTAGAGTTATAATAACGTTTATACTTTTTCCTACTTCCATAGCTGGTGTAACAGAAACGGATGCAATACCAGTTGGGTATGGATCAGAAACTGTAAATGCGCTGACAGTACACAGTAGTGGTGTTGCGGTTATCCCATTTGATACAGCTCCAACGTAAAAGTATACTGAAGTAGTTGTAATTGGCATAAAGTTGAATGATAAAGTGTTTCCAGAAAAAGCAATGGCAGATGCTCCAATTTGAGTAGGTGCTCCGTAGTCTTTACTTGAATATTGGTAAACATATGCAGTTGTAGCTCCATTTGTAACACCTGCAAGAGTTAGTGTTACCGCACTAGTAATACCTTGTTTAAATGATGTTGGAGAAACGCTTACAATACTTGTTGGATAAGGAGTTGCAACAGTTTGTACAGGACCTTCTATGTAAGATGACTGCACTTCTACACCAAAAACCGCTTTTATAGAAAAATACAGTGAAGTAGTAGTAGTAGGTGTAAAAGAAAAAGAAATCGTGTTTTCTATTATCGAGTATTGTCCAATTAGTGTTTGACCTGATCCTGAAGATATTGAGTGATATACGTTTGCTAACTGACTAGATCCATCGAAAAGCATAATAACAACTGTACTTGTTCCATTTTTAACAAGTGAAGATACAATATTTGAAATACGTGAAGGATATGGGCCGGTAATTAATGGCAATATATTAAAGTTGGAATTATACTTGACAGTAGTATACATTCTAATATCATTTACAGTAAAAGAATTTCCGATCCATAACTGTGTTCCTAAACATGATTCTGTCCAAGTAGTACTAACATCTAAAACTCCGTTTACATATAATTTATAAGTTGTTGAGTCATAAGTTAATGCTACGTGAAAAAATGTTTCTGGATAAATTGTATAAGAAGATCCAGTTGCTGTACTACTTGTAGTACCATTTTTTGTAATTCCGAAAATTAGAGGCGGAACTAAAGTAAATCTATATCCCCTGTAAACATCATATCGAGTACCGGCGCCAGTCCAATTAGTTCCTGCTGATATTGATTTAGTTGAGTTAGTATAAAATAAAGCTGGTGCTGATGTATTAGTACCTATTGGTGAATCGTACACTCTTTTATCCCATCTAAACCATCCTTCAATAGTAAAGTTCTTATTAAAAACTAGATTTGTACCAAAATCAAATATCATATTTCCAATGTTCAGATCTGTTCTTGAACCAGATCCGTAAATCATATAAAAATTTTCATCTATTATACTTCCAGTAAAACTACTTAGAATTGTAGAACTGTTTATGATATTAGTAACATCGGTAGTAGTATTACCTGGATAGCAAACTATTAATGACGATGAAAGATGATCCATATTGAATACACCTAAACTCGCACCAGAGCCATTAGTTTTATATATATTTTTTAGAGTAGGAATTAAAACAGTTTGCACATTACTTATAATTGCAACAGGCTGTAGAACGTTACCAGTTGATACAGCTTTAACAAAAAAGAATATATTATTTGCAGTTAGTGGTGTAAAAGAGAATGTGAGAGTTGTTGATGAGAAAGGAATCGCAGAACCATTTGCTAACACTGCTGATGCGAAAGTATTTGTATTAGACCAATAAACGTATGCACTTGGTTCTCCATTATTAACACTATCTAGAGTCAAAGTAACTAAACTTGTTTCATATTGTGCAAGATCCGGAGTAGATACAACACTAACGATAGAAGTAGGAAATTGTGTAACTGTGATAAAATTTGATAGAATTGTAATTGTAGAATTTACTGGTGTTACAAAAAAGTATAAGGTACCTGCAGTTGTAGGTGTGAAAGCAAAAGTAAGATTTGTACCAGTAAAAGATTGATTAGATAAGAATTTTGTGGCAGAACCAAAGGTTGATGAAGTTCCTGAATAGATATCTGCTTTCGTTCCTGTAATAACACCATCCAGTATTAATGTAATGGTCGTAGAAACATCTTTTATAATTGTGCCTGGTGTAATCGTTAAAGAAACTGGGAATACATTTGAACCAACTGTTAATTGTGAAGTTGACAAAGCAGATCCTTGTATAGTTCCATCATTAGCAATACCTTTCAAAAAGAAGTATAAGTTTCCTGTACTACTCGGTGTAAAAGGGAAAGTTATAGAATTTCCAGAAAAGTTATAAGACGAAGCAGATATCTGTGTTGAAACAGCAAAGTTTCCTGTAGTTCCCCAATAGACATTTGCTTTTGTTGTTCCATTAGTCACATTTGCTAAAGTTAAAGTAACATTTGTTAAACCATCTTTTATAAATGAAGTTGGGTAAACGGCTTGTGCTTCTATAGAAGTAGGGAATGCATTTGACACAACCAAAGATGAATCTGCCTTCACTATATATGTTGATTGAATTTTTCCGTTTATAGCTAATTCTTTAATGTAAAAATAAATATTTCCTAATGAGGTTGGAGTGAAAGTAAACGTAAGATCATTTGTATTGGTAAAAGGAATGGCTGATGTTCCAATTTGCGACGGTATATTATCTGTTGATGAAATTGATTGATATACATACGCTGATTGTATTGCTGCTTTATTTCTACTACCATTAGTTGTTAATGTCACAGTTAGAGGTAATAATAACGACGCAGTATTTGGTGTAAGAGTAGTTATAGATGTGTCTAATGTTTGAGTGACTAGATTAGTTGCACAAAGCATATAAACACCGCATGTATTCAGATGAACACCGCTTCCATTTACAAATGGATTTATATCCATTTGTATTGGACCAGTATACAATGGGAATTGTCCATATGCAACACCGCTATTATTTAAAGAAGCCTTTAGAACATGTGTAATAACTACTCCTTGTGTTTCATCTTCTGGAAGAGTCTGTGTTAATTCGAATATGAGTTTAGCAGTTGTCACGTCTCCTGTGCTTGCAAACTTTCCAAATCTCACGTGCGAACACGTTATTGAATCTCCCAAATCAATTGTTATCCAACCTCCAGGTTGTATGTTAATACATGCTAGATCACTTGCATTTGGAATTGTGTCAATAGTATTGCTTAACACATCATCAATTCCATTTTCACCAACTGTTGTTAATGAAGAAGTATATGATACTGAAGTATAACCTTTCATAATATTTATATATGTTAAAGTTTTGGGATCTGTAACAACACCTGTGCTATCTGAATAAGCTTCGGTATGAGAACCATAAAATCCTAATCGTGCAAAACGGAAATCTACAGAACCTGTATTTTTAATAGTGACCCATCTATATGCCATCACGATACCCCATTTAGTTGAAAGAGATTGAATATGAGTATCAACTTCACTAGATAAGTAGGCAGAAGACACGCGATTCTCTGTTTTTGTTTCAAGAACGATAAGACGATTATTAGGATAAATGGAACTACGTCTTGTGCTTGCCTTTGGCATTCCTCCGTTGCTGAAACACTTTCCATATGATGAGTTAAACTTAACAGCAGGCATTGAATATTTTATACCATAATTTGTATTTCCACTCATATTTTTTGTTAAGTCTGTAACCTGTGAAATACCATAAGTCAGAGCACTTGATGGATAGAAATAAGAAGGATATGATGTTGGTGATGTTCCGATATTTGTTGTACAAGTTACAAAATTTGAACCAGAAGCAACTCTACGAGTAGACGTGTTAATCCTCTTTCCATTTATATAAATTTTTGCATATGTTTCCATAGTACTAGGTGAATTAAAATAGTTAATACCACCTACAGTAGTATCGATTACTATAGTGACAATATATAAACGTTCTTGCGATGCATGTGTATATTCACCTGATAATACACCACTTGGTGTGCACGAACGTAATGCTGTATATGAAGGTGGCGTAAATACAGGTGATGTACCGTCTGGAGCATTTATCATGTTACCAAAATTTTTAAGCAAAATCATATTGCATACTGAATTAGCTACAGATGCATTAAAAGTTGAACCAGAAGTACTATAAAGAAGACATAAAGCATCTCCTATTAGTGGATATGAAATTGGAGAACGGAATAGTAAAGTAGAATTGCATACGAAAGAACATATTGTATATTTCTTTTGCAAGTCTAAAGTATCTATAATTGTTCCAAATGCTGGATCATGCGAAGTTATACCAAATATACTTCTAAGAGCTCCATTTATTGGTGATACAAACCTATTCGTACCATATCCAGTAACTCCACTGATAGCTGTAGAACCGTCAAATACTTGAGGAGTGTCTAGATAATATTTACCTGTAGAAGATTTACGAAGACGCATATTAATATCCATTCTCTCTGCGTTCATTTGTAAAACAGCATGTACTGCTTGTAATGTTGTAGGATCTATAAATGCCATTCCAAGATTTGTACCGTCAAATGAAATAGCTCCATAATTTGTTGCATCTGTTGAATTCAATGCAGCAGAAATAAGATTCAAGTATGGAGTCGTTATTGTTTTAGGAATATAATCGTATCGAGTCATTTCTATTGCATTTAAATCATATTTAGCGTCTGTAGTGGTTGTTGCTGTAATGAGTGCGGAAAGAGATCCACCTGTTCCAGCTCCTCCATTTTTAAAGACTATTGTTTGGTTCTCGGACAGTGGTGTTCCGCTTCGAGTCTGTGAATTAATTATCCAGTTCACTGAATTATCAGCATCCCAAGTTACACCCATAAGGTTAGAGGAAACGGTTGCCAAATATGAAAGGTTACCTTCTCTAGATATATTATACAAAGGTAAACTGTACGGCATCGTAACATCTTCATTTGGATTTGTACGGTACTTTTGTTTCCATGGCATTAGAATACCATTCTTTGCATATATAGTTTGACTACTTCCAACAGGCGACAAAGATGTAGTTGTGTTTACAACAACACCTCCGTAGTTATAATATAAATCATATCTTTCCCATACACCGCTTGTATAATTAATGTCTAACACGAGCTCAGCTCCTGCCGCAAAAGTAACTAGACCAAGTTGTAAAAAGCCTGCGTTTTCAATAGCACTATTAAGAACTATTTGTAGATATCCACCCGCAGGAATTATTTGATGAGGTGCAGTGCTTAGTGTAGCACCCTGCCAAGTCGCAGCGGAACTTGCTGCACCACTAGAAACACTATAAGTTGCTGCTCCATATGCTGCGCTATCCAGCAAATTAACACTCATATCGCTCTTTGTACCGAATCCAAAATCACCAATTGACAAGCTAGCCGTACCTGTATTTACTAACCGGAAAGTTTTGATAGTTGGTCCAGCAAATGGTACTCTCCATTTATTTGCATAATCATTTGCGAGAGAAAGTAAATCGTCTGATGCTAAATTTGCTTTTACAACTGCAAATTCTGCGAATCTAGCTCCTCCAGATCGGTTTGTAGTTGTTGTACAGCAATAAGGAGTTGTATTACCGGTGCCGGAACCAATAGTTGTATACGTTGTATTATTGATTGAATCGAGACTCATTTGCATAGATAAGCTAAATTGGTGAACAGTGATGAAATCCTGGAGTTGAACACCGCCAGCTGCTCCAAGAGAAGGAGTTTGTGTTATACTTCCGTCAAAAGCGGTTGTTGCAACCGCTTCTTTTATTCCGTTATACCATCTGTTAGATTCACCAGTGATACGAGCAGTTGCAAATTTTACTTGTGTTTGTCGTGTAACGGCTGTAACTATCTCACCAGTTGAGTTGACTCCAGCACTAAATGTTATAGCAGTTGCAGGAGCGACAGAAGGCCCAACGTAAGTGTTTCCTCCAACAGAGCACATTGCTGTTTTACTCGAAGATGGATATGTCGACCATATTATAGACGGATTGTCTGTGTTATAAGTAGTGCACTGTATTATTATTACTGCAAATCCTGTGGCAGTTGCGTTTAGTACAACAGATGAAACTCCGGCGTTGTAGTCCAACCTAATCATTCGAGGAACTAAAGTTGTTAAGGTTGGAGCCCACTCACCGTTAATATCGCGGTAATATGATTTCAGACTAGTAAGATTTGTTTGAGTTGATGTAGTTGTAAATCCAGTTGGTAAAGCCGTAGCAAAACTAGCTTGTGTACTATTTACTAAAGCTGCATCGTTTACAGTAGCAAAACTGAAAGACTTGAAATTAATAGAAGGAATACCAGATTGTACTGTTATAGTTGTTGTTGTACATACGTAAGCTGAAGAAACATACATATATATGTAATAAGTTCCAGCTGTTGGAAAGGTACACAAGAATAATCCCTCAAAAGTAATACCGCTTATAAGTTTTAGTGTACCTAATCCGCATAGTGTAGGATTTGCTTCTGTTCTTGTTGTAAAGTAGTGAATATTTACTGTTGTATTATTAAGACTCGCATTTGAAAGTAATCTTAATGGTAAATATACAGAAATAGTTGCGTAAATAGTTGATGGGGTAGAAATAATCTTAAAATCAGCATCATTTATAGTAAAAGATGAGCTTAGTAAGCGTTCAGAAATCACTCCAGAACCTTGACCGTCTCTAATAAATACAACAAATCTGCAAGTTCCAATTATCAAAGGTGTTATACTAAATTCAAGTTCTCCTGAAGATGTATTATAATTAGTGACTGTGCAATTAAAAGGTGTATTTCCTGGCCAGTAGGGTGTTCCAGTTCCATCATAAACACAATGAACACTGAAATCTGCTTGTGCGTTACTTGACGCAGACCACCCTACACCACTAATTGTAATTTTGCATCCTGATGTCAGATTTCCAGATTTGAGAACACCACCTGGTATAGTTGGTGTATTAAGATTTGTTGGTTTTACAAAAGTACTACTAACAATTCCGAATGTATTATGTAATAGAGTAACGTTTCCGGCAGCATTTCCTGATGAAGTACTAAATATTCCATCAATTCCGAGTTTTTGACTAGCTGAAACTTTTGTTGCAACCATAGGGACCCATGTGTTGTTATCAATACTGGCTTCGAGTATTAATCCACCTCCCTGTTTATTTGCGTCACAGTACATAAATGAAGGGAAACGAATAATATTAATATCGCCTGTTACATCTAGAGAAATTTTAAAGAATGCATTCTCATTATTAAACGTAACTTTGATTGATTCTGTTTGTAAATACAAAGATGATGTATCTGTCCAAAGTGGTTTGCTAACTACAAATCTATCTTTTGAGTTACCAGAAGAAATCGTATCACTACTTATACCATCGTTAACAGTTATGATATTTGCAGAATTTTGTATGTAGTTATTAGGTGAATAACTGTTATCATTCGTAGCTGATGTTGTGTCTCTGTACAAACCCATCTTCCAAAAATATACACTAAAAGAACCAAGTGTTGCAAGAGTAATTGAAGACGCTCGTATTCTCCAATGTCTATAAAATGTAGATGAAATACCTGCTGATGAAGTAGCAACTACTGGGAATATATGATGTCTAACTGATTGATATGTAAGCCACGGCATATTATTAGCCATTAGATCGCTATTTATCACAAATGATGTATGAACCCAATTATTTGATAGATTCGCTGAAGTAAGAGTGTTACTCATGTAATATGCGTCTCCTGCAGGACATCCGGCATAATATCGGGATACATCATTATTTTGAGTTGTTGCATTTACACCATAAAACGGAGTTGTACTTCCAACTTGACCAAATCCATAATATTTATACGAGCAATTATTTCTTAGTTGTATGAAAGCAATAAGAGGCTTTGCACTAGTTGTATTGAGCATAAACTTTCCTGAGCTATTATTCGTTGAAGAAGTATCAGTTGCTACACCTAGGCTGTTTGATGCAAACAACCAAGCATAACCACCTCCTTTAGTCTTTCGATTCCATTTCATATGATAAGTATCCTCAATTGTATTACTAGCTCCGTCGTGCCATTCTGCAGGGATACGTACAAAAGTTACACCATCATTAGAGCCAACAACTTCCATATTTATATATTCCGAGTTCCATCCAGGATAACTTGTGTAAAATGCTATTGAAGATACTATTTTACTACTTGAAAATGTCCATAGATAACGCATCAATACGTTTGGCATACTATCTATAGTTTTTGCACCATCAATTGAATTAGCAGATAGTCCAACTGGAGCACTACCACCCATATTTTTGAGACCAAAAGAAGACGTAATATTACCAATAGAACTGTAAACTGTATCTAGTACAGTTGTAGACCAACTTGGAAATTGACAGATATATGTATTCGATCCTGTTGTTGATATTTCTCTACCTGTGCAAATATATCCATATCGTCCCCATGATACAGTAGGTAGATTAACTAACAAAGCCGTTTTGAAATTTGCAGAAAAATCGTTTAATGTACCAGCATTTTCTGTTGTTGCAAAAGTATTTACAGTACTTAGTAATTGAGAAATACTCAACCCAATACCGAGGATTTGACCTACTGGTAAAACTGTTGTTATTTGGTTACTGGTTGCTCCATTATGACCATTAAGAACCACTTTAATTGTTATATCTTGCGTCGTTGTAGGAGTAGGGCATGTAATTGTAATTGTTTCGTTTGCCGCATTACAACTATCAGCAGTAATGCTAGTATCAGAACCTTGGTTAAATACAATGCTATTTATTTGTGTTCCAACTGAGCTAGAAAATAACATATCACCTCCTGAAAAAGTTAATACTAATTTCTGACTTGCTACTCCTTCTTTAAGATCATATCCTCCTGTAATAGCATTTATACTACCGCTTATTGTGAAAGCACTTGGAAAACTATAAATTTCTGAATCAAAAAGAGACCAGGTGTAAATGTTCTGTACACTTCCAAAAATCAGTGTTACTGTACCAGTATGCTGTACATCATGTGCAACAGACATAGAGTATGTTACTATATCATTATTTATTAATGCAGTTGGGGATACACTTACTTTTCCGGATGGAACTATATTTACTGTTGCGGTAGTACCAGCTTCTAAAGTTCTGCTAAAAGTTGTAGTAAAACTCAATGTTTGTCCCACATTTACTATAGCCGGAAGTTTTGTTGTTGCAAATTGTGCGGGGAAAGTGTAAATATCGCCTGTATTAACTAGAAATTGATAAATGTTGCCATAAATCGTATTAAATGTAAAAGTTATTGCATTACCTGAAGTTGCCGTGTATGAAATGGTTACTGATTTATTACCAGTATTCACAGTTGCAGAAGTTATTGGAGTCGTACCATCAGATAATGTAAATAAATCTCCAAAAATTGTTGACGGAAAATTAACTGCTGCAGTAAACGAAAAAGTTACTTGAACGGATGAATTTACTACTAAAATATATGGGTTTGGTGCTGTACTAGTTATATTCAATGTTGCTGATGGTATCCAATCTGGAGTGTTAATAGTAACAACAGAACTTTCAAGATAACCTGAGTCTTTAGTAAAACTATCTATTTCAATAGCTTTTACATAAAAGTATACTTGTGTCGTACTAGCAGCTGCTGTAAAATTAAAAACAAGTTTGTTTCCACTAGTGAAAGCAACATTAGAAATTAATGAAGTTGGGCTTCCATGACTGGATGAAGCATAATAAGAAATATCTGCAGTAGGAGCACCTGTAGTAACTCCATTAAGTGTTAGAGTAATTGATGTATTGACTAACTGTATAATAGAATTAGGTGATGGAGATGGAGTACCAGTAGGGAATGGAGTTGCAACTTTGATAGGTGTGCCACTGTTAACTAGATAAGAACCTTGTGTTGCATAATCAGCAATAGCTTTTACATAAAAGTATAAGTCAGTTCCCACAGCTTGTGTAGGTTTGAAATTAAAACTAAGAACACCTGCACCGGTTTGATTGAAAGTAAATGGGTTTCCTATTATTTGAGTAGGTGATGCATCATTATTTACGGTTGACCACCAAATATTTGCCGTAAGTGCATCTGCTGTCACACCATCAAGAGTGATCTTCATTTGTATATCAACATTTTTTACAAAATTACCAGACGCAGGAGCAACAGATGTGAATAATGTAGGGAATGGACTTGTAATATTTATAGCACTTGTTTTAAGATACCCTAATTGAACCCCTCCGAACATATTTTTTGATTGTACGAAAAAACAAACTTGTCCTGTTGCAGCTGGAGTAAAGTTAAAGTCAAGATAACCTGGATCTACAAATTTATAATTCGTACCAATAATACCACCTTGTGGAGATGTATCACTGATATTTGTAGAATATCCAATTGTTACAGTATCCATTAAAGTTAAAACTACTTTATCAACATTTATTCTGATAAGAGTATTTTTATCTACTAGAAGAGATCCAGGATCAACGGAAGATATTTTTTGACCTGCAAACACATCAAATCCTGATGGACCAGTTGGTCCTGTCGCACCCGTATTTGTGGAAGTGCCAGGCAAACCAGTAGGACCAGTATAACCTGTGTATCCAGTATAACCAGTCGCTCCTGTGTTTTCCGCGCTGCCAGGCAAACCAGTAGGGCCAGTACGACCGGTGTAACCAGTATAACCAGTAGCTCCTGTATTTGATGAACTGCCAGGCAAACCAGTAGGTCCAGTATATCCTGTATAACCAGTATATCCTGTAAAGCCTGTAAAGCCTGTATAACCTGTAAATCCTGTATATCCTGTATAACCGGTAGAACCTGTGTTTGCAGCACTACCAGGTAAACCAGTAGGACCAGTGTAACCAGTGTAACCAGTGTAACCAGTGTAACCAGTATAACCAGTAACTCCAGTACGACCAGTATAACCTGTATAACCAGTTGCTCCTGTATTTGCTGCACTGCCAGGTGAACCAGTAGGACCAGTACCGCCAGTGTATCCAGTATAACCAGTTGCTCCTGTATTTGCTGCACTTCCAGGTGAACCAGTAGGACCAGTACGACCAGTATATCCAGTATAACCTGTAGCTCCTGTATTTTGTGCACTTCCAGGCAATCCAGTAGGACCGGTATAACCAGTATAACCAGTATAACCAGTTGCTCCTGTATTTGCTGCACTGCCAGGTGAACCAGTAGGACCAGTACGACCAGTATAACCAGTATAACCAGTTGCTCCTGTATTTGTTGAACTACCAGCTATACCAGTAGGCCCAGTACGACCGGTAGGCCCAGTACG
>Ga0247843_1000905_pt1 | contig 65688 bp, 72 predicted proteins | sample LaCruzMarch2017__FD_192420 | JGI IMG/M metagenome (GOLD analysis project Ga0247843, IMG submission 192420) | Freshwater microbial communities from meromictic Lake La Cruz, Castile-La Mancha, Spain - LaCruzMarch2017_8m | ecosystem: Environmental > Aquatic > Freshwater > Lake | place: Spain...
ATTTTTCTACTAGAATTTTGTTTTTCATAATTAAATTTATATTTAAGACAATCTATATAGATATTATAAAATAATTCAGCCATTTCTTTATCATTATTAGTATTATTAGTATTATTAGTATTATTAGTATTATTAGTATTATTAGTATTATTAGTATTATTAGTATTATTAGTATTATTAGTATTATTTTTCATATTATATATAGGATTTGCATGATATGTGTTTAAGCTATTTAAGTTAACATTATTACTCTTCAACTGCAACTTTATTTAAATTATCTATATTAGATGTGCCAATAAATGGCATGTTTCCATTATTAAAATATTGATAAATTCCGATACAACATCCAATATGTGAAATGATAATCATAGCTAATAATACTCCATCCATTTTATTTCAATTTATGTGTTATATTTATAATAGAACTACTAATTTATTAGTGCGATGATTATACCATTTATAATAATACGAATCTAATCTATTATGGAAAATTATGTCTCCTTTTTAAACCAGTTTCTTGAATGTTTATTAACCTTCCAACTCAGATTATGAGTTTTTGGAGAGAAGAATGGATACCAATCTATATCCTCTTGTCCTGCCCATTCGCATATTAAATTTACAATATTTACTGGAAGTGATACCATTTTTCATTTTATAAGTTATAAAATAATTTATAAAAACTTTTCAATTTTTATAGATAAATCCTTCTCTAATAAGTTTAAATTTTCTATTTTCATATTTAAATCTCAATAGATATTCATATAATATTTTTGACATTACTGATTCTACTAATACATACTTAAATTGACGCTTGCTTTTATCTATTAAATATTGCAATATACTTCTACAAAAACCTTGTTCTCTATATTCTGGATGAATATAAATACCAAAAAGTGTCAACATATTACGATTATCCTTTAAAAATATTAATTCACCATAATCACAATCGAATTCTACTTTACCTTTTTTATACGATTCATAATTTAATAAATATGTATCGATTATTTCTGTAAATTGTTCCATATGATATATTATGGAATAATTTTAAATAGTTATGTTTTAACTTCTAGTATTTCTTTCTTGGCATTAAATATCCATATTTCATACTGATAACCCAAATCTTTTGCGGCATTTTGTTTAAGGTAAATATTATCTTTTTTATCTTTTCTAGCTGTCCATATAGATTTAACTTCAATACACCGATTTTGACTTGGGATAAAAATATCAACATAATGGCGATGCTTTTTACCTTGTTCATCATCATACCAAATTTTCGGAACATTTTTACAGCCAGTTACTTTATCAAAATTAATTTATCAAAATTAAGTTCACAAATTTCTATTAAGTATTTACCTATAATTCTGGTGTCTCTATTTGTATTTTCATAATTATCTAATAATATTATATTATTTTCACCACAATAATAAATTAAATATTTATAATTATAACTTCCTTTATTCATTATTTATAATTATAAATATTTAATTTATTTTATTTATTTAATTTATTTAATTTATTTTATTAAACAGTTAAAAAACTTGGCTCGCTTGCCAAACCGCAAATTCCAATATCATTTGTGGAAGAAGTTTTTTTTACTCTAAAATAACCATTTTCCCCCCAGGATGAGCTCCAAGAATTTCGGACATTCCAGTAATCCACACCATTATCAGTGCCATAAGAAATTATTTCTACTGCATGGTCTAAATTTGTCCCACATTCAGGAGAATCTAAAATTCCTCCAGAATATGACTGGAAATATCGTGTGTCAGCTTCAATAGCAATTACAACTGGTTGTTTTGCTACGGCAGCCATCAATGAAACTTGGTCTTTTGACACAACATCATAACAACCAGAAAAATGAACTGGTGAAGCAGAACACTTTTGACAAGTTTCAGCTGTTTTAGTAGTTCCAGCCTTATAAGGATAAGAAGATTCTGTACATTGTCCGTTATTAATCATATACTTAAAAGCAGAATCAGGTTGGCCGCCATTACAACCCATATTAAAATATCCAGCACCACTAGCACAATCTACCAAAAATTCTTCAGATAAATCAAATAATTCACCAGTGGCAATAGCCCAAACAGATTCAGCATTAGCAGTTGTAGCAAATGCCCAACAAGAACCACATTGTCCTTGATCTCTTACTGGGTTCACAGCTCCCTTTTGACGCCAATCAATAGAAGAAGGAGCTCCTGATGCAGATGAAGAAAATGTCTTGCAACCATAAGAACCTACCTCAGTCTTTAAACCACCAACATATTGGTCCTTAAATTCTTGAGGATTTAAATCTGTAAATTGATTAATACCCATAGTGAAGTTTTGAGTGTAGTCTAAGTTGTGAAGGATAATATTGCGAAGATTGGTGCGGAAAATTTGGAAACGAGTTTCCATTTCTTGTATATCTTCGTATCTTTTGCTAAATCTATCTTGAAAATTTGTAAATTGCTTCCATTCATCTCCTTCATTTAAGAAGGTAGTAAGCTCCCTCTTTCTAAGGTTAAAATCGGCTGAAAAAACTGATAAAAAAGAACAAACTGATGAAAAAGAACAAGCTAGTAAGAATAGTTTAAACATCTTATACACTTATAAAAGAAAAATTTTTTATTATGTTTTTATTTATATTTAATTAAGTTTTTATATATTCGATTTCAATTCATCTAACCGAAATAATTTTTTAAATTGCTCTTCTCCTTTTTGAGCCAAGTATTGCATATTTCTCATTGTACAACCAAATGAGCAAGCTGAATGTCCAGAATATCCGAGTTCTTCCATTTTTCTAGAAATCTCATATATTCTTGGGTCATTTGAAAACATAAAACTTTCTATTTCCTTAGCCATAAAAATCCAAGTATTTGTTTGTGTAATTGCCTGCCAAGCATTTGTTAGCATTTCACGCATGTTTTCGTCTACAATATATTCAAATTTACCATCGCTCAAATTTATATTTAAATTATTTATTATTTTTAAATCATCTCCTCGCATATCCATAGCATCAATATCTTCTCTTTCCAAACTATCACATTCTTCTAGTTCATTACTTTCATCGCTAATCTCCATAGTTTCTGATGACATATAATCAGAATTACACAACTCCATTGATTCATCAAATAACATATTTACTACTGGTGTAGTAGGATATTCAGTATCATCAGGATGAATAACACTTAAATTGTTTGCAGAATTTATTTTTAAACTGGTAGACATTATTTTGATACAAAAAAGATTAAATTTATTTTTTATCGTCAATTTTTTTTTAAATAAATAAAAAATAAATTGACAATAAATTATCTGACATATTTTCTGCTTTTTCTGCTTTTTCTGCTTTTTCTGCCTTTTCTACTTTTTCTACTTTTTCTACTTTTTCTACTCTTTCTGCTTTTTCTGCTCTTTCTACCACCATATATTTTCTGAGTGACAACATCAACATCATCACTTATTTCATTATCACCCACAACAGTAACATCATCTTCATCATCTTCATCATCTTCACCCTCATATATTTCAGCTCCCCAATCAGCTAATGTTTTTAAAGTTTTGTTACCATTTTTTAATACAACTTTATATTTTTTATACCCTAATTGATTATTAGATAAAATTTCAATAGTATCGCCTACTACTACTTGAGGTTTTTCTAAATAATTTTCAGGACTTTCGTTTTCTCTAATACTCCAGTTAGTCATATAATAATAATAATATTTTTATTTATTGTGCTGAGTTGAAAAATGAGGTAAAAAAATGGAATTAATTGTTTTTTATAATTTATAAATACTTGATTGTAAATTCTTCTGGAGTCATTAAAGGAACACTCAATTTTCTAGCTTCATTTGCTTTTCCGGTATCTTCATCTTTATCTTTAACCAACACTACAAAAGTTTTACTTGATACACTAGAGCCTAATTTTGCACCAACATCTTTAATAGCTTCTTGTAGAGATGTATCTCTAAATCCAGTCATTACAATCGATTTTCCGAATAAAGGATTGGATTGGTTTACCTCCTTCTTTTCAGGAATTCCTTCAGCTAATTTTTTAACAATTCCAGCCTCTTTAATAAAATTAATAAATTCAGGTATTCTCTCTACGAATGCTTCAGCTGATTTAGTTGCCATTCCCTTAATTGCAGAAATCTTTGTAATTTTTTGTGCATCAGTTTCCTTAGATAATAAGACTTGTGGATATGACTCCATAATAAGGTGTATTTTTTTCTCACTGAAACCGCGACCAAACATATTAGAAGCCGACATAATTGTTGTCAAAGATGCAGCATCAATTTTTTCTTTAATACCATCATGAAGCTTTGTTGCAGTTTTTTCTTTAAATCCTTCTACTTGTAAGAAATCTCCAATTGTCATCTTTAGAATTTCAGGAACAGAATCATAACCGGTTTCCATAATTCGCTTAACATTTCCTGTGCTTAAACCTTCAACAGCAATTCCTCTAAAGAATCCTGTAATATTTTTCTCTCGAACTGTTTCATCTGATTCTAAATCTTCAAGCATAATATCAACATGAGTATCATTCCATTTAAAAGGAATTGATGGCATTCTCGGTTCTTCAGCTGGAACTACTACCTTACGAATATATGGAATAACATCGCCGCTGCGAATTAACTCGATTATAGCACCAATGCCAATTTTATTATCATTTATAAATGCACCATTAAATCCAGTCGCATAAGTAATCTGAACTCCTCCAAGATTAATTGGCTCAATTTGCACACGAGGCTTTAAATAACCATCTTTACTTGCAGCCCAAATAACATCTACTACTTTTGCTTCAGCAACTTGGTCTGATAAAACCATTTTAAATGCGAAAGCATGTTCTGGATTACCAGATTTTCTTTCATATAATGCATCATTTGCTACAATCACCCCGTCAATTTCATAAGCATAATTGTATCGCCATTCTAGAAGAGAATTTGACAACAAATCGTTAGTGATAGTTGGCTCGATTTTGTATAAAACTGTCTCGACATCAAGTGTCAACAATAATTCCATTTGTTCAGATGGCTTTCTAATTGGCTTCATCAATTCATATGCAACAAAATGCAAATCCTTAATCACTTCATTTATGGTCTTATGATTAACAATTCCAGCTACCATATTTCGTGGATTAGCAAATGTTTCCTTATATTTAGCATCAAATAATGTCTTAGGAATTATGAATTCACCTCGAATAACAATACCCTTAGTTTTTGGTAACCGTAAGAATGGGATAAGATGACTGATATCTTGACCAACTTTTCCATCGCCTCTTGTATAAAGCTTTGGAGATGCACCTTCTGTCGTATAAAGACCACTAACACCATCTAGTTTACAAGATAAAACATAAGGACCCTTATACTTCCCCATCCAATTTGCTAACGCATTTGTGTCAGGTTTAATCTTGTCCATTGAACCCATCGGATATGGTAATTTCACCTTATTTCTCTCGACTGGAGCACCAATCTCATGTAAAACAATGTTGCTTGGATATATGCTCTCCACAAATTCTTTAACAATGTCATATTGATTATCTGTGAAGAATGGCTCTTCATTATAATAAGCACGATTTGCTTCTCTCAAGAGTTGGCTCAATTGTTTCTCATTTAATGACTCTAAAACCGAAATACCATTTTTCTTAAAATCATTTGCAATATTTTTATAAGTTTCGTCTTCCAGCATCATTATTTTTTTAGATGCCACTTTTGCAGGTAAAACGTATTCCTCGCTTTCAGATTCCTCGCTTTCAGATTCAGAGTCTGACTCCTCAATTATTAATTTTGGTTTTGAAGCTTTGACGACAATAGCTCTGCCATCTATGCGTTCAATTGGTGATTTATACTCCAATCCTAAGAAATCGAAAATATCCTTTTCAGACTTGAAGGCGTGATTTACTTTTTCTCCCTTCTTTTTTGCATCCATCTTGTAAATACCATGCTCATTCATTGTATATCCTTTTTCTAAGGCAATATGACGCATAACAGTATTGCAAATTTTACTTCCAGTAAAATATAAAATTGCGAATGGAAATTCCTCTGGATTTGTGTATAAGAAATCTACGCGACGAACTGCATCGGATGAAGGAATCTTCGCAACTACAAGACATTTTGTAGGACCTCTGGAGAGAACATACAATATTATATTTTCTTTAATTAAATTATCTAAAAACGTTGTAAATACTTTTGGCGAATTAGATGTAATTATTACATCAATATCTCCGGAATTTTGTGCTCCACGACGATAAGAACCAACAATCTCCATTTTTCCGTCTGCAGAAGGCGACTCTTGGTTTGGAAATGAATTCTCAAAAATAGCCTTATAATCTTCTATTTCTGAACGAGGAATCCTTTTTAAAATATCCTCGTAATACTGCAGACCTACTTTTTGACTGTCATTTAGTAAATGTTTATTTTCTCTGAGCTGAGCAATTGACGTAATACCTTTATCAACTAAATCTTTAGCTTTCTTAGGACCAATTCCATATACTTCAGCCAAAATATTTACAGGATTATTTTTCTCACGCTCTAGAACTTTCAAGGTGCCTGTTTGAACATATTCATTAAGTTTCTCCATAATTGCTTCTCCAATTCCTGGCTTACTTTTTAAATCATTCGGAGATAAAATATCAACTGGATAAGCCATAATAGTTTCTTGAGCTTTTTGATATGCTCGTGCTCTAAATGGTTCGCCTTTCTTTAACATAATATCTGCTAGTTTTTCCATAAGCTCAATAAATTTCTCATTTAAACGACCACTAGGTAATTGTGACATTTGTTTTAATTCTTGAGATATCTTTAAATCTATTTCAGTTTTATCCTTCAATTTTTCGGGTAAAAAAATATCAATTTTTTCTTTTTCTTCTAAAACACCTTTTGGTGTGGATGATTCAACTATTAATAATGGTTTTTTTCTTTGTGTAACCTTCTTTTTTTTATTATTTTTTGTAATACTTTTTCTTCTCCAAAGGGCTCGCCCTGGGCTTTGCTCGGATGAAGAAGTTGTTAAGTTGGACGAACCCTTGGAAGAAGATTCTATTATCAGAAATTTTTTCTTTGTATTACCTTTTTTCCTTTTATTTTTAGACTCTGGCATATAATATCTCGAGAGAAAAAACAAAGTATCTAATTTTATTAGATTAAATTTAATTATTTTTATTTAATAATTATATGTTAATTTTATATATAAGTGTAAATTACTTTTTTATTAATTATTAAATAAAATTGATAATTAAAAATAATATTATATATAATTATACAATTAAAATGAGTAAACAGTCAGTCGGTCTTAAAAGAAATACAATTGATAAATATTATACAAATACTAATGCAGTAGATTATTGCTTCGATTTAATAAAAAATAACATAGATATCCACTATGATAATGATATAATTATTGAACCTAGTGCTGGAGATGGTGCATTCATAACTCAGATTAAAACAACTTCTAAAAATAATTTATTTATAGATTTGGAACCAGAAAATAGCGAAATAACAAAACAAGACTATTTAGATTTGGATATTTCATTTAAATCTAATTATAGAAAGATTCATGTTATAGGCAATCCTCCATTTGGAAGACAATCATCAATGGCGATAAATTTTATTAAAAAATCAGCAGAATTTTGTGATAGTATATCATTTATATTACCAAAAAGCTTTAAAAAAGACAGTTTAAGAGCTCATTTTCCGTTATCATTTCATCTTATTATCGAAACGGAATTACCTGATAATTCCTTCCTAGTTGAAGGAAATGCTCATGATGTTCCATGTGTGTTTCAAATTTGGGAAAAAAAAACAGAGGAAAGAATAAAAAAAGAAAAATTAAAACCAGTTAATTTTAAATTTGTAAATAAATCTGAACCACACGATATTTCATTTAGAAGAGTAGGTGTTTATGCTGGTAAAATAGATACAGAAACCTCCGATAAAAGTATTCAATCACATTATTTTATAAAATTTACAAAAAAAATTAATAAAGAATTATTTAATATCTTAATAAATATTACATTTGATACAAATAATACAGTTGGTCCAAAATCAATTTCAAAACAAGAATTAATGGAAAAATTTAATCCAATTTTACAAAATTAATGTCTAATTCTTGGTCCAGATTCAATCTCTTTTGTTATTGATACGCCGCGAACAATTGGTTCATTTGTTCTAGAAATGACAAATTCTGGATGAAGTTCTAATAATTCATCAAGTTTTGGTATAGAACATTGAACACGCCGCTGATTATGGGAATCAACCTTTGGTGAGATATTAATTTTCATATTAAATTCACTTTGCATTCTAGTTTTACAATTTTTATAATTTTTATTTGTCCCTTCTGGAACAGAACCATGTGGTATATTTTTTATGAAATTTACATAACCCTCTAACATTTTTTTTGGAATAGTGCCAAATAAAATGTCTCTAAGTTTTGTATTATAATCGATTTCCAATATTTCGCTTAATTTTTTTTTATTTTCAACCTGTTTATATCTAAGAAGGATGATTGTATATTTTTTATCAAAATCTCCAGAATAAAATCTTAATATATCTCCACAATCAATATTATTATTAGATGATGTTTTAATTGAAATATTTTCCTCTGAATTAAATTTATTATTTTCACAACAGATATCATATTTTGTTGTATTATTAATACACTCAGGTAAATCAAAACATTTAACTCTAATCTCAGAGTCCCAAAATAATCCATGGGCTTGGCTCTGAGTAAATTTTTTAATATTACTAGATTCTTCCATTTTATTAATACGACTTTAATATTTATGTAAGAATTATTCAATTTTATTTCGAGAGAAAAAAGATATTGACCAATTGGTCTCACTTTTTAATTTTTTAATTAATAGTTTTACAATTACATTTACAAATCAAGTGAAGTTGCTACATTACTAAATTTTTAATTTTTTAATTAATAGTTACACAATTTACATTACTAAAAATCTCTTACCTTTGCTGCTTCGGCCTTGTACATCTGGTCTAAATTTATAAGTGATATTCTCAACTGTCTAACCTCTGCGCGAAGCCACATGTTCTCCTGTTCGACTGTCTGAACATATCTCCAATCGATGCTGACCAAGTTCTCGTCTTCTGCTTCCAATTCGGCCTCTATTTCTGCCATCTGAGCTGTCTCTTCAGAAGCTTCAAAGTCTGCATCATTCGGAATATCAACATGAGATTCCAAGTTTACGTACCATTCTTGAAATTCAGCTACTAATTCACCTACTGACTTAGTTGGCTTAGCAGTGTTATCAGCGACTTGATGAGTATAACTAGGCTTCTTTGGAGCACCAGGACAAGCGACTTCCTTGACAGTCCTCTCAGGTGTCTTTTCGACAGCTTTTACACTGAGGTCAATTCTTGGCTTACGCTCACCCGGGACATGCTTCTTGGCAGTATTTGGCAGCACAATCCAATAATACTCAGAATCGTCGTGATAGAACTTGGTGCTTCCATCATTGGCAATATTATCTTGGATTACACTAGCACCACGATTATCATACCATCTATTGAAATGGATATAGGCAGCATTGAATTGCTTTCCGTCGCGGTCTTGCTTCATAACAAAATCAACACGGTCTACATCACCTACTCCAGCAAAAGCTTCGGAGACATACTTCTGAGTGAAGTTAGGGAACACGTGAGGAACGAACAAACTGACATTCTTAATAGCGGACATTTTAGCTTGGAACTTGAGATTAATAGTTTAATATGCTTTTTATACATTACAAAAAAAGTATTTCAATTTTTTTTTATTTACACTATAAAGGATGTTAACTGAAAATTTATAATACTTAATTTACCTCTGGCTTAAAAAAAAGCACTGAAAAAAAGGCACCAGAATTAAAGCACATTTTTCTAGAAGCCGCTATCAAAAATTAAATTAAATTCAGACTAAGGTTATTTAAGTTAGCTGTATTACCTTCAATTTATTTTTATATAATTTTCACTATATAAAAATCGGCGTTTTAAATGTCCAAAGGTGTAAAATAAAAAATTGAAATATTTTTTTACAATACATTAATACACAACAATCCACTAACAATGCCTTCAAAAGAACAAAATACCATGAAACTAGTAGCAGAAGAAGTTCAGGAGCCAACGAAAGTCGTTTGGAATCCAGAAAAAACGTTCTTAAAGGGTCGCTCATGGGCTCAAATGACAGCAGATGAAGAGGAAGAGGAAGAACAAGAAAGGCTGATAGAAGAACAAGAAAGGCTGATAGAAGAACAAGAAAGGCTGATAGAAGAACAAGAAAGGCTGATAGAAGAGCAGGAAAAAAGAGTCAACAATATTATGGCAGAACGCAGATTTCTCTATAGTATTGGAGAGTACGAGATTGAGGAAGGCGAGCTTTTAGAGTAGATTTATTAATTAACCACATGCAAAAAATAATTAAAAATAAAAGTGAGGAACCCATTCGGGAGCCAATACCTTTTTTACATTATATTTTGATTACTTATAAATTTTCAGTTTATACTAATTATAACCTATATTTAAAAAAATTGAAATACTTTTTGCCTACATTACTAAAAGCATATTAACCATTATCAAGTTTTAACACTAAGTTATCATCAAAGATGTCCGCTCCAATTGATTGCCCAATCTGTATGGATTGCATCGAATCCACTACCAAAAACTGTGTGACAACTGAGTGCGGACATTGCTTCCATGCCAGCTGCCTCATGACCAGTGTTGCTCACAACGGTTTCGGTTGCCCATACTGTCGCACCAAGATGGCTGAAAAGCCTGAGGAAGATGAAGAAACCGTCTGGTCTGATGAAGAGGAAGAAGAAGAAATGTTTGATGAGGATGCTATGCGTGGCTTCAGATTCTTCTGGAATAACATTAATTGTCAGGCTCATGAAACTGAAGATGTTGAGGAAGAGGATGCTGAAGAGGAGACCGAAGAAACCGAAGAGGAAGACGCTAACATTCCTTCAGCGAGTTTTGTAGCTGAAAAGTTGCAACAAAAAGGTGTTTCTTACGAACAACTCGTCAAGATGATTTTGTTGCAGCACGCAGAATATGCTGATGACGAAGTGTCTGAACGTCTTGATGATGAGACATTCGGTAAAATTCGTATCATTGTCTCCAACTATACTCCAGAGCAAGCCGCCCATATTGTTCAACTGGACGAACCAGTTCCTCAGCCAGTCCAGACACCAGTGGTCTTACCACTTGTCGTGCCAGATTTTGCTGAGCCCAAGATGTATTGCAGACCGGGGAAAAACTTTCATATGCACATCTAAGGTAAGTTTAATATAAAAAATATAAAAAATATAAAAAATATAAAAATATAAAAATATAAAAATATAAAAATATAAAAATATAAAAATATAACTCATTTGTAATTATTTGAAATTTAATTAAGTTTTAAAAAGTGAGACTATTTGGTCAATACACTTTTTTCATTTAATTTATAATAAATGAGATATATTTAAATATAAATAATTAAATATTATTACTGAGTTATAACCAAGCAATAAAATGTCGAGTGAATGAACTATATTGTTAAGCACAATGTCAATTTTATTCCTATATTGAAAAACAGGACAAAGAAGACAAACAACGTCTAGTTAGATGGTATGCAAATTAAATAAATAGTTTTGTAGTTAGTAATTTGTAATTAGGAGAATGTCTCTTTTTTATTGTCATATTTTTCCGAAAAATAAAATTGAAATGCTTTAATGTCAAATAAATAAAAGCATAACCATTTACCAAGCACTAATTCAACAATGAGTATTTATTCCAGTATTTATATCCCTCGTATGTCTATTGACCATAATGAGGAATCTATTGCATATTATATATCGCAGTTTCAAATTGGAACTGTTAGCCATATCGATTTTACACCAATCAATAAGCAACCCGGATTCAGCGAAAATGTTGACCAAGTTGCCAAGTCTGCATTTATTCACTTTTCAAATCCTAGGTTCTGTTTCGATAAACTCTACCTCTGTCAAGATGGGACTGATTTGGGATGTTCAAAGTTCTGGAAAACTATCGCATCAGGACAACCTTATAAACTTCAGGTAAGTCGTAATGAATATTGGCTTTGCTTAAAAAATAAGAATCCAATTCAACGCACTATGATGAACATTCATCAAGTTGTCGAAAATGGCCGCTATTTGGAAGGATTGATTGAGGAGCAAAGTAAAAAAATTCAGGAACAAGCAAAGAAAATTGCTGAACTAGAAGATAAATTTATATTATTGGAAAATAATCATGATTATGAGAGAAAAATTTATGGCGAATATGTACGATTGGCAAAAGTTTCTGAACAAATGGAATATGAAATGAATGAATGTTATGAAGATAATGACCATATTGAGAGATATTTAAATTTAAAAAGGGAATGTAGTAATATTAATAATCAAAAAATTAATATTACAAAAATGTATGAGAACAAAAATGGGTTGCCGTGGTCTTATCTATTAAATAAAATTTCAAAAAAAAACGTTTAGAGGAAGAGGAAGAGGTGGTATTATATAAATATTAAATGATAAAAATTTGTAATTGTAAAAAATTTTTTTTATAATTAAAATATATTTTTAATATATTAAAATGACATTTACACCTCAAGTTTTAACACAAACTGATAATAATAATAGCATTAGCAATTCTACCGATGTATCATATAATGGTATATCAACCATAACAAGTGGATACAACACATTGATTTTAACTGTTAATAGCACAACTGATTCATTAGCAGGAGGCATTCAAATACAATTTTCAGATGATAATTTAAATTGGTTAACACCATATACAGATACATATTTTTCAACTAATATTTTCACCAAAAATTATTTAATAATTAAAAAATATTACAGAATTATTTATAATAATTCATCTCCAACTGGAACATTTACAATAACTTCACGTTTAAGCACTGATTTAGATAGTTCAATAACACAAAATACTTCAATATCTGTTTTTGATAACAATATTGAAGGTACTTTAGATGCATTTGCCAGATTAAGAGTTTCTAATCCTATTACTATCTTAGATATTCGTTTTCCTGGACAAAACACTGGCAGCGCTTCATTTCTAAAAAATAATTTACAAATATGTAGTGACGCAAGTGGTTCATATACTGGAACTTATGGAAACTCTAAATTAACAATCGACGCATCCGGAGCTGGATACTATATTAGTCAAAGTAGAAATTATTGTATATATCAACCAGGTAAATCATTATTGATTATGGCAACAGGAATAATAGACCCATCAAATAACAACTACACTACAAGAATAGGATATTTTGATAATGTAATCCCTTTAACAAATCCTTTAATTGTTAGAAATGGTTTATATTTTAAATGTAGTGGAGGAATTATTTCGGTTAATATTAAAAATAATACAACAATAACGATAAATCAATCAGATTGGAATATTGATAAATTAAACGGAACAGGACTTTCTGGTTTAACTTTAGATTTTAGAAAAACACAATTATTTGTAATTGATATGGAATGGTTAGGTGTTGGAAGAATTCGATTTGGATTTTATGCTTATGGTAAAATTCAATATTGTCATCAAGTTACAAATATTAATATTCTAACTGAACCTTATACTAATTCTATTAACTTACCCATTTGTTATTCTATACATAATAGCACAGTTGGAGGTGGTACATCAAATAATTTTAAACAAATTTGCGCAACTGTTATTAGCGAAGGAGGATATACACCATTAGGAAGACCATTCACAATATCAACTGGTTCGCCAACCGGTATTTTAATAGCAGCAAATGTCGAAGTACCTATATTATTTTTAAGAGGAAATGTAGATAATACTAATTATTATCATCAAAATATAATTCCGACAAGCTTATCAATGATATGTTCACAGACAAATAATTTAATTTTATATAAATTGGAATTATTTTTAGCAGGAACATATACAGGTACGGACCCATCATGGAACAATGTAAATAGTAGTTATAGTGTTGCTCAATATGCTGGCAATCTTGCTTCAGGATATGATAATACGAACGCTATTAGATTAGACGAAGGTTATTTTTATGGAAGAGGAACAAATACATTTTCATCATTAGCAGATGTTTTTACAAATCAAGTATTACAAGTAACCTCAAATATTACAAATCAATCAGATATTCTTGTTTTAACTGCCACTTTTGTATCTATTTCAAGTTCATCAAATGTTTTTGCAACACTTTCGTGGCAAGAGTTGTATTAAATAATCAACCATTTATCATTTGTATTTGACATAATTTGAACAGAAGAATAATCAACTACTATTGTTGCTGAAGGTTGACCACCAATAGTATCTGATGGGGTAGGTGTAATTATTAAATTATTATTTGAAAGTTGTCCTGCACTATCCACTATATAATGTACTCTTAGACCACCACTATCTACTAAATTACTTATTAATGGTAAATTTATAGTTAAAGGTCCTGATGTTGTATCTACTTGATAAACATTATAATAATCTGGACTTGATGTTGATGCTGGAATAATAAAACTTATTCCTGTTCCTCCTGTTAATGTAGTAATTGTATAATTTGTATAAAAATTTGGTTGTTGAGGCCCAGTGGGTCCTGTTATTCCTGTATTACCAGTGGGTCCTGTTATTCCTGTATTACCAGTGGGTCCTGTTGTTCCTGTATTACCAGTGGGTCCTGTTGGTCCTGTATTACCAGTGGGTCCTGTTGGTCCTGTATTACCAGTGGGTCCTGTTGTTCCTATTGGTCCCGTTGGTCCTGTTCCAATAGGTCCTGTTGGTCCCGTAGCACCCGTAGCGCCCGTATCTGTTGCTGTTCCAGGTATACCTTGTTGTCCGGTTGGTCCGGTTGGTCCTGTAGGTCCAGTAGCACCTTGTAAATTATTATCAAAATATAATGGTTTTGCATATGACATTATATATATTTATTAAATAATTAAATTATTTAACAAATATCTTAAATAAAATTTACTGTATAATATATATGAACTTTGATTTAAATATTGAAAATTATACAAGAGGTGAATTAATCGAAATGTTTGAACTACCATCCGATTTTGATAGAGGAATTGTTGATATAAAAGAAACAAAATTGAGAGAAACTATTTTTAATAATACAGAAATTAGTAAAGATACTAAAGTTCAAACTATTAATTTTCTCACTAAAGCAAAAAACATTATTTTAAATGAAGGTAAATCGCAAAAATCTAAACCACTCCAAGAAAAAATTGAAGATTTTTATAATACTAGTTATGAACTTAAACAGACTAGCTTAGAAGACCCTGGTGAACATATGATTCAAACTAGACCAAACAAACCATATTTAACATCGTTTCCAAGCGAATTTTTTCCAGGTGTTATTAACCCAATTAAGAAAAGAACTATTAGAAAAAATTTGAATATTGATTCAAGATTTAGAGATAATTATTATACATCAGCATCAAGTAATTTCAATGTTAGTTTACCTTTAAATATTGATAATATTTTACAAATGCAATTAAATGCAATTGAATTACCAACTACATATTATGCAGTATCAAAACAATATGGAAATAATTTTTTTAATATTACTGTTGCATATGATAGTGGAGGTTCTACTTTAACAGAAACCACAGTTATTAATATTCCAAATGGTAATTATAGTCAATCTACTATTATGGATATAATTAATACTCAGTTAGTTTTAGCAGGTGCACCATTTAGTTATATAGCATTTATTATTAATTTAACAGGGACTCAGACTGGAAGTGGTCAAACAATGGTTGGAACTAATCCAGTAGTTGCTGGTAGTAATACAGTATTATATATTGAATTAAATTTTCAAGCAGACCGTAATGGATTAGAAGACCGAAATACTCCATTACCATTAAAGTTTGGATGGACATTAGGATTTAGAAATGGTATTTATACTGGAAGTCTGAATTATGTATCGGAAGGAGTTGTCGAATTAACTGGACCAAGATACCTATATCTTGTTGTAGATGATTACAATAATAATGTAAATAATAACTTTATTAGTGCATTTAATTCGTCTCTTTTAAATAAAAATATATTAGCCCGCATCTCTCTACAAGCAAATAATTTTAATGTTTTACAACAAAATAATTTAGGTATATTAACAACACCGCGTGAATATTTTGGTCCAGTTAATTTACAAACTATGAATGTTCAGTTACTTGATGAATATGGTCGAATAGTAGATTTAAATAATATGGATTTTAGTTTTTGTTTGACACTTATTACGGTTTACGATTTATAACATACTACCAGTTAATCTATATTTTTCCCATGATTCAGGTTTTTTCTTTGTTCCGCCATCATATTTGACAGCATAACGCTCTTTAATAAGTAACTCATTTATATGAATATCGCCAACAAATACATCAGCCAAAATGCGGCCGTATTTTTCGCTTTGATTATTTTCTAATCTGACAAATTTATTAAAGACCAAATTAGATACAAAATCTCGCGCAACTTTTGCAGATTCTTTTTCTTCATCTGAAACGCATTTTCCCTTAATTTCAGGGGTATCAATACCATTTAAACGCACAGACAATCTATACATTGGTGAAGCATCATAAGGCAACTTAGATGCAATTGTAATAGTATCTGCATCATAAACTTTAATAACTCTACCACCTGTTATCGGAAAAGTAAATTCAACAGTATCCTCCCACTTAATATCACTTCCATCTTCCATATATTTTATATTTATTTTATCTAGAGTTAATGGAATGTCTTGTTTTTTAGAAATAGACCTATATAAAAATTTAAAAGGATTACTAAATTTTGGAAATGTAAGATTCATTTTTCACCATAAATAAACCATTATATGATATTAATAAGCCAATTTTTTTATCTTTATTAAATATATGTCGAGACCATTTGCTAAATATCCTGCAAAACCTACTTTTGGTCAAATTAAAGAACCATTAGATGCAAGTGAACATATTTTAAATAAAAAAACTAAGTATTCATTTTGTACACCAAATATATGTCATCCAAATAAAAATGTAAATTCACAAAGCAACTTATTGGCATTAAAAAGAGCTAACAACTTAGCATTTTATTCTTGCAAAAATCTTATTGAAACTGGACAACTCTATGAAAATTTATACAGTGAACTTGATTTAAGTGGAAATGTCTTAGTTATTGCAGATTTATCTGGAAATACGTTTCCTACAACTATTTCTACTACTGTCACACCTTATTTAACATATAATATTGATTTAAGTGGAAATCTATTCGGTAATTCAGTATGTACTATTAATAACTTTCAAAACTATGTTGTTTATGGTACATCATACCCTACTAATAATATTTAAAATATTAATTAATACTTTATAAAATAAATAATATTACATACGTTAATAAAGCCGTTAATAATGTTGTAGAACCAACATTAAAAATCGTATTTGATGGTTTTGTAGTTTTATTTTCATTTTCATTTGTATCATACTGTTCTTCCAGATTTTCATAATATTTTTCATAATAATCATATTCATCTTCTTGTATTGTTTGTAATTTATTAAAATGAATATTTGATTTTATAAAAATTTTACATGGTTGTATTAAAATATTTGAATTGTTTGATTCAATATCAATAAACCATCCCCAATCTTCGCATAAATTATTAGTATTTGAATTCATTTTGATATTTATTAAATTATACTTATATTTTAATAAATAAATATAATTCAATTTTATTTTTTATATCCCATATCAATAAGCATTTTATTTGCTTTACGTGAAATATTTCTACGATGAAATTGTCTTGACCTTATAAATGCTGAATAAACACCCTTTGAGTTTACTTTACAAGTATTTTTTGTACAAATCGGATAGCTTTTACCTGGTCCTAAAAAACATTTTCTACCACAACGTTTTAACATTACTGTTCTTTGATGATAACCAGGTTTTTCATTTTTCCAACCTCTAGTTCTTGAACCACGGCCATTTCTATGAGTTTTAGCCATTATAAAATAAGTAAAGATTTTATTTAATTTATATTATAAAAATATATGGAGGAAGATAATTTAAAAGAAGATAATCTAAATATACATCATTTATTAGATGATGAAGATAACGACTCGATAAATACTTTATTAACAGATAATACTTCAGTTAATAGAGAATATATTGAAGCTCTTAAAACAGAAATAATAAATCGTGAGGATGATAAATTTTATATGGAAGAAAAATTCAAAAATATATTAGAAGAAAAAGATAGAATAATAAATGCCCAACATATAAAATTACAAAAAAACAATTATGAACAATCTTCTCAAGCGATAAGCAATAGTGAAGTTATTATTCAAGAAGAAATTGATAGACAAAGAAAAGCATTACAAATAAGCGAACAATCTTATTATGCTGCTCAAAATAAATATATTCCTACTAATATTGAAGGTGTATTACCAGAAGCAGATGATAATTCGTCAATTTATGATGCATCAAATAATTTAATAGATGCTTCTGGTAATAAAACAAAAAATACATATAAAAAATTTACATATAAGGAAGTAGAAGCAAAAATTTATGATAATTATTTTGATAAGAGAACTGGTTGGTCAAGTTCCTTAGATATTATAGGGTCATATTTAAGAGGTCAAAAACTAATTTATATGGAATCAAAATCCTATTGTGAAAACAAATTAAATAGATTAATGATGCCTTCTATTTTTCTCTCAACTGCAGCAACAGTATTATCCGCTATTGTTAAAGATTATTATTGGGGTTCATATTTAATAGGAAGTGTAAATGCTATTATAGCATTTTTGCTTGCTCTTGTTAATTATTTGAAATTAGATGCCGCATCAGAGGCTCATAAGATAACAGCTCATCAATATGATAAACTCCAAACAAAAATTGAATTTTTATCAGGTCAAACATTACTTTTTGATAATACTAAAAGAGATACAATTGAAAAAGAATTAGAAAATGTAAAAAAGAAGATTGAAGAGATAAAAGAAACAAATCAATTTATAGTGCCAAAAAAAATAAGAACATTATATCCTATAATGTTTAATACTAATGTATTTTTGATTATTAAAAAAATAGATGATATAACAAAGAAAAAAATTAATAAAATTAAAGATTTGAAAAATGAAAAAAACTATTTAATCGAAGTTTTAAAATCTAAAGAAAGTAAAGAAAAAGATAAAAAGACGTTGACAAAAATTGAAATACGAATTGGAGAATGTGAAAGTGAAAAAAAGCGACATGAAGAAAATATAGTTGTATTAAAATCTGCTTTTTCAGTGATTGATGAGATGTTTATGAAAGAAATGGAAAATGCAGAAAAATATAAAAGCATGACAATAAGACGATGGCTTTTTTGTGGATTTGGTATTAAAGAAAAAATAAAGGACCCAAGACATATAAATAAATTTATACTAGATATAATGAATCCATATAGAGATAAAATAGAAGAAGATGTTTCATTATCTAAAAAAGTTGAAAGTGATGATATAGACCAGCTTATTAACGATTTAACGCAAACAAAAAAAATATTGAATACAAAACGTTTAAATGAGAATGAAAGAAGAAGAAAAACTATTAAAGGTCTTAAAAAGGCAAATATTCTTTTAAAAGATAATATTAATATTACAGAACATATTTATAACAAAATGGAGGTTTATGATAAATTAGAGAGAGGTGAATATGATAAAACATTAAAATTAAATAAACCTAACACAATAGTAAAATTATTTGGAATTGGAGGTAATGATGAAGAGAATATAAAGTTAAAAATTCATTCAGAAAAAGAAGAAAGAGCTAGTATATCAGGTTCAGAAAAAGAAGAAAGAGCTAGTATATCAGGTTCAGAAAATTCAGACCCATATATTGATTTTGATGTATGCAAAAGAGAAAATGAAAACTAATTTAATAAGTATTTTAATAATACATATTAAATATAATTCCTGACTACTGGATTTGAACCAGTGACCTAAGGAACTACAGTCCTCCGCTCTACCAACTGAGCTAAGCCAGGATTATTACAGTTAGGTGTTTGTTTTTAAAGATATTAAAAAATAAAGAATATTGCTGTAACCTAACTTACATATATAAGAAGTGAGTTGTCTTTAAGTTGTTTTATATTATATATTTTAAAACTACTTAAAGAAAAAATTGAAATACTTTATTTTAAATAAATTAAAATCACTAACAACCTATCAATATGACGCATATTAATGACATCAATAATTTTAATCTTATTAATTTTAATAATTTACCTACCCAAGAAAATGAATTGGAAATTGCTTGGTTTATTGACAGAACACCTGATTTAAATATTATTAATAATATACAAAATATCAGAAATGAGTATTTTGATAACCAAGTTGTTCAAGCAACCCAATCCTTACTCAATGGCACAATTAATTTTCAACCTAATGCAAATGACTTTATACCATTTGAACTAGAACCTATTCAATATGTAGTCATTGAGACTGAAGTTCGCGAAATTAATGTTTCTGAAGAAGAAAGAGATTGTCCTATTTGTTTTGAAACGAGAGAAATAGCAGAAATTTCACAACTTAATTGCCAACATAAATTTTGTACAAATTGTATAACACAGCATATTCATACAAATAGAAGAGAAACTCGTTGCCCATTTTGTAGAAAAAATATTACACATATAACGTTTCAAAATAATATCGATGAAGAACATTTTCAAGATATCTAACCAAAATTCATTCTTCTTAAGTTGTTCTTTGTAGGTTGAATATTTCTTGGATTTGATGTAGAACCTGGTGCTGATGTAAATAATATTTTTTTTGACTTCATTTCTGCCATCTTCAATTTATGTTCGATTGCTTTTTTTCTGTCATCTAATAACATTTCATGATATTCATCAATCGTTTTTGGCACTCTTGGACCTTGTTTTTGAAAATTTGGGTCTGCATAATCTTTAAAATATTTATTATAAATATAACTATGCTTTACTCCTGGGTCTAATGGTTCTTGGGTTTTTTGACCTTGTCTTAAATTTTTATTTGGCTGAGTCTGATTATAACTTTGCTGAGTAAATTCATTTTGATTATAATTGTAATTATCAATCTGTTGCTCCTTACCTGCTCCCATAAATTGCAAAACACCTTGATTATTCACTACCAAATTCATATTTGATAATATGTCATTAAATGATACCTTTTTTCTTTTTACCTGATTTTCTTTTATTTTTGATTTTTCCCAATAATTCTCTCCATTCTGTTCCTCATATGAATTATAATCAAATGTATCATATGGATTAATTGTATTTACATTATCCAATTCTGATAAATTTAGTTCCATATTATTATACATAATATTTTTTTGTCTCTTCTTTAACATAAAAAATAATATAAATTTAATATAAAGATGCTTAATACTTATATTAAAAATCAAGGCACTACTCAAACTATTATTCATGATAACAATCATAATCATTTTAATGAAATTAATTGGGATGCTGATTATGATGGAAATATAGCTAACATATCTTTTAATTCTAACACTGATGGTAAACATAATAAATTCAATGTTTCTCTCGATAATGAAGATTTAGCAAATATTTTAAATATACCTAGCGTCAATACTCCTATCGATAAACGTTTAAAGATGGATTTTGATGAACCATCATATAGACCAGACCCTTATTTTATAGAATTACCAACTCCAGAATTACCAACTCCAGAATTACCAACTCCAGAATTACAACCAAGAAAACCTAAAATTATCAAAGAACTAATTGACAGAAGAATATCAAGCCCATTACCCGATGAAGAATTAATTTTACCATTATCTGTTAGTGATAAAAGTATTAAAAAATTATATACTCTTACTCCAAGGAAAAAACATAGACGTCGAAAAACACATATTACATATAAGGTTAGTAAAAAACCTAAATCATCCACTAAAACTAAATCTAAATCTAAATCTAAATCATCCACTAAAACTAAATCTAAATCTAAATCATCCACTAAAACTAAATCTAAAACACGTTCCATGAAAAAATCTTTATCTACACCAATTGTTGATCTAATTAATAGCATTTAATATCAGTGTCTCATCTTCTGAATAACTTCGCTTTCTTTTTTCCGTCTTAAATGATTTTGCTGCATATTTATCCATTTTTTGCGTTAAAAAATATTGCGAGGCATATAAAACTGAATGGTTAGATTTATTATAAATTAATTCAATATACAATCCACTATTTTTTCTTATTATATTTAAAAATTCTATCATATTGTTTAGTTTTGATTGTGGAAAACTAACCGATATTAAGCAGTGACTTCGCTGAAATTGACTTTTATTTTCGAATTCATAATCTTCATAAAAATCATCGCAAAAACATTCTTCTGCACACTCCCTAACCTGGTCAAGTAGTTTCGTTACACTACCATTTTTTAAAACATTGAATGACGCTTCAATATTATACCCCATTTATATAGCTTAATATTTTCTTAATTTCTAATAAAAAAATTTTATGTAGTGAGAGATTTCTCTACATAAAATTTACTACAATACTTTCATTTTCATTTATTAAAAGATATATATATATAAATGTCATTTAGACAATTTGGAGGACTTAATTATGCACCAAAACACAATATAGTTGCAAGTAATTATAATACATCTAATAATTTACTTGTAACACAAAATGTTGGACAACCTAATTCTTATATTAATTTTTTAAGTGATATTAGTGGCAATATACGTGTTTATGGAGATTTTGATTTATCTGGAAATTTAAATGTTAGTGGTGATGTTGATATTTCTGGAAATATTACTGCTGAGTATATGTTCTTATCATCTTATCCACCTACTTTTTCTAATCAAGCAAACGCAGTTATGCCTAAAGCTTATGTTGATGCACTTACTGGAGGCGTTGTTCCATTTGGAGCTGTTAAAGCTATTTCAACGTATGATTCTAGTAGCAATAATACACCTGGTTTTTATCCTGTTCCCTTAACAACTTTTGCATCTATTTTCCAAATAGACGGATATACACCATCTGTTGGCGATTTAGTATTATTAAATGACCAAGGGACTAGTAATGGTCAAAATCCTGCTACTTTGAATGGTATTTATCAATTAACTGGTTCACTTGGAAGTTATTCATATATTAGAAGCTCTGTAATGCCAAATACAACAGATGTAAAAAGGGCTGGTGTAAGTATTCAACAAGGAATATCTAATGAAAGAGGATTATGGGTTCAAACCCAAGAACCGGCTATAGTTGGACAAAACCAATTATTATGGACAATATTCTTTTCATTTAATTATGCATTAGGTCAAGGTTTAAGTATTGCAAATGCACCTAATAATAAAGAACTATTATTTGTTGATTCCAGTCTTAATTTTTTAACATTGGTAGATGCTTCTTCTAGTTTTCCCACTTTAAATATAGGAACTGAAAATGCTACAACTATTAATATTGGTAATAATTTAACAACATCAAATAACTTAACTGGACCATTATCTGTATCTGGAGAAACAATAGATTTAAGTAATAATGCTGGCATAATTAGAATGATTATTGGTGATACTCCTAATCCTCCTTATAATTATATACAATCAGGGTTAGTAGGAGGTAATACAGCAAGCACAAAACCTTTATTAATTCAAAAATATTATTCGAATGACCCACCAACAATGTTTTTAGATGTTTCTAATAACAAAGTAGGAATTAATAAAATTAACCCTAATTATACTTTAGATGTAAGTGGAAATGGTTTATTTACTGGTACAGTAACAGCACAATCATTTAATACAACATCAGATTATCGTATAAAAGAAAATATTGAAATACTTAATGAAAATTATAATGTAGATAATTTAAGACCAATTACATATTTAAATAATCAAACTGGAAAACAAGATATTGGTTTGCTTGCTCATGAGCTTCAAGAATACTTTCCTTGTTTAGTAAATGGAGAGAAAGATGCAGAAGAATTCCAAAGTGTTAATTATACAGGGTTGATATCTATATTGATTAAAGAAATTCAAGAACTTAAAAAAGAAATAAAATTATTGAAAGAGAAGATTTAGAGCAACGCGGAATTAAAATGCCGAATAATTAAAAATAAACAATATAAAGATAATTTGGAATTTATAAATAGGGAGTGGAGAAATGTGGCTTTTCAATGAAACTTTCTGTTAAACAAATAAGGATAATTACTCTTTGAGGACAGCGAATGCTTTATCTTTTTATCAGTCATAAATAGTTGTTTCATTAAGGTAGTGTATGAAATAACATTTGATGGGAATTTGCTTATCTACCTCAAAGTAAGCAGATAATAAACCCATTACATAGAATTTAGTTAATCCTCCTTTTAGGAGGAAGCGCTCGTATTTTTTTGTTGAATAACTCGGCATTTAAAATACGCGTTGCTCTAAATAGTATTGTATAAATATATAATAAGATGAATTATTTATTTATTTTATTAAGTGTTTTATCATTTGCAAATGCTTTAAATCAATTGTCATTTAGTGGCGGTGGGTCTTTTGGTGCTGTTGATAATCCAATGGCATCATTAAATCAGAATTGTAAAACACCAATTGGAGAGATAAATAAATATTATGTTCCACCGGAAGTTTTATCAAATTATAATATTCTCAATTTCGATAATGGTGTGGAATTAATAGATATAGGTTATAAAAATGTCATACATAAGAGATATAATATATGTTAAAACTACTTCATAACTTGCGAAAGACCTTTAAGTCATTTTATTAAATAATAAAATTGATATTTTTATTATTTAAATAATTAAATTACATTTATAATTAAATATGAAGCCAGTTTTAAACAATGTTTTATGTGTTAGAAATTCACATCCTCGCGACAAGCATATCCAATTCTTTGAAGAAGACCATAAATATATTATTGATTTAGAGCCTAATGTTAAATATACATCTGTGACCACTTGGATTCATGAACATTTCGAAAAATTTGACCCTGATAAAATTATTACTAAAATGATGTCCGGTTCTGGCTGGAAAGAGGGTCATAAATATTGGGGAATGACTGCAGACCAAATTAAGGAAAAATGGAATGCTAACAAAGTTGCTGTTTCCGGTGCTGGAACTGACATGCATTTTGATATTGAATGTTTTAATAATGATAAGCGATTTACATTTAATTATACAAATAATGAACTAATTCAGATTTATCTCTCTGATAATGGAGAAAAAATACATGAGAAACCACTTGAATGGCAGTACTTTATTAATTTTGTCAAAGACCACACTCATCTTAAACCATTTCGAACTGAATGGACTGTATTTAATGAAGATATTAAAATATCTGGTTCAATTGATATGGTTTATCAAAATCCAGACGGAACATTGTCTATTTATGACTGGAAACGCTCAAAAAATATTACAAGAATTAATAAATTTAATAAATTTGCTTCTACACCATGTATTTGTCATTTACCTGACTCAAATTTCTGGCATTATGCATTACAACTAAATATATATAAATATATTTTAGAAAGTAAATATGATAAAATTGTTAAAGACATTTATTTAGTAAGATTGCATCCGGATGCTGAAGAGAAAAATTATGAACTCATTCAATTACCTATTTTGACAGTTGAAATTGATGACCTTCTTCAAGAAAGAATAAAAAATCTTTATTCGGAAAACACTTAAAAGAATTACATATAATTAATATATGATTATTGATAAATCTATTTTTTTTATATGGGCAATTTGGTATTGTTATATTTATGGACCACCACCGCTTTTATTTCGTTTTATGGTAAGATTTTATAATTTTTATGACGATTTTTTTACTTATTACAATAAAATGATGTATTCTGGTTATTGGGAAGATGAATCTGAAGAAAAAGAAATCACTAAAAATAAAATAGAAATTAATACTGAATCACATAAAGAACCAACAAAATATGAGGATAAATATTTAGAAGATATAAGAAAACTTTGTAAAGATTGGGAGTTTACAGAAGAAGAAAATAATGAGTTACCTAAATTGATTGAAGATTTTTATAAAGGATATATTGGTTCAAAAACTGAAAAAATTGAAGAAATTACTAAAAAAATTGCAGATTTACAAAAAGAAATATCTCATGATGGTGATACTTTTAATTTTGTAGAAGATATAGATGAAGATGGTGATGAATTTATTAAGGAAAATACTTTAGAAGAGAGAAATGAAATAAGAAATTCTGAGATTAAAAATCTCCAAGAAGATTTAAATCAATTAAAAACAGAAATTAATACTGAAGATGGTTTAGATGAAATTAAAAAAGTTTCAGAGCAACAATCTATTAATTATATTATTGATAGAAGATTAGATAGAGTTAATAATTGTTATGTTATAGAAAAAACGCCGATTGGTAATGTCCTTATGATTTATGAAAAGAATCGAGAATCATTTAAGTATTATTCAGATTCTAATATACCATATAGGTATTTGGAAGTAGTTGGTAGAAAATATGTTAAATTATTTGGATGTAGACCTATTTTTGTTGATATGGAAGAAGAGCTAAGATTATTTGAAGAAAAATGGGTCAAAGAACAAGAATTAAAAAAAATTAAACAAGAAGAAGACAATAAAAGGAGAGACGAAGCAGTAAAAAACAATCAATCTGTTGAAGTAAAAAAAAATGTTTTTGCTAAATTTAAGAGTTATAATAAAGATGCAGGAGGTAAAATTAGTATGGCGGCACCTCCTAAAAATAGTATTCCAAACAAAAACGTTAATGAAAATAAAGAGAATGAAAAATTTCTTTTAAAAGAAAGAGCTAATCGCTACACTTATGAAGGTAAATTTGCAAACTTCAATTTTTTACAAAAGATTGAGAGAAAAGTGTTTAATAAAAAACTTGGGCTATCATTCTCTGATTTTAAGAAAATGAAAAAATAATATAAATTACGATATTATAATAATTTAAACTTCTTATTATAATATAAGTATGTCAAAATTAACAAGACGTTTTAAAAAAAATAAAAAGAATAGAACAATCAAAAGAGGTGGACAATCTCCTGATGCAAAAGTAAAATCAGAAGAAATAAAAGCTCCAGAAGTAAAAGATGAGAGACAAGATGAGAGACAAGGTGTTTTTGATATTATTGGAAATAAAATTAGTAATGTTGCTTCCTCTGCAGCAACTACTGTTGGTGACCTTGGTCTTAGATTTGTAGGTTTGGAAAGAATTGAAAAAGCTGATGAAGAAGATAAACCACCAGAAAAAGTCGATGAAAATCTTGAAAAAGTTAATGAAGGTATTGAAAAAATTGTGGATGCTGCTTCTGGTATTGTAAATACTGTTGAAAATGTTGCTGATAAAACTGGTGCTGTTATTCTTGATAATGTGAATGAAGTTTTAGGAAGTGATGCTGTCAATGAAACAACCGAACAAGTTGCTAAAAATACTGCTGAGATAGTCCAAGAAAATCTTGAAGTATTTAATGATGCATTGAATAATCCAGAAGTTAAAGCTGAGGTTGAAGAGGCAATTGAGCATATCGGTGATGTAGGAGCAGTTGTTGTTGAAGCTTCTGAAAAGCCGATTGAAAAAGTTGTTGATGTTGCTTCTAATGCTCTAGTTAAAGCTACAGGGGCTACATTAGCTGGTATTATTAAAATTGGCACTGATGTAGCGGCAGCTGTTCCTGGGGTTGGTGCTGTTATTGAAGTGGGTAAAATGCTTAATGACGGCTCAAAAGCAGCAAGTGCGGTTGTTGAAGCAGGTTCAGAAGTTGTTGAAGTTGCATCTGATGCATTTATTGAAACAAAAGAAGGTATTGAAAAAGGGTTAGACCTTCTAGAAGAAAATAAAAAAACAGCTGAAGAAATTTCTAATCGAACTACTAAGTCAATTGATGATTTTGAAAATCCTGTTTCTACTATAACTAAAGGTGGACGAAAAACTAGACGAAGATTTTTTAAACGCAAAGCTAAATCCAAGCGTGTTAGATTTTCTATTTAGATTTATGAGCTAACCATTCTTTAAAACCATTACTGCGTGCAATATTGAAGGAAGAACCAAGATGGTCAAATGCTATACTATAGGCTTTCAAATTGACTTCATCTAATTCACTTAAATATTGGAATAAATTTTGTTGTTGTTCAATTGGATAACCTTTAATAATTTCTGAAATTTTGATATTTAACGAATCAAAGTAAACTTCTTCTGTCATTTTTATTTATAATTTAAATTTATCTGAATAAATTTAAATCAATTTTAATAACAATTTAAATATTTACATATGTAAAAATTTTAGAGAGAATTAAATAGTTCTTTAAATAGTTTAAAATAATATATTTAATTTGCCTACTTAAAGACGGAACACTACATAATGAAGGGAAATTCTTGATTTTTTTAAAAAATAGGCCAAAAAAGTTTCCTACACATGAAGAGAAATTAATCAAAATAATTTTGGGAAAGTTTTTTTGAATTTTTAAAATGGACAAAAAAAATGTCCAAAATGGGAAAGCCAAAAACGTCCTTACTGACCGAATTTTTTAATTTTGAGGGGGGTCCTTTATCGTCACAAATCAAACTGTAAAAAATATTTTGTGATTGAAAAAAATTTATATTTTTTTGCGGAAAAGGATTTAGGGATTTTTCTGTTGATAAGATATAGGATAATGGCAATGCAGAAAATCCCAAAAAATCCCCAAAAATATTCGTGTGAATTTTGTAACCATTTTACATATAATTTAAAAGACTTCAATAGACATCTATTAACCCAAAAACACATCCGCAACACATCCGCAACATTTAGCAATATTGACGCAACGCAAAAATCCCAACACTATATATGCTGTAATTGTAATAAAGAATATCGCGATAGAAGTGGATTATGGAGACATAAAAAATCCTGTCTTACTCAAGACAATATTGACAGCGAAATAGATGAGGAATTTAACAATAAAAATACAAATGAAGATGACGATATCTCCACAAAACAGCTCGTCTTATTGATGTTAAAACAAAATAACAAAGTACAAGATGCTCTTATTGAAATGTCGAAACAAATTTCAACAACTAATAATAATACTACAAATAATAATAATTCACATAATAACACTACAAACAACTCATTTAACCTGCAATTCTTTTTAAATGAAACATGTAAAAATGCAATGAACATTACTGATTTTGCAAATTCTATTAAGCTTCAATTATCTGATTTAATTAGCGTAGGTGAACTAGGTTATGTAGAGGGAATTTCGAATATTATTGTCAAAAACTTAAATGCTCTAGATATAACAGAGAGACCAGTTCACTGCACAGATAAAAAGAGGGAAACTATGTATATAAAAGATGCTGACAAATGGGAAAAAGATGAAGACGAAAAAAAATTGAAGAAATTTATTAAAAATGTTGCTTTCAAGAATCAAAAGCTTTTTCCTCAGTTTAAAGAAAAATATCCAGACTACAATGATTCAGATTCAAAGTATTCAGACCAATATTGTAAAATTGTAATCGAATCTTTAGACGATAACAATGCAGAAAAAGAAGAAAAAATAATTAAAAAAATATCAAAAGCGGTAACTATTGATGCACAGAAGGATAAAATATCTAACCATTAAATGTGATAAAGCAAATTAATTTGTTACCAGTATTGGTATCAAATCGAATGTCACTAGTATTAAACATTTTTGTTATACTAGTGTCAACTGAATAACCATTGCTTACCAAGTATGATATTAAATTAGGCACTTCATCAATGACCATTAAATCACTGCCAAATTTACCACATCCTGCATTACATCCATCTAGGGACATTATAGCGAATCCACAGTCTTTTAATGGACTACATGGTCCAGGTTGTTTAAACTCACTTAAAGGAGGAAATTTGACAAACCTTACTAAATCTCCTAATGGTCCTTGTGGTTTTAAATTGACAACAACGATATTTTTATAACACTGATTATAAGTGTCTAAATAAGGTTGACTAAATAATGATATAGTTTTTGCTTCTTGAATTGGTGGTGGAGGTGTGCCACGATTTAAATTATTAGGTTTAATAGAACTATTTCTTTTTTTTAAACTCTGATTAGTGTTCATATTATTAATAAAATTATACATATTATTTACCATTAATAAAATATTTATAAAATTGATATAAAAAAGGATATTAAAAGCAATGTTATAAATAAGTATAATGGAACTTTCAAGAGAACAGCAATTAGCATTTGATAAATATGTTCAAGGACATAACATATTTATTACAGGTCCTGGTGGTGCAGGAAAATCAGAATTAATTAGGATGATATATAAGCATGCAAATGGTAGATTTAAGGATATTTGTGTGACTGCATTAACAGGGTGTGCATCAATTCTTTTAAATTGTAAAGCAAAAACTCTGCATTCATGGGCAGGAATTGGTTTAGGAAATGGAACAATTGAACAATTAATTATGAAAATAAAAAAAAATAAATTTCAGAAGGCAATTTGGAAAGAGACTGATATTTTGGTAGTTGATGAGGTAAGTATGCTTTCATTAAAGTTATTTAATATGTTAAATGATATAGGAAAGGCAATTAGAGGAAATCCAAGACCATTTGGTGGTATTCAACTAATATTTTCAGGAGATTTTTATCAACTACCTCCGGTTGGAGATAAAGATGATATGGATACTCAGCGTTTTTGTTTTGAAAGTGATGAATGGAATTCAGTCTTCCATCGTGATTGCCAAATAGAGTTGAAAAAGATTTTCAGACAGACAGACGAGATTTATGCGACAATTTTGAATCAAATTAGGGAGGGAAGAATAAAGAAAAGGTCAAACGAATTGCTTCTAGAATATGTAGGGAGAGAAATAGACGCAAATTTGGTAGCCGAACCAACGAAATTATATCCTACAAAGAACAAGGTAGAACAAATCAACATTTCAAAAATGTCAGCACTACATGGCGACGAAACAGAATATAAAATTAAGTATATAAAGGACTTAGAAATGACAAAAGGAGATAAGGAATTAAGACGTCAATTTACAGACCATGATATTCAGATAGAATTAGATTTCTTAGCGGGAAATTTAATGTGTGAAAAAGAGATGAAAATGAAAGTTGGTGCACAAGTTATGTCTATTATTAATATTAAGTCAGAATTAGGTGATATTTTAATTTGTAATGGAAGTCAAGGTATTATTAAAGAATTTTGTGAATTTACAAGTTGTCCAAAAGTCAAATATAATAATGGAATTGAGATGGTAATGGGTCGTCATATTTGGCCGAGTGATAAAATTCCTGGTATTGGTATTTCTCAAGTTCCGTTGATTTTATCGTGGGCATTAACAATTCACAAATCTCAAGGTGCAACGCTAGATGCTGCGGAAATTGATGTCGGAAGTGGTATATTTGAATGTGGACAAACTTATGTGGCGTTGTCAAGAGTTAAGAGCTTAAATGGTTTGTATTTGACATCATTTGATGCAAGACGTATTCGTATCAATAAAAAAGTGAAAGAATATTATGAATCACTGCGATTATATCATGACTCAAAGGAACAAGGCGAAGAAGTATATGTTCCGCTTGTTATAGCAGAGGAATTACCTGTAGCAATTCCTGTGCCGATATCTTCTGAAAACAGATTTGTGGATTATCAGTATGTAGAAGCTCAGGCTGAATTAGCTTAAGAAAAATATCATGAACCATCATCAGATGCTATTATTTTAGATGAATATTGGTTACAAGAGGAAAAAGAAGATGAAGAATAAATAAATTTATTATTCTCTCAAAATAATTGTTTTAAGAGTATCGAAAGCTTGTTGGTCATTTCTAATTTTTTTCAATATATCGAAAATTTTATGATAAGTTTGTTGGTCTAATTCACACGTCTCAATAAATTGTCCACAATATGACTCAATGATTGGGTCAAGAATATTGTAAATCTCTCTAACTTCATTATCAAATTTACATAGTTTAGTCATATTAGCCATGAAATTTTTAAACAAATTTACTCTTCTATTCGTTTCATCAGCATAATCTTTTAGTAATTTCTCTTCATATTGATGATTAATCTCGCGTTCTTGATTCATTTCCTGCATACTCAAATACATAGCTTCATCAATTTGTTTTTGATAATTGTCTCTATTATCTTCTAGAAGCGTTTCTCTAACAACTTCATCAGGCTTTCTAATATTGTCTTCAGAGTTATTCATTTTACAAAGTATATATTAATTTTTGGCAAATTTTTTAAATCAATTTTTTAAATATATAAGTTAAAATACTTAATTTTGGTGAATTCATTTTATAATATTATAAAAAAATATAATTTAATTACACTTACAAACAACAATACAAAATTTTATTAATTTTATTCAAAATATTCTAGATACTCATTCAAGTCCATTCCATATATATCTGCTATTCTACACACTCTTGTCGGATGAAATACTCGCTCAATCAATTCCTTAGCCAACGGTTGAAAGGTTCCTTGCATTTCTACGCAATCTAAAGGTGCCAACAAATGCATCGCATCAGGGTTCATTGACAAGTGAACCCAATTAATTTTTGCAATATTTTGTTCCAGTAGATGAATCGCATTAGGATTCTGGGATAAATATACCCAATTAATTTTTTCGGAATGTTTTTCTAGCAAATGAATGCCATTGGGATTTTGAGACAACCAACCCCAATAAATTTTATTTATGTTTTGTTCCAATAAATGTAAGGCATTGATATTGGAAGATAACAACATCCAATCAATTTTATCAATATTTTGTTCTAATAGTTTAATCGCATTAGGGTTTTTAGATAAATAAAACCAATCAATTTTATCAATATTTTTTTCCAACAAGTGAATAGCATTTATATTTAGAGACAACTGATTCCAATTAATTTTATCAGGGTTTTGTTCTAAAATGCGAATAGCATTGGGATTGCCTGACAAGGGCCACCACTCAATTTTATCGATATTTTTTTCTAAAATATGAATGGCATTCGGATTGCCTGACAAGGCCCACCATTCAATTTTTTCTGGGTTTTGTTCCAACAAGTGAATGGCATTCGGATTGGCTGACAAGGGCCACCAATCAATTTTATCGATATTTTTTTCCAACAAGTGAATGGCATTCGGATTGACTGACAAGGGCCACCATTCAATTTTTTCTGGATTTTGTTCTAGTAAATGAATCGCACTTGGGTTTCGAGACAACTCTTCCCAGTCAATTATTTCGTCAATCATGTACTTTGGTGTCTGCATTTTGATTTATTATATTGAATTGAATTAATGAGTGAAGAAGCATTTCAATTTTATTAAGTTTTAAAATAAAATTGAAACCGAAAAAACTTTCAAAAATAAAAACATAATAGTACATATAGCTAAACAAAAATGGAATTAAATAATGTTATTAATTCAATTACTATCACACCAAGACAATTTGTCGGTATTGTATACGATAATATTTCTAACAACGATAGTGATATTAGAACAAGTGATAATCTTTCTGATTCACTTAAGATTACCACAGATAATATTAATTATATTGAGACAAATGAGACAAATATTGATGATAGTATAAATATTTATAGATATAAATTTACAAATGAATTTACGATTGAATTATATAAATTTTCAAAGGTTCACCAATATGACCATCGTAAGGATTTTAAGGAAGCATGGGAAATCTGGATTGATGAGAATAGTAATTTAGTAGATGACGAAGTAAGACGCCTAACCAATTTAGGTTATAATGGAGATATACTAAATAAAATGTTTAAGAGTGCAAGATATTATTTTAGAAAAAAGAGCACTGAAAAAAAAGAACCAGCAAAACGCCGCACTTATGTGGGTTCACAGAAGGATTTATTAGAATCAATGGATGACCATATTAAGTCAAATATTTCATCAGGAGATTTTAAACCAGCAGATGGTTTCGATGAATTCTGCAAGCAAAATGTTGATATTCTTAAAGACCAAGTAAATCAACTTATTCGCTCAGGAATTACTGACTCAAATGAAATCAAGTCAAAAATCAAAAAGACTTATAAAAATCGTTATTTCTTAATTATTAGTAAGTAAATAGCACGATAATATATGTACAAAACTTAATAAATTTATTTTTTTTGTTTTACACCATTTCGCATTTCAAATGCGCAATTACTTGAGAAAAGGTGTAAAATTGAGTTATTTAAATAATATTTAAATATATAAGGATATTGTAAAAATTGTAAAAGTTTATAAAAAATATTCAGCATGGGAGAGATTGTAATAAATTCGTTTAAAAAAATAATAAAGATTATACAATAATCAATAAAATGGATACAAATATTAATATATCAACAATAAATAAATATTTCTCTCTAAAAAAAGAAAAACAGACCTGCAATAATCGAACCAAAATAGTTAATCATTCTCATTTTTCTATTAATGAAGCCAATATTTGTCACAAAATTTCAGAAATACCATATTATTCTAATTTTTTTTCGATTTTAGATGATTATGACAGGTTAAATATATCTCAATTAAATGAAGATATTATTGAAAAACTTAAACCAACTGAAGATATGAAATATTATTTATTTAAGTATTCTGATAAGAATTCAATTGATTTTATTGATTTTCTTTATAATTTTACATCTATTAAAAAGCTTATTTTTGATGTTATAAATGCATTTCAACATTTATTATCCGGGTTTCATTTATTAAACCAAAATAATATATGTTTTTTTAATATTTCTCCTAAAAATATTATCTTTCTTGAAGATTATAGAGAGAAACCAGTACTAAGTAATTTTATATTAAGTTTACAACTTAATAGACTTGATTTTAATTATTTTGCAAATATTTTAAATAAACTGGATAATTTTACATATCAACCATTTGAAGTTCATATTCTTTATTATTTTATTAAATATGATTTGGTAACGATTTCTCACTCATTTATTGAAGAATTTTGCGAGAAATTTATTAAAAACTTAAATATTTTACGGTTATTTTCAGAAGATTATAAAAAATTATATAAGGAAAAATGCTTTCAAACTATGAAAAAATATATAAATCTACCAAAAAAACAAATTATTGATGATATATTAGAGAGAAATGATAAATGGGATGTATATGGTATTAGCATGATATTTATACAACTTTTTGGTTGTATTTCTGGTATTTTCTCTCTGAAAGGAACATTTGTAAGTAAAATTACTCTTGAACTTTCAAATAATCTTCATCCTGATTCAGATAAAAGATTGTCTTTGGAAGATACCTTAAAAAAATTTAATAAGTTATTGAATGAACAAGAAGATTGGAAATTTATAAATAATCTTAAAAATTCAAAATTAGAGAATTTATTTGATGAATTTGCAAAATAATATAAATTTATGTATGTTTTTTAATTCATATTATTTTAATATTTAATGTCTACGACGTCTGCGTGTTCTTCTACCTCCAGCCATAGCTGAAGCTGAAGCCATTCTTCCTGTTCTTCTTTTTGCTCTACTTCTACTTTTTTTAGCAGTCTTTTGCTTCTTAACTCCAGAGGCAGAACCCATTTCACCTTTACGTTTACTACCATCCATTAAAGCTTGTTTAAACTCATAGTTTGAGTCCTTAGCTTTACCTTCCTCATAAATTTTCTTTACAAACATATTCCAAGCGCTTGGCATTTATACAATATATAAATATTATATTATTTCTAAATATCATATCCAATTTCTAATTCTAGAGAAAAACTGTAATCCATATTGTTTAAATTAATGATATCACCATATTGATTCAATAATTGAATTTTTAAACGTTGAATTCTAACTGAACCAAAGTATTCTCTTTTTCTTTCTATAAAATCACTCCCGTTTGTAAAATTAATATAAAATGACTGCGATGTTATTGGTATCATGCCTAAAATATTATCTCCAATTATACTTTTAGAATACATACCAAACACATTTTGAGCCTGAGAATTATTATAATCATTTAAAGAAAAATAAATGTAATTAGGATATGCTCCATTATATACACCTTCAGTAGTATATGAATTGCTATTATAATAAGCTTCATCTCTATATCCCATTATCCAACCAAATTTTTTATAAATTTGCTCAATTTCAACACAATTTTGCAAACGTTGACCTTCACTAGGTTTATAAATTTTTTTTTTATATTTAATATCCTGTAAAGACTCATTAAAAATCATACTGAAATTTGACGTGTTATTTGATATAGTTATTTTATTAGAATTACTATTATAACTTACGATAAATCTATCTGGAGATATCGATAATTGACTATTTATTTCACTTTGCAAAATTGTTGTAAAATCAATAATATTATTATAATTACCATCAGGAAATGTAATAACACCATTAATACCGGTAATATCTTCCTCTATGTAAAAAGTATTGTTGCCGTTAAATTTAGAAATGCAATATATAACATTAGGTAATTGGAGTGAAGATAATCTTAATGACAAAACGTTTTTGAAATAATATGGTAATACAATTGTAAAATCTGTAGAGGTAGTGTTAAAATAATCTTCGCGAAATAAAGTATTTAAAATAATAGTTTGCAATATGGTTTTTCGTTTAATAGTATTAAGATTACTTCTAGAAATATTAGTTGGATAAGTTTCGATTGGTTCTAAGTGTTTTTCTTTATTAATAACATCGTTTAAGGTAATAGTTTCTTTGTTCATAACAAACTTATTGGTTGCATTTGTTATTGATGTTTTATTAATAGTGCTGTCTTCATCATTAGGTATTAATAATTTATTATAATCTTCAATAAATCCATCATCTCCTTGAGATATTTCTTTACACCTTTTAACATTTCAAATGCCGATTTTTATAAACTAATATTTTTATAAAAATTATTTAAAAATGTCTTGATATATATTAGCAAAATGAATAATGAAGATAAAATTAAGTTATTAGAAGAAGAAAACGAAATATTAAAAGAAAAATTAAAGAATTATACTGCCCCTAAAAGAAGTAAAAAATTTTACGAAAATCATAAAGAAGAAATTAAGCAAAAAGTTAGAGAGTATAAAGAAAAAACAAATTACAATACCAATATCCCAAAGGAAAAAAAAAAAGAATATAAAAAAATAGCGTATCAAAAAAAAAAAGAACAATTGAAACAAAATAATAATGAAATTATTTAGGAATATTTAGAAGTTTTTTCGTTAAAACTACTTAAAATTATTTTCTTTAGTAAATATATAGAATGGTGAAAAAGAAGAAGTTAAAAGATGAATTCAAAGAGTTTAGGAATAATGATAAATCCGCTTACAAAACTTTCAAAATACCACTCAAAACAATTCTATTAAATCGTGATACGATACAACCTGTTATAAACCATTTAGTTTTTGAAATGAATGATTTGGTTATTCATACCTATCAATTTATTCGGTTATATGTTTTGAATTGTTATACTAATAAGCAACCCTTACCTGAATTAGATGAAACCTTTATTTCCTATTGTATCAAATCACTTGGAACAAGAGATAATAGAGGAAAAAAATGTAAGGATACTGAACTTTTAGAAACATTAGAAAAGTTTTATCAAGAAGAATACCAACCTTTATTGAACCATGAAAAAACAAATTTGAAAAATACAACATTTTTATTACCTTATTTAGCTACACAAATTCATACTTCATTACATAATAATCTACAAGAACACTTTATACAACATTTTTTACGATTTATAAATATAACCACAACTGAAATAACCGAAGAAAAATCAACCCTATTTCAATTTAAGAAACAATTATTTGATTTAACGGAAACTGATAAAATGTTTAATGAATGGAAAATTAATCATTTATCCAACATTTTACCTACTGAAATAAAGAAATCAATACATTATGATGTGAAAATTAGACCTTTTGAATATTTGAAAGGAATGTTGTATATGAATTTTGTATTAGAAAAACAAGAAAGTAAATTATTCCAACCATTACCATTACGAAACAATATTATTCCAAAACACATTATTATTGATACTGCAAGTTTAATAAATCTATTTTGTCCTGAAAAAGATAAAGATGGTAATAAAGTAAAAAAGGGTAATTTGTTAAGTAATGTAAAAGAAAACCAAAATGAAGTATGGTGTAATTTTTTGAATTTGAAAAATAAAATATTTAAGAATAATCATTATCAATTCCATAACCAAATACAAACAGATGGTATTTCGTGTTGTTTATTGTTTATTAGAAAAGATTTGAAAGATAAGAAATGGGGCTCACGAGTTCCTGTTTTACAAGAACAAGATTTTTACAACATTGAAGATTTATCTAAAGAGCAATTAGATACATTGAAGGATAGGAATATAGTTGGTTGCGACCCTGGTAAGCGTTCGTTGGTTTATATGATGGATAAAAATGGTAATAAATTACAATATACAGCACCGCAAAGAAAAAAGGAAAGCAAGGCAAAATGTAATGAACGAATATTATTATTGGAAAGAAAACTAAATGGTATTATAGAAAAGGAAACTCATTTATCATTACAAAATAGTAAATCAGTAGATTATAACAAGTTCAAAGTGTATCTTGTAGAAAAGGATAAACTGAATAAGGAAACAACGGAGTTTTACAAACGAGATGTTTGGAGAAAAATGAAATTTAGGCAATATAGTTATGGTAAGAAAAGTATAGATATATTTTTGAATAAAATCAAAGAAACATTTGGGGAAAACATACTTATTGGTTATGGAAATTGGAGTAGGAGCACACAAATGAAACATTTTATGCCTACCATGAATAAAGGATTAAGGAAACTAATTCATAAAAAGTATGATACAATCACTATAAACGAATGTAATACAAGTAAGAAATGTTGCGATTGTAATAAGGATTTAGAGTATTATAAGGATAAGGAGAATAAAAAGGTATTTCGTCTGTTGAAGTGTTCTAATTGCGTGAGTTGCGAAAACAAAAAAATCGTATTTAGAACACGAGATGCTAATTCCTCCATAAACATAATGAATTTAACAAGTTGTTGGATAGATAAACAAGAACGACCATTATGTTTTCAAATTTCGTCTTTCACTTCTTCAAGAATAAAAACAGAAGAAGAAAAAGTTAGACCATCGTAGGTGAAATTCCTACTATTGATTTTATGTTTTTTTATTTTTTTAATGTCGTTAAAATCGGCGTTTGAAATGTAAAAAGGTGTAATATGCTTAACTAGCTTTAATTTAGCTTCTTCTAAAAATTTACCTAAACGACTTTTATATACCTTATCATAATCTTTATATTCATTAATAATATTATTCATTTTAGAACATTTTTCATTGATATCATTAAAGGTATAATTTTGTTCGAGAGTAAGAAATTTTTGTAGTTCGTTTATCGTATAATTATTAATATTGAAATCAAAATCATAATTCATTATAATAAATATTTATAAAATTTACTTCAAAAAACCGAATATTTCTTTAAATTAAAATTTAAAATAAAATTGAAAAGAATTTAAATAAAAAAAAACATTATATACACAATTAAGCTAAAATGGTTAAAAACAGTACTGGAGGTAATAAAGCTAAGGGTTTTGCACGTAAGAATTTAGTTAAAAGAGATACTGCATTGAGAGTTGCTCGCGAGGATGGAGAAATATATGCTCAAGCAGTTAAGGTATTGGGTGGCAGTATTGCTAGTGCAATAGATATTGATGGCAATCCATTAAGAGCACATATTCGCGGTAAATTTAGAGGTAGAGGTAAGCGTGATAATTTTATTGGTGCAGGAAGTTGGCTATTAGTTGGTGTTCATGATTGGGTTTCTGAAAAAACTAAACCTGGAGATATTATAGATTGTGATGTTCTTGAAGTATATAATGATACTGATAAAAATCGATTAAAAAATTCAGTTACAAATGTGAATTGGTCTAAGTTTATTGCAAATGATTCAAAAACATTAGGTGCTCCTGATGCTGATATTACCGAAGAATGCGGATTTGAATTTACTGATGAAGCAACACAAGAATATGAAGAGCTTATTGCTAAAGCTACATCAGGTGCAACTAATACTATTATTAGTGAAGATGGAGAACAAATTGATGTAGATGATATTTAAAAAAATATAAAAATATAAAATTTATATATTTTCTAAATTTTAATAATTTTAATAATTTTAATAATTTTTTTTATTAAATTTTCCTGTAACAAAATATGATACTATTCCTGCTATTCCAATAAAAACCCAATTATTGTTATTATTATTTTTATTATTATTTTTAGGGTCTTCAAAACGAAAGGAACTTGTGCCAAAATTTCTCTTAGAAATAAGATTATGATTAATTTTATTTCTAACTAACGAATTATTATATAATTTTTTATTTTTTACAAATTTCTCTCTATTAAGCTTAGAATTTTGTAAAATATTTTTAATATAATAGTGAACTCTGTTCGATGACATTGTGTTGAATACTAAGTATATAATTATATTATTACTATAAAAAGCATTCAATTTTTTATTTATGATAAACGATAATACGACCTCCTGTATTTAATATATAACGAAATTTTTTGTTGTCAATGCTGGTCAAACTAATAATATATAAACAATTTGCTGTAAGGAGATAATTAATAATATTATTATATCTTTAAATGCTTTATCATTAATACTTATTTAAATATAAATAAAATATATTTAAATATATGGATATAGTAAATATACATTGTTCAATCAATAAATACCACTGCAAAATGAGTAATATTTTTAAACAAAACTCTAGATTTGCTTTTTTAAAGGATGAAATTGTTCCTAATAACGAAAAAAAAGAACAAGAAAAGCAGATTTATTATCAATCTGAAAAAGAAGAATCATTTAATTTATTTAAATCAGATAGACCTTTAGAAATGAGAAATTCTATATTCAGACCTTATGATGAAAAAGAGAGGGATAGAATGAATAAAGAAAGAGATGCAAGATTAAGGGAAAAAAAAGAATTAGAGAGACAAGAAAAAAAAAGAATAGAAACAGAATTATTAGCTATGAATACAAATAATTTTCCAGATTTAGTAGTAAATGTAAAAAAAGACGATATAACACAAAATCAACCGATAAGTTATATTGATAAATTAAAAAAAGAAGAAGTAAAGGCGGAAAATAATATAAATAATATAAATAAAATAAATAAAGAAATGCAGGAAAAAAGAAGTGAACAAAAAATAGGATATGATATAATAAATGCATTAGCAGAACTTCATAGAAGAAGAACAGATGAATATATAGAACAGTATGGGTATGATGAATGGGAGAGAATGTTTAAGTTTCCTGATTGGAGAGAACGCGAGGCTTATTTGGAAGCTATGGATGAATTAGCTAATATGTCATATGAAGAGGAATCTGAAGAAGACGACTATTATTAATAGTAAATTAGTTTAAAATTATATTGTAATATATTTTAATACAATAATATGGAATTAGAATATAATAAATTAGATGATGAATGGATTAATAATTTTGAAAAAACAGACAAATTATATCAAGATTTTTATAAAGACGATGTTTATTATATAAATTTAAGAGCATTTTACATAAATAGAGAGAATGAGATAGATAAAATAAAAAATGAGATATTGTTAATGAAAAGTCCAAATATAATTTCTCGTGAAGAAATTATTGAAATACTTAAAAAAAATTCTGTAGATAATGAAAAACGATATACATTATTATCTATATTGCGTTACAATATCAATTTAGAGCCTGATGAAGTAAAAAATTATTTATTAACTAGAGAGAACAAAGAATATTTATCAGTAATAAAAAATATAGATACTGTTGTATACGAAAAAACAATAAATATGTTTCAAGATTTAAACGATTTAATACTTATTTATTATGAGAAATCACATGAACTCAAAAAGTTAGATGTACATAATTGCAGTAAAAAAATATACTTTCGTTCTTTACATACTAATAAAAAAACAATTAAAAAACGATATAAAGTCTAAACTATATTATATAGTATCATTAAAATGGCAGCACTTGTAAACGCTCTCGATAATTATACTCCTACTCAATTTGGTGAAAATGGTCATGTAGAATATGGATGGTCTAATAGTATTCAAGAAAAAATTTTACAATTCAGTTTTCAGGTTACTAGAACTGATGAAGCTGGCATTGCTAAACTTTCCAAAGTTTTACATGATTTGTTATCGAATATTAAGCATAAGGCAGATAGTAGAACATTGCCTGAAAAAGAAGTCGCTAAGGGTTATCTTTCTATTCTTTATAGAATGATTGGACAAACTCGCGACATTGTAGATGGTAAGGGTGAGTATACATTATCTTATATGATGGTATATACTTGGAATAAATTTTATCCTGAATTGGCTCAATTTGCTTTGAGATGTTTTGTTACTCTTGACAAAAAGGATGTACATCAATATGGTTCTTGGAAGGACTTGAAGTATTTCTGTGAATACTGTAAGAGTCAAGGTGATTATATCGAGTCATCACTAATTAATTTTGCAGTCAGGTTAATCAATGAGCAAATAAATAGCGATTATGCCAGCTTTGTGTCTAACTATAATGATATTTCATTGGCTGCTAAGTGGGCACCCAGAGAAAAGTCTTCCTTTGGTTGGTTGTATGAGGCTCTTGCTGTCAATTATTTTAGTTATTTTTTGGCAACTGCTAAGACAGATGACCAAAAGAGAAAAGCAATTCTAAAGTGTAAGACTGAATATCGTAAGGTATTGTCTTCTCTTAATAGAAAGATTGACACCTTGCAAATTAAGCAATGTGGTAAGGAATGGTCAGCAATCGAATTCAATAAAGTAACTTCTATTTCCTTGAGCAAGCAAAAGAAGGCATTCTTGAATATCAAGAAGAACGGTGACATTCGTTTTCCTGATTCTTCTGATAGAATTACTTGTGCTGCTAATTTTAATGCTCACATCCAAAAAGCCGTTAGGGGTGAGGTTGAAATGAATGGAAAGCGTGTTGGAATGGCTGATTTTACCAAGCAAGCTTTTGAATTGTTAAGAAATAATGGCACACAATCTGAGAAGGACCTTTTGAACTCTCAGTGGCGTGATAATTCAAGTCAAAATGGAGGACTTGGTAAGATGATTGCAATGGTCGACGTTTCTGGCTCTATGAATGGAGACCCAATGGAAGCAGCAATTGCACTTGGTATTCGTATTGCTGAAAAATCTGTTCTTGGAAAGCGTATTATGACTTTTAGTGAAAATCCAACTTGGGTTAACTTGGAACCATACACTGATTTTATTTCTCAGGTAAAAGTTGTCAAGGATGCTCAATGGGGTATGAACACAAATTTCCATGCAGCACTTGATTTAATTTTGAGTGCTATTGTTCAGAATAAAATGGCACCAGAAGATGTTCAAGATATGGTTTTTGTAGTCTTATCTGATATGCAGATGGATTCTGGTGATGCATGTGATAAACAAGTATTGTATTATACTATGAAAGCCAAGTATGAAGCAGTTGGTATCCGTGTAAATGGAATCCCTTATAAGCCACCTCATATCCTATTCTGGAATTTGAGAAGTAGTTCTGGATTTCCAAGTCTTGCTAATCAACCTAATGCATCAATGATGTCAGGGTTTAGTCCAACTCTTCTCAACTTATTCTGTGAAGAAGGTTTGGATGCTCTTCAAAGCTGCACTCCGTGGACTCTGCTTATTAAGAGCTTGGAAAATGAGAGATACAAAATTATGGATAATAAATTGCAAGAAATTTTAGATTAATAAATATTTTATTAAATTTTAATATTTAAATCATATATGAATAAGTTAATAGGTTTTCACAAAGCTACTTCAAGTTACATAAATAGTATGAGTATTATTACGAAAGAAGAAACTAAAATATGGAAAAAAAAACTATTACAAGGAATAATTACTCAAAATTTCATATATTATTGTATTTATTTAAAAAACTTTTCTTTCAAATATAGTGATATATTTATAAATAAAAATATTTATCCTTTTTTTAATTCATCATCATGTTCAATTATTAAATATTCAAAGTATGATGATAGATATATTTTAAATATAAGATGTGTAAATTATTATTTAAATTTAATTGGAAATAGCTCAATAGTTGATAAAAATAATATTTGTTTTACAAGTAATTTTATATTAATTTTGGATAAAAACTTTAATATATTGTATAAAAATAAACTAATGCCTGATATATCAGATTCTAAATATGTTGGAATCGAAGATATAAGGTTATTCAATTTCAGAGATAAAATATACTATATTGGCTCAACTTTTGATAAAATAACAAATAAAATTAAAATTACTTCTAGTGAATTTAATTTAGATAAAAATTACGAAGTTAATTTAATAAATCCAACATTTAAAACTGATTTTAATTGGGAAAAAAATTGGGTTTTCTTTGAAAATAATGAAGAAATGTTTATTATTTACAAATGGTATCCTATTCAAATTTGTAAAATAGATTATAATAAAAAAGAATTAAATATCATAAAAGAAATAAATGTTCCTGATATTTTTTACAACTTTCGCGGTTCAACTAATGGAGTTTTATTTAACAATAGAATTTGGTTTATTATTCATTCTCAAATTGAAATTGATGAAAAAAAACATTATTTTCATAGATTTGTTGTATTAAATAAAGATTTAACTATATATGGTTATTCAAAAATGTTTAAATTTGAAAATTATATTGTTGAATTTTGCATTGGAATGGAATTAACATATAAAAATAATTTTGTTATTACATATAGCACACTTGATTCTACAACTAAATTATGTGTTATTTTTGTGAAATCGATTGAAAAACTTTTAATATTGGTTTAAAAATGATGTATTTACATATTTATATATTTATATATTTATATATATAAATATGAAAAAAATTTGTGTTTTATTAATTTTACCTGATTTTAAAAATGAAAACTCTATTACTATATGGGAAGAAAATGTAAAGTGGGCTAATGAAAATAGTATAAAATATCCATATATAACGGATAAAATTTCAACTGAACAAAGATGGGCAATTGGATATGTATATTGGCAAAAATTAATTGAATATTTTAATAAATTAGGAAATATAGATGTTTATTTTGTAAGAACAGATTATAGATTATTAAATTCATGTGAAATAAAAGATAATATAATAAGTATTAAATTTAATAATAGTTATGGACATATAATTTATAAGACAATTATTGGATTTAAATTATTAGCAGATAAATATGATTATTTTGTTAGAGGAAATATAAATACCATAATAGATATAAATTATTTAGAAAAATTTGTTAGAAATTTACCTAGTGAAAAAATATTTACATCTCCTTTTTGGGAAGGGGGGGATTATCCATTTGGCTATTTTATGTTATTGAGTAAAGATGTTGTAGAGCATATTATAAATAAAAATTTTGATAAAAGATGGTTAAATGAAGATACTGCTGATGATTATGAATTAACCAGAGTAATTTTAAAAAATTTTAATTATTTTATTATTTCTGGTTGTGATAGACCTTGTGTAAATATGAATTTACAGAAACCTTTAATATCTGATGTTAATAGATGCGGTATCAATTTCGATGGTTATGGTAGAAATGAGAATTATTCAAAAAATATAATTGATAAAATCAAGAAATCCTCTGATTTAATATTTTTATACAGGATAAGAGAATCTAAAGACTGTAATTATTTTGAAATATATGAGACATTAATTAAAAAGATATGGAATAAAGTTGTAAAAAATATGTTTGGATATATGAAAATTTATAATGAAAATAATGAATTTGTTCCTCATTTAGAATATGAAAGAGATGAACAGCTGTTATCAGCAAGATACATAGAGGAAAATGATATTGTTTTAGAATTAGGTGCAAGATATGGTTCGGTATCTTGTATAATAAATTATTTACTAAACGATAAAAAAAATCAAGTTTCAGTTGAACCAGATAATACTGTGTGGACAGCATTAGAAAAAAATAGATATATTAATAAATGTTCATTTCATATATTTAAAGGTATTGTTTCAAAAAATAATTATCAATTAAAACTAAATGGTTATGGAAGTACAATAGATATAGAAAATAAACTTAATAATTCGGAAAGTATAAATACACAAAATATGTCATTAGAACAAATACAAAGTTATTTTGGATTAAAATTCAATGTTTTGGTTGCAGATTGTGAAGGATTTTTAGAAAAATTTTTAAATGAAAATAAAATTTTGTATACTCAATTAGATAAAATAATTTTTGAATGTGATAGAGCTGATATATGTGACTATAATAAAATTAAAACAGAATTAATAAATAATGGTTTTAAAATTAAAGAAAATGGATTTCAATGTGTATTTATAAAGTAAATTAAAAAAATAAACTTTCAGGAGATATCATAATTTTTGCTCCAGAATTTTGCCTTGCTTGTATATGGAACGCACGATGTTCACAATCTTCATAACGACCATCAACATTTACCTTACCATCTGGCTTATGATATATTTTATAGACTAAATTGGATTTTGTTACATTTTTATGTGCATTTAAATTAGCATTAGGAATTAAATCTAATCTTATCTTACCATCATAATATGTATTCAAAAATTTATTTGTTCTATAAATAGAGAATCCATTAAATGAAGATATACATTCTACTAATCTATTTTCCTGAGATGCCTTTTTAAGTAAACTATCAATATAATTTTGAATAACATTATAGCATTTTACGTTATTTTCAAAATGATTATAGCTGAAACAAAATGGATAAATAGATAAAGCCCAAATGTCATAATATTTTGGCGATGTATTAAATGATAAACCATCCCAATCATTTCGATATATATATTTTTTTAAAATATCTGTATTAACTTCTTTACAATTAACATCATCACAATCCATCATAATAAAAAAAGGGTATTTCTCAATATTTTGTCTAACAAAATTCAAACAAAAATTTCTTGCAATTGCTAAATTATGAGTTCGGAATGGTGACACTGGTTTATTATTTACGTATAACATCATTTTACTATTAATTTGTTGATATTTTTTTAGAATATCTAAAGTATTATCAGACGATTCATCGTAGTAAATTATGATTTGATAATCATCAAAAATAGAGCCAATTTTAGTCATATTGTCTAATACCTTCGATAAATAAGGTCCACAATTTTTAACAGGTCCACATATACAACAATTCATTTATATTAAATTATTACTTAAAATTGAAAAATTTAAATGTATTAAAATATAACACAAAATAATATGTTTACAATAGTAACTGGAAGATATAATAATGAAACATGGGAAGCAACTGTTAAATATAGAGAGAAAAAGAAGTTTGAATGTATTTATGCACCACCCGATAAATTAACTGAAACTATAGATATAAATTTACCTGTATTTGTTATCGAAATGAATAACTCATTAAATCAAATAATGGGTATTGGATTAATTAAAAATAAATTAATCACTGATAAAGTTTATAAGGTACAAGAAGATTCAAATTGTAATCGATATATTTATATAGGAGAATATCATATTTCGAGAGAAGTATTAGATGAGTATAATCCTTTCTTAGTTTATGTATTAGATGAAATTCTATTTAAAGGTTATACACATTCAAAGCGCGGTTCAGGATTAACAAAGATTCCAGAAAAAGTTTTAAAGCTAGATGTATGCGAAGGTATAGATATAAAGAAAGAAATAAAAAATCTATTTGTTCATCATTTCAAAGATAAAATTATGGCAAAAAAACATGAAAAACATCGCGCTTAAAAAAAGGCACCGAAAAAAAGGCACTAATACAATAAATCATTATTTTTTATTAAAAACAATATTTATATCTTTTATATGACAAGCATTAGTACAGATATTGCTGATTATACTTTATCCGAATTAATGGCAATTGTTGAAATTGAAGAATTAACACCAGAACATATTATTGAGAATACTAATTATTATATAAGAAAATATAAAAACAAAAATCCTGAGTTAGCTGTATTTTTTAAACAAATTCAGAGTCAACTTTTACAATATGCACAAGGTCTTGAACCTGATAGTGAAGATGATGATAATGAGGATAAAATTATTGTTGAAGGTTTTGGAAGTATGACTAATGATGCTATTTATCCATCTGGAGAGAAAATGGTAAACGATTGGTATCAAAACCAGAATCTTACCCAGAGTGATAAAAGTCAGACAGAAAAAATTACTGACCGAAAACAAAAAATTAAATTATTTAATAATCCTCAAGTTCCTATGAATAGAGAACAAATTGCTACTAATGATACATTTAACTTACCTGTTAAACAAGATTCATTAAATCCTAATTTAAAAAATACTATAAGTCGATTTGTAAATTTAGATAGTCAATTCAGACAATATACTAGCGGTATTGATTCTACATCAACCGATTATACATGTGATTTATCTGATACTATTAAAAATGCATTAAGTTTAAGTTTATATTCATATCAAATACCTTTTAGTTGGTATGCAATTGATAGCGCATATGGTAATACATGTTTTTGGATTTATGATTCTGCTTCTAACAATACAATTTCAATTTCAGTTCCATCTGGTAATTATTCTCAAACTGAATTTAAAGATAAATTAAATATTGCATTTGCATCCGCTGGTTTTAGTTTATTTCCTGCTATTCCAGACTCAACTGTTCCTGTAAATTATAATTCAAATAGTGGCATCATAACATTATATCTAAATGGTGGAGCCTGGACTGACCCAACAAATCCATCAGGAGGTGTAGTTTTTTATATTGGTCCAACTACTCAAATTATTTTTTATGATTTCACAGGAAACTTGCAATGTAATATTAATTGTATATCTAAAAGTAATCATTACTTTAATAATACATTAGGTTGGGTAATGGGATATAGATTACCATATTTTAGTGTTGACCCAAGTGGAAATACTGCATCAGCTATATTAGATTTAAATGGAACTAAATATTTAATATTAGTAATTGATGATTATAATCAGAACCATGTTAATAATTCATTAATTTCTGTATCTCAATTTAATAATACATTAAAGATACCTATGTATTACTCACCAGATATCCCTTATACATGTATAACTCCTGCTCAACAAGGTAATAATTTACCTGAATTAATTGCAGGAGTTGAAGCAGATTCTCTATTTAATACACAATCATTTAATGCAAGAAATGGTAGTTTTACACCTGGCCTTCAGTCAAGTTACACAACAAGTATTCAAGCACAGAATGGTCTTTTAATTGCTGGTAAATATCAGCAGGATTATACGAGTACACAAATTTCTCTCCCAAGTGCGCCTAGAACTTTAACAAATGCTCAGCTTTATACCATAAATTCAATTAATAGTAATAATAATAATCTAACAAACTATTTAGCTAAAGCTCCAACATCATCAGATATATTAGCAATTGTACCTGTTAAAACTTCTGTTGGTCTTTCAACTGGTTCTTTATTAGTTGAATTTAGTGGTTCTCTTCAAGATAGCGTAAGGACATACTTTGGTCCTGTAAATATAGATAGAATGGCTGTAAAATTATTAGATGATAAAGGTAACGTATTAAATCTAAATGGTAATGATTGGTGTGTAAGTCTGGTCGCAGAGTGCTTATATCAGTATTAATTAAAATATCATATAATATTAATGGGTATATTATATGAATTAGGTGGTTATGGTCCAATATTACTAATTATTCTCTCTTGGTATTTTTTATGGGAACATAAAAATTTATTTTTCTATTTTAATGTTGGATTATTTGCAAATTCGATTTTAAATCTTATTTTAAAAGGTATTATTCAAGAGCCAAGACCAATGTTTGATAGCAAAAAAATTAAATTAATGACTACACATGCTAGTGACTATTTTTTCCAGAATGGTATCTCATTTGATATTTATGGTATGCCATCAGGTCATGCACAAGCTTCTTTTTTTATTACAGTATTTATATATTTATCATTAAAACATACAAATTTATTATATTTGTGTATACTTTTCTCTCTATTAATTTGTTATCAAAGGGTTAAATTTAATTTTCATTCAATATCTCAAGTTATAGTTGGAGGAATAATTGGTTCAGGTTTTGCTTTTATTGTTTATCAATTCGCTAGAGAGAAGATTAAAGGTAGAATTAGAGAAAGACCTGATGATAATGGTCCTACTTAATTTACACCCATTTTTACAAGTTCTAAAATCTTCAAGGGTGTAAATATTACAATTTATAAATTATTAACATGTCTGTTAAATACGCAGAGATTACTATTATTAGAAATATTGAAGAACAAGATATCTTTAGAACTTTTAAGTAGATATTTTGGTTATGAAAATACAAGTAATGATAACGATACTATTATTATGACGTTTGATGCTATAATAAAAATAGAAAAACTTACTCATAATTTGTCCCATTTTTACAAGTTCTAAAATCTTCAAGGGTGTAAATAAAATAAACCAATAATATAGATGTCCTGTGCCGGAAAAGGTTATGGAACTAATCCTAAGTCTGATGCCTATTTATATTCTCAATTTTATTCTTCGATAGTAACAAATTCTGTTACACCTCAAAGTACTAGAAATTGCAGAAAATTTAATGCAAAGTATCCTAGTTTTAATCCTGTATTATCAAGCTTATCTATTACAAATAGTTCATCTGGAACATATTCACTTGTTAATATAACAGGTTCTAATTTTTTACCTAATGGAACTACATCAGTAAAGTTTGGTTCATATGGATATGTACCAGTTACTTATTATAGTTCTTTTAATTTATCATTTTTAGTTCCTTTAGATGTTGTAGCAGGTATTTATCAAGTACAAGTTGCAAATATATACAATGGAAACTTTAGTCCAGGAGTTAACCAAAGTTATCCAGGAAATATTAATTTATCATCTAATCAAATTACATATACTCTTACATAAAATATAATAAATATATATGAAGTATTTTTATTTATATATATTTTTTATTTTTTGTTTTATTGTTTTTATGTCATATTATAATACTAAAGAAGGATTCACTTCTAATACAAAATCATTTATTTTATTAGGCGATAGTATACTTAAAAATGATGCTTATGTATCTAATGGAAAAAGTGTTGAGAATTTAGTTGCAGAGAGAAACCAAAATATTTATTGTTTTGCAGAAGACCATTCAAAAATAGTTGATGTATATAGTCAGATTGATAAAATACCTCATGAATTTGATTCACCAAATACGTTAATTTTTCTCTCGGCAGGTGGAAATGATATACTATCTCATTATGTTGACCAAAATCAGGACATTACAAATACAAGTGTTTTAAACCCTATGTTCTCAGCATATAAAAATTTAATTAAAAGTATTCAAAAAAGAATGCCACAATCTAAGATAATTTTATTTGATATTTATTATCCTGATAATCTAACATATAAACAATATCATTTCATAATTAAAGAGTGGAATAATATGATATATGATTTTGCTGAAAATCCCAAAAATAAAATATATGGTGTAATAAGAATCAGTAGTCATTTAACTCAGAATGAAGATTTTTCGTTTGGAATTGAACCATCATCAAGTGGTGGCCAAAAAATTGCAGATTTAATTTTAGGCTCCTATTAAAAAATTATTGCAAAGCTTGAAAAAGACGTAAATACACATAAGAATACAATTATTAACTTGGCTCAACAATTATTATACCTTTTCTCATTTGAAACGCCCATTTTGTCATTTTTAAGCATACCAAAAACAATATAAAGAGTAATCTGTAATGTATATTAAGTTATGGTTTCCTTGATTTTACCTGCTTCACGCAACGAACCTTTATGAGTGAGTCCCGAAGACAAACAAATGAGTCTCATAAAGGGGAGCGTTAGAAATCACTAAAGCGTCTTTCACCATTGCACTCTCAATGGAAAAAGTTAGACCATCGTAGGTGTAATTCCTACTATTGACTTTACTAATTTTCTTGTTTTTTACCCCTGTAAAATGGGCGTTTCAAATGAGAAAAGGTGTAAACAAATAACAAAATACATTTATTGTCATTTGATTAATAATTGAAACCAAGACTTCTTATTTGAACTGGTGTTAACCTCTCGGGAGATTGAAATAATAAATAATAGTTTCTACCAGGTGCGTAAATTAAATGTCTAGCATCTCCATATTTACCTAAATAATCTAATTGAGGATCTATCAATATTATTTCACCAGAAGAATTTCTAGCAATGATAAAAACGTGACTTGGACCACAACCACCAGAATATCCAGCAAGAACGCCATAGTTTGGTGGTATAGATGTAGTAATTACTCGTTCAAACTCAGCATAACTACTTGAATTAATAAAATCAAAGTTAAGACCTGTTAATAATATACATATTCCTTCAATTTCTTCTTTCGTAAATCCAGACATTCGTCCAGCTGAAGATATTCTCAGTATATTTGCACACAACGTATCTAATAATCCAAACACCTGAAATGCATTTATAAAACAATCCATAGAACTATTTAAATATCTTCTAAATCCTAATATATTTTGATCAATAATAGGGAACAATGATATAATAGTACAAGCTGGAAAACCACGTTCTGGTCCAAATCCCCCTTTTATCTTTTTATTCGATAATTTTCGTCTTATTTTTTTTGTTTTATTTTTTTTCATATATAAATAAAGAAATAAAATTTTATTTATTTATATATTAAATTATTTAATAGTAATATAGCCTTAGAAATATTTTTTATTATTTTTTCATTCTTATCATCATCGCAAGTCATAACTTCTAAAACCATCTTATCATATTTATTAGATGGTTGAGTATGAATTTTTATATTCAAGATATTTCTCTCGAAATGTTGGTAATAATCTTATGTTTTTGTCAGCTATTTTATTAACTGCTTTCTTCAATTTACTTTTGTTATCATCTTCTTTTCCCATTGTCCTTCATCTCGTATTAAAAAATTATCTTTAAATTTTAATTTGCGCCTTATTTATTTCACACGATAATACATGAGCAATTGATAGCTCTTTGTAAAACTCCATTTTAATGGGGTATCATCATAGTCATTAGTGCCTTCAAATTCCCACTCCATATTGCTGTTCATTTTTTGCTTCCATGACAACGGAACTAATCGATGAAAACTTGCACCATCATATCCCATTTCTTTACCCTCACACGTAATTGTCGAGCAAAAGTGTTGTTTTGAAATATCGCGAACAACTGCACTATCTATTTCATATTTTCCGTCTCTCACCATAAAAGACTCTGGTTTCTTATTAAATTCTGACGCTTTCTCGTCATAAACTTCTAATACTATTATATGCGGTAAATGCGACATTTTATGGACAGCAGATGAGACTGCATCTTTCCATTTACTATCTGCATCTCTTATAAATAACATCTGTATCGAGCTATTATGTAAATAATTTATTATACTTGTATAGTATAACAAAGGGTTTCCTGCCTCATCTATATCAACAATATATGGAGACTTATTCTTATATGAATCCGGTATTCCTTTATACAACAAATGTATAATACTATTTGTATTTAACTTGTATGCAAACTCATTACCTGTTAAACATGCATCCACACCAAAATTTAATAAAGCAAATGCATTTCTTAAACGCTCTGGTATTACTGTTCCATCTTGTTGTTTACCATCAATCATCAATTGACGTAAAAAGTGGAAAAATTTACGACCTTTATCACTGACAAAAAATGTTACAAACATTGCATTAAACCAACAATTAGATTGAGATTGAATAGGTGGAATAATTTGTTTAGGATTTATATGCTTATTTGCTGCCAAATTATGCAGTAAAAAAGTCTTAGCCTCTCTAGTATAATAAAGATAACATCTATTATTTATACCAATCTGAAGTGGTTCTTTTAATTGAAATGCCTTTTCTGTATTGCAATTCATTAAATCACTTCTCTCTATTGATTTTAATGTAACTAGTTCCTTATTGATAGTTGGTGAATAAGACCCAGTTTTAAGGGCCTTGTTTATCTTATTACTTATTTTACGAACTTTAATTGGTGTTGAACTTGGAATAACTAATTCATTTCTATGACTATGTCTTATTGTTCTTCTTTTATGTTTATTTCTTCTAGCGAAGATACCTTTGGTTCTATATTTATCTCTTCTATGTTTTCTTGTTTTACTCATAATATAAAATAATATTATTATTTAATATAATGGGAGCAGGTATATTACCAACAACTATACATAATGGCAAACTTTATTTTTTATTTGGTAAAGAAAGTAAATATGAAGACTCTGCGCCTGGTTTTTCCGATTTTGGAGGAGGCACAGATAACAGTGAATCTTTTTTAGAAACAGCAGTGAGAGAAGCTGGAGAAGAATTTACAGGATTTTTAGGAAATGATACTGATATTCGTAAAATGCTGTGTAAATGCGGAACATATAATATTGACCATAAAACTGATGGACATAAAACTTATCGCATGCATATCTTTCCATTTGAATATAATCAATGGTTACCTCATTACTATAATAACAACCAAAAATTTTTGCAAAAACATTTACCACCAAAAGTATTTAAAACAACTAAAATATTCGAAAAAGCTGAAATTAAATGGGTTTGCATAAATGACTTAAAACAAATGCGTCCACAATTTCGCTCTTATTTTCAAAATATAGTTGATATGATGTTAAATCAAAAAGAAAGCATAAAAAAATTTATAGAAAATTGCCTAAAAAAAGGCACCAAAAAAAAGACACTACGTAAAAAAACTATCCGATATAATAAAACTCGGCGAAATCAGTAAATTTTATGTAATACAATTATTAGTATTACCATTATAATTGATATAACGATTACACTTAAGACAACTGTTACTGATAATATTAAATTATTACAATTATTACATTTATTATTATCTATTTTATTATCATTATATAATAACGTTCTTGATATACTTTCTTCAATAAGAGACAGTCTTCTATTATTTTCTAAGTCATTTGATGATTCCATTCTCTATATAGATATTATATAAATTTTTTTAAACTATTATTATATAATATGAAAATAACACATTCTATATTATTTATGTTCATTGGAAGTTTTATCGTTCAATATTTCATTATGCCTCCTATTATGGTAAATAAAATATCTTATATTACTAATAATATAGGTAAGGTTTATCTAGCAACAATTATGGGATTATTTATGGTTTTTATTGAAATTATAATGCACGACCATCAATATAATGTATTAAGTGTAAATTGGTATACCATTTTATTTGCATTATTAGCATTATTTACTTATTTATATAGAAAGCAAATTGCTATCAATGATAAACAATATTTAGAAGCCATGATAGAGCATCATTCTATGGCTGTATTTATGAGCGATGAAATATTAAAAAAAACGGATAACTATGATGTAGCTAAACTAGCTAAAAATATTATTCAAACACAAAATGATGAACTACAATTAATGACTAATTTGCTTAAAAAATAAATATTTGTTTCTTTAAGTTGTTTTGATAAATATATTTTCGAATACTTTTGCATCATCTGTTTCCAAATGAACTTCTGGCGGAGTTTGCCACTCTGAATATGGTTTGGCTTTTGATGTTGATTGTGGTAAATCTAGTAAATCTTTTAATGCCGCCATTCTTCTCTCTAATGGGTTCATCTTAACTGGATATTTTCTAGATAAATATTTCCATCGCCATTCAAATTGTAATGTCGCCTGCCAGTCTGGAAACCCTGATACATGTGCAGCTCTTGTCCATGTTTCGCCTTGCGACACTTTAATACCGGTGGCGTGAGCTCCACCTTTAATCTCTTTATTATGCTGCCGTAATCTGCGGACTAAATCAACAGTTGCACCTACATAAGTATTACCATTTGTCGATACTAATAAATACACGTATGACATATATTTATTAGTTACTTTTCTTTAAATCTGTAAAAGATATATTATTTTGATGTAAAAAATATGAAAATAAATATATATATTTGTTTTCCTACTTAAAGACGGAACACTACAATAGAGAAGTATGAAGAAATAAGTTAATTCATGTAAAATCATAATTATCTGATTCCTCCATAAGCAATGACAACTTAAAATAAATTTTTTTTCTTATTTTTCTTGTTTTTGTCATTATATTATAATTTAATATAATATATTTACACATTTTCTCATTTACTATGCTTCGCTGAAACGCCCATTTTATTAAAAAATTGAAAAGAATTTACAATATTTATGAACATTATAAATAACATAAAATGAACAATCTAGATATTTATTTACAAACTAAAATTAATGAACTGAATGGTGCATGGATTTCTAAAAACTCTGGTTATGAAAAAGAAGCATGTCTTAATTTAGGTTTTAATTGTGAAACAAAACGATATTGGGACTGCGAATATGATGGCTCATATATTGAAATTAAAAAAGGCAAATCCATATGGTTAGATGAAGTGAGGTATTGTGAAATATTTATGAGTGATAATATTGATAATGATGAATGTAAAAAAAAAACAATTACTATGTTCTTAATACCAACAAAGGATAAAAATAAAATAGAAAAAATATATATTATTGATACACAAAAATTAATAGATTTTATGAAAATAGATAAAGTATGGGCAGAAAGACTTTTATCTCGTCATAAACAAACAACGAGAAGTTTAAATTGCCAACAAAGTATGACTATAAAGGATTTAAGGTTAATAGCAGATTATACTATCGACATGCACGAATAATGCCAATAAAATGGGCGTTTCAGCGAAGCATAGTAAATGAGAAAAGGTGTAAAAAGAAAAATTCATAATTTTATATAATAAAATTGAATTTAAATAATATTATTTTACATTAATTACTATAAAATAATATCAAAATGATAGAACATGAATCAGAAGAAAAAAAGTGTGAAATTTATAATATTCATTTTACTTTAGATGATATCAAACCTTTAGTTTTATCAAATATTGATGATGCTCAGGACATAAATAATCCTAATTCTTTATCGCGATTAAGAGTTTACGAAGCATACCATGAACCATTAGAAATATGGTTTAAAAAAAAATATAATAAAATGCCAGCAAAAGCAGATAAATTAGCCTTTATTATATTATTATCATATCCAAAAAAATTTATCATTAATGCAAAAACATTTGATGAATTTAAGTTATATAATAAAAAAAACGAAGATAAATCAGATTTTAAACTTGTTGGAGTTATAGACATAGAATTTAATGAACATGATGAATTTAATGATAACTACATAGATTGCATTTGTAGTAAAGATAATTTGAAGTATGTTTCTAGAGTTGAAAATAAATATTCTCATATTGAATTGTATGTAGGGTCAGAATGTATTAGAAAATATAAAATTATTTCAAAAGAAGAAATAACAAGGATGAATGAGATAAATGAAAGACAAAAAGAGAGACAAAAAGAAATTAAAGAAGGAATGCCAATAGGTTATCATGAAGAGATAAGAAGACAAAATATAATTAAAAAAAATGAAAAAAAATTACAAAAAGAAGAAGAGAACATACAGAAAAAAGTAGATTCGGGAAACTATCGTATTTGTTATTTATGTAATAATACATTAATTAATATAAGATATAACAAAGATATAAGGATTTGTGAAAGATGTGATATTCCAATAAATGTGAGAAAAAGTTTGTCAGATTATTATAGCTGTTTGAGTAGACAAATTAATTTGTTATGTAAAAGATATACATGTAATAATTGTGAAATGCCATTTATAACATCATTATCAAAAAGTGAATACTTATGTAAAAAGTGTATAATAAATTATAAAACCATTTCATGTAAAATATGCAATACAAATATTTTACTTGAGATTAATTCGAATGATATTTATTGTCAAGATTGCGAAGAAAAATTATTTAAATGTATTGATTGTAATGAAAAATTTATAAGAGACATTTATAAATTATATAGATGTAGAACTTGTCATTTATGTTTTGAAAATAGAATGATATTGCAAAAATGTGAAGAATGTAAGGATAGTTTTGCAAGAAAAGAAAAGGAAAATTGGAGAAAAGTATGTAACTCTTGTTTTAAAACAAATAATTCTAAGATATGTAATATATGTGATGAGGAATTTGATGTAAAAGTTAGCGAAAGATGGAAAACAATATGTTCTGAATGTTATAAAAAAAGTAAAAATACATATAACTGTTCAAATTGTGAAGAAGAATTTACAAGATTGTCAAATGAAACTTGGAAAACAATGTGTTATAATTGTTATAAACATTTCAACAATTTATAATATATATTTTCCTACTTAAAGACGGAACACTACATAATGAAGGGAAATTCTTGAATTATCAAAAAAATAGCCTATTTTTATTCTCTACATATGAAGAGAAAATTAAAGATTTTGAAAAGTGAAAAGTATTTTGATTTTCCAAAAATGGACAAAAAAAATGTCCAAAAATGACTTAGCGAAAACGTCCTTACTGAGCGAATTTTTTAATTTCGTGTTCTAACCTTTATCGTCACAAACGTTATTGTAATAAAAATTTTTGTTATTAAAAAAAAACATATTTTTTGCGGAAAAGTATTTAGAAATATTTTCTTTTTTCAATATATGACACAAAATGAAACAAATTTGGTTCAAAAAAGTTCTGAAAAGTTCCAATGCGAGAATTGTTACTATTCAACGTGTAGAAAAAGTCAATATGACAGACATTTATTAACTAATAAACATAAAAATGAAACATCTGAAACAGAAATGAAACACAAAAGTTCAGAAAAGTTCCAATGCATATGTGGATTTTTATTCAATAGTAGGTCTACATTATGGAGGCATAAAAAGAAGTGTGGTTTTGACGAATCAAAAAACATAGTATTAAATCAGCCATCAAATATAATCACTACAGAATTGGTAATGGAATTGATAAAAGATAATAAAGAAATGAAACAAATAATTTTAGAACAAAATAATACAATTAATAGTTTAGTAAAGAATGGAACAAATAATATTACAAATTCTCTCAACAACAGCAATAATAAAACATTTAATCTTCAATTCTTTTTGAATGAAACATGTAAAGATGCAATGAATATAATGGACTTTGTAGAATCAATAAAGTTACAGTTGTCTGATTTAGAAAAAATAGGTGAAGTAGGATATACTCAAGGAATCTCAAATATAATTACTACAAACTTGAAGGCATTAGACGTAACCCAACGTCCGGTTCATTGCACTGATAATAAGAGAGAAACAATGTATATAAAAGATGAGAACAAGTGGGAAAAAGAAGATAAAGAAAATACAAAACTAAGAAAGGTGATAAAACGAGTTGCAAATAAAAATATAAGACTTTTGCCCAAGTTTAGAGAGAAATATCCTGAATATAGCAACTCAAGTTCAAAAATATCGGATAAATATGATAGAATGGCTTTAGAGGCAATGGGTGGAGCAGGTGATAATGATAAGGAGAAGGAAGATAAGATAATTCATAATATATCGAAGTGCACAACAATAGAAAAGTATGAAGAAATAAATTAATATATATATTTTCCTACTTAAAGACGGAACACTACATAATGAAGTGAGTTAAATAAAACAAGTAAATTCAAAAAGAAAATATTGTTGGTTAATCGAATTTGATGATTAAATAATTGATTAGAATGTATTTGTTATAAATCTAAAAAAGTTCGACGATTTAAATGTCCAAAGGTGTAAAAATCGAAAAATATTAAAAAATATAATTTATAAATTTTAATATTTTTATCCGATATAAAGTCCAAATTTTACTACAAAATCAATCATATTTTCAGAACCCATTGAATGATTACATGCGAAACAAATTGGACGCAAATTATTAATCTCGTGCGTTCCCCCGTTTTTTTCGCTTAAAACATGACCTACTTCAAAATTTGTATTGGAGATTGTTACTTTCTTACAGCATAAACATTTATGTTTAATTATATCCTCTCCAATATAATGATTCCAAATAATAACACGGACATTTTTTGGAATACTTTGCTTCTTCTTTTTTGCTTCTTTTTTTTCTTCTTCAATTCGTTTTTTCTCCTCATCAGCTTTCTTTTTCTCTTCCTCTTCTAAAAGTTTTTTTGTTTCTTCTTCTTTCTTTTTTGTTTCTTCTTCTTTCTTTTTTGTTTCTTCTTCTTTCTTTTTTGTTTCTTCTTCTTTCTTTTTAATTTCTTCTTGCATTTTTTGTTCAATTTCTTGTTTTTGTTTTTCAAGTTGTTCAATTAAACTCAAAGGTTGTACATTTTCTAAATCTTGATTTAGGATATTGTCATTCATTCTAAAAATCATATTGTTAACATTATAAAATAATATTTGATAAACAAGTTCATCTTTTTTACTTGTTGATACTTTTTTAACATCACAAGACTTAGATAAATTTTTAATATCATTCTTTGATTTCGAATTAAGATAAGTTTGCATTTTAAAGAATTCAGACTCCAATAATTGAATAAGTTCTGGTTTTTTTAGTTTTGATAACCCGTTGATGCCAAGTTCTTTACATTTATCTTTAAGTAAATCAATATTTAGTTTATTCAAATCATTATTCAATTTGATTTTAATTTCTTCAATTTTTGAATCAAAATTTTCAGAAAACATGTCAGTGATATCCGACACTACAGATTTATTATCATTGTAACTTATTGTTTCCATTTAGTAATTTAATTTTACTAATTGTGTTTAATATATTATCAATTTTATTTTAAATTTATAATATATTTGAATTTTCCTAATTAAAGACGGAACACTACATAATGAAGGGAAATTCTTGAATTTTTGAAAAAATGGTCTATTTTTCTTCCCTACACATGAAGAGAAAATTAAAGGTTTTGAAAATTGAAAAGTATTTTGATTTTCCAAAAATGGACAAAAAAAATGTCCAAAAATGACTTAGCGAAAACGTCCTTACTGACCGAATTTTTCATTTTTGAGTTATAACCTTTATCGTCACAAACGTTATTGTAATAATTTTTTTTGTGATTGAAAAAAAATTATATTTTTTGCGGAAAAGTATTTAGTTATTTTAAAATAATCTTATAATTATTTTAAAATTATTTTATATATATCTTATTTTTAAAAATAACATAAAAGTAAGATATATATATAAAATAAAATGCCAAAAAATGAAATTGATTATTCAAATACAATTATCTATAAAATAACTTGTAAAGACAGTAATATAAATGATGTATATGTAGGTCATACAACAAACTTCGTTCAAAGAAAACACGCACATAAACAAAGTTGTATAAACATTAAATCACCCAATTATAAATGTAAAATATATGAAGTAATAAGAAATAATGGTGGTTGGGACAATTGGTCAATGAAAATAATTAATTTTTTTAATTGCCGAGACCATTATGAAGCAAGACAAAAAGAGCAAGAATACTTTGTTTTATTAAATGCTACTCTAAATAGTATTGAACCAATGCCAAAACCAAAATTTAAAGCCATAAAGGTTTGTGAAAAAAATGACTATAAATGCTCAAAACAAAGTAATATAAAAATTGAAAATGTCAAAACATCAAAAAACATCAAAAAACATTTTTGTGAAGTTTGTGACTTTAGTTGCTTTAAAAAAGGTGATTTGAATAGGCATATTATGAGACCTAAACATATTAATCTAACAAAATCTAACAAAAATGTGACAGAAAATACATCAATAAACATCAATATATGTGATATATGTAGCAAAGAATACAAATCGAGAAATGGTTTATGGAACCATAAAAAGAAATGTAAAGAAGAAATACCACAATCATTTAAACAACCAAATAATATAATCACTACAGAATTGGTAATGGAATTAATAAAAGATAATAAAGAAATGAAACAAATAATTTTGGAACAAAATAATACAATTAATAGTTTAGTAAAGAATGGAACAAATAATATTACAAATTCACTCAATAACAATAATAATAAAACATTTAATCTTCAATTCTTTTTGAATGAAACCTGTAAAGATGCAATGAATATAATGGACTTTGTAGAATCAATAAAGTTACAGTTGTCTGATTTACAGAAAGTCGGTGAAGTTGGTTATGCTGAAGGTATTTCAAATATTATCGCTACAAACCTCAAGGCATTAGATGTAACCCAACGTCCTGTTCATTGTACTGATAAGAAGAGGGAAACAATGTATATAAAAGATGAAAACAAATGGGAAAAAGAGGACGACCAAAATACAAAACTAAGAAAAATTATAAAACGTGTAGCAAATAAAAATATAAGACTGTTGCCTCAATTTAGAGAGAAATATCCTGAATATAGCAACTCAAGTTCAAAAATATCAGATAAATATGATAGAATGGCTTTAGAGGCAATGGGTGGAGCAGGTGATAATGATAAGGAGAAGGAAGATAAGATAATTCATAATATATCGAAATGCACAACAATAGAAAAGTATACTGAGAATAATTAATTATTAAAAAATTTGTGACCTGTTTTGATTATATTTATGCTTGGCATCAACCTATAGTCAGATATCTCATTAGAAGATATTTTTTCCAAATTCAAATGGGACATCAAGACCAAATTTAACTGGATTTTAAGTATATGGATGTGGATATATTAGTAATGATAGTTCTGATAAAATATATATTGAACAATATGGAGTTAATGAAATTGAAAATTTAGATTATAATAAAGTTTCAAAATATATTCAATTTATTGGTTATGATATAAAAAATGAAGACAAAACAGATAGTAATAAAATAAATCTTAAAAAAGAAAAAAATTGATTTTTATATTATTTGTTAAATGTATATTAAATATAAAAATCAATATATATTTAACAAATAATATGAATAGATTTTTAGTATTGTCAAAAAGAATAATAAATACAAAATATATTCAAGATATTATAGTTGAACAAAATTTATATATTATAAATTTATCATCAAGACCAAATTTAACTGGATTTTTATTATATGGATGTGGATTTATTAGTAATGATAGTTCTGATAAAATATATATTAAACAATATGGAGTTAATGAAATTGAAAATTTAGATTATAATAAAGTTTCAGAATATATTCAATTTATTGGTTATGATATAAAAAATGAAGACAAAACAGATAGTAATAAAATTAATCTTAAAAAAGAAAAAAATTGATTTTTATATTTAATATATATTTAACAAAATTTATATATTATAAATTTATAAATTAGCATGTACATAAATATTAATTTTGTGTTATAAAATTAGCATCAAATTAGAGGCCAATTTGTGTCGACTTTTTTTCATATACGAAAGTATCATATTATCATGTAATAATATCATATTATTGTGACGATAACTGGTAAGGCTATATTATCAACAAATTATACTATCTTACGATAATATGATGCGATACTGATATGCAGTGTTATGATTGAAACGTGACGATAAATGCTCACAAAATATGCAGCGTTTGAAACTGACATCATATAATGATTGATACCAAACTGGAGGCAATGGGTGGAGCAGGTGATAATGATAAGGAGAAGGAAGATAAGATAATTCATAATATATCGAAGTGCACAACAATAGAAAAGTATGAAGAAATAAATATATAAACACTAATATAAATACAATTAGTAATACTATATAATGTCATTAAAAGTGATTCAAATAACTATACCAAGTGAAAGTTTTCTGCCTGATATAATTAATAGTTTCTCTCCAGAAGAGAATTATCAAATGTTAAAAATAGGTTGTGAAACGTTGATTGAAGGAAGAAAAGTTGTTGCAAATTTGACAAATGATGAGATATTTAAAAAGGTGAGAAACGATTTTGATAAAGATATAGAAAAATTAAATATGGAAATCACTACAGAGAGAAAAACTGCTCTCATGATGAATGAAAAATTAGCAAGAATGTATGAAACCCAAATAGAGCAATTAAATAAAAAGTTTGAAAATGCTTTGTCGCAAATAGAGATTTATAAACAAGGTAATTCAACTTCTCTCAATGAAGAATTAACCAAACTAAAAACTAAGTGTGATTTACTATTAGAAGAGAAAGATAGACAAAACCAATTGAATAGAGATGTATTTGATAAAGCAGAAAAATTATTAAATAAGACACCAAACAAATCATCTATTTCAATTGGAGACAATGGAGAGCAAATATTTGAAAACCTAGCAGATACATTTAAAGATTTTGTAGATTATAAAATAGAGTATAAAGGAAAGCAAAGTCATAAGGGAGATTTTCATTTGTATTTTAAAGATTTTAATGTTTTGGTAGATTCAAAAAATTATTCAACAAATGTGAGTAAGAAGGAAATACAGAAAATAGAATCAGATTTGAATACAAATAGTAATATGAATTTCGCATGGTTAGTCTCTCTAAATTCAAATATATGTGAGTATAATAAATTTCCAATTTTCCCGAAATGGATAACAACAGACGATGGAGTAGTAAAATGTATATTGATGATAAATAATTTATTAGATAATAAAGAGCCAAGAAATATATTGCGTCAAGCTTGGCAAATGTGTGATGAATATTATAGATTAACAAAAATAACAGTTGTAGATGATTTTAAACTTGAAGAATACACAACAAAATTTTTACTATATAAGAAACAAATAAATAGTTTACAAGAGAGAATGTATGATTTGAAAAGAAGCGTAAATACTTCATTAAATATAGTAAAAAATATGGATAACGATTTATTAGATATTTTATCAATTATATCAAATGAAATGTTAAGTGAAAAATTTGGCGTAAATGAAAAGGTAAAAGAATGGTGGAACAATAATGTAGAATATGTAAATAATGAGAATATATTATTATCAACAGATATATGGAATAGGTTCAAAAAGGAGAATAAAGAATATGTTGGAGAGAATAAAATATCAGTTGATACATTTAAAGATATACTAAGAAATATAGTTGATAGTTCGAATTATGTAGAGAAAACGAAAAAAGGTGCAATAGAATTTATAGGTTTTACATGGAGGGAAGTAGAAAATAAAGTTATTGAAAATTTAGAGTTGAATAATACAGTTATAAAAAAAGTAAAAAAAGTAAAACAGAAAGATTATTATTTTGATGAAGTATTAGATAAAAAAATACTAGATGATTATGAAAATGAAAATGATATAATGTCAATGAGTAATGAAACTATAAGACCTTGGCAAATAGTCTCTCTATTGATGAGATATAAAATAATAACAAAGAGAGATGAAGCAAGAGGTTATGATAAATATAAAGAAACAGAAGAGTATAAAATAAAAATAAATATTAAATAAATTTGTATGACGATATAATGTAGTAAAATATTTAGGAAACATTTTTTAACGTGTAAAAAAATTAGTAAAAGCCGTGGTTTTTACGTTTCCTAAATATTTTACTAAAAAAAAAATTTTATTTTTTGAAATTACACAAATTATAGTCACATTTTATTTTGATTTGTAAATAAGTTAAGACGTAATTTTGACTACTAAATTAGACTACTAAATTAGACTACTAATTTGTGTCGACTTTTATTATAATTGTAATATTTTGTTATCATAATACGTAATAAAATATTTTATTAATTTAATAAATGAAAACATTAAAATATAGCAATAAAATAAAAATAAATAAATTTATTTGTGACTGTAATAAGACGATAATATTTTTTTATAAAATATAATTTGATAATGTGTTACTTATTTTATCTTTTATAAATATTTAAAATAATTTATTATCATAATACGTAACAAAAAAATTTCTGAATTATTATTTTATAATTTATCGTGGTATGACTTATATCGTAATAAAAAAATATAAAAATATAAAAAATTGTTACGTATTATGGTAACAAAATTTTTAAAAATAAAAAATAAAAAATAAGACCATATATGGTAATAAAAAATAAAAG